>Ga0247838_1001071_pt1 | contig 41103 bp, 40 predicted proteins | sample LaCruzMarch2015__5_FD_189097 | JGI IMG/M metagenome (GOLD analysis project Ga0247838, IMG submission 189097) | Freshwater microbial communities from meromictic Lake La Cruz, Castile-La Mancha, Spain - LaCruzMarch2015_15m | ecosystem: Environmental > Aquatic > Freshwater > Lake | place: Spain...
AGAAGGCGAAATCGAAGCTCAGGCGGTAGGGCTCGCCGACCACCAGAAAGCTCTGTTCGAGCGTCCGCAGGAACGTTGTTCCGTCGGTCTCCAACTGGGCGAACGCATTGGTCGGTTCGCGCACCACCTCGCCGGTGGCGGTCCAGCCCGAGAGGTCCGGCGAGTCCGAGAAATCGCCATTGAGAAGCGGGACCGCCCAAGCAGTCAGCGGGGACGAGAGCAGGGCCGTCGCCAGAAGCGCGAACATGCGGCTGCGTGTGCGGTTCATCGAGCGGCTCCGTTCGGTGGTTATGAAGCCTGACGTGTTGCCCGTGGATATTCCCACAATGCGGCGACGGGTGTGTCATAAGTTTGACGCGTGTCACGCTATTTTTGCAACGGAAAAATGCAGGGATAGTTGACCGTTGCGACCGGCCCGCGCCGCGAGCGTCTGGCCCCAGGGTTGCGGGCGCATTTCCACGCAGATTGCGAACACCAAGCCGGATGGGGCATGCCCCATCAACCGCGGCGGGGCGGGGACATTCGCCCCGTCCCGAACGTTTGATCCGTGGCCGACCGTTGATTGGAAACGGTTGATCCGTGGCCAAGCATTGATTGTAACCAGCAGGTTCGGAGAAAACGTTTCGGACGGGGCGAATGCCCCGTACAGCCCATGATTGAACGTCCGTCGCCCAAGCCGGAAGTGGGTTACAAGGCGGACGCCTAAGCGGGCATCCGCCTTACCGCACTCACAGGGGCAGCACGCGCACCCGGCTGCGCCCGGGTTCGATCACCACCAGGGCGCCCGCCTCCAGGTCCGCACGGAAGCGGCGCAGCGACGCGAGCAATGGCCCGCCGATCTGCTCCGGCAACACCCGCGGCCCGCGCAGTTGGATCACACTCGGCCGTCCGGCGTGGGTCAACGCCAGCATGGTCGAGAAATCGAGGTCGTGCGTGAACACCGTGTAACCATGTGTGCTCGCCCAGGCCATGATCTCCCGATCGGTGGCCGTTGGATCGCCGACCTGCGCCCAGTGACGGCCAATCACCCCTGCCTCGGCCAGGAATGGAACCCATTCCGGCGAGAGGTTGATGTCGATGATCAGCCGCAATGTCATGCGCCGACCAAGTCTTCTTCGCGTTCCTCGAGCCGCCAGGCGGCGTAGGCCAACGCGGCATCCAGGTCTTCCGGCTCGAGGTAGGGGTAAGCCGCGAGGACACGCTCGCGGCTGACACCGGTCGCCATGAGTCCGAGCAAGGTACCAACCGTGATGCGCAGACCGCGGATGCAGGGCTTGCCGCCCATCACGGCCGGATCGAGAGTGACGCGATCGAGGTTCATAGCTAATTCCCCTGTGGTTGGCCCTGGACGAAACGGGATCCGGCAATGGCTGGACGCCGCTCGTTGTCACCGCTAGCGTACTCCAGATCGCGCGCGCCGTGGGCGTGTCTGCGCCACCCAGCCAGGCTTACCCCTTTCCCGGTAACTCGTAACCGCGGCGGGACGGGGCATTCGCCCCGTCCTGAACGTTTGATTCGTGGCCGACCGCTGATTGGAACCGGCAAGTTCGGGGAAAACGTTTCGGACGGGGCGAATGCCCCGTCCGGCATGTTGAAAGGCGCTCTGCGCGGGACCATCGTGCCTGAAATAGCTATTTCAGTACATTCATGTTGAAACTTGTTTTCGGCAATGTGGCAGGATGCGATGGCGCAGCCGGCTGGAGTGCGGCGTACGGGCGCGCGGGGGTATTGCTCAAGCCCGCGTAGGGCGAAACGCGAAGCGGTTCAGCCACTTGCATGAGTCACGGCGCCGGCCAGTATTCGCCACCTTGCCCGCTGGGCCCGCCCGTGTAACACTTCGGCTCAGCCCCGAATGGCGCGAAGATAAGCCGAGAGCATCTTTAAATCAGCGGGTTACCGTTGCGGTTCATGCTTAAAAATCGGCGTGTTCAGCGCTGTTTCTTGGGATGGCCGTTCTGGCGGACCTCCTCCTGCGCGAGGCGCCGGGGCTTGGTCAACAGCGGATAGCTCTTGAGCCGACGCTTCAACGCCCGCGGCTCAATGCGCCCCCGCCGCAGACCGACCCGGGGTTCGGCGATCAACACCAAGAGGGCACGGATCACCACCGCGTCGCGGGTCCCGCCGCCCCGCTGCTGCCAGGAAATCCAGATCTGCACCGTGTGTTTAAAGCTCAGTTGGCGCGGGATTTGGTCTGCCAGCAGGGCGGCTTGCGCCATCAACAAACGGATCAGGTTGTAGGCCAGCAAGTAGACCCACAACTCCTTGATCGCCATCTCCGGGGTCCGGCACCGCAGGTGTTCCATCCCGAGCGTGGTCTTGAGGTTGCGCAGATCAAGTTCGACGTTCCAGCGGCTGCGGTACAACACCTTGAGGGTGTACTTGGGGACCGCTTTGGGGCACAGCAGGGTCGTAACCATGATCTTACCGCCCGCTTGAAATTCACGCACGGTCAGGGTGTCCGGGGCCTGATCGTCGTCCTCCTGGCGCATCCAGTCCGGACGCTTGGGCTTGCTCAGGACGATGAGGTGGTCACGCACCCCCAGCCATTGGCCCAGGCGAAAGTCCGTGCTGCGCTTGCGGGCGCCGTACTGTTCGAACACCCCATCGACGCCGCGGGCGCCCAACGCGCAGAGCAGAAAATACGTCGCGTAAAAGGCGTCGGCAATCAGGATCTCGCCGCGCAGCAGGGTATCGAGCAGGGTGCGCAGCAGGGACTGCTCGTCGCTGCCCTTGCCCACACAGGGACCGACCGCTCCATCCAACAAGGCGCCGGTGGCCAGGCACATTAAGACCACCAACCGACAGATCGGGAACCCCAGTCCGGGCTTTTGGCGCGTCGGCTGCGGATACTTCGCCTGGTTTTCCGCAGTGTCGGCCAAGGTCAGCGTCGCCCCGTCGGCGAGCCGCACCCGTTGGCCGTGCCAGTGCCACCAGACCGGTGCCCCGTCGGTCACCAGCTCCCCGGTCTGGCGCGCCAGGGTCGAGATCATCGACAGCGGCAGCCGGGCACGGGCTTGGCAGAAGGCGCTGGTGCTGGTGCTGAGGGGCGGTCACCCGGCGATGGCCCGTTGGACCGCGTGGTCGGCGAGCGCCTCGCGGCAACTGCCGTCCGCCGAGAGCGCCTGGGTCATGAACATCGCCAAGGTCTCCGTCGGGGGAAAGGCCCGCTCACGATGGGCCGGCACCAACGCGGCGACCTGATCCAGCAGTTGCGGGCCGGTCAACAAATTGAAGAATCCGCCGGTGTCGATCCGAGCGGCCTCCTTAAGGACACGTTGCTGCGTCGCGGCGCGCTGGTTAGGATGCATGGGGGCTGGCTCGCAGGGTGATGGGTTGGGTGTTGCAACCTTCAGCCTACCACTCTTGCGGGTTCGCCCCTATTATTTTCAGTCTGTTAGACTAAATTAGTGCCATTCGGCTCAGCCCCCAGTCATCCAATCGGCCTGTGCGCCCCACCGCCATGCCTCGCCCCCCGCGCCAGCGTCCACGAGCGCGCCCGTCCGCCCGGCGGGCGCGGGCGCCGCAGGACGGCTCCTACAAACACCTGTTCTCCCACCCCGAGATGGTCGAGGGCCTGCTGCGCGACTTTGTGCAGGAGGACTGGCTGGCGCTGATCGACTTCAGCACCCTGGAGAAGCAGGGCGGCAGCTATGTCACCGATGACCTGCGCGAACGCGAGGACGACATCATCTGGCGGGTGCGGGTGGCCGGGGAATGGCTCTATGTGTATCTACTGATCGAGTTCCAGAGCCAGATCGACCCCTGGATGGCGGTGCGGATCATGGTGTACACCGGGCTGCTGTATCAGGACCTGATCAAGAGCGGGGCGGTGGTGGCGGGGCACCCCCTGCCGCCGGTGTTTCCGCTGGTGCTCTACAACGGCAGCGGGCGGTGGACGGCCGCGCGTGACATCGCCGAACTGATCGTCCCGCTGCCCAACGCCCTGGCCCGCTACCGGCCCCAACACCGCTATCATCTGATTGATGAGGGGCGCATTGGGGAGGAAAGGTTGGGGCAGGCGACTAGTGTGGCGGCCGAGTTGGTGCGGCTGGAAACCCTGGCCGCCGAGGGGCCGGCGGCGCTCCGCCCGATTTTGGGTCGGCTTGGCACCCGGTTGCAGGGTCCACGCTACGCCAGCCTGCGCCGGGCGCTGACGGTCTGGTTCGCACGGGTCTTGCTGCGGCGCCTGCTGCCGGGCGAGAATCTGCCGCAACTGAATGATTTAGAGGAGGTCGAGACGATGCTTTCCGAACACGTTGACGAGTGGACGCAGAAGTGGAAGCGGGAAGGCTTGCGGGAAGGTGAGCGCAAAGGCAAGCTGGAAGGCAAGACCGATGCGCTGAAACGCCTGCTCCGGGTCCGTTTTGGTGATCTGCCCCCTTGGGCGCAGGCGCGCATTGACGCGGCGACCCTCGGCCAGTTGGACACATGGCTGGACGGCCTCTTCCAGGCCGCGACGCTGGATGTCCTGCTCGGCGGCCAGCCGCCCGAGCCGCGCCCACCCGCGGGTTGATCTGTTTGCAAGACTGTCGCTTCCTAGAGTGGAGCATCCGACCGGTGTTTCCGTCTATGCGGAAGGAGATTGCGATGCAGCTTGCCCTCAAGACCGATCCGCCCCCCATGCAGGAGGATGCCCATGGCGTCCTGCGTATCGCCGGCACCCGAGTCACCCTCGACAGCTTGGTCGAACGCTACGATCAAGGGGCAAGTGCCGAAGAGATCGCCCTGGGCTTCAAATCCCTGAAACTGCACGAGGTCTATGCCGCGCTCGGCTATTATCTCGCCCATCGCGGTGCACTCGACGCGTATTTGCGACAGCGGCGTCACGTCGCGGTCGAGACCCAGGCACAGGCCGAGCGGCGTTGCCCGCCGACCGAAGTCCGTGCATGGCTCGCCGCGCGGCGGGAGGCGCTCCACATCTGGGATTGCGCCCGCACGGACGGCGAACTGCTGGGCATGATGGATTTCGGATTCTCTGCCGTCGGCGTGAATCCTTGCCGCTTTCTTCGTGAGAACTGATGACAATGGAAGGCGTAGAAGACGACCCGGACGTGCGGAGCGGGCTTGATTGGCTTGTCTCGTCCACCGGTGACGTGGGTGGCTTCTGGGAAAGAATGGAATGCGCTCAACAAACCTATCGCGACTGCACGAAGACACCGCAGAACCGCGGACGCGATCCTGAGTTGGAGTCACTGGGTCCAGACGTTGTCGGCGCATTCTTTGCGCAGGCAAAGTCGCTGCTCGACGATCGCAGCTCTTACGACTTCGCCCTCGCTTCGCGCGTTGCGCCTTGGGTCGGGCAACTTGGGCGAGTGAGTGCCGAGCTTGATCGGATACCCGGAGCAGTCGAACGCGCTGTTCGAATGCTCGAAAAACGCACGGAGCCTCCCGATAGCACGATGTTCGAACTTGTCATGGCCGGGAACTACGCGTCAGCGGGTTTCGGCGCCGAGTTCATCGAGGAGAAAAAGGGAGGGCGTAAGACTCCCGATCTGCGCATCACCACCTCGTTTCTCCCAACGCCAATTTTCCTCGAGTTCAAGAGGCTTCGACCCGGGCAGTATGAAATAGCGGAGCGGCGCAGACAGAAGGTTTTGTTTCGGCACGTCGCTGCACTGATCGACGCACGGCAACTTTCCGTGAGCATGGATGTAACCTATACACGCGCACTCGCAGACATTCCAGACGGATACCTCGCAGATCACCTCGCACAGGCCCTGGCGAGCCCGATCATCACTCTCGGAAGCTATCCGTGGAGGGACGAGTTCGGTTTTGGGGAGGTGAGGGGCACTGATCTGGGGGCAGTCCGCCAGGACATCGCGACAAACGGCCCCCTGTATTTCGGGACGAAGCTCGCTCGACTGCTCAGTGGCCGAGTTGTTCGCGAGAACGGCTACAACATGGCGGCGGCCGCAGATCCGGATGAACGCGATCCCAGGTACGTCGAAAGTATCAGATACGGATCGGTGATTACCTGGCAGTGTATAGCCCCGGCAGCGATCGAGCGGAAGGCACGCTACGTCAAGTCCAAGCTCGCCGAGGCCGATGAACAACTCGCGGAACATGGCTTCGGGATGGCTCATTTCGCGTTGGACGCGGAGTTGCATTGCCAGTCATCAGATTTGCGGCGCGAGCGGAACCTGGAAGCGCTTCGGCACTTCCAACCAAAATCGAGACTGCTAGCGTTCGCGGTCCACTATCTGGTGCCCAGAATCTCGGAGGCGCACGCCTGGTTGGTTGACGAAACGGTGGACCACTTCAGCATCAATGGCGTCGCCGATGCGACGCGGAAGATCTTCACGGATTCAGTGAGCCTTTCGAACGATTTGCCCGCATGGAAGCAAGACCTTCCGCTGCCAGAGCCGTAGTTGGCTCGGATCAGCGACACACTCGCGGCTTGAGGGTCACGGCTTGAGGGTCACACGGCTTGAGGGTCAGGTCTTGCAATCACGCATCTGCTCATTGCATTACGGATGCTTGATTGCAAGACCTGACCCCGATCCCCTGACCTACCGGCTCATCACCGACCACCTCGGTAGCCCACGGCTGGTTGTTAATGCCGCAACTGGGGCTGTCGTACAGCGGATGGATTATGACGCCTGGGGGAATGTGCTGCTCGATGACAATCCGGAGTTCCAGCCGTTTGGGTTTGCTGGGGGGGTGTATGATCGGGATACTCGGTTGGTACGGTTTGGGGCGAGGAATTATGAGGCGGGGGTGGGGAGGTGGAGCAGTAAGGATACTGAGATTTCCGGTTCTTCAGGCCTCAATCAATATGCATATGCTTTTGGTGGCTCTGTTAACTGGCGCGACTGGAATGGAAAAGCACCTGCTTCAGGGTTAATCCCGCCGGGCTACACTGGAGGAAATTTCGGGCTAGAATGGGCGGATGCTGCTTTTGGCGGTCCACCGGATCCTGAAGACCCGAAATGGTGGATCAAAGAAGCGCTCAAACGAGCGAAGGAAGCGGCTGATAGAATCAGGCAGTTTCTGCTTGACGCTAAGGAACGAGAGGGGAATTGTCAACATGACGAAGACGGTCATCAAGAAATACGCGAGCAAATTAGCCCATCTTTAACATGGCCCCATCGAGTTAGCCGTTCAACTGAACCCTAAAACAATGATTGATAAGTACACGGTACTCCGAACCCTCAATGTAGTGCCAATTTATTTTTCGGGGGGGCTGGACCCTGCACGCGAGACGCTGTAGCGTCTTCGATATACATCCCGCGAAAAGCCATCGGCTCGGAGCGAGAACACCCCCCACACAGGTCCTTGAGACTTGGGGGTCTGGAAACCACCGCCGGAGAGACACGTTGATGGGTATCTGAGCCCGGAAATTTCAAAGATTGGCAAGTTTGTAGTGCCACTCAGCCATTTTGACCGCCGCAAGCGGTTGAGATTAAAGAAAAAATAATCTCATGTGTTATAGTTGGGTTAGGATTGCGCAGGAGCTTTACGACCACTTGATGATGCATGGCGTGCCCCCGGGACAAGGGCTTTCAGACCAATTGTATTTTGCTCGCCAGCACCAGCGTTATTGGGAAGAAGAATTGCGCTAGAGCATTGGGAACTGAACCTATGGCGGGACGGGTTTTGCAACCCAGTCCCGATCATTTGGCACGCGCGGCATCGGCAAGTCCAAGTTCGAGCCGGACGGGGCATGCTCCATCAACCTTCAAGCCGGACGGGGTACGCCGCGGCGGGACGGGGCATTCGCCCCGTCCCGAACGTTTGATACGTGGCCGGCCGTTGATTGGAACCGGCAGGTTCGGAGAAAACGTTTCGGACGGGGCGAATGCCCCGTCCGGCCATTGTCGATGGCCCTTTACCTGATTGGGAGTCATTCACTTGAGCCTTATTCACCCGAGCGACAGCCCGCGTAGGGCGGAACGCGAAGCGGTTCCGCCACTTGCATGATTCACGGCGCCGACCGGTATTCGCGACCTCGTTTGGGTGGCTCGGTTGCGGTTGGGTGGGTTACAAGGCGGACGCCTAAGCGGGCATCCGCCTTACAGCACTCATAGGGGCAGCACGCGCACCCGGCTGCGCCCGGGTTCGATCACCACCAGGGCGCCCGCCTCCAGATCCGCACGGAAGCGGCGCAGCGACGCGAGCAATGGAACCCATTCCGGCGAGAGGTTGATGTCGATGATCAGCCGCAATGTCATGCGCCGACCAAGTCTTCTTCGCGTTCCTCGAGCCGCCAGGCGGCGTAGGCCAACGCGGCATCCCCAGGTCTTCCGGCTCGAGGTAGGGGTAAGCCGCGAGGACACGCTCGCGGCTGACACCGGTCGCCATGAGTCCGAGCAAGGTACCAACCGTGATGCGCAGACCGCGGATGCAGGGCTTGCCGCCCATCACGGCCGGATCGAGAGTGACGCGATCGAGGTTCATAGCGAATTCCCCTGTGGTTGGCCCTGGACGAAACGGAATCTGGCAATGGCTGGACGCCGCGCGTTGTCACCGCTAGCGTACTCCAGATCGCGCGCCGTGGCGCGCGTGTCCGCCCGTGCAACACTTCGGGTTACTCCAAACCGGACGGGGTATGTCCCATCAATCGCGGCGGGACGGGGCATCTTCGAGCCGGACGGGGCACCGGCAGGTTCGAGGAAAACGTTTCGGACGGGCGAACGCCCCGTTCGGCCCATGATCGAACGTCCGTCGCTCAAGCCGGAATCCATCCCACCATGTGCCTAACCATCTGGCGTATCATCCGCCAAGACGTGGGTTGATACCGGGGAAGTTGCGGCAACGTCGGACTATCGACGCTGGTGGGAGATCGCGCAGGCATCGGTGATTGATTGCCCTGCGGCGCTCCTGGGCTATACTTGACGGGCGGTGACCGGTCAGTCGTCATCCCTTGGAAGACCGTGGGTTGCCCACCATAAGGGTATTGCACTGGTTCGCCTCGCCAATGGCCATGTGCGCAAGGCCGAACTGCACTGGTACGAGGCGCACGGTATCGGCAAACGCGAGCTGAAGCGAAAAGGCTATCTGGACTGATCATGACAGACCAACCGGTTACTATTAGTGAATTTGTCGTCTGTATCAACAACAGCGACTATCCTGCGTCCCTCGAACTGCACAAGATCTATCCGGTCGTTCGCGACGAAGACGCGCTGGCCGATGGGGATATTCGCGTGATCGACGAGAGCGGTGAGGATTATCTCTACTCGGCCGACCGCTTCGTGGCAATCTCAATCCCTATCGAGGTCCAGAAGTCGATTGATCGCTCTGGTCCGCGGCGGGCGGAACGCGGCTGACACCAAGCAGGACGGGGCATGCCCCATCCACCGCAGCGGGGCGGGGCATTCGCCCCGTCCCGAACGTTTGCTCCGTGGCCGAGCGTTGATTGGAACCGGTAGGTTCGGACTAAACATCGCGGACGGTGTGCAGACCCCGTCCCGCTCGGGTCGCTCCCGCGCCGATGGGCGCAAGCGGCATTACGGCTTCATTCATAGTGATAGCGGCACGCGAGAATGATGACGGCATTTGGCTCGATCTGATAGACAAGACGATGCTCATCATTGATGCGCCGGGACCAGCAACCGCGTAGTTGATGTTTCAAGGGCTCCGGCTTTCCAATACCCGCATAAGGCTGACGGAGGATATCCATGATCAGGGCGGTAATGCGCTTGTGAATTCTCTTGTCGCGCTCGGCCCACTCGTAGAAATCCTGGAACGCTCCCTGTTCGAACACTACGCGTTTCATTTCCGGTTGTCGAAGTCACAAGGCACGATATGGCCTTGCCGAACATTTTCGATCGCCTCCATCAATCGTTTGCGATTGGCGGGACTGCGGAGCAGATAGGCCGTCTCATCCTGCGCTTCGTCCTCCGCCTCACACACCGCAATTTCAATAGTCTTGCCCTTGAATAACGCCTTGAGCGAGTTCAGGAAGTGGTCGTCCAGTTCATCCGTGTTCAGCCGATATGTCGTGTACATCGCGATGATCTCCCAGGCCGGACCGAGCAGGTGCCCCGTTCGCAACCTTCAATTCGTGTGAGCGGTCGGCTACGGATCAAACGTTAGGGACGGGGCGAATGCCCCGTCCCGCGCCGTCTGGCGACAGTATACTTAAGTCTTGCCTCGGCGCATGTTCGGGTATTAGGGTGAAGGATCATCGGTAATATAATATAGCCCTGACGCTTCCTGTTCCGGGGCGACCACTGAAGCACGATGCGGATCATCGGCAACCGAGCACTGCGAAGTTCCATCACCCACCGCGCTTACGACAAAGGAGCGTGGAAACCGTGAGCATGGACGTTGAAATAGGACGCCTGCTGCCGGCTTGGAAGCGCTTTCGGCAGGCGACTGACATCGGTCCCATCCGTGACGAGGCCCACTACCTGCGGATGGTAGCCACGCCGGAGGCACTCCTGGACGAAGTGGCGGGCGATGAACAACATCCAGCGATGGGTCTAGTCGATATACTCGGTGACCTGATCGCGGACTACGAGGCGGGCGAGCCGCCGCTCCCGGCGGCGTCCGGAGTGGATACGCTGGCGTTCCTCATAGAACAACATGGGCTTACGCGATGCGATCTTCCCGAGATCGGCGGCGAGAGCGATGTCCGAGAGGTCTTGGCGGGGCGACGGGAACTCGACATCCGACAGTTGCGCGCGCTCGGCCAACGGTTCGGCGTGTCGCCCGGAACATTTCTCTGAACCCGGCGCTGTCGCCAATCACGGCGAACCGCGAACGGGGGACTAAGGCGATGGCTGTCAATCGCTTAACCCCGATCAGGCCCGAGTTCACCTTGGTGCGATCCGCGTCGGCGCAGAGCCAGCCGCGGGATCTGGAAGTGTTCACCGAGTTCCGCAGGGGTCTGAAAGAACGTGATCGCTGTCGTGCGACTGATCTCGGCCGCTTGCGTGATGATGAAGGTCACCGGGCAGGTCGGGTCGGCCAGGCCCAGCGGATATTCCGCCTCGACCCGTTCAAGCCCCCGTTCCTCGCCGGTGTTGTAGGGGGGATCGATGTAAATGCACCGAACCTGACCCGCATAGCGCGGCAGCAGGGCCTTGAGCGCGTGTAGGTTGTCGCCCCGCACGATGAGGTTGCCGTTGTCGGCGGGACACCCGCAGGAGTGTTCCGGCATCGGCTCCAGCAGGCGTAGCGGCACTTCCTGGTGATGCTTGACCACCGACGCTTTGCCGATCCAGTTCAGAGTGGGCACGGGTGCTAGTCCTTTCGCTTGATCCTCGGGCCGGACGGGGCATTCAGCCTGTCCGAAACGGTTGGATGCTGCCCAAAGGCTGTGCGCTTCTGGTTCATACAGGTCATTCGCTTCAGTTCATCCGTGTTCAGCCGATAAGTCGTGTACATCGCGATGATCTCTCAGGCCGGACCGGGCAGGTGCCTCGTTCGTAACCTTCTAGTACGTGCCAGCGGTTGGCTACGGACCAAACGTTAGGGACGGGGCGAATGCCCCGTCCCGCGCCGGGGTTATCCTTGGTTTTCGATCCGAGAAATCCAATAACCCGGACGCTTGCGATGATGGGCAACTGCCGTGATCTGCAAGGCGTCCCCGACGACCCGAAAGAATATCGCGTACGGAAAGCGGGCTAATCCGATGCGCCTGATCCCTGATGGATGCACCAAGCGCCAACTATGCGGGCGATTCAATGCCAGTTCGAGAGCGCGCTCAAACTCCGTGATCAGTGCGGCACCAAGTCCGGGTTGGCGGTCTTCATAGAAACGAATCGCGTCCAGATATTCAGCCTCCGCACCGGGCAGGAAGTTGTGCCTCACCTCAGCAATGCCCGCGCCTTGACCGCAACGGCCTCGCCGGGAATCGCTTGTACCAGGCCGGCATCGCACTCCTCGGCCCGCCTGGTACTTTCTTCGCCCCAGAGACGATCGAATTCGGCATCATTCGGTTCTTCCAGACTCAACAGCAGTCGTTGAGCGAGCGCGGCCCGCTGTTCCAATGGAAGGGTGAGCGCGGTGGATTCAAGCTGCGAGAACGTCATGGTGACACCTCAAAAGAACCAATACCCGGTATCGAAGAATACCAATCGCTTCACCTCCCTTGCCCGACGAGATAACGGTCGTGCCCCGCTGCTCAGGCCGTCCGCCGCAGCAGCGACTCGACCACCCAGCGCAGCGGGTCGGCGCGGCTGGGGAAGACGGCGACGGCGGTGAGCGCGTCGGTCAACAGGTTATTGGCCATTTCCTTGGCCTCGCTCAGACCGACGACCGAGGGATAGGTGGATTTGTCGAGTTCCTGGTCGCGCCCGCGGGTCTTGCCGGTGACGGCGGTTTCGGCGATCACGTCGAGCACGTCATCCTGAATCTGGAAGGCCAGACCGACGCATTTGGCATAGCGGTCCAGTCGTTCGGCGCGTTCGACGTCGAGCGGACCGTCGGCGAGGATGGCGAGGCGCACGGCGGAGCGGATCAGGGCGCCGGTCTTGTGAATGTGGATGTGCTCCAGCATCACGCGGTCGAGGTGCTTGCCCTCGGCCGCCAGGTCCAGGGCCTGACCACCGGCCATGCCGCGCGAACCGCTCGCCAGGGCCAGGGCGGCGACCATGCTGACGCGTGCCGCGGCACTGAGGTCGTTCGCCTCGGCCAGGGTCTGAAAGGCGAGCGTCTGGAGCGCATCGCCGGCGAGGATGGCGGTCGCCTCGTCGAAGGCCTTATGGCAGGTCGGGCGTCCCCGGCGCAGTTCGTCGTCGTCCATGGCCGGCAGGTCGTCATGGATGAGTGAGTAGGCGTGGATCAGTTCCACCGCCGCGGCGGGGCGGTCGAGTAGCGCCGGGGCGACGCCCAGTGCCTCGCCGGCGGCGTAGCACAGCAGGGGGCGGATGCGTTTGCCGCCGTTCATGACGCTGTAGCGCATGGCCTCGTGCAGGCGCGTGGGCTCGATCTGCGGGGCGGGCAGGAGTTGGTCGAGCGTCGCCTGGACGCGCGCGACGCAACGTGCCCGAAAGGAGTCCAGTTCTGATTCACTCATGTGGGGTGCCGGGTGTCTTCGATGGAGTACTAAAGGGTTCGGGCTCGGCGTCGGGCCGGCCGTCGGTGAGGATGCGGACCCGCTGCTCGGCGGCCTCCAGGGCCTGGCGGCAGGCGCGGGTCAGGGTGACGCCGCGTTCAAAGGCGCCCAAGGATTCCTCCAGGGTCATCTCGCCCTTCTCCAGGGCGTCGACGATCGCCTCCAGTTCGCTCAGTGATTGCTCGAAGGGGGGCGGGGCGGTGGCTGCGGCTTTTTTCATTAGGTTTGCATCAGGGTTTAGAGCTACGGTAGCGTACCGCAGTTTGACGGTCAAACCGGCGAGCGCCTGGCGCGCGCCGCGTCTGCGTTATCACGCCCGATATCACCTAGGGTAAACCAGAGGGAAAACCGATCCGCCCATGACAGGCAATTACGACGCTTCAGCAATCGAGGTTTTGAGCGGCCTCGACCCGGTGCGCAAGCGCCCGGGAATGTACACCGATACCACGCGCCCCAACCATTTGGCCCAGGAGGTCATCGACAACAGTGTCGATGAGGCGCTGGCCGGTCACGCGCGGACCATCGAGGTGGTGCTCTATGCCGACGGCTCGCTGGAGGTCAGCGACGACGGCCGCGGCATGCCGGTCGATATCCACCCGGAGCAAGGGCTGCCGGGGGTGGAGGTGATCCTGACCAAGCTTCACGCCGGCGGCAAATTCGGCGGCGGCAGCTATAAGTTCTCCGGCGGTTTGCACGGGGTCGGCGTGTCCGTGGTCAATGCGCTCTCCAACCGTCTGGAGGTCTGGGTGCGCCGCGCCGGGCACGAGTACCACATGGCGTTCGCTCATGGCGACAAGGCGAGCGCGCTGGCGCAACTCGGGACAGTGGCGCGCGCGCGCAACGGCACCCGACTGCGCTTCTGGCCGGATCCCAAGTATTTCGATACCCCGAAATTCGCGCCCAAGCCGCTGATCCATCTGCTGCAGGCCAAGGCAGTGCTCTGTCCTGGGCTGACCGTGCGCTGGCGCGACGAGGCGGCCGGTGAGGAGCAGACCTGGTGCTACCAGGACGGGCTCCAGGACTATCTGCTGCAGACCCTGGGCGACTGCGAGACGGTGCCCGCCACCCCCTTCGTCGGCGATCTGGAGGGCACCAGCGAAGCCGCGAGTTGGGCCCTGGCCTGGGTGCCCGAGGGCGGGGAGCCGGTGGCCGAGAGCTATGTGAATCTGATCCCGACGGTGCAGGGCGGCACCCATGTGAACGGACTGCGCAGCGGGCTCACCGAGGCGGTGCGGGAGTTCTGCGAGTTTCGCAATCTCCTGCCGCGCGGGGTCAAGCTGGCCCCGGAGGATGTGTGGAACCGGCTGGTCTACATCCTCTCGGTGAAGCTCATCGACCCGCAGTTCTCCGGTCAGACCAAGGAACGGCTGTCCTCGCGCGAATGTGCCGCCTTTGTTTCCGGGGTGGTCAAGGACGCCTTCAGTCTGTGGCTCAACCAGCACACGGCGGAAGGCGAACGTATCGCTGAACTGGCCATCAACGCGGCCCAGGCGCGGCTGCGCGCCGGGCGCACCGTGACCCGCAAGAAGATCACCCAGGGCCCAGCCCTGCCCGGCAAGCTGGCGGACTGCACCTCCACCGATCCGGATCGCAGCGAACTTTTTTTGGTGGAAGGTGACTCAGCCGGCGGCTCGGCCAAACAGGCGCGCGATCGGGAGTTTCAGGCGATCCTGCCGCTGCGCGGTAAGATTCTGAATACCTGGGAAGTCGACCCCGCCGAGGTCCTGGGTTCCCAGGAGGTCCACGATATCGCGGTGGCCATCGGCGTGGACCCGGGCAGCGACGATCTGGCGCGGCTGCGCTTCGGCAAGGTCTGTATCCTGGCGGATGCCGACTCGGACGGCGCCCATATCGCGACCTTGCTGTGCGCCCTGTTTCTCAAGCACTTCCGCCGTCTGGTAAGTGAGGGCCATGTGTATGTGGCGATGCCGCCGCTGTATCGGATCGATGTCGGCAAGCAGGTCTACTACGCACTGGACGACGGCGAGAAGAAGGGTATCCTTGACCGCATCGCGGCGGAGCATCTCAAGGGGAAGGTCAACGTGCAGCGCTTCAAAGGACTGGGTGAGATGAACCCGGCGCAGTTGCGGGAAACGACCATCCATCCGGACACCCGCCGACTGGTGCAGCTCACCATCGCGACGGAAGACCAGAGCAGCGCACTCCTCGACATGCTGCTGGCCAAGAAGCGCGCCGCCGATCGTCGTGCCTGGCTCCAGGAGAAAGGTGACTTGGCGGAGGTCTAACGATGCGGCTGAATTCTTCTGTCCAGGCTGAAGCGTAAGTTACCGAGGACACAACCTATGCATCCATTTCAATTTGCCCACGCCGAGGGCGCCGACTGGCGCGTGATCGCGGACGACTGTCTGGACCGGCTCGGCCCGGTCCCGACCGGCGCCAATCTGGGCTTTCTCTATGTGACTGATTCGCTGGCCGATGAGCTCGGAGACCTGTTGGCTAATGTGCGCACCGCCACCGGGGTGCAGGCATGGGTGGGGGCAGTGGGCATCGGCATCTGTGCGACCGGCGTCGAATACTACGAGGAGCCGGCCGCGGCGCTGATGCTGGGTGAGTTTCCGTCTGACGGCTTCCACGTCTTCCCGAGTGTGGTCAATGACTTGGATGCATTCGATGCGCACAGCGGCGCGTGGATCGCGGCCCATCGGCCGCTGCTCGCATTGGTTCACGCGGACCCCGCGAACGGGGACACCGAGGACCTGATCAAACAACTTGCGCAGCGCACCTGCGCCGGCTTTCTGGTGGGCGGGTTCGCCAGTTCACGCGGCACCACCTACACGATCGCCAACGGCCTGCATCAGGACGGCATCTCCGGAGTCCTGTTCGCCGAAGAGGTCGGGCTGATCACCCGCCTCAGCCAAGGCTGCTCACCCATCGGTCCGCACCGCACCATTACGGCCTCGCAACGCAACATTCTGGTCTCGCTGGACGGCCGGCCGGCGCTGGACGTGCTCAAGGAGGATATCGGCGCCGAGTTGTCACGCGACCTGATGCGGATCGGCGGGCAAATCTTTGTCGGGCTGCCGATTCAGGGCTCGGACACCGGAGACTATCTGGTCCGTAATCTGGTCGGCATTGACCCCAACGAGGGCCTGGTGGCCGTTGGCGATCTGGTCGAGCAGGGCCGGGAACTGATGTTCTGCCGACGTGACACGGCCACCGCCCGCGAGGACCTGGAGCGGATGTTGCGGTCACTCAAGGGGCGACTGCGGGCCCCGCCGCGCGGCGGGGTCTATTGCTCCTGTCTTGGGCGCGGCGCCAATCTGTTCGGACCCGACTCGGCCGAATTGAAGCAGATCCGCGATACCCTGGGAGACTTTCCGTTGGTCGGATTCTACGCCGGCGGTGAGATCTCGCAGGACCGGCTGTATGGCTACACCGGGGTCTTGACCCTCTTTACCTGAGTACGCTGCTCGCCGGTCGGGCCTGCGCCCGACCAGCGACTATAGCCTTCCTACTGGATATCCAGACAGATCCTTGGTGTAGGGGCGGGTTTCAAACCCGCCACTAGGTCCGGTTATCACGTCCGATGGCTATATCAGCTCCCTGAGTGCCCGCGCTTTTTCATCAGGTTCATGATGAGTTCGGTGAGAATCAACTCCATTGCGTAGATCATCTTGCCCCCGGGAATCACCAGGGTGTTGAACCCGGTGATCATGGTGCCTTCAATCAGACCCCGCAGTTGCAGCTTATACTCCACGCTGGGCTTGGGCTCCAGGAAGTGGATCATCACCAGGCTCTGGTCGAGCGTCGGGATATTCGCTACACAGAAGGGGTTGGACGTGTCGGTCAGGGGGATACGCTGGAAGTTGATATGGGTGCAGGAGAACTGCGGCAGGATGTAGTGCATGTAGTCGTGCATGCGCCGGTAGATGTTGAACATCACATCCTCCTGGCTATAGCCGCGCTCCTTGGTATCGCGCTGGATTTTCTGCACCCATTCCAGATTGATGGTGGGGCAGACGCCGATCAGCAGATCGACCTCCTTCGCCATGTCGATGTCGCCGGCCACCACTCCGCCATGCAACCCTTCGTAGAACAGCAGATCCGAATCCGGCGGGATCGGCTCCCAGGGGGTGAAGGTACCGGGCTCCTGACCGAATTTGACCGCCTGCTCCTCGTCGTGAATGTAGTGTCGGCGTTCACCCGTACCGGTGCGGCCGTAATTGCGGAAGAGTTCGAACTGCTTGTCGAACAGATTGCCCTCCGGGCCGAAATGGCTGAGATTCGTACCCTCGAGTTTTGTTTTCGCCAACTCCTCCTTCATCTGTTTACGGTCGTAACGATGGAAACTATCGCCTTCCACGAAGGCGGCGCGCGCTCCGACCCGGTGGAAGATCTTCTCGACGGCTTTCTTGACGGTGCTGGTACCGGCCCCCGAGGAACCGGTGACTGCAACAATGGGGTGGTTTCGGGACATGGGGCTCTCCTCGATGCGCTCGTTTTTCTAGGCTTGGTTTGAGGTGCCGAGACCGGCTTTGGGTGTCGCTCTGACGCGTTCCCTAATTCGCCGCAATCAACTCGCGCACCCGCTCGATCATCGGTTCCAGGGCGGCGGCGGCGGTGGGTGTCAGGGTGTAGTTTGAATACTCGAAGAAGGCCCCGGCGGCGGAGACCAGGTAAGCCTCGGGTTCATGCTGGTAGAGCGTCTGACTCCAGGCGAGGAGTTCCCGCGGGTCCAGGAAGTGGGCCATGGTCGACATGGCGGAGGCGTCCGGGGCAAGGCTGCGCACCCGTACTTCGCCGGGCTCACCTTCGACCGTGGCGTCGAGAAAGATCACCCGGTCGGCGGCGACGATGTCTTCCACCAGTTCGGCGGTGAGGATATGGCGGGAGATGACGTTGACGCCCGCGGGCAGCGGGCCGGCCGCCAAGGCGTCCGCCGCCAGCGGGCCGATGGCGTCGTCGCCGCGGATGGGGCTGCCGTAGCCGATGATCAGGGTCTTGTGCTGGGTCATGGTTCTTCTTGCCGGTCCGTGCGTGCCGCGAGGGACCATCCGTGGCGACGTGCTTCCGGCATCCCGCCGGAATGACGGTTTAGGATGCCTTTATCGCCGTCGGACGTGATAACCGGACGTAGGGGCGGGTTTGAAACCCGCCCCTACACCACGGGCTCGTCCGGATATCAGGTTCAAAGGCGATCACTTCCAATGGAACGCGGGACTAGCCCCGAGTCAGCCGATCAACCACTTGACCCGCGGCGTCCTTGAGTTCGATCAGCAGCGGCATCTGTCCGAAGGCGTGTGAGGCGCAAGACAGGCAGGGGTCGTAGCAGCGAATGACGGCCTCGACCCGGTTCAGCATGCCTTCTTGGAGGTGATTGCCGTCGACATAGGCGTCCGCGACCTGGCGAATCGCCTGGTTCATGGCCAGGTTGTTATGTCCGGTGGCAATGATCAGGTTGACCCAGGTGATGAGCCCGTCGTCGTCGATACGGTAGTGGTGCATCAGGGTGCCGCGCGGCGCCTCGGATACACCGATGCCCTCGTCGCGGTTGCTGCGGGCGCGGGCGCGCACACGATGATCCAGGATGTCCGGGTCCTTGAGCAGCCGCTCCATCATCTCGAGGGCGAAGATGATTTCGACCAGTCGCGCGTAGTGGTAGTGGAAGCTGCTGGTGATGGGACCGTATTCCTGCAGCATGTGGAACTCGGCCAGGGCCACGTCGGCATAGGGGGTGCCGCAGGCCTCCGCGTTATTGAGCCGCGCCAGCGGGCCGACCCGATAGACGCCCTTGGGATAGCCCATGGGCTTGTAGTAGGGGAACTTCATATAGCTGAAGTCTTCCACCGCCTCGCCCACCAGACGCTGGTAGTCCACTGTCGGGACCATGTCCTCCACGATCCGCCCTTGAGCGTCCTTGATGCGCAGGAAGCCGTCATAGTGCTCGAGATTGCCCTTGGGCGTGACCAGGCTCATGAACATCGTGGGTCGGGTGCCGAAGTTGCTGGCCTCGGTCTTGAATTTGGGAACCAGGGTCTTGAAGAAGCCGTAGGTGCGCTTGGCGATCTCCAGCCCCTCGGGCAGGAGCTTGAGGATGGCTTCGCGCTTCTCCGGGGTCAGTGCCTCGGCGACCCCGCCCGGAACCACCCAGGTGGGATGGATCTTCTTGCCGGCCAGGATCTCGATGACCATCTGGCCGATCTGACGCAGCCGAATTCCGTCCTTGGCCAGGGCCGGGTCCTGGCGCATGACCCCGAAAATATTGCGGGTGGCCGGATCCGAGTCCCAGCCCAGCAGCAGGTCGGGCGAGGACAGATGGAAGAAGGACAGGGCGTGGGACTGGGTGATCTGCGCCAGGTTCATGATCCGCCGCAGCTTCTCGGCGGTGGGCGGGATGGTGACCGAGAGCAGGTGGTCGCACGCCTTGTTGGAGGCCAGGACATGGCTGACCGGACAGATGCCGCAGGTCCGGGCGGTCAGCGCCGGCATCTCGCGGTAAGGGCGACCCTCGCAGAACTTCTCGAAGCCGCGGAACTGGGTGAGGTGAAACCGGGCGTCCTCGACCTCGCCCTGATCACCGAGCTGGAGTGTGATGCGGGCATGACCCTCGATGCGGGTGACCGGTTCGATGGTGATGGTGCGGCTCATGGGTTCAGTCCCCTTGGAAAGATCGGTTGGGAGGGTGCGCCGGGTGCGGTACGGGTCACGCGGGCGGAGCCCCGCCCTCATTGGCCAGGGCGCGCTCGGTGATCTCGCGGTAGAGGGAGACCATCTGCGCGGCGATGTCATGGAGTTCCGGATGGCGGACCCAGATCGCCTTATTGTTGTTCGCGTCGTCGAAGACCTCTTTCAGGAAGTCGATGTCGGATTGACCGAGAGTGCTGCCCGCATCGACCTTGGTTTTGATGCCCAGGATGCGCGGCAGTCGCTGCGTACGCATGCGGTCGAGCAAGACGACGACCAGTCCGTCGTCGCTATCGGGTTCATTAGCGGCCATGGGTCGTGGTTCCTCTGCAATCAGGCGCCGAAGCGGGTGACCCGACTGGGGTCGGGCGTGCGTCCCTCGATCAGCTCGTTCAGTACATAAAAGATGGCGTCGGCATGGGGTGGACAGCCGGGAACGAACACGTCGACTTTCACGCAGCCGTGGATCGGGCGTACCTGCTGAAACAGCACCGGCACGCCCACGGTCGGCCGTTGCGGCTGAACGTCGACGTTCTCACGGTAGGCCCGATCCATGACATCCGCCAGCTTGAACGGGTTGCGCATGGCCGGGACATTGCCATTGACGGCACAGTCTCCAAGGCTGATCAGGAGCTTGCAATGTTTGCGGAATTCCTGGGCATGATGCAGATCCGACTCGGACGAAATCGACCCCTCTAGGATACCGACATCCACCTGCTCCGGCAGTTCCTTGGCGTCCACCAGCGGGCTGTAGACGACGTCGATCTTCTGGGCCAGGTCAACCAGCCGCTCGTCCATGTCCAGGAACGACATATGGCAGCCGGAGCAACCGTCCAGCCAGGCGGTTGCGACGGTGATCCGCGGGGTTGCAGGGGTCGTCATTGGGCGTGCCTCCGGCGGGCAAGGATGGGCAGGAAGTGTTGGTCTTTGACCATCTCGCCGGCCGAGGTTCCCTGTTTAACCAGGGCGCCGGTCGGGCAGACCTGGACGCACTTGCCGCAGCCGGTGCAGGTCTCGCTCTCACCCCAGGGGCGGGCCAGGTCGGTGATGACTCGACAGTCGCTGCCGCGGCCCATGACGTCCCAGGTGTGCGCGCCTTCGATCTCGTCGCACACCCGGACGCACCGCGTGCAAAGAATGCAGCGGTTGTGGTCCAGCCGGTACATCTCGTGGGAGGAGTCCACCTCGTTGCGGACCTGACGGTAGGGCACGCGCACATGGTCGACGCCGCATTTCTGCGCCAGCCACTGGAGTTCGCAGTGACCGTTGGAAACACATACCGAACAGACATGGTTGCGCTCTGCAAAGAGCAATTCCACGATGGTACGGCGGTAGCGCTGCAGCCGCTCGGTGTTGGTCAGGATATTCATCCCTTCCGCCACGCGGGTGGAGCAGGCGGCAACCAGTCGGCCTTGACCGACGATCTCGACTAGGCACAGGCGGCAGGCGCCCCAGATACTCAGGCCATCCATGTAGCAGAGACTGGGGATCGGGATCTTGTTCTCCCGGCACAGTTCGATGACGGTCTCATCGGCGCGGGCCGAGAAATCCTTGCCGTCGATCGTGAGCGTAACGACGCGGACATTGGGTTGTGAGGCGGGTGGGGGCATGGGTGCTCCGGGTGTCGTCGTGTCTCTTTAGTCGGTTGCTGGACGTTCAGTTATCGATCGGTACGATCGGTACGATCGGTACGACCGGGAATGACGGACTTCAAATGATTCACTCGGCCCAAAACTCCATATCGAGCAGTTGCGCGATGCTGAACGGGCATTCCGCCGGGAATGTCGCCAACGCAAGGCCGGTTTCCAGGGCCGTGCGGCTGCGCGCCGCCGGGTAACGCCGTCGGAGAATCTCCGGAAGTTGCGTCGCGAGGCTTGGGCTGTCCTCCAGTAATTCAGCGATCTCATCGCGCGCATTGGCAATGGACAGGCGCCAACTGACGCCGCGCAAACCCGGTTGATCGCGCCACTTGAGCAAGTGAACGACGAGGACCTTCAGATGACTGCCCAGGGCATGTTTCTGGTTCTTGCCCATGTCATCGAGCTCCTCGGCAACCCGTTCAATGTCGACCTCGGACACCCGTCCGTCGCGCAGCCGGGCCGCGCTTTCCGTCGTCCAGGCGTAGAAGTCCGAATCAGGTTGCGACTGCATCACTCGGATACCAATTTCGCCTCATACTCGTCACGGAAATACCTCAGGGTCGACAGCACCGGGTTCGGTGCCGACTGCCCCAGTCCGCACAGACTGGTGGCCTGGACGACCTCACAGAGTTCTTCCAGCAGGGTCAGATCTTTTTGAGTCGCCGTGGACTTGGTGATGCGATCGAGCAGTTCGTGCATCTGCCAGGTCCCGGTGCGGCAGGGGATGCACTTGCCGCAGGACTCGGTCATACAGAATTCCATGAAGTAGCGCGCCACGTCCACCATGTCGCAGGTCTCGTCCATGACGATCATGCCGCCGGAGCCCATCATGGTACCCAGGGTTTTCAGGCTGTCGTAGTCGACCGCGATGTCCAGATGCTGGGCGGGGATACAGCCGCCCGAGGGGCCGCCGGTCTGCACCGCCTTGAAGGCCTTGCCGCCGGGACAGCCGCCGCCGATCTCCTCGATGATCTCGCGCAGCGACATCCCCATCGGGACCTCGATCAGACCGATATTGCTGATCGATCCGGCCAGCGCAAAGACCTTGGTGCCCTTGGACTTCTCGGTGCCGATGCCGGCAAACCACTCGCCCCCGTGCTTGATGATTGGGGCGATGTTGGCGAAGGTCTCCACGTTGTTGATGAGGGTGGGGTAGCCCCAGAGTCCGGCCTCGGCGGGGTAGGGCGGGCGCGGGCGTGGTTGGCCGCGCAGGCCCTCGATACTCGCCATCAGGGCGGTCTCCTCCCCGCACACGAAGGCTCCGGCGCCCAAGCGGATCTCCACCTCGAAGCTGAACTGGGTGTCGGCGATGTTGGCGCCTAAGAAGCCCGAGCGCTTGGCCTTGCGGATGGCCGTGGTCATGCGCTCCACCGCCAGCGGGTACTCGGCGCGCACGTAGACGTAGCCCTTGTTGGCGCCGATGGCGTAGCCGGCGATGACCATGCCCTCCAGCACCCGGTGGGGGTCGGACTCCAACACGGCGCGGTCCATGAAGGCACCAGGGTCGCCCTCATCGCCGTTGCAGATGACATATTTCTGGTCGGCCGGCATCTTGGCGACGGTGGACCACTTGAGGCCGGTTGGGTAGCCGCCGCCGCCGCGGCCGCGCAGGCCGCTGGTGGTCAGCTCCCGCAGCACGTCGCCCCGGCTCATCTCGCTCAGTGCCTTGATCAGCGCTTGGTAGCCGCCGACCGCGACATAGCCGCTGAAGCTGTCGGGGTCGATGAGCCCGGAGTTCTCCCGCACGATGCGCTGTTGGCGGGCGAAGAAGGGCTGATTGGTCGGACAATGCAGCCGTTCGACCGGTGGGCCGCCGATGCTCGCCAGGACCTCCGGGGCGTCGGTCGGCTTCACCTCACGGTATAGCACCGAGTGAGCGATATCGGCCTCCTTCTCCGCGATCGCCACCATGGGGCCGGCGGAGCACAGGCCCATGCAGCCAACTCCCTTGACCTTGCAGGACGTCTCCTCGTTTTCCTTGGTTAGCGCATTCAAGACCGGCAGGGACCCGGACGCCTGACAGGCCGCGGCGACACAGACCCGGACCTCGGTCTTGATGGCGGCGCTACGGGCGCGGAATTCTTGGGCCTTCTCGGCTAGATCGTCCAGATTCATGCGAGCGTCTCCAGCTTGGCGAGCACCTTGTCTGCCGTCTGTTTGCCGGCCAGGTCCCCATCGATCACCACTGCCGGGGCCAGACCACAGGCGCCGACGCAGCGGGCGGTGAGGACGGAGAGCCGATCGTCCTCGGTGGTCTCGCCGGGCCGGACGTCGAAGCGTTCCTTCACGGCCCCCAGCAGCGCATCCGCCCCCTTGATGTAACAGGCGGTACCGGTGCACACCACGCAGGCATGGCGGCCCTTGGGCTTGAGCATGAACAGGTGGTAGAAGGTCGCGACCCCGAAGACCTTTGATAAGGGGAGGTCGAGCGACCCGGCGACGAAGCGCATCGCGGGCTCGTCCAGGTAACCGAAGCCCTCCTGCACGCTGTGCAAAGTCTCGATCAGGGCGTGCCCGGCGTAGCCGTTGCGACGCATCGTGGCGTTGACCAACTTCCAGCGCTTGTCGTCGCTGGGTAGGGCGGGCCTGGTTTGCAGCAAGCTCATGTACCCTCCTGATTGGGGCCGTTGTAAGGGGTGGGTGCGGCCGTGCGGGTCGCGTTTCCGGGTTCCGGCGACTGGACCTGGATTCATGCTGGAGTTACGACACGCTTGGCAAGGTAAAGACTAACGCGCGAACGCCGTCTGGTCCATAGTAAGTTTTTGGTTTTTCGATACAATATATTTGAATATTATCGTATTACCATGCACTCTTCGACGCTCTACTGTGCCCTGAGGGCGCGCTCGTGGATCTCGATCTGTCGAAGGTGATAGCCGGACTAATCGAGGGCGATCCGCTGCCAGGCCCCCGAGCGCCAGCGCAACGCCATCATGGTGCCCAGGGCGGCCACGTAGACGAGCAGGGCGGCCCAGCCCCCCAGGGCGCCGAGTCCGAACTGCGGCAGCCAGTCCACCCAGCCCTCCCCAGGGGCGAAGGTCAGCATATGCGCCAGCGGCAGAAAGCCCAGCCAGGACAGGAGGAGGGTCATGAGCGCCGGCAGCCGCACATCCCCGGCCCCGCGCAGCGCAAAGCCGCAGGCCAGATTGAGTCCGTCGAAGATCTGGTAGGCGGCGCCGAGCCAGATCAACAGCGCGGCGGTCTCCACCACCGCCCGGGCATGCGGATCCGCGGGATTGATAAAGAGCGGCATCAACCAGGGTCCAGCCGCGGCCAGGACCAGGCTCACCAGGCCCATATAGGCGACGGTGAGCGCGATGGCCGTATTGCCCACCCGCCGTGCCCAGTCCCGGTCGCCCGCTCCGATGGCCTGGCCGACCAAGGTAGTGCCCCCGCTGGCGATGCCGATCGCCGGCATGTAGGCGATGGAGGTCATCATCATGGTGACCTGGGTGGCCGCCCCGGCGACCGTGCTCAGGTCCACCTGCATCAACTGAAAGAGTCCGGTGCCGATCAGATCCGCGGCCGGCAGCAGGCCCATCGGTAGACCCAGGGCCAAGGCCCGTATCATGGTGTCGGATCGCGGCCGCCAGTGGTGGTGGCTGGCGAACTCCCGACGCGTCCTGGGACGCAGAAAAATCCACAGGCCCAACAGAAAACCGAGCGCCTGAGCGCCCGTCGTGGCCCAGGCGATCCCCGCGACGCCGAGCCCGAAGCCGAACCCCAGAAGCTGATTCAAGATGACGTTCGCCACGCCCACGACGGTCATCAGGGCCAGCGTGACCCCGGTGCGGCCGATGCCGTTATAGAAACTGGTGACACACCAGAGTGCCACGCCGGCGACCGATCCGGCGACGCGCGGGAACCAGTAGTCCAGCGCCAGGGCTTCGATCTCGGGCGGGAGCCGCGCCGGCGCGAGAAACCAGCCGCCCGCCAGCCCGGCGGCCACGAATAGCGGGCTCATCAGTAGCACCACCCAGAGCCCGCCCCAGACCGCTGCGGCCGCCCGCGTGCGGTCGCCGGCGCCGTAAGCCTGGGCGACCAGGGTCTGCACCGCCATGGCCGCCCCGCCCACCAGCAGCAGGATCACGATGGTGAACCAGAAAACCCCGCCGACCGCCGCGGTCGCCGCGGCGGAGATGCGGCCGAGGAACCAGGTGTCGGTCAGATTCAGCACCGCCTGAATGCCGCTGTTCAGGAACAGCGGCGCCGCCAGCGCCACCACCGCACCCAGATCCACCCGTCGTCGGCCCGCGTGATCCAAGCGCAGGGCGGGCAGGGCACGAGGCAGCAGCGGGCGATCGGGGAGGTTGGGGTGCATGGAGTCGGCGGGACGGCAAAGCCGCGACCCTGCCTGAGGCGGTCGGTGGCGTCAACCGGCGCGTGATGGTCAAGGCCCACGCGGTTGGCTCGACAACCCGTTCGCGGCGACCTAGCATGGCGGCCTTCGCCCATCGACCCGGAGGATGCAGCAGATGGAAGCGCACAAACTGAACACCATTGCGGACCTGTTGGTCAGCCCCGAGGAGCGGGTCGAACTGATCAACGGTGAGATCGTTCGTCGGCCCATGGCACGCGCCGAGCACGGGGTGGTGCAAGGCAATGCACGCGAAGAACTCAGCCCGTTCAGCCGCAAGTCCGGTCCCGGCGGCTGGTGGATCATCCCCGAGGTCAGCGTCGCTTACGAGTTGCATCAGTGCCCCTGCCACGATCTCGCCGGTTGGCGCAAGGAGCGGATGCCGCAGCGTCCGCAAGGCGTCATCGATCTGGCGCCGGACTGGGTGTGCGAGATCGTCTCACCCGGTCACGAGCGCAAGGACACGTTCACGCTGTTTCTGCTGTTGCAGCGCCACCGCGTCCCTTTTTATTGGCTGATCTGGCCCGAGGACCGCACCCTGATCGCCTACCAACTCGACGGCGACCATTACCGGATCATCGCCACGCTCGCCGAGCCGATCCGGGCGCGCGTCCCGCCGTTCGATGACATCGAACTGGACTTGGCCTACATCCTCGGCGACTGAGTCCGCATCGGAGCCTGCATGAGAACGACCGTCCCGCCCCGCGCCATCTGGCTTGGAACCGCCGCTGCCGCCGCGGCCGTGGTGCTGGCCAGCCTGGGTTTGACCGCCTGGCTGGCCCTCGACCCCTGTCATCTGTGTATTTTCCAGCGGCTGCTTTTCATGCTGATCGCCGGGTTGGGACTGCTGGCCGCGCTGACCCGCGGCCTGATCCAGCGCTTCACGGGGGGGCTGATCGCCCTCGCGGCGGTGGCCGGCGCCGCGAGCGCGGCCTACCAGAGCTGGCTGCAGGAACAGCCGCCGGATGCGATCTCCTGCATCGGCGGCCAGCCGGGGCTGATCGAACGGCTGGTGGAATGGCTTGGTCAGCAGATGCCGGCGCTGTTCCTCGCCACCGGATTCTGCGAGGAGAAGGAACTGCTGATGTTGGGGCTGTCGCTCGCCAACTGGGCGCTGCTGTGCTTTTTGCTGACCCTGGCCGCGGCCTGGTGGGCGCTGCGCCGCGGCGCGCGCCCGGCGGCCCCGCCGGTGCCATGATGTCAATCGATGATCGAACTCCAGGAGACCGAAGAATGCTCATGACCCGCCGCCGCTTTCAGCGCATCCTGCTCGGTGTGCTCGGTGCTGCCCTGATCCCCCCGGCGCGCGCTGCCGAGCTCATCGAAGGCCGTGACTGGCGCGCCCTGATGCCGCCGCAACCGGTCAAGGACCCCGGCCGGATCGAGGTGCTGGAGTTTTTCTCCTACGGCTGTCCGCATTGCGGTCAACTCAACCCGCTGATCAAAACCTGGGCCGCGGGTTTGCCCGCGGATGTGACGTTCGAGCGGGTACCCGTGACCTTCGGCCGCGCGGCCTGGGCGAATGTCTCACGGCTTTATTTCGCGCTGGACCAGATCGGAGCGCTGGCGCGCCTGGACCAGGCGGTGTTCGATGCGATCAGCAAGGAGCATCGCAACCTGTTCACCGAGCAGGCGATCGTTGACTGGGTCGCCGACCAGGGCGTGGCTGCGGAGCAATTCAAGGCCGTCTTCTCGGGCTTCACGACTGAGACGCGGCTCATCCGCGCCAATACGCTGGCCGAGCGCTACAAGGTCGATGCGGTGCCGATGATCGTGGTCGGCGGGCGCTATGTGGTGATGGGCGCCGCGGCCCAGGGGTATGAGGATTTGTTCGGCATCGCCGACGGATTGGTCGCCAAGGCGCGGGCCGGCGCCGTGGGCCAGGGCGGTTGAACTGAACAAGCGATCAGCTTGAGTGAGCGCAACGTCTTGGAGGAAGTCGGAAGCTGGTCAGGCCAGCGCGGATCTGATCGGCCGACAATCCGAGCGCCCAGGCCGCGGCGGTGGCGGCCAGCGCGTTGCGCACCCGGCGATCGTCGCTTCCCTCCCCGGTGATGGAGACCATGGTCAGCTCCACCAGGGGCGTTTCAGCCGCACCCTCGATCAATCCGATCATTCCGTTGCGTTCCACCACCGCCCGGCCGCCCGCCGCGCGCTGGGCGTCGATGAGCGGATGGGCCGGGTCGCGGGCAAACCACAGGACAGCGCCCCGGCAGTGCTCGGCCATTTCAGCCACCAGGGGATCCTCGGCATTGAGGATCGCGCTGCCGGTGGGTAAGACCGCTTCCACCACGCAACGTTTGACCCGAACCAGGTCTTCCAGACTGGCGATGCCGCGCGGCCCCAAGGGCGCGTCGGTACCGATCGTGGTGACCACGCCGACCTGGCAGCGGTCGAAGCCCAACCCCTCCTGCAGGATGCCGGTGCGCGCGGTCGCCAGCACCGCCGCGGCGACGCGCGGATGTTGGAGCGCGGCCCGGGCACTGCCTGGCCCGGTGGCGTCGCGCGGGTCGATGCAACGCGCGCCGATGCGCAGGCCGTCGGCGGCGGCCGTCGCCGCCGGGACGCCGGTGCCGTGCAGGAGGTGGGCAATGAGGTGGGTGGTGGTGGTCTTGCCCTGAACGCCGGTGACGGCGATCACGGGAATCCGACCGTCTGCGCCGGGCGGGAACAGCAATTCGATGATGGCCTCGCCGACCGGGCGCGGCGACCCGGCCGAGGGCTCCAGATGCATGCGCAGCCCCGGTCCGGCGTTGACCTCGATGAAGGCGCCGCCCTGTTCCTCCAGGGGGCGGCCGATGTCTGCGGCCAGGCAGTCGATCCCGGCGATGTCGAGTCCGACCACTTGGGCGGCCTCCACGGCGCGGGCCGCGACCTCCGGGTGGACCTGATCGGTCACATCGATGGCGGTCCCGCCGGTGCTCAGATTGGCGTTGCGGCGCAGCAGGATGCGCTGCCCGGCGGCCGGTACCGAGGCGGGTGTCAGGCCCTGCTCGGCCAGCATGGTCAACGCGATCCCGTCCAGTTCGATGGTGCTGAGCATGGTCGCATGACCGGCGCCGCGGCGCGGGTCCCGGTTGACCGCGTCGACCAATGTCCGAATGCTGGAACAGCCGTCGCCGGTCACCTGCGCCGGCTCGCGGCGGGCGGCCGCCACCAGCCGCTCGCCGATCACCAGCAGGCGATGGTCGGCGCCGGGGATGAAGCGCTCGCACAAAATGGTGGAGCCTTCTTCGCGCGCGGCGGCGAAGGCCTGCACAACCTGCTCACGCGTGCTCAAATTGGCGGTCACACCGCGGCCATGGTTCCCGTAACGGGGCTTGACCACGACCGGTGCGCCCAGTGCTTCGGCGAACGCCCAGGCGGCGTCGGCGTCCGCCACCGTGCCGCCGGCCGGGACCGGGACCCCGGCGCAGTCCAACAACATCCGCGTCAGGTCCTTATCCTGGGCAATCGACTCGGCGATGGCGCTGGTGCGGTCGGTCTCGGCGGTCCAGACGCGCCGCTGCCGGGCGCCCCAGCCGAGTTGCAGCAGGTTCTCGCTGCCGAGCCGACGGACCGGGATGCCGCGTGCGCGGGCGGCCGCGGCGATGGCGGCGGTGCTCGGCCCCAGGCGGACCTCCCGGCACAGGGTGCGCAGCCGTTCGCAGGTCTGCGTGACCGGGAACGGCCGATCTTGGATGGCGGCGAGCAGCAGGTCGCGGGCGCTCTCCACGGCGGCGCGGCCCAGTGCTTCCTCCTCATAGCGGATGGCGACCTTATAGACACCGTCCTCCGGCGTCTCGCGGGCCCGGCCGAAACCAACCGGCGTACCGGCCAGGGTCTGGAGTTCCAGGGTCACATGCTCCAGACAGTGGGCCATGTAAGTGCCCCGGTCCAACCGCTGGAAGAAGCCCCCGCGTTCGCCCACGCTGCATCGGTGTTCGATCATCGACGGCAACCAGGACTTGATGCGGTCGTTGAAGCCGGGAATCGCCTCGGAGGAGGTGTCCTTGATCTCACCCAAGTCCAGTTCCAGCTCGATGACTGGGAAGTGAGCCCAGATGTTCGGTCCACACAGGACCCAGAGGCGGCGGATTTCAAGCATTTTGGTTAGTGGTTAGTGGATAGTGGATAGTGGTTAGTGGATAGTGGATAGTGGATAGTGGATAGTGGGGGAGGTGAGTTAATTCAGGGTAGCGGCGGGGCTTGGTTGTCATCTGGAGCATGGGTCGTTGTCGTGTTCGGATAAGCGATTCAAGTGAGGTTTGAAAGGCTTCGATCGCCGCGCACGCGACCAACGCATTCTTGAGGCGACCATCAACCGAACTCGGTTACGGCAACGACAACGACCGAGACGCCGCAGACCTTCCCTAATGGACATGTTTCGCTCAGTCGTGAACGGCTCCTAACCACTAACCACTAACCACTAACCACTAACCACTAACCACTATCCACTATCCACTAACCACTTCCGCCAGGTTCTCCGTGCCCACGGCGCCGGCGCATCCTGGCCGATTCAACACCGGGTCGCGGCGGCTCAGCTCCTCGGCGAGACGGGTGCGGACATAGGCGACGGTTTCATCGATCGAGTCGGCCTGCACCATCAGCAGGTCGCCGGGCTGGGCAAGCCAGAGTGCCGCTTCCACCGCGTCCTGCCAGCCGTGGATGGTGTCGACTTCCCGGACCCGGTCGCCGGCGGCCAGCCCTTTGCGAAACAGCGACATTATCTCACCGGGCAGCCGTCCGCGGACATACTGGTCTTCGTAGAGGATGACGCGGTCGAAGGCCTGGCCCAGGAGTTGGCCTTGCCGGATCAGATCGGCGTCGCGCCGGTCGCCCGCCGCGGAATAGACGGCGATGCGCCGCCGATGGGGGAAGACCGCCAGGGCATCGATCATCGCCAGCAGGGCCGAGGGGTTGTGACCATAGTCGAACACCGCGGTAGCGCCGTTGATGGTCAGCACATTGAAGCGTCCCGGACTCTTGTCCAGGTCGGTGCCGAAAGTCTCCAGCGCGGCACAGAGCGCCTCCATGGGCAGACCCAGCGCCCAGAGTGCGGCGGCGCCGGACAGCGCATTTTCCACCTGGAACCCGATCCGGCCGCCGTGGGTCAGGGGGATGCGCTCGAGTGGGAGCACCAGCCGCTCCGCCTCGCCCTCGGCGAGGACCAGATTCGATCCCTGGATGCAGGCAACCCGTCCGCCGTGACGACGGTGGCGGAGGAGCGCGGGGTGCGCGCAGTCGCGGGCAAAGAACAGGATTTTGCCTTTACAACGATCCGCCATCCGGACCACCAGCGGATCGGCCGCGTTGAGCACGGCGGTGCCCCAGGGGGCGACGGCGCGCACCACCGTCTGCTTGACCTCGGCCAAGTCCTCGACCGTGTCGATCGAGCTGAGTCCCAGATGATCGCCTTCACCGATGTTGGTGACCACGGCCACGTCACAGGCGTCGAAGCCCAGGCCCTCGCGCAGGATGCCGCCGCGCGCGGTCTCCAGCACCGCCGCATCCACCTCGGGGTTCAGAAGCACCAGCCGCGCGCTCCGGGGGCCGCTGCAGTCGTCCGTGTCGATGCGCCGGTCGGCAAGGTAGATGCCGTCGGTGCAGGTCATGCCGACGAAGCGACCGGAAACGCTCAGTCCATGAGCCACCAGACGGGTGACCGTGGTCTTGCCGTTGGTGCCGGAGACGGCGACGATCGGAATGCGGCCGTTCTCGCCCGGGCGGTAAAGCGTGTCGAGGAAGACGTCGGCGATGGAGCGCGTGTGCACCGCTTCCAAATAGAGATCCAGCGGCGGGTTCGCGACCACCTCGCTGACCTGACCGCCCTGGCTTGCCAGCGGTTGGGTGAGGTCGGCGGCGACCAGCCGGACCTCCGCGCGTTCAAGTCCAAGGACGCGGGTGCAATCCACCGCCCGCGCGCAGACTTCCGGGTGCATCAGGTGGCTGACATCGGTGACCGTGGGGCCGCCGCCGTTGTCGTCGCGGCCCGGCTGCCAGGCGAGCGCGGCCAAGACGCGGCGGCCGGCGACCAGCATCCGGCAATGCGGGCCGGCGGCGGGTTCGTCCGTGCAGATCACGCCGACGCAGGCGAGCAGGGTCCGCAGCAGGTCGCGCTCGGCTGCCGACGGCGCGGCGGCGTCGGGCTGGGCCGCGCTGCCCTGGAGCCGCCGCTGGCGTGCCCCATAGCCAAGCTGGAGCACGTGATGAGCGAGCCGACGCGCGGGGATGCCGCGTGATTTCGCCGCGTTCATCAAGGCCGCGCAGGTCGCCGACGGCCGTGCCTCTTGGACCAGCGCGCGCAGTCGATCCAGGCTGGCCGGGAGGTCGTAGACGGAATCGGTCAGTGCCGACCGGCAGAGCGCGACGGCCACGGCGGTGCATTCCTGCGGCGGCAGTTCGTCCTGCAGTTGAAAGGCCAGCCGATACAGCCCGCGCTCCGAGGTCCGGCGGACCTGGCTGAGTCCCGGTCGCGCACCCGGTCGCGCGCCGACGCGGGCGGCCAGGTCCAAGATGATCGCCAGTAACGCGCGCGCCAGCCATTGCTCGTGCTTGAGGTGGCCCTGGTCCGCGGATGGTCGGCGGGGGAGGTCCAGGCCAGGCAGCAGATCGGTCAGCCGCGCCCGCAACCGTCGGCTGGCCGCCGCGAGGTCTTCGGCTGAATCGTCGGACAGGTCGCACCAGATCTCGGCCATCGGTACGTCGGCCCAGAGGTTGGGGCCGAGCAACGCGCGCACTCTGCGGATTTCCACGGTTTGATCCGAACTGACTTGATCGTACGGGCGAGGGCTTCCGGTCGCGTAGCGGGTCGTCAACCGGGCATCGGTCAACGCCTTGCGGTTCCAGGGCATCAGAAAACGGCGCTGATCTCGCGCCCGCCGCGAGACCCGCGCTCACCCCTCCATGGTCCGCAACAGCGACGAGCGGTGCACGGGCTCGGGGCGGGTGTAGGGAGGACGGATGCGGATACTATGACGGGCGTCGGGCAATGTCGAGATCCGCGGGGCCGGACGCGCGTCTTACCATGCGACAACCGATCGAGCGCCAGGCGAGTTGAGCACAAACAGAACACGTAGGGCATGAAAAACCACGTGCATCCTGGTCAAGCCCCCAGCCAAGTGCGACCATTGGCGCCAACCGGTCGGTCGACGACCATCCGCTCGCCTTTCCGTTATGCAGTCTCGTGGCCAACGCAACGTCTCAATCTGAATCCGGCGCCCCGGCGAAGGTCACCGCGGACGACCCACGCCACCCGCGCACGGCCGAGCTCGCGGGCCAACTGGGCCCCGACGAACGTCCGCTCGGTTGGTTCGAACCGGATCTGGATCAGCAACTCCACTATGTCGCCGGTCTGGTCTGCCTGACCGATCGACGGCTGTTGGCCCTGGACCCGACGGCGGCGCCCGGCACGCCCTGGAACGCCTGGTCGCTCGCCGACCTGGCGCGCGTGCGCGCCGGTCATCGCGGCGGTGCCGGCATTCTCGAACTCCTGGGGACGGGTGAGCGGATCAGTTCCTGGCGTTATACGGCCGCTCGCCATGCGGCGGCCCAACAGTTCGCCGCGCGCTGTACTGCCGCCATCGGCCGACACCATGGTGACGCCCCCGACGCGGCTGCCGATCAGGGGACCATCTGTCCGAGTTGCGGTGCCGTCATTGCACCCGCGCAGACCGCGTGTGCTTTCTGCTCCGCTCCGCCGTTGCCCCCGCCCGGCCGCTCACTCTGGCGTCTGGTGCGCTTCGCCCGTCCGCGGGCGCGGCTGATCGGCTTGGGCTTCGCGCTGATGCTGGGTGGGACCGCGGCGAGCCTGGTCCCGCCCTATCTCACCATGCCCTTGTTGGATGAGGTACTGATCCCGCATCAAAGCACCGGCGCGCCGCTCGACTCCCATCTGGCCACCCTGTATCTGGCCGGCCTCGGCGGTGCGGCCCTGCTCGCCTGGCTGCTGGGGTGGGGGCGGACCTTCGTCATGTCGGTCGTCAGCGAGCGGATCGCCGCCGACCTGCGTGGTCAGACCTACACCCACCTGCAGGCGCTCTCACTGGAGTTCTTCGGCGGCAAGCGCACCGGCGATCTGATGGCGCGCATCGGCAGCGACACCGATCGGATCTGCAATTTCCTGTCCGTGAGTCTGCTCGATCTGGTCAACGACCTGCTGAGCATCCTGATGGTCGCCGTGATCCTGATCTCCATCGATCCCCTGCTGGCATTGGTCACGCTCGCACCCTTCCCGATCATCGCCTGGTTGGTTCAGCAGGTGCGTGCCCGGCTGCGCCATGGGTTTGAGCGCGGCAGCCGCGCCTGGGCGGACATGATCAGCGTCCTGGCGGACACCATCCCCGGCATTCGGGTGGTCAAGGCCTTTACCCAGGAGCAGCGCGAGATCGAACGGTTCGGTCAGGCCAACGAGGGGGTGGTGACCGCCAACACCAGGGTCAACACCGTCTGGGCCTTCTTTGGGCCGACGGTGACCCTGCTTACCGATCTGGGTCTGCTGGTCGTTTGGGTTTTCGGGGTTTGGCAGGCCGGCCAGGACAGTGTGACCGTGGGTGTCCTGACCGCCTTCGTCGCCTACATCGGGCGCTTCTATGCCCGCCTGGAAGCGCTGTCCCGGCTGGTGGGTGCCATTCAACGGGCGGCGGCCTCCACCCATCGGGTGTTCGAGATTCTGGACCGCGTGCCGAGCGTCCCGGAGCCGAACCAGCCGGTGCTGCCGGGACGGGTGCGCGGCGCGATCGCGTTCCAGGGGGTCTCGTTCAACTACGGGCCGCGGCGCGTTCTGCACGACCTCAACCTGACCATCAGTCCCGGCGAGATGCTGGGGCTGGTGGGCCACACGGGCGCCGGCAAGACCACGCTCGTCAACCTCATCTGCCGCTTCTTCGACGTGGCCCAGGGCCGGATTCTGGTGGATGGTCAGGATATCCGTTCGTTCCCGGTCGAGGCCTACCGCCGCAATATCGGCATCGTCCTGCAGGAGCCCTTCCTGTTTTTCGGTACGATTGCCGAGAATATCGCCTACGGCCGCCCGCGGGCCACGCGCGCCGAGGTCATCGCCGCCGCCCGCGCCGCCAGTGCGCACGAGTTCATCCTGCGCCTGCCCGACGGTTACGATTCACTGGTAGGGGAACGCGGCCAATCGCTTTCCGGCGGCGAGCGCCAACGCATCAGCATCGCCCGCGCGCTGCTCACCAACCCGCAGATCCTGATCCTCGACGAGGCGACCTCCTCGGTGGATACCGAGACTGAACGCGAGATTCAGGGGGCGATCGACAATCTCACCCAGGGTCGTACCACCATCGCCATTGCGCACCGCCTGAGCACCCTGCGCCGCGCGGACCGGCTGGTCGTCTTGGAGCACGGGCGGATCAGCGAGGTCGGGACCCACAAGACGCTGCTGGATCAGAAGGGTACCTATGCCAGGCTCTACCATGCGCAGTTGGAGCAGGCGAAGCAGCATATGGCGCTCTGAATCGGAAGTATGAATTATGAACTATGAATTATGAACTATGAATTATGAAGTATGAAATCAGATGCCTGACTTTCAGTTGCGGATCGACTCCTGGGGGCGGCTTGTCTATCGCGACGCGACGGGCGGCGAACATGCCGATGTGGTACCGGTGCGGGCCTTTCCGCTGACCGATCCCGATCATTGGGTGATCATTTGTGACGCGCAGGGACGGGAACTGCGTTGTATCGAGGATCTTACCGCTCTGCCGGACGCGGTTCGCACGATCCTGGAGGACGAATTGGCGCGCCGTGAGTTCGTGCCGCAGATTCGGCGGGTGATCCAGGTTTCCAGTTACCTCGAGCCCGCGCAATGGGAAGTCGAGACCGACCGGGGTCGGACCAGCTTCGTTCTCAAGACCGAGGACGATGTTCGGCGGCTCGGTCCCTACAGCGCCCTGCTGCTTGATTCCCAAGGGATTCGCTATCTTGTTGCCGATACCCGTAATCTGGATTCTTACGGGCGTCGGGCCGTTGATCGGTATCTCTAGGAACCGATCACTCTGAAGCTGACCAAGGAGCGCCTTGGTAAACGGGCGCCCCGCGTGACACCGTACCCATGCTCTGTCGTCAGGGAATTTGCTCGGTGAACTGACCGGGAACAAGGATGCTGATGACCCCCGCCCAGTTGCATAGGAGCTTGGAGGTGTCGTTCAGGGCCGGCATGTTGCCCAGTATGACCGTCGGTGCGCCGGGCGCCCAGGGCGCCGTGGTCAAGGGTACACAGGGCATCGGGGTCAAGACGCCCATTGCGGCGGAGGTGGCTGATGCCACGGTCGGGTTGGCCAGGCTGGTGCACATGCCGAACGGCATGATGTTGACCATCGGCTTGTTGTCCATGATGTTGGCGGCGGGCATGTTGCCGGTCATCATTTGATTGGCCGGCAGCACGACCAGCGAACTGGGTGCGAGGCCGAAGCTGCATTGCAGCATGGCGCCGGAGCACACGTGCATGGGCATTGGGGCCTCCTAAGCAGCCACGGGCCGCGCGAGATTCAATGGTTGTTGGCCGAGCCCGGTGGCGCCGACGGCGAAGCGCAGCAGGGCCTCGCCGCTCTCATCCGCCGCATAGTAGGCCGTGACCGGGCCGAACAGGGTGCCGAGTTCCTCCGCATTGCAGGTGGGAAGATACACGCGCAGCACCCGCGGGTCGTAGTAGCGGAAATAGAGCGGCTGACCGTCCGGACCCCAGACCGACAACAGCGAGCGAAAATGCATGCGCAAGGTGCGCAGTCCGGCCGCGGCGGTGACCAGGATGCCCCAGTGGTTCCCGAGCCCCTGGGTGAGGAATAGTCCCGCGAACGGCGACTGGGCCGGCAGTTGGACCAGATAGGGCGCGGCCTGGGCGAGCACGGGCTCCAGTTCACCCGGCATCAGGCAGACATTGGGCAATTGTTGCGCGGCGAGCAGCGTCGGCAGATTGGCGATGGAGGCGCCGTCGAGCACCGCGTACAGACGCAGGCGGTGCTCGTCCGCCAGGCTTTGTTGAAAGGCTTGGACCCGGGTTTGGTCGATCACGTGGTGGCTCCGAGGGGCGGCGAGGTGGTCAGCTCCCGGTCTGCGCCGCCTGTGCGCGGCGTGCCGCCTCGCACTTGGCGCAGAAGGGGGTGCCGTTTTCGGCGGCGGTGGTCAATGTCTGAGCCTGGGCTTGGGCCGTGGCCGCCTCAAGCGCCTTGACCGCCGGGGGCAGCGTTTGCGGTGCGATCGTTGCCGGGGTCCGTTGCGGCGCGCCTGAGACTTGTCCGGGATCGGCTTTATCGGCCTCCGTGGGCGCGGTGGGGGCCGCGGGCGAGCAGCCGGAGCCGGAGCCGGCCGAGCCGCCGCTGTTGATCAGCACCGGGGTGCCGGAGATGGTCACACCGGCCGGGCCGACCACGATAAAGCCGCCCCCCGCCTTGAGGGTGACACTCATTCCCGCCTCGATGACGACATTCATGCCGCCTTTGATGTGGACTTCCTGGCCGGCGTCGAGGCCGTATTTGGTGCCGACCTTCTGCTGGAGGTCGACCCCCGCCTTGAGCGAGACCGTGCCGCCCACTTTTTCGTTCTGGTCACCCGCCACGGTCAGGTGCTTGTCGCCGTCGACCTTTTCGAGCTGATCGGTGACGACAATCAGGTGTCGCTCGTTACCGATCCACTCGTAGGTGTCGTGCTTGATCCGCAGATCCTGGTCCTTTTCGGCATGGATGAAGAGTTGTTCCGAGCCTTTCTTGTCTTCCAGGCGGATCTCGTTGAAACCGCCGCCGCCTTTGCTGGAGTTGCTTTTCAGCGTCACCATCGTCGCCTTGTCCGGCAGCGTATAGGGCGGCATGCAGTCGGCGTTATAGACGCGGCCGGTGATGATCGGCTGATCGGGGTCGCCTTCCAGGAAATCGACGATGACCTCCTGGCCGATGCGCGGGATCATCAGGCCGCCCCAGCCCTTGCCCGCCCAGACCTGCGCCACGCGGACCCAACAGGAACTGGTCTCATCGGCGCCGGCGTAGCGGTCCCAATGGAATAGGACCTTGACCCGTCCGAACTTGTCGGTCCAAATCTCCTCGCCGGACTTGCCGACCACGATGGCGGTTTGCGGACCCTGGACCACCGGCTTGGGAGTCACGCGCGGCGGGCGGTAGGGGACCTGGGCGTCCATCGCGCTCAGCGTGCATTGAAAGACCGGCCCGGCCGGGACTGGATCGCTCGACCCGAAGTCGTTGGAGCGCAGTTGGTAGTCGGCGGAGAGGATCAGGTACTCGCGGTTCTGATCGGCGCGCGGATGTTCGGTCAGGGTGAACAGGCTGCCGCAGGCCAGACCACGGGCGTTGCCGACCGCGCGCGCGATCTCGTGGTCGGCTTGGTTCTCCTCGAGCCGGATCCGCGCGTAACTGTCCCCATCGCGGGTTTCTGTGTAATCGCCCTGGTAGTCGAAAACCTCCATCCCCGACAGCGCGTGGCTCTTGGGGGCGCTGCTGCGGGAAAGCAGATTCTTGCGCGGTGCCGCGAAGTCGAACGCATTGTGGGTGAAGGCCCCCGACCGGATCTGCCGCGTGACGCTCCAGTCGTCGATGCGTTCAAAATCGCGGGACGCCGCCGCGCCGGGCGGGAAGTACCGTACCTCCGCGTAGCCGGGTGCCGGCGCGTGGGCACTGTAGCTGTCCGCGAGCACCAGGACGTGCTTGCCGTCGGTGTGCTCGTGGAAATAATAGATGCCCTCATGCTCAAGCAGCCGGCCGACGAACGCGAGGTTGGTTTCGCGATACTGAACGCAGTAGGTCCATTGGCGGTAGGTGCCGGAGAGTCGCTCCTCGAAATCGGTGAAGCCCTGGTCGCGAAAGATCGTTTTGACGATGTCCGGGACGGTCTGATCCTGAAAGATCCGGCAGTCGGCCGTGCGCGACAAAAACCAAATCCAGGGCACTAGGTCGGCACGATAGACGCTGTAGGCGCCGTCGAACCCGACATGGGAGAAGCGGTTGATGTAGCCATTGAAAAAGCGCCGTTCCTCCGACGACAGCACCAGCGCCACCGTGGCCGGCGTACCCAGGAGATCCGTCGCGCTGATGTCGGTTTGCGTGCTCAGCAGCGTGAGCTGGTACTCAAATGGCACGCTGAGATGTTCGGTCGCGGTCATGCTTGCCAGAAGCAGTGCTTCCGGGCCGAGCGCGGTATTGACTGAAATCGAGCGGGTGGCTTGACTGGGCGGCATGATATGACCCTGTGTTCAGGTGGTCTCAGTATAGCCCGTGCAGCGGGGAAGCGGTCAGTGCCGTGCGCGGATGTCCGACCAGCAGTTCCAAAATTGGGTGGCCGCCGCCGACCGCGTCCCGTCGGCGAGGCTGATGGTGGATGCGCTGCGCGTATCCACCCTACAAAACTACAAAACCGGCTCCGTTGTAGAGTGGATAAGGCGCGCCGCTCGGTGTCAGGGACCCGGCACGGCGGTCGCGCGCGCCGCATCCACCAGGGGGCGCGCGATGCCGCCCAAATTTGGAATTGCTGATGTCCGACCGGTGGTAGCGGCGTCAGAATCCGCCGCCGGTGCGGAAGCCGCCGCCCCCGCCGCTGCCTCCGCCCGTGCCGCCGCCGCCCCAGCTCCCGCCACCGCCCCTGCTGCCGCGGCTGATCCGGCCGACGATGTCGTCCAGGCTGCCGGTGCCGCCGCCCCAGACGGTCCCGCGGCCGAAGCCGCCGGAGCCGAAGTCGGGGTCGGCCTGCTGCGGCCGGTAGCGCTGCTGCTCTTGAAGGATGCGCCAAAGGTTCTGCCGGTCGAGGACGCCGTTGATGAACTGTCCCAGCAGCATCGTGATCATGGCATCGTCGCCGAAAGTGGAGCCGGGGCGATCGTAGCGGTTGCGTTTGAAATCGGTGCGCAAGGATTCAACTTCGCTGCGGCGTTGCTGATGTTGTGCCAGTGCCTCGCGCAAGCCTTGCAGGGCGGCCTCGTCCCGGCGCCGTTCGTCTTCGCGTTGCAGCAGGCGGGTGACGATCAGGTCATCGTCCGGCAGCGGGGTGGCCAGGGCCTCGCGGCGCAATTCTATGAGATCATCGCGCTGCACCTCGGCCGCCAGAAGGCTGACGGCCTGCTTGGTGTACTCGTCCTCACCGGCGGCGAACAGCGCCTTGCGGACCAGGACTTCCTGCTGGTCCGCCTGGAACCGCGCGATGCGCTGGTCGATCGCCTCGAGTGCGGTCTGCTCGGCGGCGAGTTGCGCATCCAGCGCGGGAATGCCGTCGGCCGCCCGCGCGGCCTCGTCCAATGACTTGAGCGCCGCAAACTCGGCCTCGGCCTGAGCTTTGAGGCCCGCGGCGTGGTCGTGCAGCCGCTCCGGGATCTCGTTCAGGCGGGCGTAGTTGGCGCGGGCGTCCGGGTAACCGATGAGGCGGGCGACCTTGCCGTCGAGCAACGCGATCAGGCCGCGCTTGCGATAGTCGGGCAGGCCGAAGTTGCGGTCCCACAGGTACATGAAGAGCGGGTCGCCCCGATAGGAGGCGCCCTTTTGCTCGCGCTCATCGGCGCTGCGTTGCGCTTTCTCGGCGGCGTGCATGGCCATGCGCTCGGCCTCGCGGGCCTGCTCGCGCTGCGCCTGATAGGCCGCGTCGGTCTCCAGCCGGGTCTGGGTCCGCGCCTCGGCCGTGTCCAGCGCCTGGGCGGCGCTGTCCACCTGACCGGCCTGGGCGGCGCGCTCGGCTTCCAGGGCCTGGCGGGCGGCGGCGGCTTCCCGGCTCTGCTCCTCAAGTTGTGCGACCGCGGCCTTGCGCTGGACGAGCAGTGCCATGATCTGCTGCTCGGCCTGATCCAGTTGTTTCACCATGGACGCTTCGGCGAGTTGGCCCAAACGGATCCGCGCCAGTTCCCTGTAATCCTGGGTCTGGGCCTGGCGCTGCGCGTCGATCCGCTGATTGACCGACGCGATCTGCGCCTCGACCGCGTCGACCTTGGTCTGCGCCTCGGTCAATGCCTGATCAATCGTGGCCAGAGTCTGTCTACCGGAAACCATGTGCTTCTCCTGGAGCGTCATGAACACAGATGTTTTTCTTCATCTGTGAACATCTGTGACATCTGTGGACAATTCCGGACGGTCGTGTTGCCGGACGGTGATCATGGCCCAATCGCCCTACCACGTTGTGATCGCGCCGCCGGTGGTCTTCATCTCATACTCGGGTACCAGGCTGCCGCGCGCCTTGTAGCCGAACCGGTCGCGCGCGATGATGCCGTCATCGCGCTTGTCGCGGGCGACGGCTTCGAACGTGCTCTGATCGACCCGCAGTCCCCAGGCCTTGACGCGTTCGATGCGCTTGGTCTCCTCGTTCTCGATCGGCACCGTCAGCACCCGCCCCGCGGGGTCCACCGCTTCCACGATGATGTATACTTGGCTAATGCCAAATTTTCGGTTTTCTCACCGACCGGTTATTTCGAAATTCTCCGTCAGCAATAAACGCAGGTCGCCCTGATGGTCGCCTGGGTTGCTGAAGAAGTCTTCGCAGGCTTT
>Ga0247838_1001072_pt1 | contig 41042 bp, 34 predicted proteins | sample LaCruzMarch2015__5_FD_189097 | JGI IMG/M metagenome (GOLD analysis project Ga0247838, IMG submission 189097) | Freshwater microbial communities from meromictic Lake La Cruz, Castile-La Mancha, Spain - LaCruzMarch2015_15m | ecosystem: Environmental > Aquatic > Freshwater > Lake | place: Spain...
CTGCTGTCGTGGCTGAGGCGGCTTTACCATCAGTTGATAATGCGCCGATGCTTGCAGGGTTGATAGAAATATCTACGCTGCCGTTGTAAGTTGAGGTACCAATAGTCAGTGTCCCCACCACTTTATCTGCTACTGTGGCAGAGACAGCCTTACCGTCCGATGCTAATGCGCCAATATCTGTAGGGCGGATAGCCACAGAAACAGATGAGCTACCATCGTAAGTATACCCGCATATATTTAAGCTGTTGGACACCTTGCTCGCTTCGCTGGCTAGAGCTACCTCGCCTATGCTAGTGATGGCGCCAAGGCTTTCAGCAGTAATAGACATGGTTACGGCGGCACTGCCGTCGTAAGTCATATTGTTTATAGTCAAGGCGTTTGCCACCTTACTAGCCGATACCGCAGTACCTGTTGCAGAAAGCCCTCCCAAGCTCTCAGCGGTTACATCAATTGTTATAGGTGAACTGCCATCGTAGTTTACTCCGTTAAAAGTCAGCGCATTGCTTACCTTGCCTGCCACAAGAGCGGTGTCTGCGCTCCCTGCGTTACCTCCAATAGCTATCGCACCTATACTTTCTGGGGTTACGTCAACAACTACAGCTGCTGAACCGTCGTATACATACCCATTGATAGTTAAACTGTTTAGCAGTTTTTTTGCGGCCTCAGCTGTCCCATCCACAGGTAAAGCCCCTACCTCATCAGCAGTGTAGGTAGGTTTTAGAGAAGCTTTTGCCCACTCGTAAACATCAGCTGCGTTAGCCGTTATGGTGATGTCACCTGTGCCATCAAAAGACACGCCGTTTATATTTACAGCAGTTGTTAATTTGTTTGCAGAAAGCGCAGCATTAGCTGTCCCATCCACAGGTAAAGCCCCTACCTCATCAGCAGTGTAGGTAGGTTTTAGAGAAGCTTTTGCCCAATCAAATATATCTGAAGAAGGCGCCTCAATTGTAATGTTTTCAGTACCGTCAAAAAATACCCCATTGATAGTAACAGGTGTTTCTAATGAAAGTGCAGACCTAGCAGAGTCAGGAACATCTCCTTGCATCATAAAAGCACGCCCATACGATAATATCTTCGTAGGACTATCATCACCTATATGCCCACGTCCCTCTATATACAGAGGGGCGTTGTTCCGCATATCTCGTGTGCATACACCACAAGGGGCTATAGAGGTGATATAAAAATCGTTAGCGAAGGCCACTAAACCATAAGAAGAATAAGCTTTTTCTTGTCCAATCTGTGTAAGGTCTTCTAAAAAAAGCCCTGGGCTAGGGGCAGAAAGCACCCCTGAGCCTGGGAGGGCGTACAAATGCCCAGAGTCTGGGCCAGGCTCAGACACACCACTGAGACTCCCTACATCTTGTCCTTTGGAAAGCTTGAAAAACTCCTCACTGCTATACCCATCCAGCAGGTCTGCGTTTAGGAGCCCAACATGGTCGTCAGTAGTAACTACAAGCTTTCCTAGAACCTTCATAAATATACTCTGTAATTAGCCTGCGTAAGCAATGTAGAATTTTGCGCCTATAGCTAGATCATTAGCGAAACCAAGTTGCAATTTATACAGAGTGTCTTCCCCATCTATAGCTACCTCAATAAATGATATATCAGGGAATACCTGTTTATAGCTTCTAGCTGGCAATTCTGTTGTTGTTGTTTTTGTCACTTTCTCCCAGGCAGTACCGTTATATTTGTAAGTAAGGAAAGTACAGCTTCCATCTGTTCCTATACAGGTTACTCTGGCGTAAGCATCTTCGTCCTTAGGCCCAGCTATTTTTGTGGACGTCATCATTGTCCCCGCAACAGTCTCTGCGGTGTCATCAGCCGTCTGAGTAGCAGTTAGGTCAAATCGTATTTCGCCTATGCTTGAGTAGTTGTCAGTGCTTAGTTCATAAACACTGAGAGCATAAGTAGGTTCTTTAAAATACTTAGGTGAGGACATTGCTTCGAGGGCTATTGACCCTATTGTCCCTGCTGGGCCCTCAGTATACATATTGGATACTCTGTAGGTACCAAAATATTTTGTACTCTCTATTGATACTTCCACAGATACATATACAGTTATGAGGTTTGTAGACAAATTAGTCCCAATCGGAATAGCTCTTTCAAGCTCATTCGAATCATTTAACCTCTCTGGGTTAGCTAAAAAATTCGTTAAGTCAGTGACTCCCTCGATATAGAAATCTACCTCACTAGCTTCCAAAACCACACCCTCAGCGTTCGTAGCAGAATCTAAATGTTTAGAGTCTGCTGCGGAGGCCATCATTGTAAAAGAACCTAATTTAGATTCTACCCATTTTTTGGTAACCAACTCACTGTCGTAAATAGGGACAATCTGTGCGTTAGTAATACGCCCTTGTTCCAAATTTACCCTACGAAGCTCGAGCAGCGTGTTACTCGTATCCTTCTTTAGAGCGGTTGCAGCAGATCTAGATAGAGGTAATTCAGATTTAGATGCGGTGGCTTTTAAAATCCCTCCAGCTACTGCGTTACCTGTGTTATTTATGTCCCTAGACAGGTAAGATGTTAGGATATAGTGGAAATTAGTTTTGCTAGGTGCTGCGTACCCTGTGCTTGGGGTATTATAAACTTTAAGCTTTAGTGCTGGAACAACATGTGACGCATCATTCGCGCTATCGTCACCAATATTATCATCAAAGTATAAAAAACCTGGTCTAACTTGCTCGAACGTAAAATCTTTTACTGCGTCAAATAACACACCGCCTTTAGCTTCTATCGTATTTAAGTATTTCATAATAGGTACACCTCTCCCGCTACGGGAATAATAAAAGATATTGTAAGGTAAGATTTAGTGATAAATCTTACGTCTCCATAGATAAGCTCCCTAGAGCCATCATCTGATATTAACACCGGAGTAACGGTGGGGTATCTATCCAAAGGATGGTGAACCTCCCAAACAATGGCAGACTCTTCTTGGACGAAGGTGTAAGGCTGAATAACCCTTACAACAGGAATTTCCTTCCAGACAGCCTCTCCGTTTTCAACTGAGACTAGCTGCCACAAAGTATCTGTGTCTATATCATAACCTATATTACCAATATAGTCACTATATTCTATAAGCTCCTCCCACGGTTCTTTGTCGTACACTTCCCCTGCTTTACGTCCATCTTTGTCTGAAAACAGCCATGCAGGAGTATTAACACCATATAATGAGTTCGCTACCCGCAGAGCTTCTAGCTCTCTTTTTGTGTAAAGAAAGTTATGCCGTACCGTAGAGAGCCTAGGTCTGTTCCGTGCTGGGTACGCGGAACTTACATAAGACTTTAAAGGGCGTACTAATCGTTTACCCACAACCCATATGCTCCTGCCATATTAGCTAAAGATGTTGCTTCGGGGTCTATGTTAGGCACATCTACATGCTGTTGCCCGCCAAGCGCCACATATTCCTCTGCAGAAGGGGTTCTTTCAACAGGAACAAGGTTTTCACCTAACGTAAATTTAGTCATATTGCCTGTATAAGAAATAAGGGTATTACATAGGCTGAATACAGTAAGCCTGTAATTAGCTCCTCTAGTAAGCAACGCGTAAGGGCAGTACACGTTTCTGCCTAGCATAAAAGAGATAGAGAAAATGGTTTCGTCTGGAGTACCGTATTTTACTAGCCGCACAACATACCCAGTATCCCCTTCAGCTTCTACAGGACTTATGTCACCCTCATCTTGGTAAATCGCTCTGACGGTTTGCTGAAACCTGTTTCGATGCGCCCAAGAAAAAGAGAGGTCTCCATAAGGTACGACTTCTTTAGAGTACGGTGCCAGACCATTAACCTGAAGTTTTCCTGGTGGGTAAGGCCTTGCTGCTCTACCTCGTAAAGTAAGTTCGCTGTAAGGGGATGAAGACCTTGCTAACAAACCCAGAGGGTGTAGTGCTCTAAAGTACGCAGCAACATGATCCCCTTCTACCAATTCGTAGTAGCTTGGCGCAGAGTACACACTTGTAATAAATAGTCTAGCCCCTGCGCTGTGTGGTGTTGGACAGGTATCTATCACCCCGCGATATAAGGAGATAATATGCTCCTCCGTATCGTTATAGGCAATACAAACCATTTCATTCTCAATGTATCCCAGCTCCCCACTTTTTACCTTATACATAGAGGAGCTGCGTGTATAACTACAGTGAGACAAAACCTCTAAACCCAACGCTTCAGTCAAGACACACGAAGGGCTGTAGTAGCCTGTTATCTGTTCGCTAGCGGAGACCGAATCAACATCCTTAGTATGATCCACATCTTGAGTAAAAACGTCCATCAAAAACGAAGAAGATTCTGAGTAAGGGGCTACCGCTATACCTACCGCCCATGCAGAGTCATTACTGAAATTCTCTACATTACTCATCCCTATATGCCTAACAATGTCAAAAAAACAAGCTTCTTTAACAGCAAAATCGGTAATGGGTAGTTGCACAGTGGAGGGTCTAGTCACAGTTTTGTCGTTGCCCATGTAGGTGGCGACAGGTAGCGCAAATATATCTTCAACCGCATCAATTACTACCTCGCTGTTTGTCAGTGTACCCAAACTTACAGCACCTACGCGATAGACTACAGAAATTATCTCTAGCGGTGGCCAAGAAAATATGAATACATCTCCTGCCCTCAGGCTGGAAGCCTCTCGGTTCACAATGAGTCTTACCTTAGATACAGGAGTGGATAAAATCTGCAGGTCTCTTTGCGCAACTCTAGCCGCTAACTCAGAGTCGTGGATACCTGGGTACGTCTTGGTTGTGCTGACCACCATGCCTTGGGTTTGTATGTTAGCCAAGTCTTGTACTGTCACTGCATCCCCTGTACCTGTTATCCTGTTGCTATACTGTACTACCACCTCGTTACTTGTTTCGCCCCACCCCACACGCTGGAAATTATCGATCCGTATAACATTAGAGGTATCTAAAGTTATCAAAGGGGTGTTAAGGTACTCAGGGTTTTCAGGGATAGAGTAAGTATAGTCTGCCCTAAGTAGTTTAAGTTCGTACAAACCTCTGTCTCTTGACACATACAATACCGCGTTAATGTGGTTTAAGATATTTTGAATAAAGTCTCCTGTAGAGGATTGTTTATCCCATATAAGCGACAAACCAAACTTTTCTTCGTAGAGTCTTTTAGCAGCTATTTCAAAGGATTCGCCAATCCTTGTCAGAGGGTACCCCATGCCGTATTTAACTGAAGTTATACAGTCCTTTATGATGTAGGCAGGGTTGGCGTCATAGTGGTGGTCTCGGGCTTGTATTACCCCCATTTTGTAATCTTCGCTAGGGTTGTGGTTACCTACAAACTCCCCCGTCCGCCAATCTATTTTGGTGGCGAAGTCTGTCGCACCGAAAGGAATTCTTCGCAACAAAAACGCCCAGTTTTGCAAGTAAGGAGACACCCCTACATAAACTCTTTCTAACACCACGGACACCACCCCTTTAAATGAGGGGCACCAGTTTTTACCGTTGGAATCTACAAAATATTTTGCAAGGTAAGCATTAGGGAGTTGCTCAGGCCCCCCGAACAAAAGGGCCATATCACCAGTAATCCCGCCTGCTCGGTCAGACCCTCCGAATATGTCTGGCTTACTTAGGTAGATTGTCTGGTTCTTTGTGTACCCCAATGTAGAGAAGCCATCGAACTTATTTGGGGCGTAGGATTTTGTAAAGGTAAAGAATTTATCCATGAAGAACCCCCTAAAGTCTGGAGGGGTTACTGAATATTTTACCATGTTGCCAAAATCCATAGGCTCTTCTTGGTAAAGCAGGCTATCTAGCTTTTTTTGAGCCTCGTACCGATCATCCCGAGTTATACGCTCCTTTACAAGCACCCAAGCCCTCTCTGCTGAATCGTAAACAGTCAGCAGCTGAGGAATGGCTTTATTAGCAAAGTAGTTTTTTGCGTCTTCAAATGTAGTAGGTGTACTGGAAGTTACCTGTACATACCCTCCCAGCCTATTAAAGGTGAAGACTTTATATAAGTCCTCACCTTTATCTGTATCCACAGTAGATTCAGATATTTTCATGTAGGAAGTCTCATCATCCGCTACACTCCCTGAAAAGGCTCTGCCCCAGTTTGTGGGAAGAGAGTCTACAGGGGAACCGAACTGAGTGCTTGTCCAGCCCAGTAGAACTCTGTCCCCTGCTGTGATGCCAAGCAAAGCATCCGCTTCTTGACACAAAATCATGTGCATACCTAGGCTATACTTATAACCAACAATTTTGTTGGACATTTTACCTGTCATGTCTTCTCCGTGCCTCTTCTATAAGGGCGTTGGCCATTGCATCATTACATTTACTTAGTTCATCTACGTGCATGCCTTCCCTTCTGAAGGTGTCCCAATCCACGTTATGGTCTTTAGCAAATTTGCGCATCCCCCTTGAGCAGTAGTTAAGCGCCCTAGCATCCTGCAAAAGCACTCGCATTAGCTTGAGCCTCCGCCGCTAAACGGGATAGGGTCGGTAAAAAGGTTGCCGTACCACACTATGTTAGGCCCCTTCATCATAACCGTCCCAAATATCACAGGCACAGGTCTGCCAGCCTCTGCAGTAGGTACTTTAAAGTCTGAAAGTGATGCGGCTCTAGGTGGGGGAGGTACGGGGGTGAGCACCATTGCTAAAATTGATGCTATGATCATCATAGTTAGCATTATAGCGATAATAATGGCATCGTCTATGCCGAAAATAGCTTTAACTACAGGGATATTGTCCATAACTTTATCCTAATAAAGAGTTCCTGAAGTGAAGGGGTTATCCAAAGGGATAAAAGGATACCCCCCGTAATTTTCTAAATTATTAAAACGAGTAGCACAAATGGTAAGGGTGTGCTGACATCCTGGATATAATCGAACTTTTTGACCTGCAGGCAGGTTTCTACCTAAGTCATCGTTCCCTGCCTTAAAAGGCAGGTTAACAGAAAACTGCCAGTCGTGGCTCTCCCCTATAAATCTCCACTGTATGCCCTTACCTGCCACGGTCCAGGACATCATTCCGCCTGCAAAGTAGTTTTCTGGTTTGTCTGCAAACTCTCTGTTTACGAACATCTCTACTGTCTTAGCAGGTACGGCAGGTACAGCAGGCTTTGCAGGAACTCCTACAACCTCGGGGGTAAGGAACGTAGCGGGGACTGCGAGGACTTCAGGCACCGCAGGAACTTCAGGCGCAGCAGGTACGTCAACCCACTCTTTGCCTTTACTTACATACACGGTCAGCCTTGCTGAACCCGCGATAACCACCTCAGTTGAGAATTGCTCTTTCATAGAAATAGTCGCCCCACCCACTTCTTTACTCCTTCCTACTGCACATCCTCCTTCGTATAAAATATGCGGGCACTGGCGCTGATAGAACATGCGCAACCCTAATCTTTTTATAGATGTTAAAATAGGTTCGCAGTGCAGCTCCACAAGATTATTTGTAAGATCCATGTTAAGCACCCTTCCTGTCCACAGGACTGTTACTCTATCCATGTTGATGATTTTTTTAGTGCTGTCAGATTCTACCAACATGCCTTGCTCACCAAAATGAAACGTAGACAATGTTATTGATGTTACTGAAGTAGGGGGGTAAAAAAGAAATATTTTTGCAACCGCACAGGTTTTAGCCATCGTTACCTTGATGTTAGTTTTGTTTATTTCTTGTGTCTCACCTACGTCTGAACGCTGCAACTGTTCGGGGATATATCTCCCTTGTGGGTCATTGTAAACAAACCCCTCAACAATCCCTGCACTTGTCTCTACAACGTAGTCTGCGCTGGTATATCTCCAAATAGTTATTCCATTAGAGAACTCATATAGCTCAACAGGCATACCACCATGCTCGCTGACTTCTTTTTCGCTTGCATAACTATAGCTCATTTATTAACGTCCTTACTGGGAGAATGGCTGTGGCAAAGCAAGTGGATTTATAGGCAATCTCCACCCTGTCTGTATTGAGCCTAGCTAAAACTAAAAAAGAAATCATACGTATGTCGGCAAGATCAAAAGGCAGGGAGGTACCTTCTTTACCTTTTCTAGCATTATACTCTGCTCCCCGTTCATTATAAAGACCAATAAATTCCTTTCCAAGAAAGTCAGCATACTTAACATACGCCATTTTTAAATAATGTACGGTATCTGTAGTCTCTATACGTAAATATCTGCGACCTATATTATCCATACCTGCGGCCTGCAACCCTGCATCCCTTACTACCAACTCGCCTTTTACAGATATATCTACAGCGATAAGGTCTTGTGTACCTGTGGGGAACCAAAATGGGTTTAACCTGCCCCTGCAGTAGTGAATAAATTGCATGAATCTGAGCAATTTATTGTCCAAAGGGTGTGGCGAGGAAGAAAGGAACCAGTGCGTATCTATAGTTACTTCTGCTGCGCTCCCTAGCACATCAAATTCTGGGAAGCCTGTTTTATTATCAATAAGCTGCACCTTGTAGTCTGTAGTTACTTTCTCTCCTTTACCCCAATCAAGTACATCTTCTACTACGGGGTATGCTAAAAATCTTTTGAAAGGTATGTAGGTGTATAAGTCCTTCTGTAAGGCAAAACAGTTCAGCGTTACCACCGCCGTAGAATAAGACAAAGTCACTTGATCTAGCACTTGCTGACTATTCATTCGCGAAGGTAGGGCAGGGTACACAGGTGAGCCGGCCACCCATGTCACTTCTTTGTCTAAGGTTACACTGCTAGCGGTTACTTTAAGTATCTGCCTAGCCTCGTAATAAGAAGGGCCGAGTAAGCACACTAAATACCCTCCTTCAATGAAATACCTGTTTACCAGAGGCAGCACGCTTCCTTTTGCCTCGGTAGCCGTAGAAATGCTCTCGCTCAGCAAAACCTCGTCAGCGAGCAACATTTCCTCCGTCCAAATTGCCGATAGCAGCGTCCTTGTTTGGCCAGTAAGTAGTGTGTTTGCTAAGGCAGCTCGGTCTTCTTTACTTGCAAACACCTCGTACTCTAAAGAGCATCTTGGATACCTACGAAGACCTCTACGCTGCTCTTTCCCTATATACGCTGTAAGTATGTCGGTAGCCCATTCCCAGTACATCATGAAATCTCTATTATAGTTTGGCCAAAAAGAGAACACATCCAGTCTTTGGTCATCTAAGTACAGAGGAGATACTTTGTTCCTGTAATTCATGCGCTTACCTTAGTGAGTTTTTAATAGATGCAGAGTTTCTCTGGATGGTATTTAAAAGCACCTTCTCTCCTGACGCACTAGACATAAAATCATGCACCAAAGAAGGGTCAACCACATTAACAACTCTAACATTTTGTTGTTTTGCTGCCTCCCGCTGTGTTGAGTTTATCACCCCCGCTAATTGTTGTACGCCTGTTGACAAGGCCTCTGCAGCACCTGTTTGTGGGGTAGATGAATAACTAGCAGGAGATTTCATTCTGCTTTGAATACCTTCCATAGCTGCAGGAGCCAAACTGTTTGTCACGCTGTCTTTATATTTTGGGGAGTTAATATACCCTGCTAACGCCCCCGCTGGGTTTGTTATGGCTGAGTAACCTGTATCAACGCTAGATGAAGCAGACGATGTGGTGTCCGCAGCAAAAACCTCTGGAGCTTTGTAATTGTTTTTGGTGGCTTCTCGTAAAACCTCTTCGTAATAGTCCACGCTGTCCGAGTAAGCATCTACTGTATTGTATATCGAGTAAGCACTCATGCCCATACTAAATACTGCCCCTGCTGCAGCCATGTTTGACAACCCTGCAGCAGACCCCCCTGCTTGTGTGGCAGAATTTGAAGCCTCTAAGACAGAAATAGAGGAGTTGCCTAAGTTTGAACTTAGCGAAGCCTCCGCAGCCCCTGATATAGAACTTGACGGAAATACTTCTGAAGCAGAAAAACTAAAAGGACTCTGTACCGCAGAACTATACCCGCCAGCAGTAAAGGCCCCATTACTCATAGCGGCCTCTGTGAAGGCAGAGCCTGACAACGCTGGGGTGCCAGAAGGTATAGAAGAGAATAAACCCCCTATAGAGCTATAAGCACTGTCAAACATACCGCTTAGCGACACCCCTGTGGAGTGTCCAGTTAAATTTGTCCATACAGAGTCTATCTTGTCGCCAATACCTCCTAAGTTTTTTAGTCCTCCGAGTAAGCCAGAGAATGTACTGGAACCGCTTTGAGAGCCAGCCACTTCTGCCCCCAGCACTCCCCCAATGTCTGTGCCGTTCGTCACGTTTACATTTAAGCTGCCCCCTGCTGTGTACGTGTCTTTCCCTGTAGATATACCTAACAGGTTGCTAATACCTTCCCCTATAGTGTCCTTAACCATCGTAGAGGCCAGGTTTTTAGCTGAATCTCCAAACACCTTGCTTAGTTGCCCACCAAGCGAGTTCTCGTTTCTGACGATTTCCTCTTCTCTCTTTGCTGCAGCTAGTTGATCCTTAGCGGCTTGTTCAGCCCCAAGCTGAGCTGCAGCAGCTTGGTTAATAATCATTGCCTGTACAGCAGGACTTTCTTTTACTAAAGAAGACGAAGACTGGATTGCAGAGAGAAGACCAATTCTGCCTGCCACCACTTGGTCATAGTTTTGCATTGCCTGAGAGGTGTTTTGCATTGCCCCTCTAACGGCTTCCAAGTTTTTTGTAGCATCAAACCCGCTGGTGATGAAGTCCCCTATGACACCAGAAACACCGTCTAACATCTGCGCAGTATTGCTTTCTATTTGTTGGCGTAGCTGCGTGAAGCCAGGATTAAGCTTTTGAAATTCAGAAAGCACCCCTTCTAGGCTAACATCAGAGAGAGCTTCCCCAAATGATGCGGTCAGTATCCGCAACTCCCCGTCAAACTCGCCTAACGCTTTTTTTGCCTCCTCTATACTGTGCTTTGTATCCTCTACCGCATTTCTGTAAGCAATCTCTTGACCTACATTTCCTGCCTCCTTAGCTAAATCTAAATTGCTTTGGTAGTCTCCTAACCTAGTTTTCAGCTCACTTAGACGATCAACAGTCAAAGTAGCATTTGTTGCGAGCGTGGCAACCCTCTGCTCACGAGTGCTTAATTTCTCTGCCCCTTTTCTATAGCCTTCCTCTCTAGGGGAGAACGGGCTGTCCGCCTTTTCTCTTTCATACTTTCTAGCTTGGAACTCTTCTGCGTTTTTATTCGCCTCTAATGTGTTTGAAAACCGAGTATTTTCGTCGTTTTTTTCTAGCGTATCAATGTAGTCTTGTTTGCTAGATGTGCCTTTTGGCTGCTCCCCGTTTATATCTTTTTCGTCGGTAAGTTGACCTTCTTTTTCAGCTTTTTTGACTTCAACCACATTGAGTTGGTCTTTTATACGCTGCACGCTCTCCTGAAGCTCTGGGAGATCTTTAGTGTTACCTGCAGAAACCGCGTTGTGAACGCTTTCTTCAGCTGCCTTGAGCTGCCTCTCTAAGCTTCTACCCGCAGCGGTTAATGCTGCCTTGTCAACCTCAGCTATGAAAGCATCAATCTCTTTTTTTCTGGCCTGAGCCATAGATGTGATAGTAGCCACCCTATCTTCAGGAGGTATGTGATCTAACTCCATCTGACTTTTGGCAATAGCTAACTCATCGTCGTACAGCTTGTTCAGTGTAGCAATGTTTTTCTCTTTACTGCTAACAAATGTCCCATTCTTTTTTTGCTCAGAAACCACAAAATCAAAGGTCCCTCTGTCGTTTTTTTGGATTTTAGTCGCAGTAGCGTTGTGCTGTGTATCCTTAGCTCGTTGTATACCTTCTATCTTTATACTCTCCTCTCTAGGCCCAATTCCCACTTGAGCTGCCCTAGTGGCTAAATCCTTTAGAATTTCTAAGCCGTCTTTACGAGCTGACTGGTTAAGAGTAGGGTTGTCCAGATAAAATCTTGCTTTCTCTTCAATAGATTTATCTGAATTCCGCATCGCGAAAAGCTCCCCCGCCCCCACCTTAGGGTTGTCTCTACTAGCATAAGGAGTCAGTGCGGGATCTAAAACATACCGCTCCACTGCGTACACCACCTTAGCAAGCTCTAGGTCGTCTCTCTCTTTTTTTAGCGCAGATAACTCTTTTTGTGCTTTTTCTTGTCCTTCAAGGTCTCTATTTACATTGGCCTTATTTAAATCAGCTTCTGCTTTTTTCCCTTTTTCTACGTTTTCTTTTTCAAACCTAAGCAGAGCATTATCAGCGTCTTCGATCTTACTTGACGCGACCCTATCCTCCTCGTGCATGGCCCTTACTTGTTTTGTATCTACTTCTTTTTTCTTTTTATCCTCCTCCTTGTTGGAGTCTTGAAGGGATTTTTTCTTTATAGCAACCTGCTTAATGTCTTCTACCTCTCCTATAAATTTCTCGTACACACCGTCATTAATAAGCTTAGCATCCCTGTCAAGCTCCGTATCTTTCTTGCGGTAACCATCAGAAGCTCTTTCATTTGCGGCGCCCTCACGCGCACTTACTAACTGAGCATGTAGTGTAGTGATCTGCTCTATAAGCGGATCATCGACCTTATCCCTCACTTTGCCGCTAAGCTCTCCTAGCAACTTTTCAAGCGCGACACTTCCACCTTTAGAAGATAAGACTTCTGGCTTCACACTCTCTTTAGCTAGATTTAAGAGAGCGTCGGTTACAGCCTTATCCTCTTCTCTTGGCGCGTCATTTACAAGGCCAAAAAACTCCTTTAACACTTGTGACATAATTTCGTAGTTAGCGTAGCTTACTTCCTCAACCCCTGATAACAGCTTCTTGCGCTCAGGGGCCAGCTTTTCCCACGCAACCATAGACGCTTTTTGCGAGGCGGTGCGGGACCCTTCTGGAGCATCCCATGCTGACCGCAAAAAAAGTTGTTGCTGTTCTCGTGATGCGCTAAGCACACCTAGCTGCTCCTTAATACCCGCCCCAACCTCAGCAATCTGGTCAACTTCGCCTGGTTTAAACGTAGTGTTTGCTGCCCCCTCAAGGTTCTTAACAATCTCTGCTTTTAGCACACCCCCTACCCCTAACTCAGGAGCCAATTGCACCAGCGCCAATACTTCTTTTACTATCGGTTCAGTTACTGTAGTGTTAGCAGGCAGTAAGTCTGCTAATTTTACACTGCCTTCACTTAGTTTTCTGGTAGCATCGTCAATTCTAGTAGGCTTTGAATCTTTGTTTTCAGGGTCGTAAGAATAAAACATAGCATTCTCCTCCTCCTGACGAGTACGAGCATTGGCTACCTCTTGTTCGTTAAAGCGGGTACTTACAGGGCTTTCAGCAGGGTCTGTAGATACCCGCTTTAAGACCTCCTGCGTAAGAAATGCGGACCCGAGTGCTAAGGCTATCTGACCTACTCTTGTGGTTAGTAATCTAAGAAATGCGGCTCTAACAACGGCCGATAACCCTGTCGCGATTTCAGCTGATACCTCTGCCTCAGCAGCCGCAGCAGCCGCAACTGCTAGAGGATGAGCCGCAGCAGGTGTTCCTAAAGGTATTGATTTCTTAATCCAACTAAAGGCTTGGTAGAAGCCTGCAGAAATGGCCGCTAAATTTAGTACATCATGTGTTGTGTTATTACCTTCCGCTTCATTATTGGCTTGAGTAACGGAAAACACCCCACCACCTGCTAACGAGGCGACTGTTTTAATCCAAGGGTTTTTTGTGACTAACCCTGCGAGCCAGCCTGATGCACTACCTGCCGCCATAGAGGCTACAAAGTCCCAACCTTGACCTCCAGGATTATTACTGTTGGCTTCCCCGTACTTTTTACGCAACCACTCAGAAAAATCCCTGAGACCATTGAATGTACTTACAATTGAAGGGTAAAAATTCTGGGATAGCTCGTGAGTCAATGAGGTGAGCGCAGACCACATACCGTTTGCGGCGTTTGTTACGGCTGCCATTTGTGTAGCGGCCCCTGCATCTAGTACCCCACCTTGGCCAATCGCGGCTACGTTAAGGCTCGCTTTGTCGAGAGACTCCAGTAGCGGTAAGATGACGTTTTGTGCACGACTTTCTGTCACCCTATCAAAATCGTTCTTTGCTACCCCTGCAACACCTAGCTTCCTTAACTCGTTTAATGCAGCGCGAATAGGGTCATCAGCTTCTTTGAAATTTTGGAACTTTGCACGCACTGCAGAGTCAGTAATTTTTATATCCCCTGCCGCTGCGTACCTACTTTTTAGGAAGCTTATAGTTCTAGCATCAGGCGAGAACAACTCCAGCATGGCTTCGCGCAAGCCTGTTGCAATAGTAGAGTCTTTAACACCTTTATTGGACAAGGTAGCAGAATACCCTAACAATTGATCTTCAGACACACCCGAGGCTTTAGCTGTCGAAGCTGTTAGGGACACAATGGTTTTCAGGCTATCTGCGGACAGTTTTGATAAATTGACAGATTGCGCCACCTTGTTAGCTAACTGGTCTATCTCTACTGAGCTAGTTTTATCGAAGACATCAGATAACGATGTAAGCACTTGTGCAGACGTTTCCATGCTGGAGCCTGTAGCAGAGGCCAACTTAGAGGTTGTCATTAAAATAGTAGGAATCTTATCTGGCTCTATACCTGCTTGCGCCAAGACTTGTGCAGCACTACCGATCTGCGAAGTTGAAAACTCCGAAGTCTCCGCAACATGCTTGATGGATTCTTCTATTACCACCATCGCCTTATTTGTCGCCCCTGATATGGCTTTAATGGCGTGTAGTATTCTATCTAAGTCAAGACCTCCTCCGAACAAAGAAGAAGCAGCAGATATGAGCTTATAACCTGTCCCGTAAATTAATGTGTACTTTGCAAACTGTTTTGCAGCTTCTGTCGCTTCTCTAGCAAGGGAGGAAAACCCTCGCATACCCCCGCCAAGATTATTTATAGCTTCCCGTGTTTGGTGCGCAGATGCCTGCATAGAGTCTAGCTCACTGCGCAGACGCGATACATCCTCGGCACTGCGTGCAGGGTCTGCTGCCGATGCCGAGGTGATATTGATGCGTTCTTGTAAGGAGTATAGGCGCTCTCTTAGCGCGGCACGTACTGCTGTGTGCTCAGATTTGTCTATGTTCTGTAAGTTGTCTATACCCCCTGCATTGGCAATATAGCTTTCTCCTATCTGTGCTGTGCGACTTACCCCTTTAACCTGCTTATTTGCTAAATTTATTATGCCTGAAGCACCTCCACTTGCTGCCTTGAAAGCTTCCAGCAATGCTTCGTACTCTCCTTTAGGCATTTCTTTTTCGTAAGCTTTCCGAGCCTTATACCCAGTAAACTTGCCTAGGGCTGTACGAGTTTCTTTGATAAGGCTTTCTACATCTTTTTGGTCCTCTGGAGATAATTTAAGGTATTTATTTACACCTCCCGCCACAATGTCGTGAAGCTTCGCGACATTGTTTCCTACTGTAGCCACAGATTCGCTATAGGCTGTGTGTTTCTTTTCAGTAGTTCTATGCTTATTAACTCTGCTTATTGCATCTACGGCACGAACAAGATCATCCTTAGCTTGTTTTAATACTGCAGCCCTCTCTAATTCTTCAGGGGTGTTGCCGCTTAGTTTGCCCAGCTCAGCAGAAAGAAGCTTACGCGCTGCATTTAACTCTGTGCGCTTATCCCCTAGGGCTGTAGGAGAAGTAATCTTTGCGTAATCCTCTGTCTTCTGTGAGGCATGTTCCTCAGCTAGGCCTAACGCTCTAGCTATTTTTGAAGCCTTAAAGCTCTCCTCCGCATCCTTTGCCTCCTTCGCTTTGTACTCAGCAAGTCGGCTTGTAGCGTTGTACACTTTATCGGCTTGAGAGGCGGCCGCCTCTAGTAACGGATCCTTTTCAGCTGCTTTATAAATTAAAGCGGCGTGCTTGTTAAATTTCTTTTTAAAATCATTCTGGCTTGAAGCATCTTTTGCTAAAAACTGCTTTGGCGTTATGTCTCTGTGCGCATCAAAAAAAGTGATAGCTTCTTGTAAAGCCTGTCTAGCTTCTTTGGCGCTAGAGGCCTTTTTGCGATTGTCTTCGTCAGTTACTGAGGTTTTCTTTGTGGCAGGTGAGTTAGCCAGAAGATCCTTTATTCCTTTCAAACCTGCGCTGAGGGAGGCTTTTTCTTCCTCATTAGAGATGTACTGCAGGTCATTATAAACACCCTTCAGCGTATCGCTAAAATCCCCTCTTGAGGCGGGATCAGGAAACTTTTTACCAATACTCTTTGAAGTTGTTTTTTTATGCTCCTCCAAAAACTTAGTTATACGCTCTTTAGCTTCTGATTCTTTTTGTATATCTTCTTGGAATCTTGCCTCTTTAGCGGATGTGTTTAACGCATCCGCCCGACGACGCAAACCCCCAGGACTTAGTGGTTGGTATACATTCTTAATCCCTTCTCTCTCTATATACCCACTCTCCTCTACCTCTGTTCTTGGGTGGTAACCCACTACGTTGTAGTTGTTATAGCTGTCCTTTGTAGCAAACTCAGCTGCAGCGGCCAAGGATCTTTTTGCTGCCTCTAGTTCACGACGATCCATAGCCTCAAACTGAGCGGTCCCGTATTCAGCATACTTCCTTAGCGCAGGTAAGTGGGTGTTTTGCCACTCTCTAAACCGTTCGGCTTTAAGACTTTTCTGGTCGATCTCATACTCAGCAGCGGTTTTAGCGTAGTCAATAATACCTTTAGCCTTCACTGAGTTATAGTGCAAGGCAAGGTCTGCCTCGTCTACATCTTTGCTATGGATCCCCTTCCCTCCATATTTACCTGTTAGGTGCACCATCACTTCATCAAAGGCTTTCTGCAGCCCCTTTGCGTGTACCTTAAAGTAGTCTGGGCTACTTTTCGCAATACCTTTATAGTGCTCCTCTCTATCTGTCTGGGTTACCCCTTTAGAGCCAACAACAGTAAAAATAAACTCTTTAGCCTCCCTCAACCTCTCTTCGTCGGTCGTACCTTTTTTATATTGAGGCACTGACTCTTTTATCGTAGCAAATATGGCAGCGTATTGATCCTTCATCTCGACTGTGCCATCAGAAGTTGCAATTCTTCCTAGCTTGTTAAGATTCTTTAGGAAGGAATCCTTTTCTGCGGAGGCTAGAGCGTAGAATTGCTCAGCAGTTAGCCTCTGATTGTCTGACGCGAACATCTCCGCCCATTTATATTCGTCTTCTTTTTCTACCTGTTTTTTTACGGCAGCTCTGTTTACATATGCTGCGTCTAAAGCCTTTAGGCCAGCTTTAACAGGTGCTACATCAATACCGAGTTTTTCAGCTTTATCAACAACCTTTAGATAGCTGGCAAGTGCCTTAGAGAAGCTTTTTAGTTGTGCAGGGGAGACAAGCAGCAGCTTTTCGCTGTCCGTTTCCTTGTGCTTATCTAAAAAGTCGGACGCAGATCCCAAGGACTTCTCAACGTGTATTTTTCCTGCTATTGCATCAGCTATTTGTGATTGTGTACGAGAAGCAGAAACTATGTCTTTGATTTTTGCTAGATTCTCCGCAGCCAGCACCTCTTCTGGCGAGGCATTTTTTGAAGCGATTTGCTCTGTTAACACCTTTGCGTGTTGATTAACTTCGGTTAGCTTGTGGGCTTTGTCGAATAGAGGATGAAGGGGGTTTTCAACCTGCTCCTGTGTTAAGTTTTTGTTGGCCTCTGTATAAGCAACCGCATTTTCTAGCTTCTCTTCTTTAGTTTCTTTATCCCTAGCATTTTTCGCAGCTTTTCTAAACCCTTCCGCTTTTGTTATTTCGTTAACCAGTGCTACAGCAGTGGAGAAATTCTCATGCACTTGCGAACCTTTGTATGCGCCTAAAGATTCTGTGTGCAGAGCATTAAGCGCAGAACGCAGTGCTCCAGCTATAACTATTTGCTCAGCAGCGGTTTTATCATCAAAAGACGCTGCTGTAATATTACTATACTTATGTATGATTTTATTAGCGGCATCAACTATTTTCCACCTAGCATCATACTGGTTATCTCTTGTTTGCTTGTCAGAGATTAACTTAGAAACGGCAGCATTTTTATTGAACAACTCTTCAGCAATAGTGGCGAAGCCTTTATCTTCTTCAGATAGGCTGCTGTCCTCAACCCCAAAAGTTTTTGTTGCTTCATTGATTTTTCTAACAACCCTGTGGTATTCCTTGGGGTTGGCGGTCTTTATGGCAGCTAACTCATAACTTGTGGTGTCTTTGGTGCTCTCCAGAAATGCTCTTGTGTCAGCACGCTTTTTGCCTTGCTTAGCTTCTTGGTTCAACTGTACTCTGTCAGTTAGTAACTTGGATAAATTAGTCAGCCCTTCTCTAGCTTCTTTAGTTTCTTGACCTTCTACCAAAGCAACATTTGGTGTATCGAGAAGCCTGAGGTTTCTAGTAATATCTCGAGCGAGGGTAGTAAGAGAATGTTTGCTTCCCAAAGCATTTATATCCTCTATTGTTTTTACAGAGTTGCTGTCTATAAAGGCTTGAACCTTTGCCAGGTCATCCGCACCTTTTTGTGCGTCCTCGGCTTTTTTGACTTCATCTTCTTTGTCTTTTTTAAAGACTTTTATGTTTTTAGAAACACCTTCCGCCGACACCACTGCTGCACTAAGCACATCATCTGAAGGCGTGCCCTTATGTTCGGCAGTAATTAACTTTACTGCGTTCTGCAATGTAGTGATTACTTCGGTTTGCTTATCGGCAGGAAGTTTTTTTAGTTTTTCTTTGTCCACCCCTTTTTTAACAAGCTCAATTGCTTTATCTATTTCTTCTTGTTTCAAGTTTCTTCTGTGAAGTGGTAATCCATCTGTATATATCGATACTAATCGATCTATCTCAGTAAATTGTTCTTCTTCTACAGAGGAAAGTGGGCGATGTTTTTCAATAGCTTGTTTTTTAGTAATGGCATCCTCTAGGTTACTTTTGACTCTAGTTAAATACCCTGAGTTTTTATTAGACTTAACATGCGCGTCCTCCGCAGTATCCCCTAATAACGACTTCACCTTTCCAACACTTCCTTTAAACTCTTTTTCAGCCTTCTCGCGATCTATTACTCTAGTTAGATTCTCCTCTGCAGCTCTAGCAAGAAGTTCCGCCTCTTTATAATCAGTGAAGTTGTGAGAAATTCCTTTAGATGCGATAGCGTAGACAGAATTAAACGCTTTAGTTACAGCTTTTTTTATGGTTTTTCTTTGGCTGTCTGATCTATTTTCTAAATCTTCATACGATATATCTTTGTTTTTTTCAAGAAGCTCTTTATCTCTTGCGTAAGTAGGGTGTTCCGCTACTTTTGAAAACTCATCTTTGAGCCTTATAAGGCGCATCATTTCGCCGTAAGTCTTTTTCTCTTCTTCGGACCTTTCAGGGGCATTGTTATATGCGTTTGTAGCACTGCTTACTGCTTTTGATAGGGCAGACGATGCAAAAGCTACTTGCGTTTTAGTTAGTCTATTATTAGAGTACCCCACAGGGACGAAGATAGAGAATATTTTTTCCCAGTCTCTGGATGACTCAGTAAACTGCGCCGAGCTTTTCGCTAAAGAGTTGCCATTTTCTTTTGATTTCTGGTTATTTACTTCCGTTCTTAACCTTTCAAGTCTCGCAATCTCTTCTAGGCTTTTTGCTATCCCGTCTTCATCATTTTTAGCTTGCGCAGCAAGTAGTCTTGCGTTCTCAGATTTTATGTTGCCCTTTAATGCTTGCAGCACTGCAGGGAAGTTAAAGTTATCATTTGACGCTGTTGAAATATCACCCCTTACAGTGTCATAGGCCTTTTCGATCTGCTTAGTGTTGCTGGTGTAAATATTTAGTGCAGCCTGTCTTTTGTCTTGTATCTTTTTAAGGGTCTCAGGAGAAATAGCATTAGCTATACGGTTAGTGGTCGCTATGCCTTCTTTATTTTTATTTCTTGTCTGTAAATCAACTTTATATGTCTCAATCTTAATTTTTTCGTAGGACGTCTGCTCCTTTCCTTTGTCGTCCTCCCCGTAGTGAAGTAGGGTATGTGGGATTTCTTTTGGTGTATTTATGTTTCTTCTCATCACCTCGTAAGCTTCGTAGACGTTACTAAACCCTGCTACATATTCTCTAAGGCCTTTAATATATTCTGAACTGCGCTCATCCATAAGCCTAAGTGCGTGGGCACTGTCACGGGCTATAGCAATGTAATCCGACCTGAATTTTTGGTTGTTGGCGAGAGGAACAAGGTTGATAGCCTCTAGGAACTTTAACATTTCCTTGAGCATGTGCGCGTTTGTTTGTGCCGTGCGTGTAATCTTTAAGTCTTCTTCTGTACCGCTTGAAGAGTAGCTTTCGTACCCTTCTATAGCTGCTTGGGTATACTCCTCCATATTCTTTCTGGTCTGCGCGGTTATATGGGCAAGCTGTTCTCGGGATATGCCTGGTACTTGGTATTCCACCCCTTGAGATACATGTATAGCTTCTAGGTTCACCCCGTGTAACTGTAACCCTATAAATTTTTCAAGGCTTGCTTGAAGCTCTTCTGGTGTTTGATTAGGCTTTAAAATCGCGTTAATACCAATCTCTACATCAGCCTCCATAGCAATAGTTTCTTTATCTCCAGACATACTTAGCTCCTAGTAATTTATTTTTGTGAAAGTAATTTTCGTAGTGCGTCAACGCCCATTTCAGTAGCATCAACTGTGTTCTCACTTTCAGACTCCTCGCTGTACTTACCGCCAAACCCGTACATAGTGGCTTCTAAAAGAAGTATGTTTTGTTCTTGTTGCATCGAGACAAAGTCTGCGATAATTTGGTTAGCAATTGCCCTGTCTACTTTTGTGTATAGGTATTCTGCTCTTTTGTAGTCAAACCCACACGCCCATAATAAGACGCGAGACGAATCAAGGCCGCTCATGAACTGATTAAAAGAAGACCAGAGGGTTTTTGTTTTTTTAGTGGCGTGGCCAGCAGAGGGTGTTTTATTGTCTTCGTTTGTTTTTTTGGCTTCTTCTTCTAAAACCCCTAACAAATATACCAAGTCCTCTTCTACAGGTTCTTGTACTCCACAACATTCCGAGAGGATTTTAGGTATGGCCTCGTCTGCAGGCAGGCCAGACAAATTTGTAAGACGCTCTAAAGCTAAAAGGGAGACAGGAAATCTTTGGCTGAATCTAGCAAAATAAAACAGTGACATCCTATGTCCTTTAAGGTAGGGAGAATTTTGTTAAGCATACCACATAGCTATGTTTTAGCTACAAAAAAGCCGCCTTTCGGCGGCTTTATGTGTAAGGCGTAGTGTTAGCCTGTAGCAGTATCTGCTACATCAAAAATCTCAAATATTGGGCTTTGCTGAACACGTTTAGATACGTGATTAAGCACTGCGCCTTCTACCAAGTATTCTGTACGTAATGGCTCTAAAGCTTTCATTACTAAATCGTAACTCGCAAAGTCAGTAGCATTTGAAGATAGCGACAAACCTGATGTGACAAATGCTTTCCAGATATTAATACCAACAGGTAAACCTGTGCTGCGGTCAGTACGAAGCAACTGAACAGTATAGTAAGTTGGACGATCCGATGTTGCGCCGCCGGATACCCGCTTAGTTACATAGAAGCTGACGTCTTCACCTGCTTCAAACCCTGTCAACAACCCATCGACCAGAGTTACCTCTTGTGTATTGCTTTTTGAAGAAATACTAACGATAGATGTAGCCTCCCCCTCGGCACCCGCGTAGCTCAAAAGGACTCCGCGAGCTACATCCATTTTAGTGATGGTTGGGAATGAGTACAAATATACCGAATCTGTTGAATCTTTTCCTCGCACTAAGGATCTACTTGAGACTTTAAACACTTTAGATAAAATAACCCAATTTTTTCCTAGGATGCTTGGATCTGGCGCAACATTCACAGGATCTGTACCTGTAGGCACAGTTTTTAAAAATTTTATCTCTTGACCTGAGACCTCCATAACTTTGTATTTGGTTGTTCTATTTATCTCCTTAGAGCTTCCAAGTGTTGACCCTTTTGAAGAGATAAAGAACTCGTCATTAAGCGTTAAGCTGTGTTCAACACCCGCAGCAAACGTCATAACGCCACAGTTTTTAGTTCCTGTAGTTCCTGTAGTTCCTGTAGTTCCTTGGGTTACATCTGCAGTAAGTGGGGAGGAGATTGTTTCTTCATTAGAAATAGAAGTTATCGCCGCTGCTGAGATGATAGCGTCGGCTGCTGCTGACACGGCCACAGTGATTGCAGCAGCAGCAGAAGAAGTCTTAACAAAGTAAACGACACCTGCTTTAATAACAACCGTGTCAACACCTGCGGCTGTTGTGACCACATCGTACAGAAAAGTAACGCTTGCGCCTGTAGCAGGTGCTGCGTTAGTATCAACGTAGGTAAACGTAACCGCGCCACCTGCAATTGCTGCCACGTTTACTTTTTCTCCGTCTCGATAGCTAAACGTCAAAGCCTCCGCGTCTTTACCTCCTACTAACAGCGTAGGGGCTGCACCCACTGCTAAATCCAAGGGCGTTGCTGTGGAAGTAAAGGCAGTAGGGGTTGTAAATCCAGACAGAGTAGTAGTTTGAGTAGATGCATTGCTTGCTCCACTTACAGATTGAACCTCACATAGTTGAAATTCAGCTGGAGTTGATACAGGAAATACCCCGATTACATCCCCTGCTCTTATCTGACCAGTAAGGTCTGAAAATGCGCCTAATGTTTTAGCTCCTTTTTGTAAAGGAGTTAAAGTAGATACTGTACCCACTACGTGAGCAGAAGCACTGTCAGGAGCAATATCTGGGTTACTTAGTAAGATGTTCATGTTGCGACGTGAAGTTTCACGCATTGTCGCAGTGAACGTAGTAGACGATTTTGTGATAGCAACATCTACTTGGCGTTGGGGAGAACCTGCCATTAACTCAGCAGTGTCAGTAGTAGACTCTAATTTAACAGAATCCACGATACCTACAGAGTGCATAGCAGTAAGTTTGTTTGCTTCGTTTAACATGCCGATACGAAGTTCGACAGTTCCGATTAGCGTTTTGTTTGTTTGAGCTGAACCAAATGACATATTTATCCCCTCCTTGGGGCAGTGAGTAATGAAGGTACTTCGGTGATGGCTTAATTATAAGCCGTTTTTATACTAACAATAACAATTATTTACGTTTTTTAGAGTTTTTTTGGGTTTTCATGTTTTTCAGTCTGGCCCTAAAAGCCGCTCCTACTTTAGCTGCTATAGGTCGCAATAAGGGCCTATCATTTTCGGCTCTAGCTATACCATAGTCATTCAGGTCGTAATGCTTAATGGCTACCGGCGCAGAATCGTCCAATCTATCTACACCTGCTCCGTGTATAAACGCTTGGCGCAGCGCGTCATACCTAGGGCCTAAATTAGGGTAGCTGATAGTAAAACCATAGGATAAGACCCTCTCTGCTCCTTTCCCCTTCCAGTTGTACTTCAAGTTTTTTATAGTATCCTTTTGGTAGCTTGAGGTAAGCCTGATACGATCTTTTATGGCTTTAATATGCTTAAAGTTAGTGACAAACGCTCCTCCTGTAGATTCTTGCATCAGGTCTGGCCTACCAAGAGCCTCCCACCGTTTTAAAAAAAACCTCCGAGACCTTGGGTACTTCTCTCGGTAATTGTAAGACAAGACTCTCCAATCCACATCTATAGCTACATCCTCTCCTTGCGGGGTGGCCAGCTTACGAGTTATTCTTGCCGTAAATCTGCTTGCAGCGTTGCGCTTCTTCCCTTTCCTAGAAGCTACCCTAGAGGTTGTCACCTCTAGCGCCCCTTTATCTATAAGGTCTACAGACTGCGCCACCATTTCTGCAAAGTATTCTTTAGCTTCATGTATAATCTGTTTTCTTTTAGCCGCAGCTATTTCTTCCAGTTCTTTTTTTAATACCCTGCTCTGTACAGCAGCCACTTCAACTTTCTGAGAAATAGATAAACCCGCGCGAGTGGATCGTGAAGGGCGAATAGTTACCCCATTCATATAAATCTCTGCACTGCAGCAATCAGTTGCACTGCCCTAGTTCCAGAAACTTTATCAAAGCTGGGAGGGGTAGATACAGAAGAAGTGATTGTCATACACCCCGCTACAACTGAAGGCCCAGATTCTTTACTGTAATCAGAAACATAGATGTTTTTGTTAACAGGAAATGCGCCTTGTATTAACCCAAGTAGGTTCATGCTAGTGTATTGAGACTCATCATTGGCTGTTTTTGCCCCTACTTCAAAATTGATAGCATAGTAGGGGTCTCTATCTCTTTCACTGAAGTTAAGCAACCCCCAAGCTATTGCGGGCTTAGTTGATTCGGCTTGTTCTGGAAGCAGGTATGAGCCATCTAGGTCAAAGAAGTCATAATTATTAGAAGAGGCTAATTCGTAAATTAGTTTGTCTATTGTGGATTTTACCGCAAGGGAGAATTCACTTGGCGACATTAAGATTCCCCTTTGTAAACCAAACAATGGCATTGAAGTATTCCGTCCATGTAATGTACTTCTTCTATGTTGTATATATTACCCAGCATGTGTAATTCTTGTGAAGCTGTTACAGGGGTTTTGGCAGGTAAAAATATTGTCTCATAGGAGAGCTTAGCAGTAGGAATTTGTTCTGAGCTTGTTAAAGAGCTATGTAACTTATCACAAGGGTATGTACCCATAGAGGCTTTCGAGACAACAGTCTTAAATCCAGAGGCTGCCGTTATCTTGTTGGCTTTAAATAGCTCACAAACATAGGAAGCCTGTCTAAGCAGGACAACCTTGCTGTAGACATTAAACTCGTCGTACTCACTTGAAGAAGCGCATACTAGGTAAATATCTTGTGTATTGGCCACCTTTACAGCAGTGTATTGCTCAGGCAGCCCTTCTCTTGGGTCTACTAAGATTCGTCTAAGTCTGTGGCTTTTTGGGTCGTCAGACAAGGTTCTTGATGCAGAAGAAAAAGAGCAGCGCACTACTTTTTTGTACCACCCTGCTCCGTCCCAACAGTCCAGGTATACCACCCTAAACCTATTTGCTGCGTGCCGTAAACTCATTAACCTATTACAGGGTCGTAGGAAGGGTTGGACACTGCGAAAGGAACCACAGATAGGGGAACCACCTCCAAAGTGTTTAAAAAATATTGTTTGTATTTTGATGCCTTGTGTTCCATATCTCTTGAGATGGATTTTAGGTCTAACGAAGCAAAACGAGTATACTCGTTTTGTCCGTCACTCTCATTTGACATAATGCCTAAACTACCTTCAGCTACTTTGCTTGCGCAGAAGTACGTGCAGAACATAGAAAGACAGTCTGACCTGAAGTGCTCATCCGCCGTTGCGGACTCCCACTCGGTTATAAAGTAGTCAGCGTGAGCAGGCAGCCACGTATGCAGCTCTGCTCGCAGCATCTTTTCTATATCCCCTCTCTCAAATAAGCCTTCCTGAATATCCTCTCCTGAAAGACCTAAAATGCCTAACACGTTACCAGAATCTGTATAGAGTAGTGTAGTCATGACTAAGCTGGTTGAGCATCTCGTTGGGAAGCAGCTAAACGGTATATTGAGTACAATATGTTTTTAAGTTCAGCGATGGTTGTTGTGCCGGTAACCTCACCAGTGTCTTGGTTATACACATTAAAAGGCGCAGCATCGTCTGCTAAGGAAGTGTGAACAGAACTAGACAATGCTTTTGTATATATTTCTCCATCAGGGAGGGTAGTAACCTCCTCTTCAGAGAACCCCATTCCACCCACTACTGAGTTGTTGCCGAGGCTACCAAAGTAAAAGTTCCCTGATTGGCATCTAACATATTTTATTGCTATGCCTGTTACAGATGTCTCTTTGTAATTAGCCATTATCTTCTTCCTTTTCTACTTTTGCAGTGGCGGACTGAATCATACCGATCAAGGTATATACTTCCTTAAATGGTCTGCTTGCTAAATAATCCACAACATCAGAAAGTTGTTTTGCTGTTAATTCGTATGTTTCCATTTTATCTCCTAGATATAAAGTAAATTAGTGTTTTTGCTTTCTTGAGGCGTTAACCTCTTTGATAAGTTTTCTAATGCGGTTGAAATAAGGCTTAAGAGGTTTATAGTTTTGCTGTAATTGGTTTAAAAGAACCGTATCAATATCTAAATACAAAAACCCCTCTTCGATTCGATAGTTAATTCCTTGATCTATCGCCCATGCTGCAAAATAAAAGTCCCTGACAATCATAATCTATCATAAGTTATCATAAGTTAAGTAAGAAACGATACCTGTCCCTATGACAGGTGTAGGATCGTTGAAGTAAGCGTAATAGCTTCCACTTATCTCAGAAATAGTTATGTTCGTATGTTGGGCCACTTCCCCTGTCTCGGAGTAGACCAAAGCCAACCCTAATACTATGCCTCCACTGGGTTTATACGGTAATATAAACCTGTTATTTCTGATTGCCGTGGGAGGCGTTGTTACTAGCACCGCTAACAAAGGTTGTGTAGCAGTGGCTACAGGTGTACTACCTAAGTCAGCAGTGGAGTCCAGAACTGTTACTTCATAAGGAGCGTAAACAACTGTGGCCGCCCCAGATGAGATAAGATAAAAAACATTTCTATGAACTGGTTTGTTTAGAACATACTTACTCATACGCGAGTGATAGGTTTGTCAACTATGATTGTACTAGTGTTTGTTATCTTTGTAAACCCAGCTACTTGTTCTTTAATATCCCAATAAAGCGTGCCTATAGGCCATTTAGCTGTCCCGTCAGGGGCTGTAATAAGCACCACCCCTTCAGCTCTGTTTAATACATCTAAAACAAGCGTGGCTACTGATTTATCCCTTCCATCCCTGATTTGGCTGGACAAAGTAACTCCTTCGAGAGATTTCTTAGTGGTGCCGTCGTCTTCTCGGTACGCTAATTCTATCTCGAATGTCTCACCTTGCTTTAATTGCAGTGTGGGTATAGAGGTCATACTGTTGGCCTAAACTACTTAATTTCTTTGATTAAGCCAGCAGTAATCTGCATCTGTAGCCACGGAGTAATTTCTGAGGTTTCTGTTGACACGCTTGGCTCAAACCGTTGGTGTGTAAAAGGCTCTACAAGAGGGTGCTCAGATACTACCATTAAGAAAACAGAGGTTTTTAGGTTTTTTCTTGGTAGCTTTGCAGCAGTTTCATCAATCATGCTTGTCTCCAATAAATAGTTGGGATAGAGACCACCCATAATGGGCGGTCTCGAAAGTATTAAGCTAAAATCAGTTTTTTCCAGCCATCACCTTTAGGATATAGTCTGGTTGACATCTCTGCAAAATCAAACCTCATCGCTGTTGATCTACGCATAATGTAACTTTCAATTGCACTGTAAGAACCTGAAGCATACACCATTCTGTGAATAGCAACGCGTGAGTCAATACCCACCATTGTGTTAGCACCAATTAACGCAGTGTCAACAGGGAAGAATTTGATTTGACCAGGGATGTTTGGCAACAATAAAGTAGGTAACGAAGTTAAACGGGTATCATTACCCGCATCCTCTACAATAATAGGTCTTCCCACACGGTTTTGCACGGCTAAGAAGGTGTCTAAGTCGCAAATAACTGTATCAATGTTAAGTTTGCGCCAATCTTTACGCAGCCACTTAATCCATGCTTTGTTAGTGACAACTCCGCCTGTTGCAAGTGGGTCGTATGAGCTGATGTTTTCTGATGTTAACGCAGATAAACCTAAGTCTATATCTCCATTCAACATTTTACCTAAATATTCGTCAATTAACGCGCCTCTTTCCCCAATAATTTGTTGAGTTAAGATTGTTGATACGTAATCTAAAGTAGTGCTTTTTTGTGCTTGTTCAGAAATCTCAAAGCCGATCGAGCGAGGCTGAATGTTGTAGGATCTGTCGCTTAATGAGATGCTAACCATGCGGGTTGGTTCTGCCATCTGTGCGATGCTTTGCGAGCGTGAGTTGCGAGGGGCGGTGACGTTCACAACAGGTTGGTCAACTCTCTCACTGTCAACTGTAGTTGTTTTAGCTACGAAGCTGTTATATACACCTTCATAAGCGGTGTTGTCTTCTAACAGCGCGTGATTCATAAGCTCTAAAATAACTGAAGGAAACAAGATTCTTCCTGCAACAGTCAACGCTTGTGTGCCGTCAGGTCTAACGACGGCCATTTGTGGTCCACCGTTTAACACATTGCTCATGCGGCTTGATGTTAGGCCTGTAGCGATGTCTGGTTTAACTGCTAGACCTGCAGAGGTAAGCATTTGCTGGTAAGCAGTGCCTTCAGCTTTTTCGTCTGTAGGATAACTGGCGTTAATATATTGAGAAAGAGTTTGCCCATTTTCTGAGGCTAACTTGTAAGTTTCTGCAGACACAGGGACATCTGTCTGTCTTGATACACCTTGTGCATCCTTTACTCTGATTGATAAATTTGTAAATGACATGTGTGATTTCCTTATCTTAACAAAGGGCTAATAAAACTTCACTACCAGCAGCACCTGTGCCGATAATACGTATACATCTCCAGAAACGGTGCGCTGGAGTACCTGTTTTAACTAATGCAGTTGGACCAGTGGGTACACTAGGAATCGTGCCTGGATAGTCTGTCCATGTTTGATTAGTAAGTGCTGCACCCAACGCTGCTTGAGTGTCGGCTACAACATAGTCACCCACTTTCATGGTGGTTGCGCCTTGATTTGGACCAACAATAGTCCAAATTCTGCCTTCCATCAGTACGCCACCCCATGAATAGCCACCAATGGTGCCTACCTCTACAGAGTTAACGAAACCGTCAATTTCCGCACCTGCCGTAGCAAGAACCATGTTCTGGTTGGCTGCTAAAATAACAGGCTTACCTGTGTCATAAGCAGAAGTAAAGATATTGCCTGTCCCAGTTCCTAGCAACCAACTTTCAATCTCACCACTGATAGCCGCTACATCTTGATTTAAACTCATTGTGATCTCCTAATTAAATTCTGTTTTGGTGCAGTCTTGTTTTATATGACTGATCCACTGAAGGGGAAACGGTTGGCTCATCTTCATCAACTTGAATGGCTGCCATGCCGCCTACAGGCATTTTGTTACAAAACACCTCGCGAATCTTTGCGTGCTGTGCCAGTAATAACTCAGCAGGCATACTTGAGAAATCCATAGTTGGAGCACCTAAACCAATTTGCATACGTGTAATGCTCATTGCAACAAGTTCTTTCATCGGGTCGTGCACGGCCTTAAGGGTAGTAAGCTCTTTTTCCATTTCTGCTACTTTGGTGCTTAGCAAGATAACTTCCGATGTCTTTGCGCTTAGTTCACTTTGCAAGTAGCTTTGAATAGTTTCAGACGGCTTAGCAATATAACTTCCTATGCTTAACTCTGTTACTGCCTCCACCTCTTGTTCAGCTGCTTGTACTTCTGTTGGCACTTCACTTGGAGCAAGCTCCATAGCATCCTCCATAGCAACACCTTCCATCACCATATCAAGCTGTGCGGATGAAAGCACAGGGGTTGTCTTTTTCCTCATTGTCATCTCCTTGTGGATATTCGTATCAATAGCTGATTGCAGCTGTGCTATCAGAGAATCTAGAGGCATCACGCCATCTATCAACCCTGCGTCTAGTGCTTGTCTTCCGATAAACTCCCTACCATTCGCCATGTTATTTAAAACAACTTCTGGCGAGACATGTCTGAACTCTGCTACTGTGCTCACAAACACGTTGTATAGCGTATCCATACGTTCTTGAATAACTTCCTTAGCTTGTAGGGTCAGCTTCTCATAAGGATTAGATAAGGCTTTTTCTGTACCTGATCTAAATACAGTTACATCAATACCATCTTTGTTGTACATAGCACTCATATCCTTGTGGATACTGAGCACACCGATACTGCCTACGGTAGCCATCTCCCCAGCATAAACCTTAGCAGCAGCTGCGCCAAGGTAGTACGCTGCTGAGGCCATTGTACCGCCTGAGTAAGAGTACACAGGTTTTCCTGCGGCAGTGACTTGTTTAACTAGACGCGCTATGTCATCTAAGCCTGCAGGAGTGCCGCCACCAGAGTCGATGTTTAGTAAGATAGCGTGCACGTCTGGGTTTGAGAAAGCTTCAATCAAGCCCTTCCGAATCTGGTTGTAAGATGTATCTCCCATCAAGGCAGTAAAAATACTGTCGTCGTTTGTTAGCGTATTAGTCACATCAATAACACCGATGTTGCCAAGTAGCTCGAAATTATAAGTGGAGCCTGTGTCTTGCTCTGCGTAACTAAGCAGTGAAGCATTATCTACTGCTTCACGCCTAGCTATATATTCCTGATACAGAGAGAGGCTCCCTAGCCAAAGTATTGTGTCCATAGACATCCTGTTATAAATGTGGTAGGGGTATTGTCTAACTAATTGCTATAAATATCAATCTTTTCTAGTGGATACAGATTCAAATATCTTATCTACCCGTTCTTGCAGCCTTTCTGTAGCTTTATCCATGCGAACTTCAACATGAGTAAAGCCTTCAGACATTTTAGAGTAAATGGTTAATATAGCAGTGTCGAAAGTGTCACGGGTTAGTTGGTCTCGCTCCAACTCTGTAATGCGGTCATTATGCTCTTCAAATTGACCAAAGACCCAACGAACAGCTGCGTATAGCCCTGTTCCTAGCGCAGTAAGCATTGCCAACAATGTGCTGTCGGAGGCGTTTGATAATATGTTCATCTTACCCTCCTTTGCTGAGGTCTTCATACTGTTCTGAAAATTTTAGCACCCGTGAAACGTACTCAGGGTTGGTTTCTGGTTTAGGTTGGCCGCAGTTATAAGAAGAAATAACCCCTTTAATTCCACCTGTTTTAGCAAAGCGTTTATATAAATTACTTAGGTGCTTTGCCCCGTACATTATCCCAATCTCTCCGTTAAGCTTGTTCAAATCACCTGAATAGCCTAGCTCACGCGCCACTGCGCCCATAACCTGCATAGGACCTAAACTTGTTCTCTGAAGCGTCCACTCTCCTTTTTCTGTAGTTACTCCAGGAAGACCAGGGAACGTACTTGGGCACATATCTCCCCACCCTTTTTGTAAAACAAAAGGTTCCTTTCTAACTACATTCCAGACGTATCGATATTTGTTTTCGTAACGAGTAGCTTGCCATCGTCCCGAGCTTTCTGTCATAACAATCCCAAAAACCACCTTTGGGTCTAGCTTGTACTTAGAGGAATATTTTTTTATACATTCCTCCATTTCTTCCGTTATTAACCTTTTCATTGGCTTTTGCCCCCTGCCTTTTTAGGCGTAGCATTGTTTCCAGTCAGAGCGCGTTTAGCGGGGTCACCGCCATTCGCAATTGCAGTAGGGTCCATAGCTGCTTGGCCGTTTCCGTAGAATCTAGTTCCACTTAACGGCTGCGCAGTTGGGGATAGCATCCCCGTACCTAACTCTTCTGCAGCTTCTTGATCTGTATAGAAACCATAGGACAATCTCTCCAGCACTCTTGCTTGCTTCATTTGCATAAAGGCCTCAAGTTCTTCTTTTGGCCGCAAGTTCACTGGTGAATATTCTGCTTTTACGTAACCATCAAACCCTAATAGGCGGACAGCAAGGGTTAACGCCCTAGAAAAAACTGATTCTACTGATTTGTGTAGCCCCTCTACATGCTTTAAAAACAATAAGGATTCAGAACTGGACACGTTTTGTGACCCACCCATGCGCTTACCTAAAATTGAGGGAGGTGTTCTTAGTGCAGTAGCAAGCTGTCCGTCAACAATGTCTACAAGCGGGCCATAGTCGGCAGAGGCACCTATTTCAGAGTTTAAATATTCCGCTTTAACTGAGTCAAACACAACCAGCCCTGACTCTGGGTTTAGCTCAGCCAGCTGGGATTCTAGGCTTGATCGAATCCCTTCTAACCACGTCTGCATTTTTACTGGATCACCCCTAACCTCAGCAGGAGATGCACCCAACAGTTTTTCGGTATCTAAGGTAACCAGCAATCTGCTATGCCCTGATCTTCTTACCACTCTGCGTATGTCTTGAATAACCTCGGACGAAAATATTGCGGAGTTGATTGCAGACTCCATTGGAGGCTTAGGATAGGTTACAGTTACGTCATGATCTAACCGTGCAGTAAAGAAGGTGGGTATATCCAGCAGTACAGTAACCCCTTGCGCTTGTTGCCAAGGAATTATCTTGTAACTAACCCCATTACCTATGTCTACCGTAGAAATGCGCCATTTCAGCTTTGAGGGGCTTACAGGCTGTAGCCTAAAAGGCAGTCTTGCTTTATCTAGCACCAACTCCATTGCGCACGCACCTGTCATCATCACTTCCATCAACATGGATTCAGAGATAACCGCCATTGGCATCCTATCATCGTAGCCATACGTGTAGTCGTTCAGGTTGTCGAAAGATGCTAACAAAGACCGCAACACCAGCATACCGTCTGAGGAGAGTTGGTGGGTGGCATCGTACACGCGATAGTTTAAGTCTGTATCCGCTAAGCGGACGTAGGATGTAACCGCCATCGCTACGTCCCCTGAAATTTTGACCAGCGCACGCATTGCCTCGTAAGCATTGGCTGCGCTGCGTACTGAGGCAATGGTAGAATTTAGATAGAAGGGAGCAGAGTCAGGAAGGGATACATCGGTACCTTTCTTAGTGGAAAGGTCAACAGTCTGAATACCCGTAATCAGCTTTCTAGGCAAGACTGTGGTGGCTGTCTTAGTGTTCTTAGCTGACTTGGTGGGTGAAACTGCCATGTGTGTTCTCTGTCCTTGTGATGAGTTTCAATGATTATAGAGCAAAACTGAAAATAATCAATCAGGTAACTCAGCAAGCAACCTAAAAACGGTTGACCGTGATATTTTAAAGCGTGCACACAACTCAGGTACAGGTACCCCTGCATCTCTTTCTGCTTTAAGACTAGCTAAGTCATTGGCAGACAGCTTATGCTTTGGGCCAAACTTTACCCCGCTTTGCATTGCCTTGGCGATACCTTCTTGTTGCCGCTCTTTTCTTAACGCATTCTCAAACTCGGCTATAGCCCCAAGCATGTGAAAAAGCAGTTTGCCTGTGGGCGTGGTGGTGTCAATGTTTTGGTCCAACACTATCAGGCCAATATTCTCAGCCTGCAGTCTTTCAATAGTGTTGCTTAGGTCGCGCACTGATCTCGCTAACCTATCTAGTTTAGTCACCACCAGTTGATCCCCTTCTCTCAGGTAGTTCATGCAGCGATTGAATTCCTCCCGTTCTTTGGTGGTAGTCCCTGACTTCTTTTCGCTAAAAATTTTGTCGCAGGTTTTTAGCTTATCAAGTTGCACATCCAAAGATTGTTCTTGTGTGCTCACTCTTGCATACCCAACTCTAGCCATATTCAGTCCTATAATATTATGATTATGTAAGACCTGATTATAGGTCACATTATAGGACAAGTAAAATAATGCCTTGTTTGCGTGAGCAGCCAAGAAGTTAATGTGTACATTACGAGCCTGACAAACTCGTGTTTTTAAGCTTTTTAAAAAAGAAACCAGCTAACCAAAAACAAGGGAATAATATTTTGCTGTAGTTGTTTTAATTGTTTTAATTGTTTTAACTGTTTTCAGGGCCTTTTCAGCCTTATTAATCAAGGTGTTACGAGGCTAACTATTACTTTCATAGTGCGAACTATTACTTTCATAGTGCTAACTATTACTTTCATAGTGCGAACTATTACCTACATAGTGTGAACTATAACAAACACAGTGTGAACTATAACAAAACAGGTGCAAAGGGTACGGAAAGGCGGTATTATGTCTTTTTTTGGTGGGATTTATTCGGAATACAAGAAGAAAATTAAAAATTTATTCTGTTTTTGTGTGGGGGTAAGTCATTAATAATAAACGGCTTATTTTTGAACTATAACTTTCATAGTGTAAAATAACATATCGGAGTGGCGATGATAGAAAAACAACCGCTGGCATCTTCTTTAGTGGTTACGCAAGCAAACGAGCTGATCGAAGCTAAATACAATTTATCCATCGGCGAGCAGCGACTTGTTTTTACCATGCTCTCCAGAATCCAACCTGAGGATGAGGATTTTAAACCTTATAAAATTAGCCTTAAAGAATTGGCAGAGTTTTTAGGCTTGGATAGAAATCATATGTATGCAGAGTGCAAACAGCTAACTAAGAAATTACTGGGCCGTGTTATCGAAATACGTGAGCCAAATAAACTGCTACAAACGCACTGGGTTTCTTCTGCGGATTACATTGACGGAAGTGGGATGGTTAACTTAACCTTTGATCCTTTATTAAAGCCGTACCTTTTACAGATTAAAGGCAATTTCACCTCCAGTAAGCTGGAGATGTTGTTGAGCTTTAAGAGCCAATACACGATGCGCATATATATGCTACTAAAACAGTACGAGCGGTTAAAGAGCCGCGAGGTTGAGTTAGAGCCTCTGCGCAGCATCTTAGGGATAGCAGAAGACGAGTACACTTTGTACGCCAATTTTAAAGCACGGGTGTTGGTGCCTGTGCAAAAGGAACTGGAGCTAACTTCTGATGTGTATTTTGAATTTGAGGAAATAAAGTACGGACGCGGGGTGGGAGCGATACGGTTCAAGATACTTACAAAAAAACAGGCTGCGTCGCCTCTTAAAATACTGGCTCCTATCATGCTTACGCTTGACGCAACACAAGAAGTGAATGCCAAGGTAGAGGCTTTACTCAACCTTGTCCCAGAACAGCACCAAAACAAAAAAACCGTGCTTTCTGCGATAGAGTCATTTGAAAAGAAGAATGGTTTTGATTATGTAAAGAGAAATATCTTATACAGCAACAGTAAAGCAGAGAAATCATATGCAGGTTTTTTAAGCAATGCTTTGAAAGATGATTGGGGACACGATTGGGAGTTGGCGCAGGGCACAACTGAAAAGAAAAAAGTATTGGAGGTTTGGGAGAGAGCAGGTTTCACAAGTAAGAAAGAGTATGATGAGCGCATGTACAAAGAACAGATGCAGAAATACGGCGTAATGATTAATTAAGTGTTAAAATAACTTACCAGTCCTTAATTCGACAAACTATGCAAACGATTATACAGGATACAATTACCTTAGTTGTTTTTGTGTTCTTAATCTTAGCCTTAACAGTGAATAACGCGGTATAATGCAAAGCTAACCGGCGCAGGCGATAAAGCCGCGCCCGAGTTGAGCGACGTGTTATGCCCTGATTGATGGAGAGATGAGTGAACAACGAATTGATGTTTTCGAGCAAGACGGATATGTGGGCGACGCCACAAGCGTTTTTTGACAAGCTGCACGCCGTGTTCCGGTTTGAAACCGACGTGTGCGCCATGCCGGATAACGCGAAGTGCGAGACGTACTACACGCCCGACAAGGATGGGCTTGCGCAGGACTGGGAAGGAACGTGCTGGATGAATCCCCCGTATGGTCGGGAGATTTCTGTATGGGTGCAGAAAGCTTACCGGAGCGCAAAAGAAAACGGGGCCACAGTGGTTTGCCTTCTTCCGGCGCGGGTAGATACGCGATGGTGGCATGACTACTGCGCGAACGGAGAAGTATTCTTCGTTCGTGGGCGGCTGAAGTTCGGCGAGGCCGAGAACAGTGCGCCCTTCCCGAACGCTGTAGTCGTGTTCAGGCCTACAGTGCATGACGCTCTAAAAGTCGGCGCGGGCGAGGCGGCGGCACACAGGAGATGACAAATGAATAAAGAAACAAATGGCTGCGCTCCGGTTGAGCGCAGGGTTAGACATAAATTATCGGTTGAAACGCTCTACCATTTTCAATGCGGCCAGTGTAAAGGCTGGTGGACAATAGGAGATTGGACGCCCGTTGATGACCTGAGTTGCCCTCATTGTAGCTGGGCAAGCGGGATTGATAGAGTTGGTGACTAACTATGAACGAAAGACTCTTACAGATAATATTCCTCTTATCTGATTACAGAAGAACAAGCGGACGAACCAGTTCTCAGCTGTTGCAGAGCTGTCGGGAACTGCCTATAAATGAGATTCCTGATGATATCAGGGTGCTGAGCACCTTGCTTGGAATGCTCAGAGAGGGGGGGTATATCACCACAACACTTAGGCATAAGCAGAACCTACACAAGTTAACACCAAGAGGGTGTGAGCTTATTCCTCTAGCATCAGGAGAAAGTCTACATGTGGAACGCGATACACTTGCTGCAACTGCTGGAGCTTCAGAACTTCCTTCCAGCCATGAATCTATTAGGGATAACGCACGAGATAAGCCTGCAGAACCTAGTGAACAAAATCAAATTACTGAACAAATACAAGAAACTATTATGACAATTGACGACACTGTAAGTAGTCTACTCACCTTCTCTGAATTGCCTTTTATCAACGAAGGTCATCGAGATATTTTGAAAGACATAGCCAACGACATAAAAATAAAGAACAAAACAGGAAAGCTTGATGCCTTGAATTCTTTTATTGCTTCCTGCTCATTAAATGAGCAGATGACTGAGGCATTTTCAACAGCGGTATCTTTACTTACCCAGAAAATTGAGTAAGTTGATCTAATATACTTGCGCTTGCGAAGACTTCTTCGTTGTCTCTTTTTTGCGCTATATAGTCCTCTTTAGTAATTCTTACTTCTTTTTTTACTTGTCTTGTGAGCTTCTTTTTAGCCCACAACGCCCATATTGCGCAATAAATCCACATGCCTACCTCGATAAATAAAAAAATAGTTGGTTATAAAATAGCTACTCCTTCCGAACCTGTGCTAGAGTCGATGCACGAAGCCTTGTTAAGACCAGAGAAATTGGTGGGGGCAACCTACAAAATCAAAACCCCGCAATCAGAACATGCCTTATACATAACGATAAATGACATGGTACTTAATGCAGGCACTGAACAGGAATCTTACCACCCTTACGAGATTTTCATAAACTCAAAAAACATGGATAACTTTCAGTGGGTCATTGCTTTGACCAGAGTTATGTCTGCTGTGTTTAGAAAAGGTGGGGAAGTAGGGTTTCTTGTGGACGAATTGAAGTCGGTGTTTGACCCAAAAGGCGGCTACTACAAAAAAGGCGGGGGGTTCATGAACTCGCTTGTTGCAGAGATTGGGCAGGTGATAGAGACCCACTTGTACACTACAGGGGCCATCAACAAGCGCGTAATTGAACCTGAACAAAAAACATATTTAGAAAGCAAGGCTAAAGAAATAAACGGCAAGTTCTGCCAAAAATGCAGTAACAACTCTGTTGTTACGTTAGACGGCTGTCAAACATGCTTAGAGTGTGGGGACAGTAAGTGCGGGTAGATTTTTTAACCTTTCTTTAGTTGCTTCAAAGTAAATAGGGTCAAGCTCACAGCCTACAAATTTACGCCTTGTATTCATGCAGGCGACAGCTGTTGAGCCACTGCCCATCGTGAAATCTAAAACCGTTTCACCTTCTAAAGTATAGGTCTTGATAAGATACTCTAAAAGCGCGACAGGTTTTTGGGTGGGGTGGACCCTGACCTTATCTGAGGTAAATTTTATTAACTGTTTAGGATAGTTTGTTTTTGTCTGTACATAGCTACCCTCTGTTGAGGGTCTCCAGTACCCAGTTTTAGATTTATCTGTACTGGATCGGGTAACTTGTCGTGTGTCGATCAAGCCTTGCGGGAAGTAAGTCATATTATTTTTATTGCAGTTTGCTGTCTTACCATCAGAAAATATGGCTATATCTTCAAATAACTTCAGAGGCTTTAGCTTTGCAGAGGTAAACCCGCCTACCCTGCCTTTATCCCAAGTCCAACAATACTTAAATTCTGCAAGATTTGAAGCGACCAGCACACTGGTGAATGGCTGAGTGCAAAACAACGCAATTGCTTTTTTAGTCTTAACAACCCTCCTCAGCTGCACCCACATAGGTTCAAACGGGATAACAGAATCCCAGCCACAGGAAGTGGTGCCGTAAGGTGGGTCAGTTAAACAAAAATCGATAGAGCTGTCAGGCAGAGTTTGCATAAACTCAAGACAATCCTTGTTATGCAGGCTAATCATGAGTCCTCTTTAAATTTAGATCCTACGAACACTTCGTGCAGAGTAGGGACAGGTGCCCATCCTGCGCTAAAGCCTTGACTTAATATTTCGTGAGCAATAGAGAGGTAGTTGACTGCGTGAAAATAGTGATCTGGGCCTGTCTTAATCCAGTCGCTCTCTTCCTTGCCACTTTCCTGTAGTCTGTCGATTCGACTAGAGCCTTGCAGATGTTTTCTAACCGTGAGCATTTCTTCAAGAACAGGCCATTTAATCTCTCCGTTATTCGCTTTTTTAACCATCAAGTTAAGCACTTTTGTTCGATGAGAAGATACCGTCTGCTCTTTTTCGTTGACGACATAGAGAGGGAGTTTGGTATCTCTAAGAGAATAGTTGTTGGGCAGTACAAACCCTTTAGGCATCGCTGCCTGAATAGATAAAATAGACGGAGTAAAGGGCATAGAATCGCACACCAATAGGCACACTCCAAATTTTTTCATTAGGTTCAATACTTTTACTTTTAAGTCATCGTATTCTTCCCCTTCTAGTTTTATCTGCTCTACCCACAACACGTTAATAGAATCTGTAGCGTAGTCTACCTTTCCTATCACCGCCCAGGATATTTTCCCTACGTCTAGCCCCATAATACACCCTGTTACTCCATTTTCTTGGGCATCATTAGGGGCTACAGGGCGAATCTTGGTGTTGGCTAAGATTACTTCGTCCACTATTGAGTTAGAAGCGTCAGAATGCGGTAAGCCCAATACGAAATTCTTAAAATGACTGTAGTCGTTACGGTAGTCAATAAGTTTTCGTATGATGGACTCAGGGGTGTGGTGGTTAGGTAAATCAAAAGGGTTAACGTGCCACCCTTCTATATAGGTCTTGCTTGGGAACTCTGCCACCCAAGATCGATGATCTGGTCCAAGATTGTCTACAGAAATAGGTCTGTGGCAGGATTCACACAGTAACTGCGCTGTAGTCAGCATTCCTTTGTGATCTAAAGAGGATGCGTCGTTGTACATAAGCTCTGCCATAGGCCTGTCCCATCCTTGTACCACAACATTATTTAGGAAGGTAGGCCAAAACCATACCCCACAGTGCTTACATTTAACCAGCCTACGGTTTTGGTTGGATTGCTGGTACATGCCGTCAACGCCAGCGTTAACCGCAGTTGGGGTAGACCAGAAGCGCTTTATCCCTCGTGCGCCGGTGTCTTTGTTTACAAATCGGCTGTGCGTTAGCCTAGACTCCGCCGTGGAGATAGCCTCTTCGTTGCAGAAGTTGCGCTCATCCACACTTAATAAGTCAGTAGGAATAGAAATAATAGCCTTGCCAAAGCTCCCAGTAGAAAAAAGTTGGCTTGACCCTATTTGCTTAAAGCTGGCAGAGTCAGAACCAGAGTGGAGGACAGACTTTAGGTAAGGAGATGTTCGTATAATAGGGTCAAAGCGTGATTTAATGGCTCTTACAGCCTCGTGAGCAGTGGGCATGATGTACATAGATACTGTGTCGGCTTCTACAGCCAAAAATGACAGGATAAAGCGAGCACCACACTCAGTCATACCACATTGGCTGGGTTTTATGATCACCGCATTGTGGTGAGTGCTGTCTACAATAGCTTTCTGAAATTCATGCCCTGAAAAAGAGAAAGGTCGACCTGCTAAGCTTGTTTTTGTCTCCATCCAGTGGCTTAGCCTGCCTAAGCTCGATCTTGAACTAAGTTGGTCGCGAAGTTGGCTGGTGTATTCAGAAAATAGCTCGTTCATTTTGATAGTTTAGCCTCTAATAAGTCGACAAACTTGTCTTGAAGTGCTGGGTCAAAATCTTTTAAGACTTCTATAGTGCAGATTTGCAGCAAGCGTACTCGATCTTGGTTGTACACATCACCATTTATTTTGGTAAGCAAGGTGAGCAAGGAGGTGGTGGCAGATAAAGCTTCTTTTGTCTCTCTAATAGACAAGGGTTCACCTTCCGTGGCTCGCTCTCTTAGCGTCCTTACTGCCATCATTTGTTCCATAATCTCAGCTTTTAGGTCGAAATCATCTGTAATTTGGTAGGTAGGAGCGGCAGGGGTGGAGGGTAGCGTGCGAAACCTTTCACTGTCTTGGCAGAAATTGCGATCAATTCTAAGAAGTAACTCAATAGGTAGCAGATCCTTTCTTTCTATCAGAAAGTCTACAAGCTCATTGGCATCAATAGCATCAAATTTATGTAATAAAGACATATGAAGTGAAATAAATTAGGGCCTCCTTGCACTTACGTCCTGTAAGTCGTAAACCTATCATTGGTTATCCGTTTAACTAACTTACCACATACCCTGTATGTTAGTGCCTACAAAGTAGGTGTTCAAACATTATGGGTTAAACGAGCAAGCTCATTTTCAAGCTCTTTAATTCGAGCCTCGTAAGTAGTTAGCAACTCTGCATGTTCAGCTATTGTTGTTTTACAAGCCTCTACAGCTTCTACAACAGGTTCTTCAGGTACGTTAGCACCTTTTTTTGTCTTTACTGTTAAGAGATGATGAGGAAACAGGTGAGGGCTTGCCTCTACTTTCTTAACTAACTCAGATAAGGAGGTTTCTCCTCGTCTTTTTGCTGCCTGGTCTAAGCTCTGTTTACTGACCCCCATGAATTGGCACCACGTAGAGAGTGGCAGGGTAAGGCCGTTTATCGTGTACGTATTGTTTTCTACTCGATTTCTGAGTGGAGTGGTAATTGCCTCTGCAAAACACATCCCATTACGTAGCCGTGCTCTTATTGTACCAAAAGGGATTCCTGATTCTTTTTCCCAGTCTTGCAGGTTCATAGTGAGGCCTTTGCAGGTGTAAAACTTAGTGAATTTATTTGCCATGTTGGTTGATAAAGAAGGTTGATAAAGAAGGTTGATAAAGAAGGGTTGATAAAGAAGTGTAAACTAAATTTGTATGTAATGATAGTGGTATTGTTGACTATATTGCAATAGGTTTCAAAAATTAGGAAAATTTTTGCTGGGGCCTGAAGACTCTGCTAATAGTTATTTCTAATTATCTATGGCACGGGTAAATTATTCCACTGATTAGCTTTTTAGTGACTTATTAATATAACTCTAAATTGATTATTAAACGCATAGTTATTATTTTGATCTAAAATGAGTGAGCGATAGCGAGCGACCGATTTTATTTGGCGGCTGGCGGCGGCGGCGGCGGCGGCGGCGGCGGCGGCTGGCGCGGCGGCGGCGGCTGGCGGCGGCGGCGGCTGGCGGCGGCGGCGGCGGCTGGCAGCTGGCGGCGGCTGGCAGCGGCGGCTGGCGGCGGCGGCGGCGGCTGGCAGCTGGC
>Ga0247838_1001075_pt1 | contig 40971 bp, 31 predicted proteins | sample LaCruzMarch2015__5_FD_189097 | JGI IMG/M metagenome (GOLD analysis project Ga0247838, IMG submission 189097) | Freshwater microbial communities from meromictic Lake La Cruz, Castile-La Mancha, Spain - LaCruzMarch2015_15m | ecosystem: Environmental > Aquatic > Freshwater > Lake | place: Spain...
TTTTACAAGCTCAGATTGTCACTGTCCTATAACTCTTAATCACCGGGCCTTTTGTCAGTCCCCTCTCCTATTCTGAGGTCATGACAACAAAGCGACGGAAGAGAATTAGCGGTTTGGTGTGTCCAGGCTGTTCAGAAATTGGAACCCTACGAAAGATCGTCTATGGGATGCCAGATCCTGAAAGCTTCGACTTCGAAAAGTATGTAGTGGGCGGATGCTGCATGAATGGAGATGGGAGCGATCCTGACTTAAAGTGTAAAAGTTGTGAATGGGAAGGGTTGCGTGAATCTTTTGTCAGTCACCCACAGTAAGTTCCAACTATGAGAGAAGAGACCAATAAGTTCATCGCCTACCTCGCCATCATCGCCACTCCCTTTGCTTTGGGCGCTTTTGTCTTGGCCTGGTCCCCTGCGCAGCAATTCAGTAATGAGGATCCTGCAGGCGATGGCTATGTGCCACCGCGCAGTATTGAGCGGTTGGTTGAAAGAACTCAGGAGTCAACTGTGACTGTGTGGTGTGATCCTGAAGATGACAAGGGTTCGCAGGGAACTGCGTGGGCAATAGAGCTTCCAACGACTCAATCAAAGAATTATCCAACGACTCTGATTACAAACCATCATGTGATTGATACCTGTATTGGCGAGGATGAGTCGGTGGAGATTGCGCTTCCGGGTGAGGAACGATCGGCGGCTGTGATTGTGAAATGGGATAAGGAGAATGATTTAGCTGTCCTTGCCACGGGTCGTAAGTTGCCCGCGTTATCGCTGTCGGAGAATGCACCATGGCCTGGATATTGGGTGATGGCGTTGGGTACTGCCGATGGGTATGAGGGATCAGTTTCCTTTGGAAATGTGATCAATTCATTTAATAACGACATTTTTATTACTAATAATATTTCAAGCGGTAGCAGCGGTGGGCCGCTCATTGATAATGAGGGTTTCCTTATTGGCGTAACTTCATGGGGTCATAAGGTTCAGCAATACAACGGGGCGATGTCGCTGGATGGTTTCTGCGCAAAGATTCTTGAGTGTGAGTATGAGTTCAAGGGCGAAAAGACTTGGTGGGATTACACGGATTAATTACTCTTCAGAGTCGTCGATCCCTTACAGGTTCGGAGGCAACTGAAGCATTGGTTTATCGGTAGTTCCCTCTTTTAACTCATCTTGTATTGCTTTGATGGTGGCTGGGATACCGTTTTCATAGGAGTAAAGGCCCATGGCAAATAGGTGGGAAAAGACGTAACCATCTTCGGATGAAAATCTAACGCCAGATGATTTTTGTCGGTTTGAAACTCCAATGATGAAATCTGTTCGATCTGGATTTGAAAAGGTAGAGAGAATTTTTGCAAATGCCCACTCGGTTGTTGCAATTGGGCCGGCAAAGATAAGTCGTTGGTTGGTTAACTTAACCATTCCTTGATCCTTATCCATCTGCATCTCTACACCTGGAATCATCGTGCCCTTAAAGGAGCCGACTCTGTAACGAATGCCGGCAACAAGTGGAATAGAAAAGCCTTGGGAGCCGCCGCTATATGTGGAGGGAGTTCTACCTGCCACGTGATAAATACCTTGGCCAGTCCACAAAACTAGTTCGCCTTTTTTCTGCACCAATGATTGATCATCTGGTTGGCTGCCAGCTGATGCAGCGGTGAAGATTTCTAGTGCTTGGGTGAGAACTTGGTTTTCTCGCTCCCATTCAAAAAGCTCTGTCTGGTAAACAGCTTGGGCACGCTTTGCTGCTCGCTTAGCTTTGAAGTTTGCAATAAATCCCATGGGTTAATCCTCCCATCTTTTGTGTGCGGAACCTAGCCACCGATCTTCTTATTTGTAAGGCCATCTAGCTTCCAAGAAATTCCTGGCAATCCAACCTTTGTTCTAATGAGGTCAAATTTTTCATAAAAAGCCTGCTTCGAGATACCAGTTACCGATTCAAAGCTTTTTTCGAAATCGTTGGTCTTTCCGAAATCTACAAAGATGTCTAGCAACTTCTGAAAGCCGACTGAGGCGACAATGTATTCAGTTGCTACATGGCCAATGTTGTATGGGTAGGTTGGAGTTCCATTGCCACAGCAAGTTCTAATCTCGTAATCTGCTATCGAGTTTCTGTTTGTCGATTCTCCGGGTGGAGAGTAGGAAAGTGCCGCCGGTCTGCCATCAAAGTAATTAGCATTCTGGGATAGAGCGCCTACGGAGTAGCCAACAAATTCAGCAGTTCCTTCGGCCAACCAAGCGGGAAATGCTGGACAATGTCGCGTTCAGAGACAATTCCATCGATCTGCTTGCCATGCCGGTAATGAGAGTAACTTCGATGTCGAAGGTAACTCTGACTTTTTTGGATCACAAGGCGCAGGTATTAATTCAGCGATCAAGCGAGAAGCAGAGAAAGTTTTGCAAAGTCGCAGTTAAAGCCTGTCAACTAACCCACATTTACTTGGGTTACAAGACCCTTCATCACCGTGACGGTAACCCGGTCAATTCGGTAATCGAAAGTACCTGCAAAGATCTCATCATCGCGTTGCCCTAATCGATAGATCCAATCAAGATCCATGGCACATGCTTCTGCAGCTGCCTCTGTCATCGTGAGCAAAGCATTTGCGCGTACTTGGGTAATCCCTGGATCTTTATCGGCAATGACTTTTGATGGACAAACCCCCGCCTTAATCGCCGCAGCTTTCTTGATAGTTACACCCTTATTCCAAACAAGTTTTCCGCCACTTTTAATACAAGTGAACTTCTTACCTGAAGCCGTTGCGGTCGCTCCAGCTTTCTTGCACTTTGCACCTGGTTTTACAGATGCTTGAGCAGGAGCAATCCCAACGAGTGAGATTGCTAGAAGTAAAACGATCAACTTGCGCATAAGGAGATCTTATCTTTCTTATGGATTCACAGTGACATTCATAGTGGTTGAAGTTGCTGCTCGGCCCTTTGAACCCAGGAATCTCCAAGAAACCGAGCAAGTTCCTGCAGCGAGTGCATTAACAGTTGCGCGAGTAAAGATCCCACCTGTTCGATCCCAGGTTGCAACACCTGTCACTGAACAGATCGCTGGAGTAAGGGAGGTAACTTCAAGTAAGTGGCCAATAGATGCCAGACCAGAGTTGTTTCCACTAGCAAACAAGGTTGATGCTAGGAACTGTCCGCTGCTTTTAGCTCGCAGGGTCACTGCACTTGCTAGAACAATTCGTCCTGTTCTAGATGTTGATGAGGTGAAGTATGGAGTGATAACCATCGCTGCATCTCCTGCAATTGGTGCTGGTAGCGGTGCTGGTGTTGCCACAGGAACAGGATTGATGTCGATTGTTCCCAATACTTTAGTGATTCTCTTCTGCCACTCATCGATACCTTCGACATAGATTGTGTAAAGTCCAGTTAATGATGTTGCCGGAATAGCCCAATCGTTTTTCCAAACTCCATCTGTTTTTGTTCCATTATTGCGGTAACCAGGAACGCGAGCCGTAGTTCCACCACGTGGATCTGTGATAATAAATGTAACGGATGAGATACCAACATCATCGGTAAATCGTGCAGCGATCTCAGGGATAGTTTTACCAACCTCAATTGGGCCGGTAGAGATTGAGCCTGAAACGAAGACTGGTGCAGCTTTATCCATAACGGTTGACGCTGCAACTCTAAAATTTGGAGCGTTCCACCAAGGGGCGGAGTTGCCTGCGGCATCAGACACCGAAACAGCTACGCGATAGCGACCAACCACTGATGTACACGGTACGGCCCAATCATTTGTCCAAGTTCCTGAAAGAGAAGTACCTGCTGTTTTGTACATCGAAGTTGAGTAAACAAGTAGTCCATTAGGGTTTGTAATTCTCAAATTAGCGGTAGTGATTCCCACATTGTCGGTGGCTGTCACTGTGATCGCTCGAACTGTTTGGCATACCTCTAAATCTCCAGGAGTTGATGTCGCTGAGAGTATTACTGGACGCTGTGTATCGGGAGCGGGAACAACAGGCACTGGTGTTGGTGTTGGTGTTGGTGTTGGTGTTGGTGTTGGTGTTGGTGTTGGTGTTGGTGTTGGTGTTGGTGTTGGTGTTGGTGTTGGAGTAGGTGTTGGAGTAGGTGTTGGAGTAGGTGTTGGAGTAGGTGTTGGAGTAGGTGCCACATTTAAAGTTTCAAAACTTTGAATTGGCCCCAAAATGGTTACTCCACGAGATGGTCCTGTATATGGAACAATTCGTGAACGGAAGTAATAGCGAGTCGCAGGTGTCAAGCCAATGATCGTGGCCTTTACGGTGTTGTTCAACGCACCAGTGATTGCCAGAGGTACAGATGCCACCATCGTTGTACCGGTGGCTAAAGCTTGATCTGTTCCATAAATAAAGAATGGGTTGGTATTGCTTCCCATTGGATTGATCATTGCATTGAGAACAATTCCATTTGCAAGATTTCCATTGGCATAGGTGTTAACAATTACAGGTGTCTCAGGACTCATAATTGCGTAATAGATGATGCTCTTGGTCATACCTGAGGCATTGCGAGCCGTAAATTGGTAATAGATACCACGGCCTGGCAAGAGATTCTTAGGATTGGCAACTAACTTAATATCTGCCTCTCCTGTAACAGGGCTTCCCGCAATAAACATTCGAGTGGCACCTGTGGTGACAGATTTCTCATAGCTCCATGCAAACTCAACAGTGGTTGTTTGACCCTTCGGATTTACCGTTGTCTCAAAGGCTGCGGTAGCCACTGTGCGGCTTAGCGGATTAACAGAGTTTGTGACGGTAGGTGGTAGACCTGGTGCCACAGGGGTATCAAAGGTCATAACTGGCGAATGTGTAGTACCAGTTGGGTTTATTGCTACAACCTTGTAGTAGTAACTCTTTCCACCATCGAGGAATGAAACATTGAGAGTGACATTAAAGAAATTGGTTCCGCCACTGATATCAAATGGAGATGCCGCAACTGTATTTGTGTTGACCTTGAACTCTGGATCAGTACCATAAACAAAGTAAACCTTGGTTGGGGCGTTACCAGCTTGGGCGACACCATTTAGTGTTGCGCTATAGGCGGTCACGTTTGTCGGATCAGCAACACGTGCAATTGGTGCGGTCACAGGTGGTGGCAATGTTGTAAATGATCCTGTTGCACTTACAGTTCGACCTGACTCATTAACTCCAATAATCCGGAATGAGTAAGTTGTTGCTGCAGTTAATCCTTCAAGCTTCACTGAAGCGGTTGTAGGCGCTCCCCCATCAACCATTCCTGGAACAACAGTTGCTATTGACTTAGCTGCAAAGGCTGGATCTGTTCCATACTCAAAATTCAAAGTGGTCGGAGCAAAACCTGGGTTTACATCTATCAATACATCAGCACTCTGATGGGTAATGTTTGTAACACTCTTTTGCGCCACAACTGGCGGAACGATTGGTGCTCCACCATCTGTTGGCGAAACATACAAAAGTTTATTGACGGTCTCTGCCTTTAGGGAGGAAATCGCATCCTTGGTTGACTCCGCATCTAAGTACTGTGCAACCTGTGCAATAGATGCAGTTGGATTCAAGCCCAGATAAATAGCTGCGGCTCCTGCAACATGTGGAGATGCCATCGAGGTTCCACTTGCGGTGTAAGTAGCATCTGCCGTACCGATCCACGCTGAGAGGATGCTTGAACCTGGGGCGAAGATATCTACACACTTACCCTGGTTTGAGAATCCCGCAGGGGCATCACCAAGGGTTGTAGCACCAACGGTAATGGCTGATGGTGCACTTGCAGGTGAACGGGTGCATGCATCCGTTGATTCATTTCCAGCAGCTGCAACAACTGTCACACCAGCATTTGTTAAGCGCAAGATCGCCGCATTAAGTGATGCAGATAAATTTCCACCAATACTCAAGTTCAAGACCGCTTGAGTTTTAGCATTTGGATTTTCTGGACTCAGAATCCAATCAAGTCCTGCCATCACACCTGAATAACTTCCACGGCCTGTGCAATCAAGAATACGAACAGGAACCAACTTTGCATTCTTAGCTAATCCATACTTTGTACCAGCCGCTGTTCCAGCAACGTGAGTTCCATGGCCGTTGCAATCGACCGTTCCATTTCCATCATTGATCGCTGAGTATCCTGATGTTGAAAGACGTCCTGCAAAATCATTGTGAGGATGTATTCCGGTATCACCAATGTAAATCGTTGCGCCGGTTCCCGCGCTGCGATATCCATATGCACTTGTGCTTCCCTCTAAACCAACCTTTTCGCGCTGATCAACACGATCTAATCCCCAAGCAGGAGTTGGTGACTGAATATTTTGAATTGCCAGACCTAAAACTTCACGATCCTCTTCGACCGTTAAAACATTAGGAATCTTTGCGAGTAACCCTGCAACCAGCTTTGGAAGTTCAACGGTGTAGCCATCAAAAACGTAGTTGTACTTTTTGTCAATCTTCCAACCGTTTTTGGTGACAGTTGCCTCAATCGCCGCCTTTGCAGCTGGTGAGACCGAGATGATGTACTTGGCCTTTGCTCCAAGATCGATCGCCGATGTTGGCACCATTGTTGAACTGAGCGAGAAAATTGTCAGTAGTGCAATAGCTGCCAATCGAACTCTCTGGGTTACATTCTTACGCATTGATATTTCCCCTTACGGAGATAGGAATGGCCCTATCTCTAGGTATATGAAGTTACAGACCACCACTGACAAATCCTGCTAACCCTGCTTGACGCTCAATTTTAAGGCCGACCAGGCTCAAATAGCCGTAGGTGCCTGGTCAAGCCTTAATCATTGAAGAGCTTCGGTAATCCTCTTGCGAGCATTCTTGAAGTGCGTAGGTGACAACTCGCTACCTACAAAACGACGCTTGTTGGCATGAGCGGCAATGAAGGATGTGCCACTGCCGCAATGCGGATCCATCACCAGCTCACGCGGCTTCGAGTAACACATCACGATTCGCTCAGCTAGCGATTGCGGAAAGGCTGCATCATGAAAGCTGTTTCGTGCTCGCCCAATCCTCCACACATCTGACATTCCTTTGTGCACACCATCTGGATCATAGTTTTGAAAATATGGCTTGGCGTCAGGTTTACACAAAATATAGATGCGCTCTGTTTCAGGATACAGATACCCCTTGTCATGATTGTGCGTGCTACCTCTATCCCAGACAATCTCTTCATAAATCTTCAGATGACCTTGCTCCACAAGAGGCAATATCCACTCATAAGGCGAAATCAGTTTTCTATCTTTGTGCCGATTCTTATGCACATAGGCAATTACGCCATTGGACTTGAGTCGCTCCAAGGACCACAATAAAAAGCGTTGCTGTTGTTCTTGATAATCAGCTTCTGGCAAATTGTCTTCATATGAATTAATCCCACTAAATGATTTTCTATCAAACTTACCCTCACGCCGCATACCGTCTTCTCGCTTACCCGCTGAGCCAATGTTGTATGGTGGCGATGTAATAATTAAACGAACGTTCTTAACCTGACTCAGAGTTTTTTTGTAGTCTCCACAAAACAATCGGCTTGATCGAATTTCTACTACTTTGTGTTTCATGATGGATACTGCCTCTAGAAAAATTCTAAGCCAGACTTAGAAGAGATCTCCTTCTCTTCAATTTGTGGTGTGTAGGTATTGTCTGAGGCAGCAAACTCAAAGTCATCATCATCGTCATCAAACAATGATCCTCCGTCGAAAAGCATTTCTGGGTTATGGAGATTCAAGTTTTCACGACACTTTTCGTCGCCCTCAATAGAGCCTGCATACCAAATCTGAGTCGCAATTTCGGATTGTCCTTGCTCCCAATGAAGCATTCCCAGTTCACTGTAGGCCTCAATCAAACCGCGTCTGCAAGCTAGCCCGTACCAAATACGGGCACGTTCAATATCACCATGCTTTTTATACAAGTGTCCAAGCTGTCGTTGAGACATAGCGAAGCCCTTGAAACCAGCTTTTCTAAACCAAAAATAGGCCTCATCATCACTCTCAACATCAACCGCATAATTGTGCGCACAAACGATATTTCCATTTTGCGCAGCTCTCAAAAACCAATTGGCAGCAACTTCCAACTCACCCTGCTTTGATGCACGGTGCCCTAACTCAAACTGCGCTAAATGATCCTCTGCTCGTGCCCTGCGATTTAGCTCTTCATCTGTTAACTCTTCGAAGGGAATGTAAATTGGATCAGGGATTGTCTCCAAATAAGCCATATAGCCCTCAGCTGCCGAATCATTTAGATCTAATGCTTCATAAACAAATTCATCTTCAAGGTCGAGTAAGGCCTTAAATTGCTCTGGAGTTAGATCTGGATCTGATGCACGTTCTAAATTACTCATCGCTTAGCGAGCAAGCCACTTGTGTTTTTTCAAGTATTTGTTTGCTTGGGCGGGGCTGACCATGTGAAGGTACGCCCAATAACCATGTGCAACATTAAGCGCATCTTTTCCGAGCTCTTCAGTTACCGCTTCCTTGCCTTTCGTCTCAATATTATGAAACAGCGCTCGCATGCGCTTAATTGTTGCCTTAGGAATTCTGACATCTTCTCCGACGATCAGCCCTGTAACTGATTGTCGTCGAGGAGATCGCATAATGCGTGTCTTTTCACTCTTGATTTCAAAGTTCTCGTCTTTTGCAATATGTCCCACAGCTGCAATCAATTGACCTATTTCTGGCTCTTTGTCTGTGGTAGAAAAGGTTAAGTCGTCGGCATAACGCGTGTACTTCCACTCACCGCTTAAAGTATTAATGAACCCTGCGAGGCGTGAATCCAGTCTAGATGCAATCAAATTTGCAAGCGCAGGCGAAGTACAAGCTCCCTGAGGAAGACTTCTAGCCCCAATCGCAACAATCTGTGATCGACCCTTTATGGTTACTCGAACACGAGGAGCATCTGTACAAAGAAGGGCTAGTACCGTGGATACACCAGGGTTATATCCAAGATACTCAAAATAACCTCTTACACGATTGAAGGTAATTGAAGGGAAGAAATCCTTCACATCGAGCTTTACGATTACATTCTTTTTGACATGTTGATTTGCATTATCAACGATAGAAGTTTTTGGTCTAAACGCATAGCAATACACCGAAGGTGACAACTTATTCAAGATATTCTCATTAATCCAACTTTGCGCTACACGCATCTTTGGCTTTGGGGATGAGATAAGTCGAGTGCCACCAGCTCTCTTCGGAATTTCAAAACGGGTGTAGTGATCTGTTTCAGTGGTCGACCGCTCATAGCAGAGCCAGACTAGATCTTCTGTGCTTAAATCCATTGCTTCCGCAATATTGGAAAGACTTACTAGCTCTGGCAACCCTTGCCCAACAATCTTGGAGATGTCTCCGCCTTCAAAAGTAAGTCTTGTGGAAACTCCAACTCCGAGGAAAGGAGCCTTGGTTCTCTTGTTCTTTTCCCAGGCCTCCTGCTTTAGAACTCTGTTGCGCTCTTTCTCGATTTTTCGTTCTTCACGACGTGCTTTAACCATGGCGATTCGCTCTGACCTAATGGTCTTTAGTACAGATTCTAGGTTTCCTAGCGAATTTAGTTTTGCTTGTACCTGACCCATTTCGGCAAGGGTTGGCTTCAATTCATCGAGAATCTCTTTGATCTCTGACTCTTTTAACTTACCCGCTGCTAACTCTTCTTGAGTAATGAAACCCAAACGGATCATCTCTTCCGTGATGGCCGCGGCTTTTCCTACTTCAGCAACGCGCTTACGGACATCCTCAATAGAACTCATTTTGAATCACCTACCAATATCAAAGCAATCATGTGTCTACATGGACCTTGGCGCAACTTATTAAAGCTATAAAACGGGCAGGTGCATTGAGCGTATTTAGGTCTATTGTCCGCATCTAATTCGAGCATAGGCTTAAATTCATTGTTATCGATTTTGGCAAGACCGCCAAGGTAACGAACGCCAGACTTAACATCATCTAAAGTCTTTACAATTTTTGATCCTTGCAATAGTGCTAAGCCCGCCCGCGATTCGCGTGAAGAATCATCTTCTTGATAGAGATCAAGCGTTGGGAATAAGTCTCTCCAACGATATAGGTTTCGAGCAGGATCGAACATTGCTTTACCTTGCAAGCACAACTTCTGAAGAAGAACTGATGCTTGTGGAATTGTTACAGATAATCCTTTACTCAAGTCAGCGGTGCTAATAGATCCATTTTTGATTAGAAACTGCAATGCCAGAGGTATTTGTGTCTCATCCACATTTGAAGTTGGGATAAAGGCTGAAAACTTTGCTTTTGATGCCCAATCATTTGATGACCAGCCTGAAAGACCAATCGTCAACTCGATATCATCCTTAAGAACTGTCCAAAATGATGGCATTCCGGAGCCAAGGAAATGAACCTTCACGCGATCTGTCCCAACCAAAATATCTTTTAAGACAGCTAGGCGTCGACGACCCCAGATTCGTATGGTTTCCATGGTGTCACCTTGATAAGTGCACCAATCATCCGCGAAAACTTCTCCCCATGGCTCAATCTCTACGCGAATTGGTTGATCTGGGCTCAGCATGAATTTGAGTGACCGAGGTCCATGCTTTTCTTTTTCAGATTGCAACCTAGCAATTATTTCAGAGAGTGCATCTGAAGACATTTCAAAGTTAATAGGCGCTAGAGCCAACACTGATTGAACTTCTACCAAACCTCGGACCCAGGTCTCAGGAAGTGGGATCTTTTCTTCTTCAACAACTGCAGCTTCCGTTTTGAAGTCGACGGAATTCAGTCCAATGGTCAACGACATAGGACGGTAACTTCTAACTCTTTCAAACTCCCTCTCCAATAGCAACGAGAAATCGATATTCGTAGTTCCCATGCTCGGCTTTTCAGCAGATTCAAGCTGCGAATGAGGCAAAAAGACTCTCGCGTAGATCGATTCATCACCAGAAAATGCCTCAAAAAATGTTCCGTCTTTCTGAACACTTACTATTGGGTCTAAGACAAGCCATGCGTTTCTATCATTCTCATACAACCAGTCAAAATATGCACGCTTCTTCGAGTTTACGAAAGCCTCAAGTGATCGAAGATTAGAATTTAGAGAATCCCGCTTCTTTCGAAGTACTTCCATTTTTTGCGTTAGCTCAGCATGCTCCGCAAGTCGATTTGGCTCCCTCTCCTGCAAAATTCGCAAGTATTCGCCTTCAACCCACTTTTGGTACTCGGAGTGATCCTTTTGTCCAGGTTTTTGAATCTTAACTACTGCCCCCAATGCCAACATCGCGTGAGCAAAGGACCGTGATGACTTCACATTTCCTGACAAATAAACAGGATCGCGATTTAAATCGGTGCCGAAAGTCAAAGCAGAATTGTTTCCTTTTACGGAGGCAGTTGAATCAACTCGACGAGAATTCTGTTCAAACATTCAAATTCCCCTTCCAAGTATTTTCAACTGTAACTCCTTCAATTTGGACACTCGAAAGAGCTATTTGTTTTAAAGCCCAATCACGATCTCTGGCGACAGAACTATGCGCCATTCGGATTAAAGTGTCTTTCTCGATAGCCTCTGAAATATCTTCAATTAGCTCTTCAATATCAAACTTGATCTCTTCCTTGACTTTGCGACCTTTTCGTCGAGATAGGAAAACTTGACTTGTGAACTCCTTATACTTATCAGTGTCACTAATTAACTCAAGGTTCTTTGAAACAACTCCCCAAGTATCAATGTTTCTATTCTCTACAAGGCCATCCACCACTTTCCGAAGAATAGCTGGAGATTTGATGGAAGATAGAACACTCAATGCAAGTTTCCTGGCTCCAACATTGTTGCTATCCAATGCCATGAGTAGTTTGGCAGAAAAATCCTTTGCTTCAACTTGAGTTTCTAGATATCGAAGTGCGGCTTGTTGCGAAACGGGAAGGTTGCTTTCAAGCATCAACAGCCAATGAGCGCTGTACTTGTTTTCATCCTTGACGTACTTTGCTGCAAGTTCATTAATAGGCGCACTCGGTGCAATTAGCATTGCACGTAATAGGCTCACATTTGTGAAGACGTCAGTATTCGCCTTTACCATTTCTAAGAACTGAACTATCTGTTCTTCATTCATCCGTGCTATCGATGATGGAGTTATCAACTTTAGAATTTTGCTTGATAAACCTTCAAACTTTCGAATACGTTCCGAAGTTCGAGCTGGAATGCTTTGCGCGTTCTCCCAAAAGAAAAGAGGGAACTCTTTCCATTTCATGAGGATTTCTTCGACTTCAGCCTTATTCCTTCTCCAGAAGGTTTCGTTTGATTCTGTTGAAAGAGAGATTAGGAACTGCAAGATCGCCGCTTTATCGCCACTTTGAACCGCAAATCCAATTCCCTTTAAATACGGAGCTCCCGATGGATCCTTTCCATTCAAATGATCTAAGAATGCAAGAACTTTGGTTTGATCCATCAATTGACCACTCAAGACCTTCCAGGCTAACTCTGAGGCTCCCTTCTTAGGAGACTCCTCGAAAGCTGACAAAACATTTATCATTCGATCGTTGTTTGCATATCTCACGAAATCTGCTAATACTTTGGCAAAGAAATTAAGCATTTCAGGATTTCGCACATCTACTACATCCAAGATGCCTCGTGCATGCTTGTCACTTGCTTTCACACCGAAAAGGCTTAAGAAGTGGTCTTCATTCCACAAATATATGCTGATGCACTTAGCCCATGCATCGAATGGCTGAAGTTTAGTTTGTGAGGCAACTTGTATGAACAGGGTATCTCGATTTGGAGGATTGCTGCCCCACATATCATTTGAAATTGAGCTCCAACCGACTTGAAGGAAGGTTGTAGCTATATGTAAATCTCTCTCGGTGAGTTTCTTATTCAAATGGTTCGTCACCCAAAGATTCATCACCTCGCCATATGCCCATTGTGCTGACTTAAAATCAGAGAGAAACATCTCTATGCGCTTCTCATCAGTAGATTCTAAGAATTCCAATAAGGAATATGTTGGAATACTTCTCAGGAGTGATGGATTAACATCTATTGCTTCCCAGATCGCTTTTCTGGCTATCTCGGACTCGGAGCTGAAAAGTAAGGCAATTGTCTTTTCATTCCAGTTGAATTCAATCGGAAAAGTTTGTGACATCGAAAGTGCGAAGTGCGCAATAGCCGAATTGTTGCCTTGGAAAGCTTCAATACATCGCTTATAGATAGCAACTTCATCTTCGGACAAACTCTTTACAAAATCCTTATCCAGTTGAAGGTTGTGACGCTCTTTTCGAGTAGCAAGCTCCATTTTTCGCGATTCACGATCGCGAATCGCTAATCCACTCTTCCCATAAACGATTCGACAAACCAGTTGTTGGTAAACAAGGTAGCTCTCCTCTGGCTTTCCAGAACTTTGATGCCACATATCGGCAGACCACAGTGCATGCGATTTAAATCGACTTACAACAACCGAATCTTGTTCCGACTCTAGATAATCCAAGAAGCGCAAAGACTTGCGCATCAAAAACTGCATGGTCTTTAGATGCGGGTATTTAAACCCAGTTAATTCTGGAAGCGTGTGAATACTGTCAATATTCCAGTCATAAGTTCCCTCGGGGGCCCGTTTCCCTCGCGTAGTCAATGCATCGACTCGACCGTATCCAAAACCTAGCGCTGCTGAAACCCTTGAAGCGAACAACGGAGTTTTATCTGCACAAAACTCTGGGAATCGATCGGTCAGCGTTTTTAGAATGTACTTAAATGGCCCAAAAAAACCAACGCGTATTGGCGCCAAAACAAAATAATTGAACACCAGATAAAGCTCAGCATCGGTTTCTGGGTACCAGCCGCCTCGAATCTTTTCAGCTAGCTCCCGACCAAGTGAAAAAACATAGTCACCTGAGAAATCCTCAGGCTTTACCGAAAAATCTACACTTGCAAATCCAAAGCTGCGTACGGCCCAAATGTAAACAGATGTAGCTTCTGGAAAGAGTCCAGAAGAAATCGCATTCTTCCAATCATCGCGAATTGATGAAATTAGCGCGTCACCAGCTTCTCTACTTTCTACCTTCTTGGTGAACCAATTTTCACCACCAATACTTCCCTTTACAAAGTTCTCCCCATGTTTTTCGAGGTGAACAAAGATTGGGCCCTCTTGCCATGAACTATAAATGACAACTTGCCGGACCGATACAGGCTGGAATTCATATTGAGAAGTTTCGGGCACGACTTCAACGCTCTTGCGTTTAAAAATTGCCATGCCATCTCCTCATTAACTTAGTTGGAAGGGTGATTGCCTCTACCTCCTACCTCATGATCGGTATTGATCACTGTAGGCCGCGCGCTAGCCGGCGCTTTTCTCGTAGCATCGGATTCGCAAGAATCGATACAGCGATAGAAACAGAAAAGCGCCGGCTAGCGCGCGGATAAGTGCCATCGATATCCGGTGACGATTGTCTTGCATTAGTTCAACTGCGGCGAAACACCGCAGATAAATTGCTAGAGACAATCAACCTTCCATGAATAAAACCCTACGTTGCCCCACTGACAAAAGTCAATGAATTTAGAAGGAGCGCGGAAGCTGGTTCCCAAAATGAACAGCCACATCGAATTAAATGACCTACATGCTTGAAAAAAAGGAAGGGTGATTGCCTCTACCTCCTACCTCATGATCGGTATTGATCACTGTAGGCCGCGCGCTAGCCGGCGCTTTTCTCGTAGCATCGGATTCGCAAGAATCGATACAGCGATAGAAACAGAAAAGCGCCGGCTAGCGCGCGGGTAAGTGCCATCGATATCCGGTGGCGATTGTCTTGCATTAGTTCAACTGCGGCGAAACACCGCAGATAAGTTGCTAGAGACAATCAACCTTCCTAACTCGAAATCCTAGGTTGAGCGACTGACAAAAGTCAATGATTTTGACGGTCAAGCCTCCTATAGTTCAGGAATGACCAATCGACCATGCCCGCCTGGGCTGATTTGCATTCAGTGAAAATTTCCATGCCAAAATACAAAATTCTTGCTAGCCGAGAGATTTACTACGAATTTGAAGTCGAGTCCGACTCTCCCGAAAATGCCGAGCAACTCGTGAAAGAATTGTCAATCAACGAGGATATCGCGAAGTACGCATACGACTTTGCGCCGCTTGAAGTGTTTGATAACGAAAAATCTGAATAATTCATACAATCTCCAAAACCAGACAACTTGTTAAATCAAATCAAATCCGCTCACATTTCTTTCCACTTCTCTGCGAATCACCTGTGATTCTGATGTTGCATGAACTTTACTTTCAATCACGGCCATCATGGTCAGAGCCCGTTGGTCCTGTGCTGCAATTAGAGGCGCTAACGCCTCTTGAGCTTCAACCCACACTTCTGCACGGTAATAAATTCCAGCCAAAACAAAATATCCGTCAAGATACCCAAGATCCCCAGACTTTTTCAGGTAAGCCTTGCCTTCCTCTATTCGGTTAATGTTCTTTAGCCAAACACCCAAATTGAAAGCCGCTTGCGGAACTCCCTCTTCTGCGGCATTTTGCCAAAGCTGCATGGCTAGATCCTGTTGATCTGTGAATTCTTTGAGATATCCCGCATAGTTGGTGTTTGCCGAGTGATTATTTGCTTTGCGACAAATTTCCCAATAAGGCACAGCTAAATCAGGTGAACCACTTCTGTTGTAACAATTAGCTAACTTCTCTGCCGATGCCAGGTGACCTTGATCTGCAGCTTGCTTTAACGGAGCAATGGCCTCTTCATACCTTGATTCCTCATACAAGCCCATAGCTGAGTCATAAAGTTCCTGTGGTGAGTGAGCCATGGCTATGAATATAAAGGACGTGTCAGAGATTTAAAAGTATTAGCATTTACTTATGAACGACCAGATCGACCAGTTCTTCAACCCCGATGGCACATTAATCTCCATCCCCGTTAAATCCGCCAAGAAGATCGCAGTCCTGCTCCAAATTGCCCGAGATCTATCCCCCACCACCAAGTATCCCGAGAAGGAACTCAACGCGATTATCGCCAAGTACCACGATGACACCGCAGCTATCAGGCGTCACATGATCGAGTATGGGATTTTGGAGAGGGATAGTGAGAGTCTTTATTGGATTCCAATACGAACTTAAAACGTAAAGGATGTCGAGATATGTTTAATTCTCAAGCGTGCGCCGTGCCTCTCGTAAGTATTCCCAAAACTTATTAATGACCCTTTGAGTCTCGCGCTCTTTTCCAGTTACGCTTTTCCAAAGATCCAACAATTCACGATCTGAAGCGTGTGGATTCTTCGCTAAAATCCCCCTAAAAATCTCAAATTCTTCTTGGTCCGCGTTGCTTGAAAATACTGGTTCGCTATTTTTCTTGATTCTCTGTTGGTCTCTTGCTCCTGTAAGAATGGGCGAATTATCTTCAAGTGCAGCTAGAACCCTGCGTACTTGGGATTCTGGATCTCTCCACCAATCCGTTGACCAGATTCGAACAAATCGCCAGCCGCGAGACTCAAGAATTCGTTGACGCATATAGTCACGCTCACGCGCATACTCGGATGAATGATAAGTAGCGCCATCAGCTTCAATTGCTAATAAATACTTGTTCGACTTGGGATCCCTAATTGCAAAGTCGATCTTAAATCCAGAATCTCCAACTTGGCATTCAACGATTAGGCCGCGTGCTTCAAGAGATTCCTTTATTTCTTCTTCAAATGGTGTCGTAGCTGTATTGAATCCGACCTCTGGCTCTGTGATTCTGCCGCTATTTTCCATGAAATCCAAGTAACTCTTAAGCAATCCAATGCTCGTTGATTTAGTTCTCTTTAACTCAATATCAGTGCTACGCATCGAAGTAATCAGATGCATGTATTCCTTTGCACGGCTTGCTGCAACATTAAGTCGTCGTTCGCCACCGTGTCGATTCAAAGTTCCAAACTGCAGAGGCATCACCCCATCAAGGCCAGGCGCATATCCAGGAGTAATGATTATTGCATCTCTCTCATCTCCCTGAACTCTCTCAATATTTTTCACAAAGAATTGGTCAGCCTTATCTATCCACTTGGTCTTCCACTGATAGAAGACATCACTCTCTCGCTCCAAAATGTTTAATGCGTCTTGTAAGCGAACTGAGTGACGCATACCAAATGCAATAACGCCGAGGGTTAACTCCGGTGTCTTCTGGATATGAAGGAGAATTGCCTCTTTTACAGCTTCAATTTCCGCATAATTAGGATCCTGCATACCCGCAATTCGAACATTTTCTAAATAGGTATACCTCAAAACCTGCGCTGAATCGGTGTTATTGCTTGGAAATGTAAAAAGTTCTTCGCCAGCTTTTCTGTAAATATTGAAGTTAGACCAAGAAATCAGCTTCTCATCATGTGACCGATAATGTAGACCCAAAGGCTTAACATTCTTATTGAAAATTGCGATAGCAGAAGTGAGAATTGATTCCATTCCAAAGGTAGCAGTTTCAATAACTTCCTCTTCCGAGGTTTCGCTATATTCATCCTCTATGACTTTTTCGCCAAACTCCGTTGGTGGAAGCTGGAAACGATCTCCTGCAATTACTACCTGCTTACCTCGATAAATGGCAGTTATCGCATCGTGTGGGCGAATTTGTGATGCTTCATCGAAGATTACTATGTCAAACAAGCCTGCTTGTGAGGGCAGGAGCTGAGATACCGCCAAGGGAGACATAGCCATTACTGGCTTAAGTATCTGGATGCTCTTCGGAATATCTAGCAGCAACTTCCTGAATGGCTTCCAGGCTCTCGTTTTTCGCGCCTCCTGTGACAAAGTACGAGCATCATCAGTAGGAATTTGTGCAGCTCTGGCCGAAAGCGAAGTGAGAATTTTCCCAGCGTTACCAGCTAAGTGTTTGTCATCTAAATCCGCGAAAGTTCTAATGCTCGGGTCCAAAGAACTGGCATTCAGAGATACTTCTTTATTTTTTCCAATTTGGCTTTCTAGCTTTGCACTCAGCCAAGCATAATTCCATAGGCGAAGGATTTCGCCATCATCGAATTCATAATCCTCAAAGTTTGCTAGAACATGGTTAACTTTATGGTCAGACAGAACTTTTAATGAGTTATTGATATTCGGGATGTGACGGAGCTTTTCCATCTTCCCACTTATTTCCTTAAGTACCACCAAATCGGCATCGAAATCTGAAGTTAAAGTGCTTGCGCTATCCTTAAGGGAATTCCGAAGAAACTTACTTGCTTCAGACAGAGTCGAGGACACCTCGCTAATGCTCTCCATGTTATCGAGAATAAAGCCAAGAGCGTTGAAGCTATTTTCATCCCGATTTACAACTTTAAGAAAAGCCGAATGTTCTGACACTGCTTTAAACAAGTCAGAATCAGATCCACTGAAAGGACTGGATAAAAGGGAGTAAATTTCCTTTTTCATTTTTCTTTGCTTAAAGAAAGAAGAAATCAATCCCAATTGCAAGCGAGACTGGAATTCTTTTCGTGCAAGTAAAGCCGGTGAAATTTCAGATATGCGTTCTATTGACTCTACCCGAAAGCATAAGGTGTGTTTTTGGTAAGTTTCTGAACGTTTAACGAAATCATCTATAAAGGCTGTGTTGGTTGGAATCTCTCCAGAGGCAATCGCTATTTGTGTGCAAATACGATTCCAAAACGTCGAAGTTGCACTTTGCAGATAAATCTCGAGCTTGTCCTCAAAAGATTCTAGAATGCTGACTGAGTACAATGATGGAAAATCACTCATTAGCTGAGCAAATTGTAGTTTCGAATCGAAAAATCCGATACTTTCAAGTGTTTCAAGAGCTAATCCAGTTTTATCGCGACCTTCAGGGGATAGTCGTTCGAGTCTCCAAGTGGTTGGCTCGATAAGCTCCATTTGATCACCTGGTATTTGACGACGAGTATCCCCTAGCTCTCGAAGTACTTGATTATTCGTGAGGAATTCACCTGACAAGTCTGTAATCTCGGAAAGCTGATGTAGCCACTTCCAGCGATCATTTAACCGAGCTTTAGCTGCCACTAGATCCTTGGTTGCGGTATTTGATAAAGCTGGTGCAAATGAAAGCGACTTGATAGCTGCTAAAAGATTTTTAGCAATTGTCTTCTTGTCAGGTTCTCCGTGTAGATCAAGAACTATTCCAGCTAGTCCTTGCTTATCCAGCCTATTAACTACAGCATCAATTGCTGCACGTTTTTCGGCAACGAAGAGTACGGTTTTGTTATTAGCGACGGATTCTGCAATTAAGTTTGCAATGGTTTGACTTTTTCCCGAGCCAGGTGGTCCTTGAATGACCACAGATTTTCCACCTAATACAGCACTAATCGCTTGATGTTGTGTTGAATCTGCTGGGAAAATCAAATTCTCGGATGCTGGATTCAAGGCAGAGAGCTTATCTAGAGATTCCTCTGTCCCGATGTCATTTATTTCTGTAATCGAAAGTGAATCTCCCGCAAGTGAAGCAAGAATTTTATGAAATTGCCCACCTTGAATGATTCGGTTCAGGTCCATTACCATCGGATACTTCTGAAATGAGAAATTACCAATCAACTTTGAATCAACGTAACTAAAACCTTTTACCTTATCGCTGAGAACCGAAACTACGTGGCTAACATCGTAAGAAATCTCGCCATCTTCGCCTTGGGCAAACTCAAATAGGCTTTCAGGTATCCCGAATGTGCTTGCCATATAAATCATGAGAGCTTGGTTAAAAACTGGATCTCCGTTGACCTTTACTGAAAAGTCAGTGTTACCGCGGGCACTCGGCTCGACTTTAAGTGGGTACAGGACCAAAGGAGCATTGGGCACTGGACCTGATGTAGGTAGTTCCCAACTTACAAAACCATCCGCTAAAAAGCAGGTATCAACATTTTTCTCATCAAAATTTTCTTTTGCTTTTCGGTAGACCGCTTCATACTTCTTAAGCTTCGAGTTCCATTCTTTTGGGACCTTCATACTCTCAAGTGCAACTAATTCGTTTAATTCCTCATCTAACGAAGAATCGCTAGGTACTTTTTCGCGCTTGGAGTCTTTGAATAATTCTGGATAAAGTGCAGAGGTTAAAACAGGCCGCCCCGCCATTAAGCTGTCTAATGCATTAGCATCTATGAACTTGTCCGCGAGGTCAACATCGCCGGTTTTGAGATTTCGGTAAAAAAGTTGTCGATTTCGACCATCGAAGCTAACCATGCGATCGCGCCAATTATTCATAGCTGAGAGCAGCTGATTGAGGGTCGCCTGCGACGCATTCCCTCTATTCATGATTTGAGTATATAAGTTGAACCTGACACTTTTGTCACGAGCTGCAAGTTTTTTTGCTAGTGGGTGTGGGGGCTGAATCAGTTCAACGACTAGTCAAAAGATTCTGACATTTGCGCAAGAAGGCCCCTTCGGAGAGGGAATTCGACGCGATAAAGACCACGTCCCACGTCGACACCGCGAAGCAATCAGACTTCATGTGATCGAGTATGGGATTTTGGAGAGGGATAGTGAAGGTGTTTATTGGATCGCTACCAATTAACTGGCTCTGAACACTCGAGCACGATGGAAAGACAAGTAATCCTCTTGGGATGAGGAGAAGTTTCCAACATTCTTGGGAACTTCTATCTCCCAATCATCTAAAACAGAAGTATTCAATTTGCTTGAAATCAACAGCTCTCCTCTTTGGGTAAATGAGATAAATCCCCTGTCAAAAAGGTGATCAACGTGAGGGCTTAGCAACAATCCGTTACTTCCATCAAGTTTTTCCTTATTGTCAGATTGGCTCCAAGGTTTTATGTGACTTGCTCGAAGATGCTTGATTTCAGTGACACCTGTTACGCGACAACCCTCTTCAAGCAACCGAACATTTGCTTTGAAGAGTCCTTGACCTCTACGTGCTTTAACTAACTGGATTTTTTCCAGATCACCCTGAAGATGCCTCTGTGATATTTCTAAATCAATCTCATACTCGGAATCTTCATCTATGACTGGCTCAAACTCTTTCTGAATATCAATAATCGGAGCACTACTTAAAGCAATCAATAATCTGCCAAAATCCTCTGAAATTTCCGTTAAGTAAACTCCTTGCAGGCCAGAGCCATTTTCCTGTAGAGGTGCATACTTTGGATATAAGAGCGGCACGATGACATCCATGTAATCTTTGGGCTTGAATTCAACAATATTCTTTGAAAACTCGACCTCTACCAACCACCCAGATTGTGCCCAGTTCTCGCCTTGGCCACCAAAATCTGGTTTTGGAGCTTCGTACGCCGACTTTTGAACAACGCCGATCGCCTTTATATATGTGTCTTTAAATGAAAAAACTAGATCTCCTGGAACTACTTCTTTCATACATTCGTAAAAGTAATTCCTGGCACCATCGATACGAGTTTTTGGGGACCACAGAAACCCTCCAGGCACTTCATAATCGAATGTCTGGTTTTGGTTTACCCACCAATATCTCACCTGATAAGAATAGTGCAAAGCGAAAGGAATCGAACATTACGTAGAAATCAAATTGCTGCGCTTGCCAAAGTCTTTGCGATTAAGTTAAGTGAAATAAGTTAATAATCCCAGACTTGATGCTCGAAATCGATCACGACGTATTTTACTCGGCCTGCTTTGCTAATCCAACTGGGAGAAAGTTTGCCATCTTTAGCCATGAGATCTTCCAAATAAACAACCCCACCATGCTTATTCTCAACTTGAATGAAAATAGGATACAAGCCATCGCCGTGACTTGTATCCAAAACCATCGCTGTTCCATCCCCTAAAACAGCTGAATGATTTCCTTGAAGCGCCGCCTTCGCGCCTTGGAACGAATAATCACCAACCCTTACTTCTTCCCCTTCGGATTGGTTCAAATCCCAAGACCCTAGAAAAAATGGGTCCCCCAACATAAGTATCCCTGAATCAATAGACACATCGTCCCCATTTAGTAAATCGTTAGCAGAAATTGCCTCGACAAATTTCTCGTTGAATGAAATGACTACCAGGTTGATAGTTCCCTCGTCATTCATGCGTGCGTAAACTTTGCCAGGTTGACTAGCTTTAAAAACTGCTACCTTTGAATCTAATCCCCAAGATCCAAAATCCTCGGCCATGTTTTTAAAACCCTGATATGAAAATGAGTGGCGTTGATCAGGGTTAGCTGAATTCCACGAACGATTCTCTTCAGTCTCATTGGCAATGTAATCCACGAGACCAAAAGGATCGCCTGCAAAAGCGCATCCAGATTGGACTGCGAAAGTCCCAATAAAGGTTAGTTCCTTAGGGTCAATTCTCTCTAGCGATTCGTCTTCATCGTCTTCATCGTCTTCATCGTCTTCATCGTCTTCATCGTCTTCATCGTCTTCATCGTCTTCATCGTCTTCATCGTCTTCATCGTCTTCATCGTCTTCATCGTCGTCTTCGTCGTCTTCGTCGTCTTCTTCACTAACCAATTGCGCTTGGCCTTCAATCTTAGTTCGCATGATTTCGTATGCGTCCAATGCTCCTTCTGAGTATTTTGCTGCTTCATGATTTCCTGCAGCCAGCATTTCTTTTCGAATTTTTGTTAAAGTTTTTATCCTTTTTTGTACAAATGCTAAGAGTTCCTCAGTTCCTGACATGTTTTTATTCCCCCCAAACTTCAATCGCTGATTATTCGTGAGATAAGGTTCAACTTGCAATAGTTGAATAGGCATCATGCGGCAGGTGGCAGTTTTTGGGGGAAGCGGAGAGTAACACAGTATTCGAACAGGTGTTCGGGTAGGGGCAAGATCTTGGCTAAGGCGTCTGTGACCACTCGAGCCACTTGGCAGGGCTCTTCGTCCCCTTATGGCGGGAGGTTAAATGATTAATGAACCGCTCCGATTGAAGAGCTGAAATTCCTGCGAGTCTAGATAAAGTCAAAACCACTGCGTTTTGTAGATTCCGCTATCTGTGGCTGTGGCGGTTGGTAAGGATTGGGAGAATCGAATGAGTACTCATCGTCTTCATCATCTTCATAACTTACCCCTACTTCTTGATCAATTGAAACGTAATAGACCATTTCCCAGTCAGAATCTCTAGCCGAAACTTCCTCAACCGCTGCATCAATGTCATTCAAGTCGCCGAACCAATACTCATAAATACCTTCAGCGATAGTAACTCTGCTGCGATGGGCTATAACCTTGATGCGATATTGAGATTCAGAGTTTAATCGGACCCAATCCTCATTTACCTGGATGACTGCAAAGCCAGATTCTTGCGAAATGCAATAATCAATTGCTGTTTCCAAAGATTCAAACTCAAAGACAAGTTCGCTACTTTCAAAACGTTGAACTACATATTCTAACCACTGACCTGTTTCGTCACTTGTCACGACGATTATCTTGAGAGACTTTGGTAATGGTTTGATTTGAAGCATTTCTTCATAGTGTTGAGTACCAGAAATACCGATTTTCTTTGCTTCATTCAACCATTTTTTCGCTTCTTCTCTATCTGTCAAAGCGAGCTTTTCAACTAACGTTAACATAGCGCTTAAACTTCCAGCGCTTGCTGCATTAATGTACAAATCCAAATCAGTGGACTTCCATTTTTCAATGAGTTTGGCTCGTAAGTAGAGAATTATTGGATTGTCTTGGATCAGAAAGTCATTTAAAAGTTCTTCAACATATTCAAAATCCTCTTGATTTAGAAAAATTTCATATATTTTTTCAAATGACTCAATGTGTCCGCCAACTGCTAACTCAAAAAGCAGCTCGACAGCATCATCATTCTTACCGTCCTTGAAGTATCTCTCTGCATCTGAGAAATATTGAAATTCCTTTTTAGCTTTAAGCATCTCTTTATTCAAGAAGATGCCAGATCCATTTGATTGATATTTAAAGAGTTTCTCTTTAAGTGTGCTCTGTGCCCGTCTTTTCAGATACGTATTTTCATCACTTATAAGAGCCGCCAGAAGATCAATAGGGGCTGAAGCAATCCAAAGGATTAGATTTGTATCTTCTAGGACTTCTCCCCTGGCTTCCGCATCAGTATTGGTTAATAAGAGTTCTAATTTTTCAATACCTACTGAAATTTCAGTATCTTCGGTTGATTCAGGGTCCAAGTCATCTGTAGGTTCAGAGATAGATTCTCGTCTGGCATTCTGAGAGACATCAGAATCCTCATCCTCGGCTAATAATTCGAGAATCTGGGCACTTGAATTCGGATTCAGAGCAACTTTTCTACGTACTCGCTCGCTCTCGTCTTTGGATAGTAAATCCAGGATTGCAAGACCCGCATTAGGATTTTCAGCAACGGCTTCACGCACTTCTTCTTCATCTTTTAAAAGAGTTCTTAACGTAGCTTGGCTCGTGCTTGGGTTTCCTGCAACACTGATTCTCACACCTTCCTCGGGGTCTCGAGAAAGTTTCTCTAAAATCGATTGATCCAACTTTGGATTCTTGGCCACGTACTCTCGAACATAGTGGTCCTCTTCTTGCGCAAGCTTCTCTAAAACACTGTGGCTCGAACTTGGGTTTAGAGCAACACCCCATAGAACCTGGAAATCTTTGTCTGTTGAAAGAGCATTTAAAGTAACGGGAGGTGTGCTTGGGTTTTCTGCTACTCGGCGACGGATATTCGACTCACTTTTTCCATCACGCAAATCTTCAATCTGGGCCAACTGCTCTAAGATTTGCGGACTGGTACGTGGACTCTCTGCAAGTGCCATTAACCTTTCCGCGATTTCATCTTGTACAAAAAAACTAACATCCTGAGATAATTGAACTAAAATCTCAAGGCTAGAGTTCGGATTCAATGCCACGGCACCACGAACAAGTGCTCTTGGATCTTTAGAAAGTGATTCAAGGATTTCGAGGTTTGTAGAAGGATTTGCAGCAACATTGTGTCTGATGTAAATGCTTCCATCCTTGGAAAGATTCTCCAGAATCTCTAATTTAGTCTCTGGGTTCGCCGCCATTTCAATGTGTAAATTTTCAAGTTCGCGCTCATTTGCAATTTCTAATCTAAGATTTTGAACATGTGAACTTGATTGATCTGGTGCGTATTTCAAGTAAGTTTCAGATTTTTCGAACTCTCTTTGTTCTATAAATATCCGCGCAAGCTTTGTTATTGAATTCAGATGACCTAGAAGGGCGAGGTCTGCCCACAGTTCCGCGCCTTCTTGTTCACGACCGCCGTCCCAGAGTTTTACGCCCTCCTGGAACTTTTGGTTCATTTCCACGGTCATGGCTTCTTCTCTTGATCAAATTCCACTGCTTGTTTTGTATGAGAAAACAAGAATGCTGCAGATGGATTTTGCTTGAGGGCATCTTGAATCTGCTCATCCTCAAAATCTTCAACACAATCAATTTCAGAGAGCTTCTGCAAAACGTCTTTGGGTGTGTTTGGGTTTCCTGCAAGCATCACCCCAATTGGGTCGCCGATGTTTGCACTTTCGGTTTCGTCAACTTCGTAAATGATTCGGATGATTTTAGGATCTTCTACTGCCTGCAAGTAATGTGCCAATACAGATCGATCTTGTAAGTTATAAATCGCCAAAAATGCTTGCTGGACATTCTCTTCTGTGGCTCTTAAAGACTTTACGTACTCAGGGCAGTTTTGTGCCAGCTTCTCAAGCAACTGTGGGTCGGATGCCTCATTTTCTAGTCCTGCAGCCGAATTGGTGACCTTCACCCAGTACTCGTTGTGATCCATGAGCTAATCCTGCCCCAAACGCCTGACAAGTTAAACCCTGACCATCCATCGATCAGAAGGCTGTATTTACCTAGAACTCGTCAGGGGCAGACAGTAGGTTTTGCCCATGAGAATCCTGCATACCTCAGATTGGCACATTGGTCGTCGGCTTCACGGTGAGTCCTTAGCGCCATCCCATGAGAGCTTTTTAACTTGGCTTCATGGTGAGGTAATCAAAGAGACAAAACCAGATCTGTTGGTTGTTGCAGGCGATATCTACGACCGTGGCGTTCCTCCAACGGAGGCGATTGAACTTTTTGAAGATACTTTGGCGGAGATTAACAAGTTCGGAATTCAAGTACTTATTACATCTGGAAATCACGATAGTCGAGTGCGCTTAGGAAGCAATACACGGTTTATGTCTGGACTGGGTCTGCACTTTAGAACGCGACTACATGAGGTTGCAAAGCCAGTAGTAGTGCCATCAGATGATTTTGATTTACTTGCTTACGGTATTCCATACCTTGAGCCAGATGTTGATGCCAGTATGTGGCAGGTGGAAGCATCTCAGTCAGCAGTTCTTGCAGAGGCTATGCGATTGATCAATGAGGACGTTGAGAATCGAAAGAAGCAGAGTTCGAAATCCTTACGAGTTTTAGTTGCAACACATGCTTTTGTCGAAGGCGCAACAAAGAGTGATAGCGAGAGAAATATTAAAGACATTCGCGTGGGTGGGCTTGGTCAGACAAGTGCAGCGGTCTTTGCAGGTGCTGATTATGTAGCCATGGGACATATTCACAGACCGCATTCAAAGAGTGAAATCAAAGGTCCTGGGTCAACTTTGCTTCGATACAGCGGATCTCCTATCCCCTTCTCTTTTTCTGAGCGTGATGATGAGAAGCAGGTCCTTCAGATAGAGATTTCAAAGGATGGGGTTAAGGACACTGGGATTGAGACATTGGTAGCACCCAAGCTGCGTGGAATGAATCAGATTGAGGGCACCATGGAGGAGTTAATCAGCGACAAGCATGCAGCCACTAAGGATTGGCTCAAAGTAGTACTGACTGACAAAGAGATCCCTATCAATGTTTTCGATACCCTCAAGCGTAAGTTTGAGAATCTGCTTGATCTAGAAACTCGCATTACGACAGATGGTGTTGTCGGCCGAAATCAAGATGGTGTGCTTCTGCAAAATCTGACGCCCGAAGAGGTTACCCGTCGATTTGTTGCACGAGTTACTAAGGAAGAAGCAAGCGAGCAAGTTTCAAGTGCAATTGATGATTGCTGCGCAGATGTTCGATTGTCTCTGACTCAGGTGAACAAATGAGAATTCACCACTTAACAATTCAGGGCTTTGGTCCATTTAAGGATAAGCAAGAGATCGACTTTGATGCATTAAGCCAGGACAAGATCTTTATGCTGGAAGGTCCAACTGGTGCGGGTAAGAGTTCAATCATCGATGCGATCGTCTTTGCGCTTTACGGAGTAACGGCACATGAGGCCGCCACCAAATCAGGACCTGCAGGTCAGAGAGTCAGAAGTGATTACTGTGAGGTTGGAGATGAAACCAAGGTCTGTATTGAGTTCTCAACTGGCGGTGCTCGCTACAAGGTAACTAGGACCGCCGCTTACGATGCTCCAAAGAAAAGCGGTGAGGGCACTACGCCCGTAAATGCTAAAGCTATTTTGGAGTTCATTGATCCACCACATGAGGCGATCAATCAGGTTAAGGAAGTTAACCTTCGAATCAAAGAAGAGCTTCGTTTAGATAATGAGCAGTTCTCACAAATGGTTGTGCTTCCCCAAGGAGATTTTGCATCCTTCTTACATGCTTCAACTGAAAAGCGTCGCGAAGTATTAGAGAGCATCTTCAAGACTTTCTTCTATGACAAGATCAAAGGCCAGTTAGATGTTAGGGCTAAAGAGTTTCAGGGATTGCTTGCCCAGCAGAGCCAAGAGATCAATCACCATGTTCGAAACCTTGAAAAGGAATGGGTTGAGTCCAAGGGAGAGTTTGATTTCAAGGGGTTGGAAGCTTTACTCAATGATAAGAATGAAGTGCGAGAAAATCAGAATCTAGAACTTCAGAACGCAATCGATTTGTTGCGACCAAACAGTGAGAAGCAGGTACAAGAGCGGGATGCGGTTGAGAAGGTGCTTAACCCATTAAAGGCTGAATTAGCGCTACTTGAAGATTCACAGGAGAAGATCAAAGCAAAGGCAGATCTAAGTGAAGAACTTGAAGTTCTGAGTTCAAAGACAGATGAGATGGCTTTAAAAGAGTCACAGTTATTGATTCGTCAAAAAGCATCTGGGTTGCAAACCCTGCTTGAGAGTCGAGATTCTGCCGATGAGGCGATGGAAGAAGCGCTAGAGCAGATTGATGAAGATTATGCCGAGATGACCTCTGCTGAGGTTAAGGCTCGCATAAAGGAACTCAATGTAAAGGTTCCTGCACTTTCAAGAAAGGCAGATGCTGCACAGAAGGCAGAGTCAGAGTTAGATGACTTGGAGGTATTACTTGAAGAATCAATTGATAATGAGTTGAAGATCAAAGCTCTCCCCTCTTTGACAACCAAAGTTTCAGCCTTGGAAAAGAAATTAGAGGGGGCAAAGAAGAAGGTCAAGGAGTACCGAGCTCTTGAGAAAGAGAGTTACATAGGCCTAGCGGCTAAGAAATTAAAGAAGGGACAGCCTTGTCCTGTTTGTGGATCTGAAGATCATCCAAATCCTGTCAAGAGCAAGGGAAACTTTGATCCCGCGGAACTAGAGAATCTTGAAGATATTGTTGCTGGGCTAGAACGCGATTCAAAGAACTTGGAATATGAACTTAAAGATGCAATTAAAGTTTCTAAGAAAAAATTTAAGCCATCTTCAGAGCTCAAAGCAACTAAGAAGAATTTAGAAAAGAGCGCCTTAGACGCCGAGGAGATTCAGGGCGAGTATGAGGACGCGCAACAGGAGTTAAGTGATTTGAATGACTGCCTACAGCACTTCATTGATTATGAAAGTGCTGAAAAATCTAAGCTAACGTCTGAAACAAAGATTAAATCTGAGTTGAAAAGACTAAAGATCGAAGATGAAGATGCATTAGTTGAGATCCTGGCGATTGATGAAGAGGCTCTTCGAGCCGAGGTCTCTTTATACACCGATCGCATCAAGGAGATCAATGCTCTCCTTGCTCAACCAGACTTTAAGAAGCTGCCAGATGCAGATGTGCTTGAAGAAAAGATAAATTCTTTGAGTCAAAAGGTAAGCGAGTTGGAGTTAGAACTTTCACTGATCAATGATCAGTTGGCGGTTGTTGAGAGAATCAATGAGAGCTTAGGTTCAGCCCAGAGTGGAATTAGTGCTGCCCTAGACGAAATAGCCGAACTGCGTGAGACAGGTGATCCATATCTGAAGCTTCAGGGCTGGGTGGATGGAAAGAACTCTGCAGGATTAAGCCTGACAAACTTCGTATTGCAAGAACGTCTAGAGATGATCCTTGAATTTGCTAGTCGTCACTTACGCCGAATGAGTAATGGAAAGTATGAGTTTAGATTGCACGAGGATAAGCAGGGGCGATCTCAAAAGGCTGGTCTGGGTATCACGATCATGGATTACTTTGCAGGCAAAGAACGTCCTGCAGAAACCCTGTCAGGTGGTGAGACTTTCTACGCGTCTCTTGCCTTAGCTTTGGGCTTGGTAGAGGTCGTTAAAGGTGACAATGGTGGAATCGAACTCGGCACTCTCTTCATCGATGAAGGTTTCGGATCCTTATCTGATGACACCTTAGAAGAAGTTCTAGATGTTCTTGAAGACCTACGAGAGCAGCGCGTTATTGGAATCATCAGTCACGTCGAAGGAATGAAAACTCAGATTCCTATGCGTCTAGAGGTTCGTCCAACGGAAGCTGGCCCAAGTACGGTAAAAATGGCTATCGGTAAGATCGCTTAATTCGAAGAGATAAAGGGATAAAAATGTGGTCCATAGAAGTTTCGTCTGATGCCTCTGAGGAAGAAATCAATCAAGCTCTCCTTGAGGAACTAGATTTTGATTATATTCGTGAGTGCATCGCCGAATTGAGAATGGTTGTCGAGAAATATGGACCTTTTAAGGAGGTTCAGGAAAGAACTGAGAACACTAGTACTGATGAACTCACTAGAACTTATGATGACAAAAGAGGCTGGATTTGCGATGAACTCGAATCAATTGATAGCCGCAGGGTTTGGACTTTAGTTGTTGATCAGTGGAATGGACAGTCGTGGATTTCTTCGGGATATTCGCAGGAGTCAAGCGGAGCAAAGCACGTATCGTCTTGGTTTATTGCTGAAAAACCAATAGAACAGGAAGAGACAATTGTTTATCCGAATACTGAGTTCATTATTGGAGTCACTTATGAAGACGATGAGGACGATGAAGGGTACTTTGCTTTAGATTTATGGTCCTTGGTTGATTCTGACGAGGTATCTGATCAGGCAATTATGGGAGCTCTTGCGAATTAAAGATCAATTAAGTAGTGAAGCAATGGCTTTTACTTCAGCCGTGGCATTTGGATTCTTAATCGCCGCTGCACGAATCTCTTTCTCTGCATCACCGGCGAGTAATAGCAATGAATCGATCGCGTTCATTGCTGCTGGACTTCCGCCTGCAGCTGCTTCATGAAACCACTTCTTGGCCTCGTCGATTTGCCCAGCATCTTCAGCCAAGCGTCCCAATTGATACTTTGCATCAATGTCGCCAGACTTTGCCAGTTTTAAGAGTTTCTCTACATTCATTCAGCCCTCAATCGGTGGTCTCACGCGACCAATCACAAGTGAGAATTGCTTTTCTCTCTGCATCTCCACTTCGCTTTTCATAAAAAGAATCTATGCGTGTGGATTAGGCTTTTCGATGTAACCCTTTTTGGTCTTTTCTTTGATTAGCTTGGCTACTTCTGCTTCAGCTTCTTCCTTTGTTTCAAATTCTTTAACTTTAAGCTGACCATCTGCGCCGATCTTTCCGAATCGAACGGTTACGTTCTTGCCGACCTGGGTGATCTCCCAGTACTTCTCGGCGCGTTCAGACTTACGTGATGCATCTTCTCCGATGAATTCAAAATATGGCATTTGTTGCCCCTTTCAGTTGTCAAAACTCTAGGGTCTGGGTCTGACAAGTTCAAGGGTAAAAGGTCAGTTTAATATTCACCATCGGTCACCAAAAGGTAAGCCCCTCCTGTCTCTAGGTTCAGTCTGAAAGCTCAATCAAGATTCGATTTGCTTCTTTTTGAATTTTCTTTTCGGCCTCAGGGTGTTTGCTTAACAATTGCATGACCTCCTTTAGGGTCCGAGGTTCATCTGAGTCAGGCCATTCAAAACCAAGTTCATCTCGATTCTCCAAATAAAATGTCAGACATCTGAGTTCGCTCTTGGAGCTCAGGAAAACCTGATGATGCCATAGGCCATTGCCAAAGAAGCCATCACGCCAGGCATAACTAGGAGCCTCAAAAAACGAATTGTCTCCTCGACTTATAAGAGCACATACATACTCCCAAAAAGCGAGACCGAAGTCGGCGTAATCAGGCCAAGTTGTGATCTCAAGAATTTTGGTAATGAGCCCCGAAGGTGTGTTGGGACTAAGAACCGCGACAGCCATAAGTGCAGCTACGCTGTCCAGCTCCTCATCCCCATTATCATTAATGTCAAGATTGTTAAATTCAATTAAGGATCGTGATTCAAAGTCCCAAATCTCTATAAAAAGTTTGAGCATCTTCTCCAAACTAGTTTTGTTAGGGCTCTTAAGTGCAACTATTGCGGTTAAAACAATTGGGTGGAGCCAGAACTTATCTAATTCAAGAAATCGATCTAAGTAACTATCAGCGTCCTCTGAATCGAGTATTTTCTCATCTACAACCTCAAGGGTTTTCCACATTAGCTCCAAGAAATCAATGTGGAAACCATCGAAATTCATCTCAGGCCATTCCGTCAGAGTTGACATGCCAATTTGAAGAAGTTCAAGTTGTGAATAGGGGTCATTTTTCAATGGCACCAAGGCCATGATCAAGCCAACAGCGAATGGGCCACTAATAATCTCATCAATAATTAACGCGTTGATTATGTCACAGTCGATTTCTTTCTCCCGAGAAATCAACTCTTGGTATACGGCGTCATAAGCTTCCATAACGCCACCATGACCCGAACGTTCCTGGGCAAATTGGGTCCACCAATCACAAATTTCTGGCAAGTGAAGATCGCAGAAGTTATCTGGCACCTTCTTGATTTCCAGTTCCACGGTGGTGCCCCTTTCAGTTGCCAAAACTCTAGGGTCTGGGTCTGACAAGTTCAAGGGTGACCAGACAAAAGCTCTAGTACTTGTCAGGGCTTGCCTTTAGGATTCTGGGCATGGCCAAAACGATAAACATTGCATACAAGGGCGAGAACGCAGTATTTGCTTACAAGCCCATTGACCGCGGCGTACTGTATGGAAAGCGCCGCAGAGTTCCATTTGATGCCGAAGGTAATGAATGCGCGAAAGCTTCTCTGCTTGCAGATGGATCTCTACTCATCCGAAGCGGAATGACTGCGCAGGGTTACTTCACTCCTGACAAAGTTTGGGTTCCACAAGGCGAACTTGAAGCGATCAATCCAGATGGATCTACGCCGAAACTATTTCCTGCAACTGTAGGTGAAACCGTTGAGGCCACATTAATTACTCCGACAGAAGCGCTTAATTTGCGATTTGGAACAACCTACGCATTAGAGGCGGAAGAACTTTCGGAAGGGATAAAGAAGGAATTGGATGCGGGATTAATCCTGACCTTCCCCTTTAATCCACGAGCTGACTATCACGTCGAAACAGGAATCTTGGTCAGCAATGAAAATGGATACTTTGCACTTATCGGTGAAAAGGTTGAGTACGAGTTTGCAAGTTTGGCAGCAATCGCTTCAGTAACTGATGAAGCGGCTTCAGATAATTCCGATGACCTTGACTTTGAGATGTTCTAGGAGGCGCCATGAAAATTCATATCTCTAATTCAAGCAATCGCGACGCAACAATTGTTGCAACATCTACTCCTGCGAAGGAGGGAACGATCGCATCAAAGGGTGGTAAGCCTGTCTCGTTTCAACGTTATGTTGCCGCTGGTGAAGGAAAGCTTCATGAAGATCTTGCAAAGAACTTGGGTGATGTGTATTCACAACAGCTAATCGACTCGGATCCAGAAATCGATCTCGAGATGGTCGGCCGAGTGATCGAAGGCACCAATACTGTTTTGCTGAACAAAGATAATCAACCATTGTTTTGCGCCCCCGAAGTGCTTGAAATCATTTATGGACCTGATGGCAAGGAGATGGAGCGCAGAACTCCAGTTGAAATTGCACCCAATGTAAATGATGAGGTACCAGTTAAGTGGACTGGAAAGTTAGTTCCTAGGGCTGACCTGGTTCGCAAGTATGGAATCAAGCGAACAATGCAGCTTCGACATGTAGACGGCGTTACCTTTGATTTCTTGTTTGCGATTGCTAAAGAGTTACATGAGAAAGACTCTGTAATGCTCTTGGCTAGTGGCGAAAGCGGAAAAGGCCCATTAGTACTTCAATCTAATGGCAGCCCTTATCGTGGTTTCTTAGATGGTCGAATCGAAGGTGACTCATTTCTTCTGTTGTTGCACCTTTCAGCGATGGAGCTCAAAAAGCCTGCTGCTAAGGCAGAGAAGGGAGATGAGTAACAATGGCTAAATTAGGTAAAGCGGTTATTGAAACCCAAGGCACATTCGCAAACTCAGATTTGATGAGCAAGATTGTGGCCTACCGAAAGGTTGTTGCTTCAAACTATGTTTTGACAAGCCCTGCTGACATCGAGCGAAAGCTTGGTTTGCCGCTACTTGTTTCAACGAAGTTGGATGGAGAGCTGTGGTTCTTACTCTTTGACTCAGAGTGGAAGTTGGTCTCCCCTACGGGTCGCGTAATCTCTGGAGAGATTGAGATTTTGACCGAGGCTAGCAATTCAAAGATCGATAAAGATTCCATCTTTGCTGGTGAGCTCCATGTACTTGGTGAGAAGCGAACCCGTATTGCAGATGTGACTTCGGCACTTGGTGGTGGAGATAAGCAAGATACCTCAAAGTTAGCTTTTGCTGTTTTTGATGTTGTCTCATCGCCGACAGTTTCTGCAATTGGAACTCCTTACACGGTTCGCTATGAAGAGATCTCTAAGATCCCAGTTGGCAAGAACTTCTTCTTTGCAACCAGCACAGCGACTCGATCTGCCAACGAAGTAGCTGAGATTTACGAGAAGGAAACAGCTGCAAGTGCTGAAGGTCTTGTCGGACGAGCTGAAGATGGTCGCTCTTACAAGATTAAGCCTACTAAGGATTTGGATGCGGCGATTATTGGCTTCACCGAGCGTAGAGATGCCGATGGATCACTTTTGGTTCGATCTATCTTGCTAGCGCTACTTCAGGATGATGGAAGTTGGATTCCTGTAACCACCACTGGCAACGTTGGTGACACTGCTTTTAGAAAAGAGTTACACCAGCTACTGCTTCCGCGAGTTAAACCAAGTTCATATCGTCGCACCAGTGAAAGCTCTGGGGTGATGTATCAGTTAGTTGAGCCTTCAGTAATTGCCGAGTTGAAGTGCATGGATCTGCAACTAGAAGATTTCCAGGGGCGACCAATTAAGCACCCACGTTTGAGTTTCGGCGCTGACGGGTGGCAAGTTACTGGTTGGAGCAACAGCGTTGCTGTCCATAATGCAATTGTTGTTCGACTGCGTAATGACAAATCCTGCACCCCAGAAGATATTGGGTGGAGCCAAGTCACTCGATTGTTACCAGTTGCTGCCACAACCGAAGAGGCAAAGTTGGGCGAAAGCACTGTCATTAAGCGACAGGTTTGGAGCAAGGAAGGCGCAGGCAAAGTTGATGTTCGCAAACTTGTTGTTTGGAAAACGAACAAGGAGTCTGCAGGTTACCCAGCATTTGTTGTCCACTGGACAGATTACTCATCGACTAGAAAGTCACCTCTTGATCGCGAAGTTCGGTTAGCTCCCAATGAAAAGGAAGCACTCAAGATTGCTGAAGCGATGATTGCTGACAACATTAAAAAGGGTTGGAGCGAAGTCGTTAAGTGAGAAAAATCCAGGATCAATGGGTCATTTCTCCACAAGATGTAATCGCTGAGCTTGAATGTAGCCATCGTTTACACCTTGAGTGGGCGGTAATAAATGAGCTGATACCACCTGCGGAAAAAGAGAATAGTGATGAACTAGAACTTCTTGCTGAGCAAGGAAGAGTTCATGAATCGAAGATCGCTGAACATCTAAGGTCGGCTGGAACATTCATTGATATTGGAAAGCCAAGTTTCACCTTTGAGGCGCTAACAGCAACTCATGAGCGCACCATGAAGGCGCTTGCCGATGGAGTGGAAACAATCTATCAAGCAGCATTTTTCAATGGCTCATTCATGGGTTTTGCTGACTTTCTCATTTTGGTAAAGGATGAGAATGGCCAGCCAGTTAAAGATGATCAAGGTCGCTTTGTTTACGATCCTGTAGATGCAAAATCTGCACGAAGTGCCAAGCGTGCCGCTGTTCTGCAGGTTGCAACCTATGCGGCGATAATGAAGGAGCTGGGTTTAGCTTCTCCACGTGAAGTGCATCTTTGGTTAGGTGGTGATGAAAAGTGGCGTGCTTCGGCACTTGATTTGATAGATCTAGCTCAATTCTTTATGGATCGCGTACGAAACAGGATCTCATCATTTGATGCAGCGCCATCGCCTTTGTGGGCTCCCCCAAAGGAGTCTTGTGCAAGATGTCGCTGGTCAACGCAATGTGATGTGGGCCGTCATGAAGACAAGGATTTGTCGCTGATTCAGGGAATTCGATCTTCAACGCGATCGCTTTTAGTTTCTAATGGGATAAAAACAATAGATGAGATGGCGATTGCACCAGATGAACAAAGACCAAAATTGCCTCGCGAGGTTTCAAAGGCAACATTTGCTTCATTACGTGATCAGGCTGCAATTCAAGTTAAAGGCAGGGGCTCGGCAAAACCAATCTATGAGATTAAAGATGTCGATGCTTTTGGTTTATTGCCAGATAGCAATGCTGGGGACATTTGGTTTGATATGGAGGGTGATCCATTTGCGAATAATGGGACTGGCCTCGAATACATGTTTGGGTATCTCTACCGAAAAGGCTCGCAATTTGCCTTTGATACCTTTGATGCACGAGACACTATTGAAGAAAAAGCAGCCTTTATTGATTTCATAAACTATGTGATTAATAGAAGAAAAGAATTCCCAGAGATGCATGTGTATCACTATGCATCCTATGAAGTCAGCGCCATGTTGCGATTAGCCCAGCGACATGGTGTTCTTGAGTTTGAGGTCGATAAGTTAGTGCGCGAAGGCGTCTTTGTGGATTTGTACACATTGGTTCGAAATGCCTTTAGATTTTCAACAGAGTCCATGTCGATTAAGTACATCGAAAAGGTGTACTGGGATGGAAATCGCGACAAAGAAGTATCGAACGCCGTAGGCAGCGTGGTTCAATTTGAAAAGGCCTTGGCTCACCTTCGCGATGGCAACGAAGCTGCCTTCCTTAAGATCTTGGATGAGATCAAGAGTTATAACAAGGATGATGTTGATTCGACGCAGCAATTAGATGACTGGATCCGTGCTCAGGCGGTTACACATGGAGTAGATATTGCATCACTGCGCCCAGCAGCTGAAATCAGGTGGGAAGCAACCGATGAGATTGAGAAAGAAGATCCCATCGCTGTTCAACTATTGGCAGGTGTTCCTGCCGACAAGGCGGAAAGAAACCTAGAACAACAAGGCTTAAGTCTTTTGTCTGCGGCCGTCTCTTTCCACCACCGTGAGGCAAGACCTGCCTGGTGGGCTTTATTTGATCGGGCTCTCAAAGATATTGATGAGATGGATGCCTTCAACGATGTTGTTGTTCCAACAAGTGTTGAGGCAGGGCCTTGGACAATATCTGGTCGCCAGCGCAATCACAGAAGAATGGTGACAGTTGAGGCAGATGGTGTTGATCTATCCCATGTTCTTGATTTTGAACATGTTCCACAAATGCTTTATGAGTTTGCTCCTGAGTCCTTTAAGACAATTCAAGGAAGCACCCGCGGTTTTTCCGAAGCGACAATCCTTGAAATTGATGGTTCAACGGTTGTCTTTGAAGAGGTAGAAAAGAAAAGCAGTGGAACTTGGGATCAATTGCCCATGGCAGTTCTGCCTGGTGCTCCAATTAGAACCAATGGTATTGAGAAGATTTTGCGCGAAGAGCTGGGCGGAGGTGTGCTCTACCGCCGTGAAAATAAGCTGCCTCTATTTCCGCAAACTGCTTGGTGTGATGTTCTGCTGCGGAGACCGCCGCGACAAATCGATGGCGGATTAACTAATTCAAATGATTCCGTTGCTGACATAACTTCATCACTACTAAATAGCGATGAAAGCTACATTGCAGTGCAGGGGCCTCCTGGGACTGGAAAGACCTACGTTGGCGCTCATGTGATTGCTAACTTAGTGAAACATGGCTGGAAGATTGGTGTCATTGCACAGTCCCATGCCGTTGTAGAGCACTTAATGAACAGTGTCTCTGAAGTAGATCCAAATATCCCAATGGCAAAGAAAGGTCAATCTGTAAAGACTCAGCCAAAGTATCACGTTGATGATGTTGGAGCTTGGGCCGCAGGAATGTCCCAGCATGGTTATGTGATTGGCGGGACTGTCTGGAGTTATAGCCGCCCTGAAATACGCTTCCTCGGTTTAGACCTTATTGTCATTGATGAAGCGGGACAATTTTCATTAGCTAATTCTTTGGTGGCAATATCCGCCGCAAAGCGTGCATTGCTGCTGGGAGATCCACAGCAACTTCCACAGGTAAGTCAGGGTAAGCATCCTGAGCCAGTGAATGAATCAGTTCTGTCTCACCTTTTGGGTGAGAAGAAAACTATGCCTGATGACCTTGGCTTCTTCTTAGATACAACATTTAGGTTGCATCCACTGATTGCAAAGGCTGTTTCTCGTCTTCAATACGAGGATAGGTTGAAGTCTGATGCTAGGTGTTCACGGCGTGATCTAGAGGGAATGAATCCTGGAATTCATGTAGTTGATGTTGAGCATCTTGGAAACACTGTTTCTTCAATTGAAGAAGCTGATGAATTGCTCGCCAGGATTCCGACGTTACTGGGCAAAGCTTGGACATCGGTCGATAAGGATGGAAAGCCAAAGGATTCTCGTCCTATAACGCAGAAGGACATATTGGTAGTCACTGGATACAACGCCCAGGTTCGATACCTAAAGGCACGGCTGCGTGATGCAGGTTTTGGAGAAATCCGTGTGGGCACGGTAGATAAATTCCAAGGACAAGAAGCTCCCGTTGTCTTTGTATCAATGGTTACCTCTTCAAGTGAAGATCTCCCAAGAGGAATTGAGTTTCTACTGTCCCCTAATCGTTTGAATGTAGCTATTTCAAGAGCTCAATGGGCTTGTTTCGTCTTGCGTTCACCACACCTTGCCATCATGGAACCGACATCTCCTGACGGCATGGTCATGCTCGGGAAGTTTGTGACACTATGCAATTGATGGAAAGGTGTAAAAATGGGAACTGAAATAACAATAAATTTCATCTGGGTAGAGAGCAACAACAAGTGGCAAATCCCAGAAGATTGGGATCCACAGCAATTTGACGAACCAGTGTCAGTCAATCTCAATGAGGTTGCGGAAAACTGGAGCGATGACAACAACCTCTCAACTATTTGCGAACAAATGATTTCACCACCTGAATTTCTCACGAACCCATTTTTTGACACTAGTTACTTGGATCTCATACTCAATTTAGATTCTCAATCCACTTCGGCTAACTTGCTTGTATCGATGCCTCACGAATGGATTGAGTTAGGAGCTTCTTTAAAGTCCTTAGACATGAGCGTTAGTGTTATCGCGGTCCCTCACGGCATGACTCCCTGGGACTGGTATGCATTGACTGAAGAGGAAAAAATGGGTCAGATGGGATTATCTGAATCCGAGACTCTTCGTTCAGATGGAGTTCTTTATAGCGCCTTCAACTCTTTCTATTTTGATACTTACAGATTTGGATTTTTCTCTTTTGAACTTGCAGGAGACAAAGAACTTAATGAAATTCTGACTGATCCTGAGTTCATCTCGTACTGTCAAGAAGTAATCAAAAGAGGACCTGACTCTTGTTTTCATGATGTATGTGATGAAGAATGCGCTTTTCGTCGATGCTCCAAAATGCTTCATTTTCCTGCAAGTATTTCACGATCCTGAAAGTCCTCGTCCTCACCGCTTCAATCGTTCTTCGATTTGTTTGAACACATGAGCCTTTTCCTCAACAGAAACTTGCAGTGCTTGAAGATTCAAACTCCAGCCCATAATTCTCTTGCCTCCAGGCGCAAAACCGGCGTAGAAATTTGATGTGCGTTTAGCTCCACCAGACTTGTATTCAAGTGTTCCCGCTTCAAAAATATGAAAATCTTCCAATTCGTTTAACTTACTGAAGGCCTGTGCACTATTGAAGATAACTAATTCTATGTTTGATTTCGCTATCTGCCAGCGTAGAAAATCAGACTCACCCAAAAGTAATCTCTGTTGTTGTTCTTTGGTGAGCCCACTAAACACGGGATCGGTTGCCCATGGGCTTAAGTCTAAATGACAGGCAGTGTCATTCTTAAAGCTACTACCTGTGAAGTTAACAACCTTCTCCAAATCATTAAACCAGGGCCAATAGGCATTTGGACCTTTGAAGTAGTCTCGACATTTTTCCCAAATTTCTTTTCCATTCCCAGGACTCAGAGAGTTTCCCTCACCTTCATCGTCAAATGGATCGGTTGAAAAAATACCCAGTGACTCGTAATCTGCCAACCGCTTCTTTCCCTCCGGCAGCAATCCATTTGTTGTAGCAGAAGTTGATTTATCCATAAACTCTAAGGAGCTTGGATTAATTCCTAAAGTTGCAACTTTGGCTTTTGTAAAATCTCCAAAGGAGACAACTGGGGTACTCCCCCAAACTACTTCACAATTCCGAGGGTGCGACATAAATTCAATCTTGTTTATTGTAAAATCCACTAATCGTTCCCTACTCAGTGCTTCCCCGTAGCCACTCATGGATTTACAACCTTTCCAATTGATCGGTCAATGTTTTAGCCGCGTCGAGTTGTGGACCTATTTCGAAGAAGTAAGTCTCATCTACTCCGTAGGCAAAGTGAAGAGCTCTGACCATTATTTCTGCAATTTGTCGTGGTGACATCTTAGATTGGTCAATGAATTGGGCGTAATTAGGTAGATACTTTTCTGGGTAGAAGCGCCAACCTAGAAAGAGCATGGTCTGCTGTCCTGGCTCATCTAATTGAGGATCAAGAAACTCATTGCTTGAAGCCTCAATTAGAAGAACATTGTCATGCTCCTGAAGAGCCTGGACATAGGGAGAATTCACATAATTACCTCCGTATGTTTGTAGTGTGAAGTGGTCAACCTTGTGCTCGATATAAGTCTCTAAAATAGACACTAGGGTCTCTAGATTTTCAGGTAGATCCTTCATATCAAGCACTCATCTTCGATTGCCATTGAGCAAGATGATCTTCGGCTTCGGTGAGCAACCAGTGCTCATACTCTCCGTTGCACAATGCGTAACTTGAACGCTTTGCACGGAGCGTGTTGATAGCTTCATCGGCTGACATTCCACTGATCATCAAGGTTAAAGCGGTTACTAGTCCGCTTCGATTAAGACCTGCTTGACAACGAATGTTTACTCTCTTGCCAGAGGCCCACTTTGAATGAGCCCACTGTGCAAGTTCAATGATTGTTGGTAGGTAATCCTCGATGATGTCAGCATCTGGAAAACCAAATCTGCGTTCTTCAACGCCCCAGTTAGCAGGTGCTGCCCAGGCATAGAGCGTTACAACACAATCAAACTCATTGCTGCCATCAAAGTGGCGGAGCACCTGTGGTTGATCGATTGTGGCGTTGTCATCTGTTCCACCCATAAATAGATTAGGTGCAACCTCTGAGTAAAGCGGGGTTATTTCGTAGTTCATGTTTTTCTCCTTAGTTCAAGTCTGTGTCTGGATCGACTGGTTGATTGCGCACATTGCGAGCGCGGGTTTTGCGTGAGTAGGACTCAGTCATACGCTTTGATGAATACATAACATCTTGTTCTTCAGCTGTTTGAGCTAAGACATCGATCTCATCTGCTTCTGCTTTGATAATCGCAAGTGATTCAGCGCTGCGCTCATCTGTGACAGGTATCAAAGAAGCCTCACGACGAAGGTTGGCCGCAGTGCCTTTTAGGCGACCAGAGGCTTCTTTGATCTTTCCTGTGAGAAGCTCTTCAACTGCTAACGACTTTGCAGTTTGAGCTTCTAGGATCAATCGCTCGGCACGAACGATTGGGTCAGAGATGCGACCTGCTGCAACATCACCAGGAACGACATTTACGTTAACTGGCATTGACACAGAGATTTCCTGACGCTGAGCAAGATCTAGATATTCGATAGTGATGTCAG
>Ga0247838_1001094_pt1 | contig 40506 bp, 33 predicted proteins | sample LaCruzMarch2015__5_FD_189097 | JGI IMG/M metagenome (GOLD analysis project Ga0247838, IMG submission 189097) | Freshwater microbial communities from meromictic Lake La Cruz, Castile-La Mancha, Spain - LaCruzMarch2015_15m | ecosystem: Environmental > Aquatic > Freshwater > Lake | place: Spain...
GCCGCCGTCGACTTGCCTCAAGATCCTGATTTTATCTTCTGTGCTGTATTTCTTGCCTTTCATTATCTGGTTCCTTTCGGCCCCAGACTAACACATCTCCCGACTCAAAAAAACGCGGTCACGTCATTACGTATCGAGTTGCAAAACTCCCGAACCGCTGGTAGATGCCCACGCGATGAATCACCAGCACCGTAACACCCTCGACAAGATTTTTTCGCATCCTCAACCCATCGACCTTCCATGGAGTCGCGTCCATGCTTTGTTTCTGGCTTTGGGAGCATCCGCAGACCACACCATGCAATCCCACACGAAATTTAGATTCGAGGATGGCCCTAGTTTGACCCTGCCAATCCCAAAATCGGGGCAGCTGGCGTCTCGCGACGAGGTGACAAAAATCCACCATTTCCTTCGTGATCAGGGAATCACACCTGAGCACCCGGCCTATCAGCGAGAGGTCGTGGTGCCGGAGAACGAGCTATTTCTTGTTGTAAATCTTGCTCACCAGAGTTCGGATATTTTTGAAATTCACAACCGCGACGCCGATAAGGTGACGCTCAAGCCGTATGACCCGTGGTTTCATAGGCATCATCTGGACCATCAACACGAGAACACATTTGCCGGACAACGGGCTCCAGAGCAGCCGCTCTACCTACACGATTTAGTAAAGCATTGCGAAGCTGCGGATCATTTGCTGATTATCGGCCACGGCGACGGGCAGACGGACTTCCGGGCGCAGTTTCTTGCGTATGTCGAGTCGAATGCGCCGAGCTTGCGAAAGCGGATTTCCGGCGTGATCACGGTGGACAGTCATTTGAGCGATGGCGAGCTGGTTATTCTTGGCCGCGAGCATTTTGGTTTGACGGTTCCTCGCTGAGTTGTCGTGCTTGCGAGATCGGCTACACGGGACGCCGCCCCATGGAACCACGCGGTCCGTCGTTATCGCGTAGCCGCATCCGCCGCCAGTCGAGCGCCTAGCACCCTGCATTCATGTGCTTTGATTTTGGCAGAATCAATCAAGGAAGTGTTTGTGTGAAACGCAAAATCTGGTAGGGACTGCCCCGTGAGAATCTCTTGGACATTGATCGTGCCCGCTCTCGTCATCGCCCTCGGAACTGGCGGCTGTGCATCGTGGCTGCACCCCAAATGGACGCCTCATGAAAAAGCGGCGCTTGGGTTTAGTGTCCAAGGGGTGCGCCTAGGCTCCCCGCCCTCGCATTTAAAGCTTTTTACGCAGGTAAAGAAAGACCCCAAAAAAAGCGAATTCATGGACGTATATGAGGTTTACAACCCGAATCCGCATATTTCAACCTTGCTCGCTTGGTATTTGGAAAACCATCTGAAATGGGTTGAGTTGCGGTATTTTAACAGCGCCGGGGTAAGCACCTTGAAAATCTCGGGCGGTGCAGAGGGAATCCGGGATTTTTGCGTCAATCACTATGGGCCGCCCTCTCGCTTTGGACCAGATGTCCCCGTGGTTGCGACCCAGGCTGGTTTGGATCCGAATTTGGCGGCATTCAACGGGGAGTGGATATTCTCCCGAATTGACCGTCAGATCAACTTGATCACTTTTGAAGATCCGAGCGGGACCGGTGCTGCATTCTTTACTATCAGGAACACGTCGGCCCCGACAAAACGCGAGGCCAAGAAACGAGAGCCATTTCCGAAGGCTGAGCCGCCCCCAGTGGCATCCGATCCCGGCCCCGGTTTTCTCTAATGCAGAGGGGTCTCATGCACAAGATTGTCACATTGAAAGAATTGAAAGTCCTCCGATCTCCGCGCAGATGGAGGGTAATGAAGTCTGAACGATCCGATATTGACTTGGTTGAGGGGGAAACGCTGTGAGAGTTGGAAAGTGTACGAATTACTCTGGATGTAAGCTCGCTTACCGCAACGAGCGCATCACAGTAATCACCAAAACGTTTGTTTGTCCTGAATGCGGAAGCTCGCTTGAGAAGGTAGCAGGGCGACCGCGGTCATCAGGCATCTGGCTGCTCGCACTTGGCATTGCTATCGTATTGGCGGCAGCGATCGCCGTGGTGATCCGCGCCCGCTGGGGGGGTGTCGAGTATCCCAGCCCTACAGCGGTTGCGGTTGCACCGGCGCCAGCTGTAGTGCCTCCGCCTCCAACGCCTATCCCAACACCATTGCCCTCAACACCAACACCAACACCAACGCCAACACCAACGCCAACACCAACGCCTGCCACGCCTACTCCGACACCACTACTGACGGGCTTTGGAACGAGTGCCGAGGACCTGCAAAAAATCAAAGAGCAAGTTCTCAAACGGATCAATTTGATGCCTGAGTTGACCAGTCGCCAGAGAAGTATGTTACTGACATCATTGGCCCGTGCAAGCGGCATGCGACTGGTTGCCACGGCGTCCTTTCCAACGGGAAAGAAGATGGTATCGGAAGCCGACCTAGCCTCAATACGGGAGAGTCTCGCTTTACCCGAAATGCGTGATGCGATGCAGAATCCCTCGCTGGTTTTCGTTGTGCTGGGATACGCAAGCAAGCAGGGCAATGACCAAGCGAATCTGGAGCTTTCGCAGCTGCGTGCAGACACGGTAATGAACACCCTCCAGCAGCAGTTTCAGACCCAGAATGTGATTTACTCGGTGCCTATGGGCGCATCAACACTGTTTGGGAAAAACAGTTTTGTTGACAACCAAGTCGCGGAAATCTGGGCTGTTATTCCCTAAGAAAACCATTTTTTTCGAATGGAAGAACGAGCGATTCTCACTGTCCTCTTTGGAGCAGAGCGTCGCATCTATGAAATCCCGAAGGGCGACACTCTCCTCGGAAGCTGCGAAACCGCAGTAATCTACCTACCATATACCGGAGTCGCGCCGGAGCACTGCCTCCTGCGATGGAAAAAAAACAGGCTCATTCTGGAACCCATCGCCCGCGTTTACGTCAATGGGAAACTAGCGAAGGATCACGTGCCAATCGGGGCAGGGCAAGTGGTTCAGGTCGGGGATGTCGGTCTCCGGCTTGATGTCTTTGGTTCAGAAACCCGCCGCGATCCCCCCCCGCGAATGTTTCTGCGGGGCACCGCGGTGGACGATATTCCAGTATCGGAAGGCACCCTCACCGTTGGCCGTGATCCCGGCTGCAACGTCTACCTGCCAGACGGTGACATCGCTCCACGCCAAGTGAGTATCGAAGCAAACCACGAGGGCGTCTTGATCGTTGCTATGGATCCGGACGGCGATACGAGGGTGAACGGGAGACACTTCGACCGATGGCCGCTGGTCTTCGGAGATCAAATCGATTTCGGCGGATATCACTTTCAGTTTGATGGTCGATCACTCCATCTTTCCAATTCACGGCCTGGCGCAAGCTTAGTGGCAGAGAGTTTGACGCTCTCAGTGGGAGGTCATCGGGTCCTTGACCGTGTCTCGGTTGGCATTTCGGAGTGCGAATTTGTCGGAGTTATTGGGCCTACGGGCGCTGGCAAATCGAGTTTTCTGGGCGTCCTTGGGGGTATGCGTCATGCAGATTCTGGACGCGTTCTTTTGAATGGCGAGGACCTTCATCGGGAGTTCGAGAACTTGAGAAACGAATTCGGCTGGGTTCCTCAGGCTGACATCGTGCATGAAGAACTCACTATCGTGCAAGCTCTGGCGTTCGCCGCAAAGCTTCGACTGCCCCGAAGTACGCCCGAACCCGAGCGCTCTAGGCTGATCTTGAAAACGGCTGAGACCTTAGATCTTGGACATCGTTTGGTAACACGGATTAAAGATTTGTCGGGCGGCGAAAGGAAAAAAGTGAGCGTGGCTGTGGAGCTTCTGTCGCGTCCAAAGCTAATTTTTTTAGATGAACCGACATCCGGGTTGGATCCGGGGGCGGCAGGGCGGCTGGTCGAACTCCTCCGGCGCCTCGCCGACAGCGGCTGCACGGTCGTTAGCACCACTCACACGATGGCAGATATCCATCTCATCGACAGGCTTATCGTTTTGTCTGAAGGAAGGCTGGTATTCTCAGGCTCGCCCGAGGATGCAAAGTCGTTTTTTGGCGTCAACGCCATCCAAGGAATTTTTCGGCGGCTCATGGAGCGACGAGCGGACGAGTGGCGCGATGCGTTTATTTCCCTGAACCCCGAGGGTCGGATGCGGGCACCGGTGGCAACCCCCTCGACCAACGGAAAATTTCGCTTCCGACCGCCCAGTCAAGTGCCGGTTTTAGTCGCACGCCAATGGGCGATCCTGTGTTCTGATTGGCGGAACTTTGCCATCCTTCTCGGCCAGCCGATCCTGATCGGTCTCCTCCTTGGCTGGGCCGTGCGTGGGACGCTTGACGACTCCGCCCTCAAGCTTTTTTTCGTCGGCGTGTCGGTACTCTGGTTCGGATGTGGAAATGGCGCGCAGGCAATCGTTACCGAACTGCAAATCTTTCGCCGCGAGCGAATGGTCGGACTGCGCCAATCGTCCTATCTGCTATCCAAATGGATCTTTACCAGCGCTGTGACACTGGGTCAGGCGGCAATCCTCTACATGACTGCATCTTTCGTGGGTGCCGGGTTGGGCGGGAGTGAAGCATGGCAGTTGATCGGCTACGGCATATTGTCATTGCTTGCGGCAGCGATCGGACTCGGAATTTCGGCAATTTCCCGGTCGCCCATGCAGGCAGTGCTGCTGGTGCCGATGATTATCATTCCTCAAATCGTGCTATCAGGCTACACAGTTCCTGCCAGCATGATGGACCCCCTCGTTCTTGCAATTAGCGAGGTGGTTCCGAGCTTTCAGATTCAACGATTGATGGATCTGAGTCTGATATGGGGAACAGCGGTAGACAGCGCAACGATTCAGGCGCATCTGCAGGCATTCGAGAATCTTAACGCGGTCATGCATCTCAAGGTGGGCGAGCTCTGCGAGGATCCGGCAGTCGGAATGAGAGCGATTGGAATCCTAGCGGCTTGGATAGTCGCAGCTTGCATTTTTACATTTTCAGCGATCCGTTCAAAGGGGGAGGAATGTTAGAGCCACCTTTTGAATCAGCCCCCCTCGTCGACTTCGCGGGGATTCACCCAGTCGAGGGTAGTGTCGGGCAATATCTTCAAGTATTTGAAGCTAGCTCGGGCCAAATAGTCATCGTGTATTTGTTTGGAGATCGATCAGATGCAGCGGAAGTCGCCAAGGCTATCGAGTCGGCCAACCGGCTTTGTGCGGCCCCGCATGTGGGCTTGGTTCGATCCCTGGGGGGAAAGCAGCAGGGCCATCAAGCATATGTGGTCTATGAGCGGATAAATGGGATTAGGCTCGTCGAGGTTCTCCGCCGCCGCGGGCGGCTGGAGGTCTCGGAGGCAATAAGAATTTTCAGACCTCTGGCTGACGCTTTTGACCATGCCGTCGCGCACGAACTGGATGGACTGGATCTACGAATTTCGTCAATTCGTCTTGTTCCGGAGGGGTCAGATGCTGATCCGATCAATTTGCTGGAGAGCCGTCTGGCGGAGTGGCCAGACTTCCAAGTCCGGATTGGTTACGAGTATTCGCACCCGTCGTCGGCCAGTGCGTTTGTTAAATCGAAAGCTACAGACCGCGTTATCGGTGAGGCTCAAGACGACTTTGCACGGTTTGCTGCCATTTCTTTCGGATGCCTGTGCTGTGAACTTCTGGGCGGAGCGCGGCCAACATTTCGCCATGGGCGCCACCGGTTTATTCCTGTTGCGGGCTTGCCTGACAGCCTAAATCAGGTGCTGCGGAAGATGATTAGCCCCCCATTCGAGCGGGGATACGCCGATGCCCAATCATTTTTGAAGGCATTCGAAAGTGCATGGGAACATGCGGATGAAAAAACGCGGGGGGCATTATTGCCCCAGCATCCTCCGTATGCGCGCAGCGGGAACAACTCGTTGGATGACGTGACTACTGGGGCTTCAAACCGTAAGCGATCACGCGCAATTCTGGTCGCTATACTGCTAATTGCCGCAGTCGGCATCGGCGTCGCGTCTTCACCGGCTGCAAGGGACATCGTAATTGGGCGATCCGCGCAATTCTGGTCTAGAATAAATCAACCCGGCGCGACCATTTCTAACACTGAAGGGCGAGCGACGGAGCCCGTGGTCGTGACAGTGCCTCCGGAAGGGACTGCTCGGGAGAAAAGAGTCGCTCCACAGCCGAAGTAATTACCATCTGCAACCGACGCGAGCACCATTCCATTCGATTAACACTCCCGATTTCGCCCGCCACAAAACTCGGGCACAACGAAAGATCATCACACCACTATGACAACAACGAAAGATTACCTAGCGCCAATTTCCGAAGCAGATCCGTGTGGGATAGATATTTCCTATCAGCCTGCATTTCTCGAGTTGGATTCTATGATACTAGGGAAGCCTGAGACACAATTTTCCGAGGCAGTCAAGCCAGAATGGAAGCTCGTTCTCGCGCGATGTGAGGATCTCATGGAGGTATCCAAAGATCTCAGGGTCGCGACCATTTTTGTGCTTGTCCGATTACAGACGGGTGGGCTGCAGGAAATGGGCAAAGCCGTGGAGTTGCTCGCAGGCTGGATCCGGACCTACTGGGATTCAATCTTTCCGAGGCTCGACCCGACGGATAAATTCGATCCGCTGGAGCGCATGAACATCCTTTCGGCGCTGACAAGTCCAATTGGAACTTTTGGTGACTCATTCCGATTTATCGAGCGGCTTGGAGAGGCTCCGCTCGCGCAATCCGCGACAATGGGAAAGTTGAGCCTCAAAGATATTCTGCAGACGGATTCCGGAAAGAACGAATCAGGCACGTTTGCACACTCGCAAGCGGTTGCCGCAGCATTTCTTGACACTCCCGTCGAACAGTTGCTTGAGACAAGGGACGGCTTGAAGCGTGCGCAAACGGGTGTACGGGAAATTTCCGCTTTCCTCCACGAGATCGATGTCATCGACACAGCGCCGGACTTTTCTTTACTGCTCGATCGGCTTGCTATCATGGAGAAGCAGCTTGTCCCCTATGTCAAAGCAGAGTCTGCGGCGTCGGAAGAGATTGGGGCTGTTGCCGTGTCGGCTGCGAGGACCGCAGAAGGCATTCACACGCGGAGTGACGTGACCAGTATGATCGATCTTATTTGCGCATACTACGCAGATCACGAGCCATCAAGTGCTGTCCCACTCCTGCTCCAACGTGCACGCAGACTCGTTCACGCCGGATTCCTCGAGGCTCTCGAAGAGATCGCTCCAGACTCACTGAATCAAGCACGCACTGCGGTTGGATCGTCGCAGCCGACGCCATAGTTTGCGGATAATGCAAGGAGTTTGCCCAAGATGCTTTGTGACAAAATTGTGCCATTCAGCCGCTTGCGGGGCATTCTCATCCGGAATAAACATCGTTTCGAAATAACTATTATTTATGTCAACCACCAGCAGTCAGAAGTTCATCGCCCGTAACCGAGCCCCGCGCGTCCAGATTGATTACGACGTTGAACTCTACGGAGCCGAGAAGCGAGTCGAACTCCCCTTCGTGATGGCGGTCATGGCAGACCTCTCAGGCAAACCGGTTGAAGAGTTGGCGGTTGTCGACGATCGCAAGTTCTTAGAGTTCGATATCGACAATTTTGATGATCGAATGAAGGCAACAAAACCACGCGTTGCGTTCCATGTTCCGAACACACTGACGGGCGAGGGCAACCTGAGCGTGGACCTGACTTTTGAAAGCTTAGAGGACTTTTCTCCGGCCGCTGTTGCTCGGAAAGTCGAATCGCTGAACAAACTACTTACGGCACGAGTCCAGCTCTCCAACCTGCTCACCTACATGGACGGGAAAAGCGGTGCCGAAGAGCTCCTCGGGAAGATCCTCGCTGACCCGGCATTATTGCAGTCACTTGCCGCTACCCCGAAACCCGAGCAAGTCACCGGGACAGGTCCTGAATCCTCCGCTCAATAAAACCTTTTTATGGCTGATCCACTCACATCCAACACGCCAGAATCCTCATCCAACGCCTTCGAGCTTTCCGAGCTAGACAATCTGCTCACGCGCGAGTTCAAACCAAAATCCGACCAAGCGCGGGAGGCAGTTCAGATTGCGGTCAAGACACTTGCCGAGCAGGCACTGATCGGAACCTCACTGATTCCAGGCGACGTGATCGCATCAATCGAAGCGATCATTGCGGAGATTGACAAAAAGCTCTCCGAACAGATCAACCTCGTCATGCACAGCGAAGAGTTTCGCAAACTGGAGGGCACATGGCGCGGCCTCTATCATCTCGTTAGCAACTCCGAAACTGATGAGACGCTGAAAATTCGCGTCATAAACATCTCGAAGGACGAACTCGGGAAAACTCTGAAGAAATACAAAGGAACGGCTTGGGACCAAAGCCCGCTTTTCAAAAAGCTTTACGAAGACGAGTTTGGCTCCCCGGGCGGCAGTCCGTATGGGTGCATCATCGGCGATTATGCGTTCGACCACGCACCACCCGACGTTGCTATTCTGACAGGGATGGCGCAAATTTGTGCAGCTGCCCATGCACCATTTATCACCGCAGCCGCTCCAACGCTCATGAACATGGAGAGCTGGCGCGAACTCGGTAACCCGCGCGACCTGACGAAGATCTTTCAAACTCCGGAATACGCGGCATGGAAGTCTCTGAGGGAATCCGACGACTCCAAATATCTCGGCCTAACAATGCCACGCTTTCTCGCTCGGCTTCCTTACGGAGCAAAAACTTCTCCTGTGGAGGACTTTGATTTCGAAGAAGACACAGACGGCGCAGACGACCGGAAATATGCTTGGTCGAACTCTGCCTACGCCATGGGCACGAACATAACGCGGGCGTTCAAACTCAACGGTTGGTGCGCTCGGATCCGCGGCGTCGAGAGCGGCGGGATGGTGGAGGGGCTTCCAGTTCACACTTTCCCTACGGATGATGGCGGAGTTGACATGAAGTGCCCAACCGAAATTGCGATCACGGATAGACGGGAGGCAGAGCTGGCAAAAAACGGACTGATGCCGCTATCGCACTGGAAAAACACAGACTACGCGGTATTTGTTGGTGCCCAGTCGTTGAACAAACCGGCTGTTTACGATGACCCCGACGCTACGGCTAATGCCAACCTTGCGGCTCGCTTGCCGTACCTGTTTGCTACCTGTCGCTTTGCTCACTACCTGAAATGCATCGTTCGCGACAAAATTGGATCGTTTAAAGAGCGTGCCGATATGGAACGTTGGCTCAACCAGTGGATCAGCAACTATGTCTCGTCGGACCCGACCGCATCGGAATCCGTCAAAGCACAGTATCCCCTCGCAGCTGCCGAGGTTGTTGTTGAGGAGGTTCCCGGAAACCCTGGATATTACTCATCCAAATTCTTCTTGCGACCCCATTTCCAGTTGGAGGGACTGACAGTTTCGCTGCGTTTGGTCACCAAACTTCCGTCGGCAAAGGGCGGCAGTTAGCCGGCCATTTACCATCCGCCCATTTCATATCACCCACTCGTCTGGCACCCGCCGCGAGTGCTAGCTTTACAGTTCTTGTAGACGCAAGAGATAGAAAACCCAACAAAAACCAAAAACATGGCATCGGATTACTTCCTAAAACTCACGGACATCGAAGGTGAAAGCCAAGATGACAAACACAAAAACGAAATAGACATCGTTCATTTCCACTGGGGAGCACACCAACCGGGAGCTCAAGCCACCGGGAGCGGATCTGGGTCTGGAAAAGTTCAAGTCCACGACTTCCACTTCACGGCAAAACACTCGAAAGCGAGTCCAAAGCTCATGCTGGCGTGCAACGACGGCAGCCACGTTGCCTCTGCAGTTTTCACAATCCGCAAGGCAGGTAAGGAGCAACAGGAATTCAGTGTCTACACGATGACAGATAACATCGTGACGAGCTACAAAACCGAGGCAGCCACCGACGGTGGTGGGATCCCCGACGATACATTTACCATCAGCTTTTCGAAGATCGAGCACCAATACAAGGAGCAGAAGGCCGACGGGACGCTGGGTGGATCGGTGAAAACCGGCTGGGATGTGAAGGCCAACAAGGCCTCCTAAAAAATCGAACCTTAATCTTCCTCCGCTGGAGCAGTTAACTCTCTGGCGGGGGATATCTTTTGTATGAACGCAGAAAATCTCATTCAGGCAGGGGATATTTTGAGTGCACTCGCTCTGGCTAAAGAATCAGTGCGAGCAACGCCATCGGATCCCAAATTTCGGATCGCGCTCTTTCAAATGGAATGCCTAGCTGGCAACTGGGCTAAGGCTACCGCCCAACTTGATATTCTGCGGGAACTTGGCGACGAAAGTGCAGTTTTCACACAGGTTTTTTCGGCTGTTGTCGAATGTGAAATCCTTCGGAATGAGGTCTTTCAAGGGCGCCGAACCCCCATAATTTTTGGTGAACCATCGGAATGGATGGGATGGCTTGTAGAGTCTGCACGATTGGTGGCCAGCCGGGAATATGAAGCAGCGGAGGCTCTCAGATCTCGGGCATTCGACGAGGCTGCATCACTGCCCGGCACGATCAACGGCGCACCCTTTGAGTGGCTGGCGGATTCCGATATGCGTCTCGGCCCGATGTTTGAAGTCATAATGGACGGCTGTTACCGCTGGGTACCAATGTGCCGTGTGGAGTCCATCCAATTTGATCCGCCGCAGGATCTTCGCGATCTCGTGTGGTTCCCAGCACGCCTTCGGTGGACAAATGGAGGACTCGCCAACGGGTTTTTTCCAGTGCGGTACCCGGGCACGGAAGGTCAGAGTGACGCCGCGTTATTGTTATCCCGCCGTACAGAGTGGGATTCCAAGCCGTTTGGATTTTACGAGGGCGTGGGCCAGCGGATGTTTTCGACCGATAGGGGAGAATTTCCGCTCCTTGACGTGCGTGAAATCCAATTTGGGGCAACGTCGCCCTCGGACGACACTTCAGCTCCGAGCCTTCAATGAGGGACGCGCTCCCGAGTGAGGCTATTTTGCCATGCTTGCTGGATCGTTTAACCGACGACGCTCCGAGGGTGACTCGGGAAACACACTTTCGACAGAATTTGACGTTAACGCATTACCGCAGGAGCGTCTTGCGAGATCTCGGCTGGCTTCTGAATTCCGCCTCTCACCCGGCAGGTGAAATGATCGCCGAGCTTCCAGAGGTGAGTAAGTCGGTGCTAAATTACGGCACACCCGACATGTGCGGGAAATCCTCAAGTTCCCTAAACTCTAGGGATCTTGAGAATCAGATCGCTGAGAGCATCACACGGTTTGAACCTCGTATCATGCCCAACACGCTTGTGGTGGGGGTCGTCCCACCGGGGAAGCAAGCCACGCCAAACATCATTGCCTTTAAAATCACCGGGCTCATGTGGGCAAACGCGATTCCCGAGGAGTTTTTTCTTGAGACCCGGCTGGATTTGGAAACGGGAGAACTCGGCTTCTGAGTCGGTTGATTACCAGACTGAAATGGAAGAAAAGCTCCTGAAATATTACGAGGTCGAACTTCAGCATATTCGCGAGATGGCGGGAGAGTTTGCCCGTGAATATCCGAAAATCGCAGGACGCCTCGCTTTGGACAAGGAGGGTAAGGAGATTTGTCCCGATCCATTTGTTGAGAGACTGCTCGAAGGTTTTGCGTATCTGACCTCGCGGATTCACGTGAAGCTCGATGCGGAGTTCCCGCGGTTCACACAATCGTTGTTGCAGACGATTTATCCGACGTATCTTTCGCCGACTCCGGCGATGGCGGTGGTTCAGTTTCATCCAGACCTCAAAAACAAGGCATTGGCAGCAGGATTTACGATTGCTAGAGGGACGCAAATCCGCTCTTGGAGTGGACGAAGTGAGGACACCTCGTGCACATATCGAACCGCACACGCTGTGAATTTGTGGCCCGTCGAAATCCGTGAATTTTCATACATTGACCGAAGCGTTGAAGCTTTGGGTCTTTCCGGCTTTCCATCTCCCCCGGCGGTCTTCTTGTTAAAGCTGGAGGCAGCAGAAGAGTTTGTCTTGTCTCAGATCCCGCTGGACTCGCTGGACTTCTTCATACGAGGTGCCGACAGCCTTCCCGCGTCGATTTTGGAAATGATGCTTTCAGCCGGGTCTGGCATATTGGCACGCAGTGACGGTGGCAAGTGGCAGACACTTCCGAAGGGCAGCCTTTCGGCCGTAGGTCACAACCCAGATCATGCGCTGCTCCCTGATGCTCCAGCATCCTTCGAGGGTTATCGGCTGCTTTCGGAGTATTTTGCATTTCCGCAAAGGTTTCTATTTTTTGAGATCTCCGGACTCCGGAAGGTTGTTGCGGAGGGTAAAGGTCAGTCTTTTGAGATTGCGATTCCGCTGAACCGCCGCCAGCCGTCACTTGGTGCGTATGTCAACTCGTCGCTGCTCTCGTTGCATTGCACGCCAGTCATTAATCTTTTTGAAAAACGAACGGATCGGATCAACGTTGACGGCAACTCCACGGAGTTGCATGTGGTGGTGGATCGGACTCGCCCGATTGATTACGAGGTGTTCGATGTTTGCCGGGTCACCGGGTATGGATGCGAGGCCGGGAGTGAGCAGGAATTCCGTCCATTCTATTCGGCGCGGGATTTGGATAAATCAGCGGGGTCGTATTTCACCGTTTTCCGAAAGCAAAAGCTGCCAACGGAAAAAGAGAGGAGATTTGGTAACCTCAGCACCTATGCCGGAAGCGAGGTCTTTCTCAATCTGGTGGATGCAGAGTCGGCCCCGTATTCGAGCGAAATCGAGCAGCTAGGCGTCACAGCACTCTGCACGAATCGTCACCTTGCGATCCGAGCGAGTCAGGGAGAGCGAACAGCGCCATTCCTTGTCGAGTTCAACGGCCCGGTAGTTTCAGCTCACTGCGTCACCGGTCCAACCGCCCCTCGAGCATCCTTTGCAATGGGAGAAACTGCTTGGCGGATCATCAGTCAGCTTTCTCTAAATTACTTTTCATTGACCGACAGCCCGGACCAGACAGGTGCGGAGTCAATCCGCGAGATTCTGCGCCTTTACGTCGCGCCAAATGACCGCACGATGCAGAAGCAGATCGACGGCATTCGATCGATTACCTCCTCGCCAATCTTACGCCGCATTCCGTCGCCGGGACGCATCACCTTCGCACGCGGCTTGGAAGTGGTAGTGTTGTTGGACGAAGAGGCGTATGCAGGAACCGGTGTATTCCTCATAGGAATCGTTTTAGACCAGTTTTTTGCGCGTCACGTGACTTTGAATTCGTTCACAGAGACCGTGATCAAAACTCAACAACGAGGGGAAATCATCCGATGGCCAGCGCGCACAGGAAGAAAGCCACTTCTTTGAAGTCCGCGATGCTTCATCGTTTGAAGGATGACCCATTCGGTCTCGATTTTTTCGTTGCTCTTCGTGGTTTGGAGAACGAGTTCCGCAGACTACCGAAAATTGGCACAAGCCGGACTCCTCGGCAGGATGCAATTCGCTTCGGACAACGACCCGACCTCTCTTTTCCGACTTCGACTCTGGAGGAGTTGGAAGAGCGTGAAGGAAACCCGGCAAAGCTGTTCGTTCGTTTTTTTGGACTTCTTGGTCCAAATGGTCCGCTCCCAATTCATTTCACGGAATACACGCACGAACGGTTGCTGAATTTCCGCGATCCCACACTCGCTGCCTTTTTCGACGTTTTCCATCATCGTTTGGTCGCCCTCTTTTACAGGGCGTGGGCGGTCAATCAAATGGCCGTCGATTACGATCGCGCAGTCGATGCACGTTTCTCGATTTACATGGGGAGCGCTGCCGGCCTAGCGATGCCGTCTGCGCGAAATCGGGATTCGATTCCCGATGACGCAAAAATCTACTACGTCGGGGCACTAGCTTCCCGTACGAGGCATGCAGTAGGCCTCGAGACGCTGTTGGCGGATTTTTTTCGGGTTTCTGTTGAGGTCGTATCGCTGGTCGGTAGCTGGATGACTCTGCCGCGCCGCAATCGCTGCCTACTCGGTGGTTCGGAAGAAGGTGCAACACTAGGCGTGAGCACACTGCTCGGATCACAGTACTGGGATGTCGAGAACCGCTTCCGAATTCGGATGGGCCCAATGAACTATGAGCGGTTCCAGTCCTTCCTTCCAACCGGTGAGTCTTTTCGGCGGCTCTTTGATTGGGTTGCCCTCTACACCGGAGAGCAGCTCCGATGGGATCTCCAGCTGCTTCTTTTTGCGAATGATGTACCTGCCACCACACTCGGCGGAGGAACACACCTCGGCTGGACCTCTTGGCTTAAATCCCAACCATTTCGCAAGAACTCCGCACATCTAGTCATCGACCGGTCCGTATCAACCAAAGAATCTGAAGAAATAAACCTATGAGCGAAATCAAACGCAGCATCCTATTTGGAAAACTCGCCCCTGTAGCGTATGGCGCCGTGGAAAGTGCCGCCTCATTCTGCAAGTTACGGGGAAATCCCCACATCGAACTCATCCACTGGCTCAATCAGGTGATTCAACTCCCAGATTCCGACGTCCATCGCATCGCGAGGGCGTTTGAGTTCGATCTCTCCATTCTGGCGTCAGACTTGACGCGAGCACTCGACCGGCTGCCGCGCGGCGCAACCTCGATATCGGATATCTCGCCGCATTTGGAAGAAGCGGTCGAACGAGGCTGGGTCTATGCAAGCCTTCTATTTTCAAGTAGTCGGGTCCGCACCGGACACATGATGGTTGGTATTCTTAAAACGTCCGGGCTCGCCTCCCTCCTCCTTGGGATCTCGCGGGAGTTTTCAAAAATCCGCTTAGATCGACTCACCGAAGAGTTTGCCACCATCACAAACGGATCTCCGGAGGAAGCGGGGGCGGAGCTGATGGCCCAAACGCAAGACGGCCCACCTGCGCCAGCGGCACTTGGGAAACAGGAGGCACTCGCCAAATACTCGACCAACCTGACAGAAAAAGCTGCTAATGGCGAAATTGATCCCGTGTTAGGGCGGGACGAAGAGATTCGTCAGATTATCGACATCCTGATGCGGCGGCGCCAGAATAATCCGATTCTGACCGGAGAAGCGGGCGTGGGAAAAACGGCTGTCGTCGAGGGGTTCGCGCTGAAGATCGCTTCCGGGGATGTTCCTCCCGCGATGAAAAATGTCATACTCAGGTCGCTCGACCTCGGCCTATTACAGGCCGGTGCCGGGGTGAAAGGGGAATTTGAAAACCGCCTCAAGCAAGTGGTCGAAGAAGTCCAATCCTCGCCAACGCCAATTATTTTGTTCATCGACGAGGCACACACGTTGATCGGTGCCGGGGGCAGTGCTGGTCAGGGAGATGCGGCTAACCTTTTGAAGCCGGCGCTCGCGCGGGGCACCTTCCGAACCATTGCGGCAACCACGTGGGCGGAGTATAAAAAATACATTGAAAAAGACCCGGCACTGACCCGCCGCTTTCAAGTGATCAAGGTCGAGGAACCGACCGAGGAGACTGCCGTTGTTATGATCCGAAGCCTCGTCCCGATTCTTCAAAAACACCACCGCGTAGAGGTGCTTGACGAAGCTCTAAGGGCAGCGGCACGGTTGTCGCACCGCTACATCCCGGCGCGGCAGCTGCCGGACAAGGCTGTAAGCTTGATTGATACGGCGTGCGCCCGGGTTGCCGTCGGGCTGCACACCATTCCCGCGGAGATCGAGGATGCGCGACGTCGGCAGGAAAACCTGGAAGCTGAACGCGCAATCCTAATGGAAGAAAGCAAAATTGGGATGGTGCACACAAAACGCTTAGGCACGTTGGAGCAATCACTCGAAGAACTCGAAGCCCAGCGGATAGACCTCGAACAGCGTTGGGGCGCGGAAAAAGATCTCGTGGAGGGCATTCTCGCGGCCCGGACAGAGTTGCGTGAGCCCGCTCAGGAAGCAGACTCGCCCGCAGAGAATCGGGAGACTCTCATCGAGGATCTTCGCCGCATGGAGGACGAGCTCGATCAGCTTCAAGGCGACTCGCCACTGCTTCACGCGACTGTCGACGAGCAAGCTGTGGCAGCAGTCGTCGCGGATTGGACCGGGATTCCTGTAGGGCGCATGGTGAAGGACGAAATCGGGGCGGTTCTCAATCTAGTCCCGTCGATTGAGCGACGCGTGGTTGGCCAGCGCCATGCGCTGGAAGCTATTGCCGAGCGACTGCTCTCGTCACGCGCCGGTCTTGTCAATCCAGAGAAGCCGATCGGGGTGTTCATGCTGGCTGGGCCGAGCGGTGTTGGAAAAACCGAGACGGCACTTTCACTCGCAGAGGCGCTCTACGGCGGCGAATCCAACATGATCACGATCAACATGAGCGAGTTTCAGGAGGCCCACACCGTTTCCACACTCAAAGGAGCCCCCCCAGGATACGTCGGCTACGGCGAGGGAGGTGTTCTCACAGAGGCGGTTCGCCGTCGTCCTTACAGCATAGTCCTCCTTGACGAAGTCGAGAAAGCGCACTCGGATGTGCACGAAATCTTCTTCCAAGTGTTTGACAAAGGGATGATGGAGGATGGCGAAGGGCGGCTGATCGATTTTAAAAACACAATCATCCTGCTTACAACGAATGTTGGTAGCGACCTGATCCTAGGCATGTGCAAGGATCCAGAGCTCTCTCCGGATCCTGAGGGCATTGCGAAGGCGCTTCGTCCCCAGCTCCTAAAAGCCTTCCCGGCAGCTCTGCTAGGCCGCCTCAACGTCATTCCCTACTATCCGCTCAGCGACCTAGTAATGAGACAAATCATTCGCCTCCAGCTCAACCGGATTGTGAAACGCCTGCAGGACACACACGAAGTGGAGCTGACGTACGACGATGCCGTCGTCGATTTGGTTGCCGGGCGATGCACCGAGGTCGAAAGCGGCGGTCGAATGGTCGATGCGATCCTCAACAAAAACCTCCTACCAGAAATCAGTGGGCAGATTCTTCGGCGAATGTTCGAAGGTAGCCCGGTGACGTCCGTGCAGGTGGCCGCCGACAGCAAAGGCTTTAGTTTTGCCTTTCAGCCATGAAGCTTGACTCTGGGAGTGTATCGTGAGTGCAACGCAACAAAACCGGCCGATTGCCCTCAGGACCCCGCTGGGTGAGGACGTCCTCCTTCTTCAGAACTTCGTCTACGACGAAGAGATGAGTCAACCGTTTGTGCTTAAAATGGAGATGCAGAGCGAGCGGCGATCCGTGGACTTTCGCAAGCTTCTTGGCCAGAACGTGACGGTGAAAATCCTCCTTCCGACGGGCGGAAGCCGTTATCTGAACGGCTTCGTAAGCGTCTTTCGACAAACCGGGTTCGAGGGGAACCTCACGACGTATGAAGCGGTCGTCGTCCCGTGGCTGAAACTACTCGAACTGAGTGCGGATTGCCGGATTTTTCAAAAAATGACGGTTCCTGAGATCTTGAAGAAAGTATTTTCCGATGCGGGTTACTCGGATTTCCGCATGGTTTTGACGGCAAGCTACGGGCCTCGGGGGATCTGTGTGCAATACCGGGAATCTCACCTCAACTTTGTCACCCGCCTTATGGAGGAGGAGGGGATCTCCTACTTCTTCGAGCATGCAGATGGCAGGCACACGCTGGTGATGGCCGACTCCACGACCGCACACACCACGTTCCCCGGCTACGCCGAACTCGACTACAGTCCCCAAGAGGTAGACCACGCGGACAGCGAACGGGTCTACGACTGGAAATCGCAAGCTACCATCGCATCGGCCTCCGTGGTCCTTAATGACTACGATTACGTAGCACCCCGTGCATCGCTCGTCTGCTCAGCAAGAGCGGCAACCGGTGAACCACCAACCATAGGGGAGTATTACGACGCTCCTGGCGGATACGAAGTGCCGTCAGATGGAGATACTCGGGCGAAAATTCGGCTTCAAGGGCTGCGCTGTCAGCAGGTCGTTTTTCATGGGCGGGCACGGTGTGCGGGTGTCTCGGCCGGATTTTACTTTTCAATGAAAGGAACCCCAGCGGGAGTTTTCGATGCGGAGTACCTTGTGACATCTACAAGGCTTGAAATCCGCTCCGCCGACTTTCGCACTGCGACCGTCGACTCGACTTCGGCGGGGATCGACTGCCGGATTTCTGCGATTCCTGTAGAGACGGTCTTCCGGCCCCAAGTCCGCACTGCTAAGCCTCGGATCGCAGGGATTCAAACCGCGGTCGTTACCGGCCCTCAAGGAAACAACCCGAAAATCCCATTTGTTTCGCCGCTCGGGAGCCTGAAAGTGAAGTTTCGCTGGGATCGGGCGCGCGCAGAGGATGACTCGTGCTCCGGATGGATTCGCGTTTCCCAGGTTGCTGCCGGAAACGGATGGGGCAGCGTCTTTCTACCCCGGATCGGGAATGAGGTCCTAGTGGCATTTGAAGAGGGCGACCCTGACCGGCCCGCGATCATCGGATGCGTTTATAATGCCGTGAATATGCCAACGCTCCCACTGCCTCAGTTCGCGCAACGGTGCTATTTCAACGACGATGGAGGAAATGCGCTTTGCTTTGCTCCGGAAGCTGGGTGCCAGTCGATCGTCATGTATTCTCCTTTCAACGATACGATGCGAGTTGTGGGCGCAGCCGACGGGCCTGCATATGAAAACATCCCAAATCAACCGAGCTTTCCTTAACTCGAAAACTAACACCTGTCATGGGCGAAAACCTTAAAGATGCAGCCAATCCGTTCAAACCTGGCGTGGAGGATCCAAAAGTCCAATCGTTCAAATGGGGTTTCAACTTCAAAAGCATCAAGGGCGCAAACACCGACATCACCTACGGATGGAAGGCGTCCGGCGTCTACGGACTCTCCACAAGCATCTATGTGACACCTGCCTCAATACCGGTGGTAACCGCCCTGCCAGCGATTCCGATGGCACTCACCACTATGGTCTCCGACTCTTCGACGGTATATTCTGCGGCAATGGCTTGGTCGAATTGGACGCAAGCATTCACAGCCACAAACATCACCGATCTTAGTAAACGAACGCGAGCGAAATTAATGCGTGCCCCAGCCTATATGACGATCGAAGTTGGAGCAAAATGCGATTTTATCTTCGGTAACAAATACGACTACTGCACCGGATCAGTCAACAAGTCGGTGAACGGAGAAACCGTCAAGTGCTACGCCGACAAAATCGAGTGGTATTATGCCAACGCTTACAAATATATTGGGGGCACTGAGCTTAAGATTGAAGCTAAAGATAAGAAGCTCACTGTAACTCCGTCAGAAAAGAAAAATCTAACCAAGGCAGACGTATTCAACGACAAGACAAGTTATGCTGATAACTATGTAATTAATGCTGCCTATGAGAAATCTATTGCATCTAAAGATATTGACCATATGGCAGGAGCAAATCTTAATCAAGTGGCGAAAGAAACGTATACCCTAAATGCCAAATCTCTAAATTTAACATCTGGAGATTCCAATATAAAGCTGACCGCGAAAAAGGAGATTAATTTAATTAGCACTAAGAATACAAATGTAGGGACAGTTAGCGGCACGATCACAATGAGGTGTGGGCCGAAGAAAGCGATCGTTGTATCCAGCGGCAAGACGGACATCAACAACCAGCTTAGTCTTGGCATGCCAGGAGTCGATGCAATTCCGGACGTTGCGAGCGCGCTAGCCGCCTACAACAAGCAGGTCAGCGAACTGGAAAAGGATGTAAAAACGGCAAGCAGTGATATCTTGGATCTTAAATGTGAGGTCGACAACCTTTGGAATGCTCTCTGATAGCTTCCTGTTGTGCATCAGGTGCATTCAAGAAGAATGCTTGGCGACCTCTTGCATAGTTATTTAAAAGTCAAAACTCTAATGTTCTTACTAAACCGCAACGAAAAGGAACTGCACGTGTGTTGGCATCCGGGGCCATCGGCGGCAGGGAAAGGGTTGGCTCTTCATATCGCCTTTAAGGTGACGCTCCACATGAGCCACGATGCGTGTGCCGAAGTGGTGGGAGACGGAGCCGACGGACCGTTAGGCGACACGCTATATCCAGGTGATGCGGGGGCGGGTCTATATTATCCCAACGATTTCACGGCAAAAAAGCCCCGTGGGGAGATACTTGTTGCGGGCAGTGCGTATCCTCCGGAAGGCGGTCGGGTGGCGGTGTTTCGGGCAGGGGTTCAGGCCGGTCCGGTTTCAAAGGAGATCTCCGTCTTCGGTCCGAGGCAATGGGAGACGAAATTTCTGAGTATTCGACCAGGTCCGCCGGCTGCGGCCATCCCGACGCCGCTCAGCTATCGCTTCGCCTTTGGAGGCCCTGAGTTTCCTATGAACCCCATCGGATGCGGAAGAGAAGGCCTCGAGATGCCCCGGATCGAACGCCTGGGACGCACGTTAGAATCGCCCTCTCAGATTCTCTCTCCGGCTGGATTGGGCGCTATTCCGATGGATTGGGCTCCTAGGGCGGCGCGTCTCGGGAGCTTTGGGTCTGATTATGTTAAGACACGTTGGCCATGGTGGCCGCAGGATTTTGATCGTCGCTTCTTCCAAACAGCACCGGATGATCAGCAAAGGGATGGATACTGGAACGGCAGTGAGGAGCTCGTCTTTTTTAATCTTCACCCGACGGTTGCAGAGCTCCGGACTTCACTGCCCGGCATGCGGCCACGTTGTTTTGTTCGGACAGTTTCGAATTGGACAAGAGGAATGCCTGGCAAGGAACGGCATTTTGAAATCAGCGAGACGGCCTTGGAACTCGACACAATCTGGGCGAACCCGTCGGAGGAGAAAATCGTGCTCAACTGGAGAGGGGAAACAGCCATTCGATCGATTGTTTATCCCGAGATTCACACCCTCTGGTGCTGCATCGAGCCTGCCGGAGGCACATCAGATATTGCTGAAGCCATTGCTGCCGACGTGCGTGTGCTTGACGCGTTAGAGAATCCAATATCTGCACCTGATCCAGAGCCGCCGGAGTTGCCCTCCACTCCAGAGTCCGACGTCCCGCCGGAATCCAGTGCCATTCGCCAAGTATTCTCGCAGGCGGTTGCGGCACTCGGTGTCCTGTTCCCCAAGCAGTCGGAAGCAGCAATCCCGGATACCGCCCGTGAGGCAATGGCCAAGATGGATGAAGAAATCCGAGGTGTGGCGTCGGACGCCGAATCGCTCAAGGCGAAGTCGGCAGAAGCGGAGGCCAGACTCAAGCAGTTCGAGGAAATGCAGGCAAAGGCTTCAGCTGAGACAGCCAACTTTGGGGATGGCAGTGGCACTCCCGACGCGGAGCCCGCCCCACACTCGCCGGAAGCAGTGAACGCGAGACTGGAGGAACTTGAGAAAAAATTTGCGGACTTGGAGGCCTCCTTGCCTCGATCTCCGCGTTGGGAAGACTTTATCCGTGATGGCGTTTTTTCTGTCGACGTGCTTCGTGCGCAGGGTGGGCACGGTGTTGATTTTCGAGGTGCCCCATTGGCAGGACTGGACCTATCGCGCATCGATTTCTCGGGGGCCGTTTTTAATGAGATGGATCTCGCGGGGGCCAACTTCTCGCATTCCTCACTCGAAGCAGCGGCACTGAGCGGCTGCGACTTAAACGGGTGTCAATTTTGTGGCAGCAACCTCTCATTCGCGACGCTGGCGCAATCAAAAACTCGGGATACAGCGTGGGACCAAGCTCTCTGCGGCGACACCACGTTCGAGGGACTGGACTTCCGGAAAGCTAACCTTTCGGGCATCCAAGCTCCGCGAGCTTGTTTTCGGGAGTGTCAAATGCAGGAGGTTGACCTCTCGAAAAGTCTTTTGGCGATGGCGGATTTTCCTGGCAGTGATATGAGCCGCGCGAGCTTTCACGAGGCGATTCTTTCGGGTGCAGACTTGTCAGGATGCAGGGCACCGGCAGCGAACTTTTCAAGGTGTCATATCGAGAGCCTGCGGACGGATGAAGCAACCATCCTCGACGGAGCGATCTTTCATGACACGGTGGGTTCAGGAGCCAATTTGGAAGGCGCGAACCTTTCCGGCTGCGACTTCAGCGGCTCCGATCTGAGAGGTTCCCGATTTGTAGGCTCGATGGCGGCATCGGCGGTTTTCGCGAAGTGTGATCTGCGAAAGTCGACTTTCGACGATGCCGGTTTAACTGGATGCGTCTTCTTGCATGCCAACCTCATGGAGTCAACATTTGACCGTGCCAATTGTACGTCCGCTTTGTTCGATGGAGGAAATCTTTTCGACGCGAGTTTCTGGGAATCGGATCTTTCCCACGCGACGTGGCATGGGGCCTACACGCCAAGATCAAGGTTTGCAACCAAGGTGTAATTGTGCAAACGGAGAATGATAATCCTTTTGAACCAATCCGCACGCGCGAGGAGGTGCTCCGACGTTTAGAAAGTGGTGATGGCCTTGCGGGGTGCATGATCATCGAGGTGGACCTTTCGGGAGAGAAGATTCTCAGGGCAAACCTGCTGGGTGCAGGATTTACAAATGTCACGCTTTCCGCTGCGACCTTTGAAGATTGCAATATGAGTGGTGCGATGTTTTCGGGCTGCACCATGACCTCGGCCGTCTTTACCAGGTGCCAATTAGAAGACTCACGCTGGACAGACTGCGATGCCCGATCGGTCCAATGGAAGCAGGTCAGACTGGGTGACAGCCACTTTCAGAGCTGTGACCTAGCATCATTGCGGAGCGTTGCTAGCGATCTGATTGGTATCATTTTTCATGGTTGCACATTGCGCGAGGCGTACTTCGAAAAATGTGGCCTGTTCAAGGCGACATTCAATGCATTGGACGCCTCAGAGAGCGTCTTTCTCGAGTGCGATCTCTCTCGAACCCGCTCGGTAAATGCAATTTTTCAAAAAGGGTCATTTCTCAAATCGATCCTCCAAAATCTGATCATCATCCAAGCTGACATGACAGACATCACGATCTCAGAAGGTGTCCTGCAGGATAGTTCTTTTGACTCCTCGATATTCGGGGGTTTTGACGGACGGAAGGCATTGTGGATTTCTAATGAATTTTCGCAATGTGCATTTTCTGCCGACTGTCATTGGCCCTCCAAGACCCCACGATCAAATTTCGACCGTTGCCTGGTGGCAGGCATCGACTTTAGTGGGCGTTCATTTCTAGAATCCGGTTTTCCTGGATGCGACTTAAGTGAGACATGCTGGAAGGAAGCATCCGTCCTGAATTGTAACCTCATCGAGGCCGACTTAACGCGAAGCGACTGGCGAGATGCCTCGCTGAATTTTACGCGGGCGATGCGTGCAAACTTTTCAGGAGCGAATCTCAGCGGGCTGGCCGCACAGTCTGCCGACTTTGATTCAGCAAACTTCACCGGTTGTTTGTCAGCGAAAACGGATTTCACCGCAAGCTCACTCGAGGACGCTACATTCTCTTCCGAATTCTTCGAAGCCGCATCCGAGGTTCAAGGCGTGTCACTCAAGAACACCGATCTCGGTGGGATTCGATTGGCAGGCCGGGATCTCAGTGGCTGTCGGCTGGAAAATTGTCGACTCGTAGGGGCGAACCTAGAGGCGGGCAATTTAGATGGGGCGTATCTGATTGCATGCGACCTATCTGCCGTGAACCTTATCCAATCCAGCCTGCGCTCTACGGTGTTCGCTAATTGCAATTTGCGTTCCGCAAATCTGCGGAACGCGAGTGGCGAGTCAACCGACTTCGGGACTTCATCTCTCGACTCTGCCGATCTTTCGGAATCCGTGTGGTCGGCGACCACCTTCTCCGGACTAGCGTTGAAAACAGCCAGGCTCGAACGGACATCCTTCACGCTCTGCTCATTAGACGGCATTGATCTCTCCGGCCGAGATCTGCGCGGCTGCTCTTTCCCGCAATGCTCATTTGTCGGCGCAAAATTGGATGCCGCCTGCTTAGACGGAGTGCCGCTTGCAAACGCCAATTTCGAGGCGGCCGAACTCCGGGGAGCATCATTACGCAAGGTCGAAGCTCCTAACGCGAGTTTTTTTGGAACTCAACTGCATGGGACCAACTTCACTCAAGCCAATCTGCACCAAGCCATCTTTTGTGATGCCAACCTAGAAGGTGCTACCTTGTGCGGTGTCCAGTCCGCAGAGAGCATCTGGACGGGGGCACAAGCCACCGGCTGCGACCTTCGCGCTGCCCGGCTTGATTTTGCGGACCTTTCGCAGGCCGATTTTTCACGAGCAATATTTTTGCACGCATCGCTGCGTCAATCCAACCTTCACGGGATGTCAGCCGAGCATGCCCGGATGGATGGCGCTGACCTCAAGGATGCCCGATTCCACGACCGCGAGCGACTGGTCGCCGAACATTGGCAAATTCCAAAATGAAAACTCCAACGCATACAAAGCCACTTAACTCTCAGGCGTCGCCGCACTCACGACGCTCTGCCGTAGACTATTACGGACCAGCAACGGTTTTGCAGACCGAACCGGGTCGCGCCTATCTCGAAATGCCAGACGCCTACACATGGGCCGATCTCGCCACCGGTTGGTTCTATGAACCGACTGCGGGTGATCGCGTCCTTGCAATTGGGGGGGCGAGTGGATGGTATATCATCGGCGTGCTGGATTGCGGACCCATATGCCGCGTAGTTGTTCCTGGCTCGCTTGAGGTGAGTGCCCCAGCTGGCTCGATTTCGCTCAGATCGAACCGTGAGGTTTCCATACGAGGGAAATCATTCCGCGTCTATGCACAGGATGTGGAATTGGTCGCGCAGTGGATTTGGCAGCGTTGCGAGTCACTCGTGCAAAAAGTGCGTGGCACCCTCCGATTGGACGCCGGAACCACGGAACACCGTATCAAGGGCGAATCTTTGGTTCATGCCGGGAGCATCCGCACCACCGCTGTCGGTGATATAAAACTACGCGGAAAAAGCATCAATCTTAACTGAGATGCCTCCATTATCTACCAACAGCCCGATGGGGCAGTGCTTCGCAGCTCCTGACGTCTGCAAAACTCCGACGCCAGCGGGGCCTGTTCCTATTCCTTATCCAAACATCGCCATGCTTCAACAGTCCAACCCATCGACGCTGTCGAAGTCAGTCAAGGCCGTGGGCTTCCCAGTTGCTACCGTCATGACCACAATCCTGATGTCAAACGGGGATAACGCGGGCGTTGCGGGAGGCGTGGTCTCCAATACCGTGATGGGTCCGTGCAAATTCAAGTTGGGCAGCATGTCCGTCAAGGTTGAAGGCCAGAGGGCTGTCTACCAGGGCAGCCTTATAGGGCACAACAATGCTTCAAATGCCAATATGCCCGCAGGCTCTCAGGTTTCACCCAGCCAGCCGATGGTCATGGTAGCCCCTTGAGTGAACGAGTCTCACGTCATCCCCGAACTCGGAGAAACCGAATCCACCGAACGAAGTAGGCCCAGGTGCACCACGGAGTGGAAGCTGAGGTTCCCGCAGTTCTTGCATGCAACGATAGCGCAGGGGATTGAGGGACCGTAGCTGCTGCCTAGATTGCAATCAGGCACCAAAGGAATCGAGGTGTAAGCAGGCTGCAACTCGAACTGGTTGAATCCGCATCGGGAGCATGACATTGCTGCCCTTCTCTCCATAAGTGCCCTGAGGGCCGCATTGTAGTCCTCATCGGACATCATAAAGGCAGGTCTTTGAGGATCGGTTTGATCGGTTTCCATGGTTTTTATGACAATCTCGAAAAGCAGATTCAGGGCTGTGCCACCGACGGAGAATCAGGCAATGCAACTGAAGCAGATTGGCCAGGAAGCTCCCTCAAGCCGAGCGTGTCGATCGTCGGCCACGCCGTAGTGGGAAGCGGACGCTCGAACGCAAAACGAATCCACACTCCTGACGGTTCATTCGGTTTGAGCGAGACCTGCCAGTCTTGGCCAACTCCCAGAGGTTTCGATCCGAACCGGGCGATGAGCCGGAGGGCCGACCAATTGGCTCCTCCGCTGATCAGCTCCGAGCCATCGTCTGCCATGAGTGAGTGATACACTCTGAAGCTGAACGGCTGCTGAAGCTGAAAGCTTCCAAGCGGAATATCAGACTGGGACGAAAGGGGGTAGACACCCTGGCCTGGACCATCGAGACCGACTGCATTCCAAGCTGAGAGATCAAGGACCGGTGCTGTGTCCAGCGTCGGATCAGGCTTCGATCCCAATCCGAACGTCATTTTACTCATAAGCGATCGAGGAGGGGGAGTTGGGGATGCGGCTGGAAGCGGAAGGAAATTCGGCCCCGAGAGCTGCCGTTGAGCCTGTCCGTTGTAGAGGGTCAAGTTCACTCCAGAAATTTTGCCGTCTGGGGCGATCAATGCAGAAAGCACGGTGTATATCGGCGTGATGCGCTGGTAAAATGCGGCGACCGGCTGACTGATGTCCGGCGGAATATCGAGAAACGTCTGCGCTTGCAGGTCCAGCGAAATAGCGCGGAGCAAATCGGCCGCTCCCTGGAGCTGGTCTAAACTGAGCGCTTCATTCTCTGGGCCAGGTGGCCACACTAGAGGGAAACGAGCCACGCGCAACAACGCCTCGCGAGCCTGTAGAGCATAGTTGGCCACAAACAGCGACGTCTGCGTCGTCTGGACTCGCTTCAAAAAATAATTACAAATAGTTAGGAATGGGTTGGCCTGACTGCCTGAGTAGAGGTCTACGGTGGCTTGCAGCTTAGCGATGGCATCCCGAAGGTTGGCAAGATGAATCCAGCGTTGATCTACGAGATACATCCCAGGCTGGAAGTGATACTCTGGATAGCCCGTCGCGCAGAGGCCATACGCTCTCCATCGCCAGAGGTAACCGGGGGTGCCTTGATAGGGCCCAAGAACAGCCGCATCGAGATCGCTGTAATTTTTGATCAGGTCGGCACTCACCTTATCACGAATATTTTTTGTGATTGCGCCGGAGAGATCGGTAAGGCGGTCACGGATGGCAATCAATAACGCCGCCTGCCTTTCATCCGATGGAGTGAGAGGCTTGACGGCGGCACTTTCGTTTTTCTCCGCGACCGGCGGCAGCACGTCATTGATAATGTTGATGATCACGTCAACTTGTCCAAGATGAGAGTCGCTCTCGCTAGCCAACCTCCCAAGAGCAGAGGAAAGGGTGGGGGGGCCATCTTCGAAAAGCCCAAGCGTCGTCGCAGAGGTGAGGTTCTCTTCAAGCTGGATTTTTGCTGCCTCCAACGCCTCGTAAGCATTAGCAACCGCGGCTTCACTCCATTTCGGATCGTCCTTGACACTTGCAGCCTTGCTCAAACCGTCCTCCGCAGCAGAGTATTTTGCGACGACGTCAGCCAGCACCCGCAGGGAGGTAAGATTCTGCTCAAGACTAGCGATTCGCTTTTCGGCATATTCGATCAAGCGAGCTGTTCCAACGAAGATCGCTGGATTTGTCTCCAAAGTAGCGCCGCCACCCATCCAGTCTGCGGCCCAGCGATTGATCCCCGCCGGATTCCGATCATAGGTCCAGTTCATGATTTCAATGAGTCTCGGATCTGCGGCGGTGGCGGCAGTGTATTCGAGGAGTGGCGGTAGAAAGGTCGAACCTGGGACGTTCGGGTATTTCCCGGTCGATCTTCCGTAAATCGCAGCCTCCACACGCACCAATTCCGTAAGTGCTTTTGCTTCTGCGGTCAGCTCCACTGAGGTGTCAAACCGATCATTCGGGACGACGGATTGGGGGTCGGTTGATGGTTGAGACATCTTGGATCTAGCGGCGCCAAGAAGTGGTTTCACCACGCTGGCCTCAAAAAGGACTCGCTGCGCATCGCCCCGGGCACTGTCAGGGTTTGTGCCAAGCCATGCGAAAATTCTGAAAATTATCGGGATCGGGAGGTTGCTGGCGGTGGCTTGAGCAAGCTTCCGATGGTATTCGAGCGTAGTCAGTCCTCCGAACACGGCAGGGACGTTTCCTCCCTCGCCGGATCCGACCGGCTCGTTACCTGCGTATCGAAACTGAGTGTCTGTTACTTTTACAACAATAGGCAACTGCCCGGAGGGTTGCCAAGCGAGCGCTCCGCGGTTCCACAGGGCAATTTGGGCCTGCTGCTCTTTAATAAGAGTGTCGTGTGCGCGAAGAGCAAGTAGAAAAAGCCCAACCAAAATTCCCGCGCCGACCATGAATAAGAGAACTTTGCGAAGGAAGCTTTCCTGAGTTCCGGTTCCGCGTCGGGTTACCAGAGCGTCCTCTCGAAAGATTTTGTCGAGAAATACATCGCGAAGAAAGAGCGGTTCAACCGCGGTCGATTGGTGATCAATCGATTCGCTGCTCACAGATTCTGTGCCGGTCGGGGGGAACTCGTCGCGAGCCTGCGGCCGCGCCGCTGTCATATAAATCCCACGCAGAGGCAACGGACTCATCGACCACTCTCCGGCAACGAAGATATTTTCCGTGTAAGTCATCAGATTTGGAAGAATTTTGGTCAATCCATCTGGAAATCCAAACAGTTCATCCACTTCATCGATGCGGCGGTTGCCCGAAACGGGAACTGGGTTGAGGAGAACACTCAGGCGTCGGCGTCTGAGGCGCTGGGAAAGCACATGAAAATACTCCCGCACCAACTCCGGGCGAAACGGTGCCTCCAGCGGCGCGGGATTCGACCATCCAAACATTTGCCGTCGCATCACATCGGTTTTAGTATCGGCAAAAAATGAGGAGAAGCCCGGAAGCACGTCGCATTTCGTGATCAGCACAAAGACTGGAAATCGAACCGTAAGAACCCGCCGGAGAGAATCAAGGTGGCGGGCTAATGTACCGGATTTGGTTTCTGCCTGTTTGCGCGAATCGTTCAGCAGACTCTCTGCTGAAATTGCAATGATCACCCCATTTATTGGACACTTTCGCCTGTGTTTGTGGAGGAGTTCTGCAAACTCATACCACGCGGGAGTCGATGGAGTCTGGCTGGGTGCAAAGACAAGGTCCCCTGCTGTGTCGAGCACCACAGCGAAATTAGTGAACCACCAATCCAGCACCGCAGTCGGCGCTTTGCCTTGTTCTGGCTCGTGGAGGTTTTGCGGAAAGTCAATCTCAGCTCTAAGAATAGACTGAGATTTCCCCGAGCCGGTGTCACCAATCAGGGCAAACCACGGGATCTCATAGACACTTTTGTCAAAGGCGCGGAATTTTGAAAGCCCCTCAGAAAATGCAAGTCGAAGCGGATCGATGAGCGATTCAGACGAGGCCACGCCGAAGCCCGCAGTCTTGTCCAACTCTCCGCGCAACTCGGCCTCACGGTGGCGCCGAGCCCAGTGACCAAGCGCGGAGAACAAGATGAAACCAAGTCCCACCACCAAACAGATGATGCTTGCGGTGACGGCTGCCCAGAAACCAAAATACCCAGCTATGCTAATCGCTAAAGCCGAAAGAAGCACATATACGAGGACCTTAATCCATGCGGATAGCGCGGCAAAGCGCGAGAAGAGGTAGATAAGTTCTTTCAAAGCACAAACTTGATGTGGGAGTTGATCTGGTCCAGTGTGTGCAACAGGATATTCACCAAGTCTTTGCGAAGCTCTATGGTAGCGTCTTGATACAGGTGAAAATTGACGACTAAAAAGACAACGCAGAGGGAGGCAAAAAATCCGACCAGAACCTTCGTGGGCAATGGCGGCGGCTCAATCAGGTCTCTCGTGTCCACGTTTTCGTAAGCCTCCGGCGAGATTTTCATGTGGGAATCAGCGCGAACTGCTGGATCGACACGCCGCAACATCTCCACCATGCGGGGGCGAAGCTGCTCGGGACTCTTCGAATAAAACCCAGTGAAGCCCAGTCCGATACAGGTGAAATAAAAACCAAGTCTCGCGGTGGCATCTGGATCCGGATCGGCAAGATCTTTATCAAGGAAGTCAAAAAATTTCTGATCCCCCGCCAACTCCTTGAATTCATACGCGAGCCGGTTCTTATTCCACTCACCGGCTGTGGGTAAACCGCTCTCGGAGATCATCGAATCTACGAAAAACAGAATTGGCATTTCGAGCTTTTGCCATTGACCCGCAAGCGCCGGCTCGGCGATCAAATTGTTTCGCAGTGCCGCGATGAGTGCCGTCACCTCAGCGCGCAAGGAGGGAAGATCCAAAGGTACGCCCTTAGTCCCGCTAGACCTGTTGAGGGAACATATCCGCTGAAATAGAGGTTCGCAGGCGTCGAGTAGAGTCATGTTGCAGGAGGGACCGTCATATACAGCGTCACCTGGTAATCTGCATCACTGTGGTCAGTCCATCGGACGATGGCCGACTTTTCCCGTACAATCATCGACCACACATCAGGTGATTTGTCGCGAAGCAAGTGAAAATAATGCAGTCCGTTTTGAGTGGGCAGTTCGAGGGGCGGCAAACGTTCTTCCTTGAGTACAACGCCACGCACTGCCCGCTCGACCAAACTAGCCGGCATCAATTTAAATTGGTCCTCGTTTTCAACAAAACGAGCAAGTTGGACCGGATCCTGCTTAGTCCGTACTCCCAGAAAGTAATCCGTTGGGTGCGACAGATGCTCATCCGTCAGGTCGGCATGGAGGTAATCGCCCTGCGGAGTGAAATTGACCTTCAAGAAACTCTGGGTCACGCCACCGCGCAGGAAAAGACGAATGCGGTCCGCGATTTCTCGAAAGCATGGATACGGGTTGTCGTGGTCGTAAGCCGGAGCGTTAAACAGGTCACGGTTCGGGTGAAGGGCACTCAAATCGCCCAGCAGGTCTCTCATGTCCCGATACACTTGGATCGGCGGAACCGCCGGGATTAGGAGCAATGTTTCAAGCCTCGCGGCAGCGCGATTCAGCGTCTGCAATAGGATAAGTTGCTCAAACTGGACGCCCCGGACGTTTTCCAAGCTGAATGCCCCGCGATTGATTTGAATGATGAGTTCCTCTCGGCACGCGAGGACCTGGGAGCTAAGGCTTCGAGTGATGTCCCTGAGAGCGATGGAGCCATCCAAAACGATACAGGGTCCGGAAAACTCGGTATCCTGTCTGGGCAGACCCACCTCTTCGCCCGAACTTCGCACAAGGCGAAGCAGTGGAATGACCTCCATGTCGTTGGGAATCGCCTCGCCGACCACAAGCGTCGCATTGGTCCTTCTGTGCAAAATCGGCATTCGGTTTTCTCCGGTGTTTTCATCGGCCCACTCTGACTCGACAACTTTATACAGCACTTTTTGAAACGAGAGGGTGTTGTCGTCCTCCGCAACGCAATTCGCACGGTTCTTCGCCCAAAGGGGAACTGCAAGACTCACCGTGACGCGGTCAGACTCCTCCATGGCAGCTTTAATATCGAGGACCGGCAGCTCGGCTTCTTCGGGATACCGCACTTCGGTGCCGCTTGGCAGAACGGCATGCAGGCAGTCAAACCGAACTTTTCCGACCCGGAGGTCCTCGGAAGAGACACGCGCCTCAATGATGCCATACGGAAATGACCGACTCAAGCGGCGTTCAAGTGTCAGACCATTGTGGACCTGATGCTGGAAGCGTTGAAGGTGATGTGGCAGTAAAAATAGGCCCTCGTGCCAGTGGATTTGCATTCGAAAAATTTCAGGATAATTGCTCCGAGAAGGTAGTCTGCGCGGCGTTGGTCGCTTCGTCACCGATTCGGATAAGCCCACGGGCAAGGAGAGTCAAGTCGAGAGGCGATTTAAGCTAAAACTGATTTTTAGACCAATACTGATTTAGCCCGGATATTTCACGGGGGGGCTGGGGCTCTTTTGGAATTATTCTCGGCACCGGAACCCAGGCCAACTTCGGGAAATGATCGCCGACATCCATCAAGCCACCGGTCACGGTATTCGGCGGATCTGCGCCACCCTTGAGCTTCCGAGAAGCAGCTATTATCACGCCGCTGCACCCACGGCCATGCAGTCAAGCGATCAAGAAATTGGCAGGAAAATCGAAACCATTTTCAAGCTTCATCGCCGTCGCTACGGTTACCGAAGGATCCACGACGAACTCTCCGATGAAGGCATCGTCTGCGCCTCCAGCCGAGTTCGCAGGATCATGCACGAGCGCGGCCTCCGAGCTCTCCAGCCCAAGACCTACGTTCCGAGAACCAGCGACGGCAGAGCCGACAAACCCTCACCCAATCTCTTGATTGATAAATCCCTGCCCGAGAAACCCAACCAAGTATGGGCCGGAGACATCACTTTTATTCCGACCACCTCCGGCTGGATCTATCTGTCTGTCGTCATCGATCTCTGCTCGCGCAAAATCGTTGGATGGGCCTTGGCCGACAACCTACGCACCGAACTCGTCAGTAACGCCCTTAAACAAGCTCTCAGCTCACGCCATACGGCCGCAGGCATCATCTTTCATAGCGACCGGGGCAGCCAATACGGCAGCGCTACCTACCGCCAAATCCTCTCCCGCGCTGGCATGCGCCAAAGTATGTCTGCTCGCGCCAATCCCTATCACAACGCCTGGACCGAACCGCAGATCGCCTCGCCAATCTTTCCTTTATCGAGGCAATCTTTCATGGGAACCCTCAAGACCGAAATGCTCCAAGGCGGCACCTTCATCGACTCAGACGACGCTCGCACAGAAATCTTCGACTACATCGATTCCTACTACAACCATCACCGCAAACACTCCGCTCTCAAATACAAATCTCCAGCCCAGTTTGAGGCCCGTCTTAGTTCGAAGAACCAACTCGGTCGGTTCATCACTCCCCCCGAACTGCTATGGCGCCTCATGAGTCAAAAGTAAAAAGGAGACCGTCACATCCGGTTGAGATGCGTCATGACAGAGTCGCAGAGTTAAGTTCCCCCCGAACGCCTCCGCGGCGAGCGGTGCGGGGGATTGGGGGCGCAAAGCCCCCATCAAACCGATTCGGCTTAACAGAGGCTGAACGAAAATGCGTTAGGGAAGTTCTCCGAAAGAACGGGCGCGGGAGCCTGAGAAAAGAAGAGCCCACACACCCGCTATGTTGCCCTCTACAGCCCCACCCGGATTTGCTCCACAGTGGCTGGGTCGATCACCTTGGTGAGCCGCTCCCACTCCTCGTCCGGCGAGAGCACACGGATCGTGTCCTCAAGCGGCACGAGGGCGGATAGTTCCGTTGCGTCCATCTTCGCGATGGCCTCATCGGCTGGCACGGGTTCCCGACCGAGGCGCCATTGGTAGCTCGGGTATTGTGCGCCTTTGGCTTGGACTTTCTCCACACACACGAGCGCGCCGGTGGTTGGGTGCGCGGGGTCGGCGGGAAGGGGGCCTTGGAGTAGAGCGACTGCGGCTCGTTGTCTTTCGCCCACGTGTAGGCATGGTCGAACGCACACTTGGCTTTCTTCTCGAGCGTTCGCGGGTGCGCAAAGCGCCCGCCCTCGAACTCAATGGCGTGGATGCCGAGCATCCAGCCCTTGGTGCTGCCCCGCAGCGCCGGAAGAATCCTCATCCAGGTTTGGCCGAGCGGAAAGCGCAGCCTTCGGGCAGCGTATTCCGGCTTGAAAAGCCAGTCCTCATAAGAACTCTCCCGCTCCCTTTTCCAAGGGGTCGCGGAGGGTTTGGTGGTGGTTTTGTTGGTGATGTCTGCGGATGGATCCGCAAACGCGATGCTTTGGTGTTGCATGGTTTTCTTTCTAATGCGGGGCGGCGCTAGCCATCCCCTAGGTTTCTGTCCTCTGATGCCTCCAAAACCGACCGAATCGGAATCGAGAACCAAATGACAAAAAATCCCATTCTTCCCCGTACGAGACCCGGTCCGCGAAAGCGGACCGAAGTCTTGCGTCCCCAGTTCTTCAGAACTGGTCAGCCACCAAAATCACCCCTCTCCAGAATTGCCATCCAAGTGTGCGAAAAGTGACACCGCGTCTCCCCTAGAGCTAGCCAGAGAGGGAGCTGAGAGATTTCTGCCGGAAAAAGAACGTCGCGTTTTTCCTGAAGCAACTGGGTCAACGCACAGTTGAAGCGGGGCATGAGTTGAAACTGCGCGACACCCGCGGTGGCGACTCGTCCGAGTGGCCTGATGACCTTCGTGTGGGAGACATGCAGGGGGCTTTAAAAAAATACAATGGAACTCGAAAGATTGTGCAGAAAAATTTGACAGCGTGATCGCTCGGAAGCGAAACCCGATAATGTTATGAAAAATCCAAATCTACACCGATCCCAAGAAAGCCAACTGAATGCAGCGGCAGATCAAACGCGCTTCTTTGAAGAACTCGTTGAGGATACGGGACGAAAACGACATGAGCTCAGAAAGCTCAAACGCATTCTGGGGTACGGGGATCCGATTCATAGGACCTTGCTTTATCCGAAAAGTCTTACTCGAGCAGAATGCATGGCGATGCGAGAGGCTGCTGGAGAGGACCTAGATCTTGCAGATGACATTGTGTCAATCGTCAGTGAGATGGACTTTCCTGCTCCAGTTTGCAGCCGCGTCATGGATTTTGAGTCTGAAAAATGGTGCAACTACGATAAGTTGGAAGCTGCCGCACCTGACTTGCTCCTCGCACTTGGCCTGCGCGATATTTGGTGGGGTTGGGTAGGGAGGTCACATTTTCGCGATTCCGACAGCGGAGAAAATTGCACCGAGCCGAACCAGATCTACGAGTTATGTGAGCGCAATATTCGTCCGGACTTCATGCTCGACGCTATTGTTGTCGATTATTTTCAGGATCTTAGGCTTGATTTTGTAGATCTGCTTCCTCCTTGCAAGCCGCCACAGACAGAGATCAGGGCGCGGTTAGAGCAACGGTTGGCTGGCAAGATCGCTCATCTCTATAAGGAAGCCTTGAAGCGAAATTTTCCAGATCGACCGGACCTCATCTTTGAGGAAGAAATGACCGTCCAGAAACTGAAGCAAGAACTCATGGGCTTCGCTCATGCAGAGACTTGCGTCCTGCTAACCAATGAGATTATCCAGCGCAAGACGGCCGAACCACCCGCCCGCGATGGCTGCAAGGAACTTTTTTTTCGGCAGCAACGTGAACTGCATTTTCAAGGTTTGCTTTGACCTCGCCGATGGGAGTTTGTTGATTTGAGCGCAGTGCCGGGGGCTTGGGGTAACATCGGGACGCCGTCACAGTTTGGAGCGGTGGCGAGATTGCGGGCGGGGCGGCAACCTCGGTGTGTCGCCCGCCAGCGCACCCTTTCTGCGGGAAAGGGTGCGAAAGAGCAGAAATGGAATTTCCTGCCGCGTTCAGCAAACTGCCTTCCACCTTTTTGCGAGAGCGAGCTTCTGTATCCGGCTGAGGGATTTCACGGAGTATTCCAAGCGTGATGCGGACGATCTATTTTCCGATGCCGTGAATGCAACCAGTTTGGCCGGGCGATGGGCTCGAACATACGCGGATCCCTTCCCGGCGTTGTGGACCGCGAGACGCTTTTGAACATCGGTCGTAATCCCGGTGTAGAGGCAGCCGTTTGAGCACTGGAGCATGTAAATGAACCACGGCATTGGAACGGGTTTTGTCATATGCTGGAAGATGCCCGTGCCGCCTCAAGCAACTGCCCGGGCCCGGACATCGGAAAGGAGCGTCACAAGCTCTTCAACCTCGGCAGAGTCAAAGACGCCTTCTGGTCCTTGCGGGTTCAGATCCGTGAATAGGGACTCGTAAAGCAAACCGGCATCCATCACGCCATGTTCGGTGAGGTGCTCGATGACCAAGTTTACAAATTCGATCTGATTGGAGGTGAGCGTCTTTCCAGCGATGAAACCGGCAAGGGCAGATTTTGCAGCCTCGCGATCTAGGCCGACTAAGGACCGGACGAATACCCCCAGACCGTTGCTCTCGGCTTTCGCTTGGGCCAGGTGTTCGGGTTTGGCGAGCCCGCTCGCTGCCAGCATCCGCTCGAGTTCGCCGAGGTCAGTCGCCGTGAGAGGTTCGTTCATCCGCAACTTGTGGATGACCAGATCATTTTCGTGTTCGCGCAGGAACTGCCGGGTCTTGGCGCGGAATCGCTCGAAGCTGTCGGGGGTAGAAAATCCGGGAAGCTCGACCGGTGTTTCGCCGCCGATCTCGTCCTCGAAGTCCGTGTAGATCGGTTTGCGCTGCGCTTTATCGATCAACTTCACGAGGGCACGCAGACGGCGCCGGACGGTTTCCAGCATGGGCGTGGTTACGTTCTCCCACCATTCGTCGGCTTGAATTGTCAAAATCAACTCCATCTGCTCGCGCACCATCGGGATGCTGAATTTTTCCTCCAACAAACCGGCAATCGCTTTCACCTGCTCGCTCAATCGTTTGAAAGCGGGCTCGGCCCGCAAGACAGCCAGTTGCAAATTCAGCATGAGCAGATCGAAGCGTTTCGCCTCTTCGTCTTCCGGGTCCAGTTCGGACGGCAACCCGGCGACCTCGTGCGACAGTTCGACAAACGCATCCTCCTTCAAAACGAGCCACGCATCAGCCTTGCCGTATTTTTCCACGAGCCGCCGTTTCGCACGAACGACAAAATTCTCCAAGTTCATGGCCGCGACTTCGGCATGCAGCAGCGCCGCCACGTCCTGCCGCAACTTGTCTTCCCGCTCCGGACCTTCCATCACCACCCCGGCCGTTTTCCGGTCCAGCTCGCCAATCAGTTCCAGCCGTGCCTTGAACAGCCGCTTGCCGAGCGATTCGCCCAAAGCGCCGTCGGTCGTCTCCGGGTTCTGACTGAAAAACTCCAGGTTCTGGCAGTAATCGAAGATGTAGAAAAACTCCTTGTGCTTGCCGGGGGCGAACAGGTTGGGGCAGAGCCGCGTGCCGCGCCCGACCATCTGCCAGAATTTCGTTTTCGACCGCACCAGCTTGAAGAAAACGAGGTTGACCACTTCCGGAATGTCGATGCCCGTGTCGAGCATGTCCACCGAGATGGCGATGTGCGGTGGCTTCTCTTTGATCGAGAAATCATCTATCAAGCTCTGCGCGTATTCGGTCTTGAACGTGATCGAGCGCGCGAACGTGCCGTTGTAGTGCGGATAGTTCGCGTTGAACCGGTCGGCGATGAAATCCGCATGCGCTTGGTTTTTGGCAAAGATGATCGTCTTCCCGATCCGGTCGCCGCCAGCGACTTTTTGCCCTTGCGTCATGACGTGGGCGAGCACCTTGTCCACGGTGTCGATGTTGAACAGCCACTTGTTCACCGCCTCGGCTTCCACAAAATCCGGAGCGCCGCCGTCGTCGCTCCAATCCTTCGCGTCCCACTGTTCCTTTTCCTCATCGGACAGATTCTCGTATTTGATCCCCTCGCGCTGGAACTTAATTGGCACGGAGACCGCTTTCGCCGGCACGAGGAACCCGTCCGACACGGCATCCTTCAATTCATAGGCATCCGTCGGCACGCCCTTTTCGAGGCCAAACAGGCCGTAGGTGTCCCGGTCGATCTCGTCGCGGGGTGTGGCGGTCAGGCCGACCAGCAGCGAATAGAAATAGTCAAAGATGGCGCGATACTTCTGATAAACTGACCGGTGCGCCTCATCGATGATGATGAGATCAAAATGGCCTGCGCCGAAACGCCGCTGCCCATCCTTCGTCTCGTCGATCAGCCCCATCATCGTCTGATAGGTGGAAACAAACACGCGGCCCTCGGTATCCTTTTCTGTGACGAGATTCACCGGCGACGATTCGGGCAGGTGTTTCTTGAAAGCATTCACCGCCTGAGTGACCAGAGCGGTCCGGTCGCAGAGGAAAAGTATGCGCTTCGCCCAGTTGCAACGCATAAGCAAGTCGGACAGCGCGATCACCGTTCTGGTCTTGCCTGCGCCGGTTGCCATCACCACTAGCGTCTTGCGGTCGCAGTCGATTTCAAATGCCTCGCCAGTTCGCCGGATCGAGCGCATCTGGTAGAATCGCTCGACGATGGCCTCGTTGATTTTTGCCGCCGCGAGGCTCTTGCGCGTCGTGCGCCGCTGGATCATCAACTCCAGCTCTGCCTTTTTGTAGAACCCCTGCACCGGGCGCGGCGGATAATTCGTGTCGTCCCAGATCCAATGCTCGTAGCCGTTTGAGTAAAAGATGATCGGTCGCTGCCCGAACTGCTTTTCCAGGCAGTCCGCATACAGCTTCGCCTGTTGCTGGCCGACGCGCGGGTCACGCTTCGTGCGCTTGGCTTCGTTGATCGCGAGCGGTTTTCCGTCATCACCCCAGAGCACGTAATCCACGAAACCCTTGCCCTCGTTGTTCGGCATGCCGTCCACGGGAAATTCCCGATCGCGTTCTTGGTCAAGCGCCCAGCCCGCCTCCTTCAGCAACAGATCGATAAAATAGTCCCGCGTCTCGGCTTCGGAATAATCGTGCGTGTCGGCCTGTGCGGTGTTCGCTTTTTTCGCGGCGGCTATTTCCGCCCGCAGCCGCTTCAACTCCTCATCGAGCGCGGTCTTGTCCGCCAGTAACGCCGATAGTTTCTCATCCCTCTCGCCCAGCTCCGTCGCCAACTTTTGAAGCTGGTCGATAGTCTGTTTCGGCAGAGGCGTGTCCTTTGGCAGCGCGTCCTGGTCGAACACCAGCCCCGGAGATGGCTTGGCACCGCGCGCGTAGGTATGCGTGAGCCAGTAGCTGACATGGAAAAGCTCGCGCACCGCCGTCAGCGCATCGAACTGCCGGATCCGCCGTTGGCTGTGCACCGCCTCGTTGCCGAGCCGTTGGATCACCCGCGCCTTGCTGAAGACCGCTTCCCCGAGCGCCGCCTTGAACGTCGGCTCATGGATCAGCGCACTCAGGTTGTCCTGATACGGCAGCTTCAGCGCGGCATCGTGTTTGTAGAGCCACGCCACCGCCAGTTCCAGCGCCCGCCGGGCATAGAAACACGCCGCCCTTGGATCCGAATATGCCAAGCCCTCCGCTTTGGATGCTGGTTCCTGCAAGTGCGGCCATTCGGCTGCGAGAAAAGCAAAGTTCGAGTTCACAGGCGCGACAATGCTCCTTCGATGGTGCGGAGCCGATCCAAGATTTCCTCAAATTTGGGCGGCTCGTCGATAAACATGGCCTGCATCGCCTCATAGTCGGCGTGCCACGCGGACAGGCGCTCCTCTGGTGGCACCAGCACCAAGGCTGTCGGTGTGAGGCTTTCATAGTCCACCCACTTGTAGTCGAAATACGTTCGCCGGTGTGCTTTGACTCCCTCGAAGAGTTTTTGAAATCCGACCGCGCCGGAGACCCCCGCATCCCAAAGCCGCACGAGATCATAAAGGTGCCTTGCTTGGCGGGGCGAAAGCGGCTGCTCTCCAGGCCGAATATTCTGTTCATGCACAAGCGCCGCCTTTTCCCAAAAGGTTCGTTCCGGGCTCACGCAAGAGAGCGTTAGCCGGGGATCACCGGTCTGTTCCGGAAATGCCTCGGCGACATACGGACGGATAGTTCGCTCTTCCATCGGCCAGCCGTCCGCCCTCCCGCTCAGCTCGATTTTCACCATCGCCTTGTTGTATTCTGCCGGTGGTTGCAACCCCGTTCCCGGATACTCGAAATACAGGCAAAACGGATCACGTGCCTTTTCCAGCGGTTCGACTACGATGCCGAACGGCTCCGATAAACTCGCCGCTGCATTTTCCAGCACCGGCTGTAGCACCTCGGCGATCATCTCCCGGCACTCATCCCGCAGAGCCTTGAGTCGCCTTTCCTTTTCTGAAGATGTGATTCCAACTTCCCCTGGCTCTTTGGCGTCGCCCAGCCAGTCTCGTGACATGGCAAGATCAATGTCCTCGGAAAAGCGCTCGATAATGCCCCAAGCCTTGGAAAGCGAGGTGCCGCCTCGAAATGTCAAATTTGGTCCGACACCCGCATCGTTGAAGAAGACCGCCAGCACCCAGCACACCCAGAAATCCTTCTCCACATGGAAAGGCGGTAGCCCCATTCGCGCGCCCGTTTCCGTGAACAACGCGCGGCGGTCATTGGCTGGCAGGGTGGCGACAGTGTTCATTCTTTCTGCCCCGCAACTTGGCGGAAAGCTTCGCCGATCCACGCCGGGACCAGCGGGATGTCCCGCAGCAGTTGTTCTTTGTCGGCCTTGCTGAGCCGCGCCCGGAGCTTTTCGATCACCGTCTCATCCACCTGATCCTTCCGCAGAAATCGCAACGCCTGAGCCACCGTGCCACTCACTCGCCCAGCAGTGGCAAGCCGGGCCGGGGTCGTCTGTTTCAAGACCACCGGCAATTTTTGAATCATCACCCGGCGAGAAGGACCGTCGGTCAAATACTCGATCTTCGCCGGAACCTGTTCCGTGAGCCCGAGCAGATTCGCCGCATACGCCCCGGATGGCAGTAATTTCTGGGCACCCCGACGAGCCACCGCCTTGGCAACCACCTCTGGACTCGGCGACAGCTCGCCAATCAACCGGCTCTTTTCCGGGTAGCCATACACTCCGCGATCCACCCGGCGCAGCAGGCCCTTTTTGAGGAGACGAAACAGCGCCAAGTCCACCGCCCCCCGGCTTCCAAGGTCCAGAAACGCGTTTGGGACGAAAACGGAACCCCTCCCTCGGCCGTAGATACGGCTAATAACTGACTTTTCAATGCTTTGTGACGGAGATTGCATTTGGATTCTGTAAGAAAAACAGGGGTATATTTCTTACAATATGGCGTGTTGGGCAAGCTTTATTCTTGAAGCGGCGTGACCGATCTCAACGCCATTTCCGTTTGCAGCGGGTTGTCCAAGCGTCCTGGCGTAAATCCGTCTTTGAGCAAAACGGTTTGGACAGTGACGTGACCGCGTTTTTTTGAGTCGGGAGATGTGTTAGTCTGGGGCCGAAAGGAACCAGATAATGAAAGGCAAGAAATACAGCACAGAAGATAAAATCAGGATCTTGAGGCAAGTCGACGGCGGCG
>Ga0247838_1001097_pt1 | contig 40450 bp, 43 predicted proteins | sample LaCruzMarch2015__5_FD_189097 | JGI IMG/M metagenome (GOLD analysis project Ga0247838, IMG submission 189097) | Freshwater microbial communities from meromictic Lake La Cruz, Castile-La Mancha, Spain - LaCruzMarch2015_15m | ecosystem: Environmental > Aquatic > Freshwater > Lake | place: Spain...
TAATCCACGGAAACACGGTAATTTATGCGGTGACAGTTTTGTTTAACCTAAAAGGATTGTGATGTCCGCTTCATACGCAGAGATTTGTTTGTTGATTGATGGTGAATGGATTTCTGCCAAGGACCGAACATCCTCCCCCGTGGTCAACCCCGCAACGGGCGAAGTGATCGGACAGGTCCCGCACGCCACGCGAGCGGACCTGCAGCGGGCCATCGAATCCACCGCGCGAGGCTTCAAGGTCTGGCGCAATACGCCGGCCTATGAGCGTGCCAAGATTTTGCGTAAAGCGTCCGCCTTGTTGCGAGAGCGCAGCGAATCCATCGCGCAAAAACTCACGATGGAACAAGGCAAGCCTTTGTTCGAGGCGCGCTATGAGCTCAATAGCTCCGCAGACTATTTTGAATGGTTCGCCGAGGAAGGTCGCCGCGTTTATGGTCGCTTGGTACCCTCCCGCAATATTGCTGTGCAACAAATGGTCAAGAAAGAGCCCATCGGTCCTGTGGCAGCCTTTGCGCCTTGGAATTTTCCGGCGATTACACCCTCGCGCAAGATTGGCGCGGCCTTGGCTGCAGGTTGTTCGATCATCATCAAGCCTGGTGAGGAATGTCCGGCAACCGCGGTAGAGATCGCCCGTGCCTTGCAGGACGCAGGATTACCCAACGGGGTGTTGAGTATCTTGTTTGGTGAGCCCAGCGAAATCTCGGAATTTCTCATTCAATCACCCGTGATCCGTAAAGTGTCCTTCACAGGCTCTGTCCCCGTCGGGCGTCACTTGTCCGCCATGGCGGGTCGTGCGCTCAAGCCCATCACGCTGGAGCTGGGAGGTCACGCACCCGTCATCGTCTGTAAAGACGCTGACTTGGACAAAACCGCCCAGATTCTTGCGGCCGGCAAGTTCCGCGGAACAGGACAGATCTGCTTGTCCCCCACGCGATTTTTAGTGGAGCGCAGTGTGTACGAAGAGTTTCTCAAACTGTTTGTCCGCTACACCCAGGAAATGAAAATCGGCAATGGTATGGATCCTGACACCAAGGTGGGCCCGTTATCGAACGAACGTCGGATCAAAGCCATCGGTGAGATGGTCGCGGATGCCAAAGCAAAAGGCGCGAGGATCATGACGGGCGGTGAGCGGGTGCCAGGTCCTGGACTATTTTGGCAACCGACGATTTTGGCTGATGTCGCCCCCGATGCGCTGGTGATGCACGAGGAGCCGTTTGGTCCGATCGCGGTGGTCTTGCCTTTTGATACCCTGGATGAGGCCATCGAGGAGGCCAATCGTTTGCCATATGGCTTGGCAGCCTATGGCTTTACGGAGTCGACACGCAGTGCGATCCGTTTGGGTAACGAACTCGAAGCAGGCATGATCGGGATCAATCACACGCAGATGATCGTGTGTGAGTTGCCCTTTGGCGGCATCAAGGATAGCGGTCAGGGTTCCGAAGGTGGCGCGGAGGGGATACAGAGTTATTTGACGACTAAATTTGTCAGTCAGATATGTTAATTTGCTTGTTAAGTTTTGCTTTTGAAGTACATAAAAATAATCCGGAGACAACATGAAAACAACCAAACTAAACGCACTGAGTATGTTTGCCTGTGCTGCAGCGCTGGGTATGTCGACGCTTGCCTATGCACAAGCGGACTATCCAAATAGGACCATCACCTTAGTGGTGCCGTTTCCACCGGGTGGCGTGACAGATATTGCCGGTCGTGAGGTCGCTAAAAATCTCACCAAATATTTAAATCAACCGGTCGTGGTAGAAAACAAAGTTGGTGCGGGTGGCAATATTGGTACGCAATATGTGGCGCGCAGCAAGCCCGATGGTTATACCTTGGGCCTCTTGACGGTGAGCGCCATGTCGATCGCGCCGCATGTCACCAAAAATCTTGGTTTCAATCCCAGCAAAGACTTTACGCCGCTCACCAATGTCATCACCACAGATGGCGCGATCGTGGCCAGTGCGGCGACTCCTTACAACACGGTCCAGGAACTGATCGCGTTCGCCAAAGCGAATCCCGACAAGGTGAACTATGCGAGTGTGGGTAATGGCTCGATTCCGCATTTGACGGCAGAGATGTTTTCTCAACGCGCTGGGATCAAGATGACCCACGTCCCTTATAAGGGTGCGGGTCCTGCGATGCAAGACTTGCTCGCCAATCAGATCCCAATCTCTTTTGAGACGTCGTTGGCGACAGCCTTAAATAATGTCGCGAGCGGGCGTTTGAAGATCCTCGCCCTTACTGGGCCTCAGCGTTCTCCTGCTGTGCCAAATGTGCCCACTGTGGCGGAGTCGGGCTATCCCAACTTCAGTGCACAGGGCTGGTTTGGATTGTTTGGTCCGGCTAATCTGCCACCCAATGTTGTGGCGGCATTAAACAAAGCCACGACGGATGCGCTACGCGATCCTGAGGTGATTGCCAGGTTTGAAAAGCTCGGTGTACGTCCTGATCCCCAGACGCCCTCGGACTTTACAAATTTTTTAGCGGCTGAGTCTACCAAATGGGGCAATGTCGCAAAGTCGATCAAGCTTGAGCTGGAGTAGTCTGATCCTCTAAGGGCTGACCAGTAAGCGCTGACCACTGAAAGCGCTCCACAGCCGCACCATCGCGTAGGTATCGAGTTTGCAATAGTCGAGCAGCTGTCGCTCGATCTCGGCTTTGCGTGCGGGGGTGGTCTCGGGTCCGACGGCTTCTACAAAGGCGGTCATTGCCATACCGCCGTCTTGTACGCCCTCATGATCGTCGTAGTGTAAGTCTGGACAGAGTGCGGGCAGGACGGCTTTGATGCTCCAACTGCCCTGCTGACTCGGATGGTAGTAATACTCGCGTGCGATCGGCAAGAGATCGACCAAGCTTGCGTTAAGCGCGAGCAAGGCGTGGGCGAGTGGAGGAAATCTCTCGGCCAGCTCAGTGATACGCGTCTTTTCAAAACCAGCGTTATACACAAAGATCGGGATGGACTCGTGACAGGCTGCGACCAAGGCCTCGGCAAACGCTTCTGAGGGATCGTTACCGGAGAGGTCGAGAAAGGATTGCTCGGTGAGTTGTCCTGTGTCCGAGAGGCGATGCACACTGAACTGAAACGGGATCTGCTGATAGGGTCGCGTACCCGGCCAAATCGGCACAGCATAATTAATGGTTTCAAAATCCAGAAAATACGCAGGGAGTGTGTGTTCCGCCTGAGCCAGAGCAGCACCCGCTTGATCAAAATACGCCTCGTTCGTGAGGGTCACGTTTTTAATGCGTTGTTGTTTGGCGCTTAGCAATTGATCGGGGACGTCTCGGAGCTCTATGATGCCTTTGTTGGCGATGAGCGCGAGCAAACCTTTTTTCAGGGGCTTAGGTAGCCAGTCAATGGGGTGTTCGGCTTGAGGCACTTGGCTCTGGCAGTGTGCGTAAAACCCGCAAGGATAAGGATCGTGGCAGTGTTTGCCGATGGTGATCGCGGGTGCTGTGGTTTGAGCGACAGCGCTTTGTGCACCCTCGATCCAGTTCTGGACGTCTGCGCCACGGGCGAAGGCTTCGTCGGTCAGGTCTTTTTCTACGAGCAGGCCTTGGTAGTCTCCACCACCGGGATAGGTCCAGCTGTTGTCGATGTGCGCGAGAGCGATGGCAGTGAGAGGCACGCCTGCTGCGCGGGCAACAAAGGCTTGGACAGCAACGTCTTCTCGATGGTAATCCTTGACGGTGGTGGAGGATTTGACCTCGATCATGCGCCAGGACGTTGGGGTATGGGCTTGGGCATTTTCTTGTACCGGCAGCATCACGTCTGCAAACGCCATCGCCCCTTCGGCGGCAAAGCCGGCTTCGAAGATGGGTTGTGGGGTGTCGAGCAAGCTCAGGGTGAGTGCGAGTGCCGCATCAATTCCTGCGGCAAAGGGCTCAATGACCGTGCCTTGACCTGTGGGGTCGTATATCTGCTGGGCAATCGCTCCGACTTGATGTCCGGTAGCAAAGTTTTTCTGGGAGGCGGCGGTGTCTACGCGCAAGTCTGGGTGATGGACTTCGAGCCACACGCGCTTGGGGCACTGCCGATAGGCCATCAGCTTTGACTTGGATAGTGGGCGCATGGGGAGATCCTTTTGTTCTTTTTGGATTATCACATGCTACTGGTGCTCATATTCAATGCGTACATATCCTGCTTGCTATGAACCCGTTATGTATCTACAATGTATACACTTAATAGGAGTACTCGCATGGATGCAGTGATTCGAAAATGGGGTAACAGTCCTGCCCTTCGGTTAACAACCGCAGTATTAAAAGAGGCTGGACTTCAGCTCGAAGAAAGAGTTGACCTAGTGGTAACAAAAGGCCAAGTGATCATCACCGCAATCGACAAGGTCGAATACGATCTCGATTCGCTTGTTAGCGGTATCAATGCGAAAAATACGCACGATGAAGTTAGCTTTGGCGCCCCCGTTGGCAAAGAGGCGCTTTGATGCCACGCGGATATGTTCCAGATACAGCAGATGTCGTTTGGCTTGAATTTGACCCACAGGCTGGACACGAACAAGCCGGGCACCGACCCGCACTTGTCATCAGCCCTACAAGCTACAACAGCAAAACAGGTCTCATGGTCTGCTGCCCACTGACCTTTAAAATTAAAAAAAATCCTTTTGAAGTGGTAACGCAGATAGATGGTGTCGATTGTGCCGTGCTCTCAGATCAAGTGAAGTCTCTAGACTGGAAAATTAGGCGCGCCAAAAAGAAAGCGACTGTGCCCCCTGTTGTCATGTTGCATGTGAGAGCGAAAATTAAAGCGTTATTAATGATCAAATAGGCCGATATGTCTTCCCTTATTGAATCTTTTGTTTTACCTACCTCTGATCCGGGCGTAAACATTGTGGGTCGTAGGCGCGGCTCGGGTCCGCCGTTATTGTTGTTGCATGGCAATCCTTTGACTCAGCTCAGTTGGGAACGTATCGCGCCAAGATTGGCTGAACAGTTCACGGTGGTGACGACTGATCTGCGTGGCTATGGGGATAGCGACAAACCCGAAGGCCTTCCTGATCACAGTAATTATTCCTTTAGGCGGATGGCGCAAGATCAGGTTGAAGTCATGCAGCAACTAGGGTTTGAGAAATTTTCCTTGGCGGGCCATGATCGTGGCGCACGTACGGCGTTTCGACTGGCGATGGATCATCCTGAAAAGGTTTCGCGCGTCGCTTTTTTAGATATTTTGCCCACACACTGTGTATTCAAAGATATTCAAGCGCAAATGGCAATGGACTTGTATCACTGGTGGTTCATGGCACAACGCAAAGGATTTCCTGAAACCTTGTTGAAAGGAAATGAAGAGTTTTATATCCGCGACAAGCTCATGAAGCAAGGTCCAGGAAAGGGTGGCTTTACCGAGACTGAAATACTTGAATACATCCGAGTCTGTACGCCAGAGAATATTCACGCGGTCTGTGAAGACTACCGGGCGGCTTTCGAGATCGATCTGCCCATGGATACCGCTGACCTTGAGTCAGGGCGAAAGGTGCAGTCCCCAGCTCTCATTCTGTGGGGTGCAAAAAGTCATACGGCCCACCACCATGATCCACGCGTGGAGTGGCCAAAATATTGCGCAAATATTGTTCGAATGGCTGAATTACCCTGCGGCCACTATCCGACCGAGCAGGCGCCAGAGGAAACGCATCAGGAACTGAGTGAATTTTTTGCTTCTGGTGTCGGGAAGCCGTAGTTTACAAAATCACAATTTACACCCTCACCTGCGACATCAGTTTTTCAAAATGTGTCAGGTCAGGTGTTGGATGACCGGGCACCTTGGCCAAGTCGTCATAGCGTCTCAGGCGCACGGCCTCGGCGTAAAAGGGTAAGGCTTCAAACGCCTCAACTTGCTTTTCATCAAAAACGCCGCCTTGTAGCTCAAGACTATGCTTGGAGGCGGGCGATAGGTCGGCCCAATAGCCTGCATCGACCGCACACAAATAGCGCTTTGCATCGACGTGCAGTTTGATGGGCTCTAACACGGCGTCTGGGAATAGGCTTCTTAAAAAAGGTAAGGCCACAAATTGATGTAGGTCATCTTTGGTGGGCATAATATCGGTGGGAAGCGCTTCAGCAGGTACCTCATCAGTTACCTCACTAGAACGATGTGGGCTCAGCATATGACCAAGATCATGCAGCAAGGCCGCCACCACTGTCTCTGGTGTCTCGTTCGCTTTTTCTGCTAAGTCTGCACACTGCAAGGCATGCTCAAGCTGGCTCACAGACTCTTGGCCGTACCATGTAGTGGCGCGGCTATTCAACAGTTGGACAATTTCCGGAATAGACAAGGACATGTTGAAAGACCCTTAAAATGACTACCGCGCACGTGCGCCAATGATAGCGTAGCGCAGTTTCGAACACAGGAAATCAATAATAGCGACCGTGATCAAAATCAACAAAATGACAAAGGACATTGGTTGAAAATCCATGGTGCGGATTTGTTCGGACAAGATCAAGCCAATACCGCCTGCCCCCACGATACCAATAATAGAAGCGCTACGCGTATTGGATTCAAAGGCATAGAGGACTTGGCTCAACAACACCGGCATCAGTTGAGGCAGGATGCCAAAGCGCACGGAGGCCACATTAGAGCCGCCGGTGGAGAGCACGCCTTCGACAGGCTTATTGTCAGCCGCCTCGATAGCCTCAGAAAATACTTTACCGAAAATACCAAGATCTGCCATAAACAAGGCCAGCACGCCCGCAAAAGGACCTAAGCCGACCACGTTGATCCAGATCAAGGCCCAAATCAAAATGTCGACGCCTCGCAATGTATCAAAACTGCGTCGCGCCATAAACTGCACCAACCTGTTGATGGTGGTGTTTCGGGCCGCCAGAAAACCTAGCGGAAACGCGACTAACGCAGCAAACAAGGTACCCAGCAAGGCGATCGATAATGTTTCCAACATCGCATATAGATAAACCTTGGTCATGGCCCAAGTCCCCGGGTTGGGAGGCATCATGAGCACGACCATCTTACCCAGCTCCCCCAATCCGCCCCAGATACGGGCAAAGGTCATGTCAAGCTTATAAATGCCAAAGGCAAATAATGCGAAAGCCACTAGGCCGATAAAAATGGCGGTCCAATTGCCTTGGTAGAGCGGTTTGAAATGACTCGCATAGCGTTGACGCAATTGGTCACGCTCACCTGGTTGAGTGGTATCGGCTAGCGGCGTCGTCACTTGACTCATGATCTGGCGTCCATTCCGATGAGTTTGTGGCGAATGCGTTCCGTCACAGCGTCAATGATCATGACTGTTGCGATGATCATGACCAACAAAGCACTGATGTCTGCATAATAAAACTTTCTGATGACTTCGAGCAGGGTTTGTCCGATACCGCCCGCGCCCACAAAGCCCAACACAGAGGCACCTCTAACGTTGATTTCAAAGCGCAACAACGCATAGCTGGCAAAGTTTGAAGCGACTTGGGGCAACACTGCGAAACGAATTTTGTGAAACCAGTTGCCACCCGCAGCGACTACGCCCTCGACCGGTTTCATGTCGATATTTTCAACGACTTCGGCAAAGAGTTTGCCTAAGGCACCAGCGCTATGGATAGCGAGTGCCAAGATGCCGGGTAAAGGACCCAGGCTAAAGGCCACAACGAAAATCAGTGCGAACACCAGCTCAGGCACTGTTCTTGAAAACTCAAGCAAACGGCGGGTCAAAAACACCACGCCCTTGCTCTGTGTCAGGTTTTGACTGGCCAAGAAACACAAGACAAACGCCGCGGTGGCGCCAAGCAAGGTGCCAAGGTAGGCCATTAACAGCGTCTCGCCCATGAGGGCTAACCACTTTTTCCAACCCCAAAACCACTCGGCGGGATCTGAAATGACGGGACGACCGTTGTCCAGGTGAGCGATTCTGTCAAAGTAGCTGACAAAGCTACCAATATTCTCATGAAGCTTTGAGAAAGAGATCTCAGCAAAATGACCGGAGAATAAAACTAATATTACCAATAATGAAATGCCTAGCCAAAGCTGGCGGCGTTTAAGTGCCACCGCTTGGGCATAGGCGGTCTCCAATAGTCGAGGACGGGAATCAATCATCGACAATTACTTTTTACGCAGGCTATCAACGAACTTGTTCAATTCGATAATTGGCAAATAGGCTTCATGCGTCACAGTTTGGTAAGGCTCTAATTTGCCATCGGATAACTTGTCAAAGGCAGCCTTATCTTTCTGAGCAGCATTCAAGAAAGCCTCTTCAATTTTCTTTTTGAGCTCAGGTGGGAGGCTGTCTAAATAAGCCATTGGACTGTTCACGATTTGATCTGATTTAAAAATGATGCGGAAATCATCTTTTTTGACCATACCCTTGTCGACCATGCGTTGCAGTTCAGAGTCGTTTTCGTTGTTCCACCAGTTGGCCGCGACATCCACGGTACCTTGATTCAAGGCCATCACTGCATTGACGTGGCTTCCTGTATAGACCACTTTGCCAAAATGCGCTTCAGGTTTAATGTTCATGGTGTTCATGACAAAGCGTGGCACGTTGTTTCCTGAAGTGGAGTTAGGATCAACGAGACCCAAATTTTTACCCTTCAAGTCAGCCAGTGATTTATATGGGGAGTCGGCTTTGACATAAAACACGGAGTGAAAGCCCTTGACGCCGCCTTTAGCGACATCTATAACAAAAGGCGTTGTCTTCACACCAATCATGCGAGCGCGCGCATAGGAGGCAGGACCGTAGTAAGCAATATGAATTTGACCTGCACGCTGACCTTCAATCACTGCAGCATAGTCGCCAACTGTGCGCAACTTCACTGGCACACCAATTTCTCGTGACAGATACGCAGCAAAATCAGAAAAACGCTCAGTCACTTGAGCTGCGTTTTCGGCAGGGATCGTGGCAAAAACTAATTCGGGGTATTTAGCTTTCCAGTCTTGCGCTTGGGCAGACACAGCAAAGAGACTTGAAGCAGCGAGAGCGAGCAGAGCACGACGAATGAGCAACATAAAAAATCCTCTTGAATTGGGGAAGAAAAGGCTTGAGGTAAAACTAAACGAGGCTAGCTTGTAGATTTAAAGCAGACACATTGGGAGAACTCAACACAGGTGAAACGTATTGCGTTGTATCGTTGGCTTCGATGCCATACAGATCATGCACCAAGGCCTCGGTAAACTGCTCAGGCACGTCATCAAACACCACGCGGCCATCAGACATGCCGATCAAGCGATCGCAATAGTCGCGTGCGATGTCGAGATCGTGCAGGTTGCAAATCACCGTAATACCCAACTCTTCATTGATGCGTTTTAAAGCATCCATCACCATCAGGGTATTTTTGGGGTCGAGCGAGGCAATCGGCTCGTCGGCCAAAATGATTTGTGGCTTCTGCACCAAGGCACGACAAAGCGCGACACGTTGTTGCTGGCCACCCGACAGTTGATCACAACGCTGCGCAGCAAAGTCAGCCATACCAAAGCGGTCTAAGGTTTCCAAGGCATCCAGCTTGTCTTTGTCACTCCAGAGTGTCAGCAGCGCACGCCAGGTAGGTACGGTGGTCAAACGTCCCATGAGCACATTGGTCAAGACATCCAAGCGACCCACCAAGTTGAATTGCTGAAATACCATGGCGCAGTTACGGCGCCACTCATTCAACGCCACACCCTTGAGATCGGTGACGACGACGCCGTCATACTCGATCGCGCCTTGGGTGGGTTCATTCAGACGATTGATCATTCGCAGCAAGGTTGATTTACCTGCACCTGAGCGGCCGATCACACTGACAAAACTGCCAGCATTGACCTCTAGTGAGACGCTATCAACAGCAGTGTGCGCACCAAACTGTTTGGTCAAATTGCGAATAGATAAAGTCTTCATTTTTTTAAACTTTCATCAATAATGAGAGAATATATTCATCAGAATAGATTTTGAATATTTCACTGTTATGACGTATTTAAACAATGCGGACTTTAGATCACGCGTACTTAGACATCGCGCACGTTAGACACGCCGCACGTTAAACGACCCGCACGCCAGCACGCCACACTGCACGCACAACAGGTTGTTGACGTCCATCAGGCAAGGTGATCATCCGCACTTGAAGCAAATCCGAGCGCAACCCCATTTCAAGGCTGCCTCTGTCGTGCAAGCCAACGGATTTTGCTGGGTTTCGGCTGACCAAGGCCACCGCCTGTGGCAAGCTCAAACCCGCGGTTTCGGTCAGGCGCACCATCGCGGAGATCAAACTACCTGGGACATAGTCGGACGAGATGATATCGACCAGACCTAATTTGACCAACTCAGTGGCAGACACATTGCCCGAGTGCGAACCGCCCCGCACCACATTGGGACCACCCATGATGTTGAACATGTTGCGCGCTCTGGACGCTTGGGCTGCGACGACCGTCGTGGGAAACTCACAGACCGTTGCGCCTTCGGCAAAGGCCTCCTCGACATGCGCGACCGTGGTGTCGTCATGGCTCGCCAAGGTAATGTGATGATCCTGACAGTATTGGGTAAAGTATGCGCGGTGTGGTTTGGCATAACGCGCCTGCGCCTCTTGCGACAGGGCGACACGCTCCTCAAACTTCTCTTTGGACCAGCCTTTTTTGCCCGTAAAATAAATCCAGGCTTGCTCAATATTTTCCCATTGGCGCTGACCAGGGGTATGGTCCATCACCGAAATCATTTTTACTAAGTCATTGCCTATGAAAGGTTCAAACAACTCAAGGGTGTTGGGTGCAGGCAATTCACAGCGCACATGTAAATAATGATCCGCACGCAGGACGCCTCGGTTGGCAAAGTCTGACATACACGCCAACACCGTATTCCATTCGCTGCCACGCACGCTTTCCGGATCGGCCTCGCCTACTCCTAAGGCGTCCAGGACAGTGGTGATACCCGCTGCTGCAACTTCAGCATCGTGCGCAAGTACGGCGGGCGCATCATCCCAACGTACTTTGGGACGCGGCATCATGTGACGTTCAAAATTATCGGTGTGTACTTCAACTAATCCCGGCAGAAGATAGTCACCCTCTAGATCAATTGCGTGGGGCACCGAAGTTTGACCTTGATCGATGCGCTGAATCAGACCATCCTGACTAATCAGACTCCCATGCACCACTTCCTCTTGCAGCACTAAGTGTGCATTGGTGAAAACAACGGGAGTAGAAGTTGGCGTGTGCATCATTGTGTTTCCAAGGGCAACATGGACACCGTGCGGCTGACCACTTGTTGTGCCACTGTGTCATCGTGAAAAATACCAAGAATGGCCACACCCTGAGCGCGGGCTTGAATAATCATCTCGATCACTGTTTGAGTATTGACAGGATCCAGGGACGCTGTGGGCTCATCAAGCAAAAGCAAGGGCCGTGGCTTGATAAAGCTGCGGGCCAGATTGATGCGCTGTTGCTCGCCGCCAGAAAAGGTCGCAGGTGGCAATTGCCATAAGGCCTCAGGAATGCGTAAGCGGGTCAGCCAGTGCGCAGCCTGTTCACGGGCTTGCTCGCGACTGACGAGATCCAAGCCGTTTTCCAGCAAAGGTTCGGCCACAATATCAATTGCCGCCACACGCGGAATGACTCTCAAAAACTGACTGACATAGCCCATTGAATGCGCACGCAAATGCAATACCGCACGCGCGCTGGCCTGGGTCATATCGATATATTGACCATCGGTGTCGCGTACCAAAATTTCACCGGCACTGGCACGATAGTTACCATAAGCGAGTTTCAGGATGGTGCTTTTGCCCATGCCAGAGGGGCCACTTAAGCGAACACATTCACCCGGACTTAAAGTCAAGTTAAAATTTTGCAATACGGTCAAAGCCGTGCTGTTTTGCAAATGCAATAAAAATTGCTTGCTCAGCTTGTTCATCTGCAGCATGGGCTGCGTGTTTGTGCTGTGAAGTGTCATGGCTGCAATACCGAAGAAACCAACAACTGCGTGTAGGGATGCTGAGGATCGTCTAGCACCTGATCGGTCAAGCCCGTTTCAACCGCCTGACCGTTTTGCATCACCATCATGCGTTGCGCCAACAGTCGTGCGACGGCCAAGTCATGCGTCACAATGATGGCGGCCAAGTTCATTTGGCGTGTCAGGGTGCGCATCATATCGAGCAGCTTGGCTTGCACGGACACATCCAAACCAGAAGTCGGCTCGTCCATAAATACCAAGCGTGGCTGGGTAATGAGATTGCGTGCGATTTGCAGCCGTTGGCGCATGCCGCCCGAGAACGTATCGGGACGATCATCAATCCGGTTTGGGTTAATTTCCACCCGCTCTAGCCAATCAATGGCTTGCGCGCGCAACTGGCCGTAGTGGCGCTGACCCAAGGCCATCAAGCGTTCGCTTACATTGGCACCTGCAGACACGTTCATGCGCAAACCCTCTGCGGCATGTTGGTGCACAAAGCCCCAATCGGTGCGGGCCAGCATGCGTCGTTGCGCCTCGGACATGGCATAGATTTCTTGCAAGCCGTGGTCGCGCAAATCAAAATACACGTGGCCCGCGCTAGGCATGTGCCGCGCCGCAACGGTATTGAGCAAGGTGGTTTTACCCGAGCCCGATTCACCCACAATGGCCAGTACTTCGCCGGGCCATAAGTCAAAAGAAATATCGCGTACGACGGTTTTCGCACCATAGGCGCAAGACAAGCCCTGCACGCGCATCAAAGGCGGCGTAGTATCCAGTTCACTCATGGCGCCACCTGCCGTTTGCTGCAATAGTCACTGTCGGAGCAGACAAACATTTTTTTGCCTTGATCGTCCATGAGGACTTCGTCCAAGAAACTTTCTTTGGAGCCACACAGTTCACAGGCTGACTCCCAGCGTTGAATCTCAAAGGGATGATCGTCAAAGCCCAAGCTTTCCACCGTGGTGTAAGGCGGCACGGCATAAATACGTTTTTCTCGACCTGCGCCAAACAGCTGCAAGGCAGGATTGAGATGCATTTTTGGATTATCAAATTTTGGGATGGGTGACGGCGACATGATGTAGCGACCATTGACCAACACCGGATAGTCATACGTACTAGAGATATGTCCGTAGTGCGACAAGTCTTCAAATAAATTGACATGCATCAGGCCATACTCTTGCAAGGCATGCAGCTGTCGGGTCTCTTGTTCACGCGGCTCTAGGTGCTGCATGGGCTCGGGCACAGGCACCTGATACACAAGTACCTGTCCCTCGCGCAGCGGTGTTTCTGGAATACGGTGACGCGTTTGAATGATGCTGGCGAGCGTGGTGTCGGTGGTCACCTCCACGCCCGTTGTGCGTTGAAAGAAGCGCCGAATATTGACGGCATTGACCGTATCATCAGAACCTTGGTCAATCACCTTGAGCACATCGGTGGAACCAATGATCGAGGCCGTGACTTGAATGCCACCTGTACCCCAGCCGTAGGGCAAGGGCATTTCACGCGAGCCAAAAGGTACTTGGTATCCTGGGATGGCGACCGCCTTGAGAATCGCGCGCCGAATCATGCGCTTGGTGCGCTCGTCAAGATAGGCAAAGTTGATATGCGGGTCACGCGCTGGACCAGACTCAATGGGATTATTTTGCGACATGATCGTCCTTCGCTTGGTCATGCTTAGCTTGGTCATCCTTCGTTTGGTCAACCCCAAGCAAGACATGTGACTGTCGCATTTTCCGGACCAACTCCAATTCGGACTGAAAGTCGACGTAATGCGGCAATTTCAAATGCTGCACAAAGCCTGAGCTTTCCAAGCTGTCACTGTGTGACATGACAAATTCTTGCATCTGCGCCGGCGAAACAACGGCCTCGCCCAACTCGTCTGCACGGAGAGCACGATCCACCAAGGACATGGCCATGGCTTTGCGTTCGCTGTGACCAAAGGCCAAACCATAGCCCCGCGTAAATTGTGGCGGTTGTGTGAGGCTGCCTTGAAATTGGTTGATCATTTGACATTCCGTGACGGGTAAATCACCCACGGAAATTTCAAAGCCAAGCTCTTCAGGCACGACGCACAACTCGACGGTGCCAAAACGAATCTCACCCACAAAAGGATGGGATTCAGAATAGCCACGCTGCGTGGAATAGGCCATGGCCAATAAAAAGCCTTCGTCGGCTCGCGCCAAATTTTGCAGTCTGGCGGACCGATTGGCAGGAAAGCGCACAGGCTGTCGCGTTAAATCAAAGGGGTCAGGATCGCCCGCTTCAGGCACTTGCCCCTCGAGCAAGCTTTCGTGGTTGAGCAGATCAACCACTCGGGGTGTCGCCTCGTGATTGACCTCGCCTTTGCGCGCTACCGGTGCGGATTGACCCGTGGCCAGCAAACTGAAATCCAACAAGCGCTGGGTGTAGTCGTAGGTCGGGCCCAACACCTGGCCACCTGGCAGGTCTTTAAACGCGGCAGAGATACGGCGCGCAATCTGCATGCGTCCTGTATCGAGCGGTTGGCTATAGCCTAGCCTTGGCAAGGTTGCGCGATAGGCGCGCAACAAAAAGATCGCCTCCACCAAATCGCCGGCACTTTGCTTGATGGCCAAGGCTGCTAAATCTGGATCGTAGACAGAACCCTCTGTCATGACACGGTCAACGCTCAACCGCAGTTGCTGACGAATTTGTGCCACGGTGAGTTCTGGCACCTCAGGATCGCCACGGCGCTGCTGCGCGAGCAATTCGTAACTATTGAGGATGGCGGCTTCGCCTCCTTTGACCGCTACATACATGGCGTCAATCCTTCACTTGAGTTGAGCGGGGCAAGCCGATCAAGGTGTCGTGGTGGGTGAAGAAAAAGTCAAGGCCACAGGGTGCATGGACCTGGCTCGCGCGACGCGCAGAGACAAAACCGTCTGGCAAACCCTTCAAGCTCAACGGGCGCGTCCCGTTGACGCCAGGACCACTGAGCGTCCAAGCCTCTGCGGTGGGTGCAGTATCGACGTCCGTCACTTGCACAATACAAGTGGCAGACAGCTCTGGGTACTGGGCATTGCCCTGGGCTAACTGTTCTAAAGCGGGCAGCTCCTTGGCATCCGCCACCCAGACAAAATCAGCGTCACCGGGCGCACTGACCACGGTGCAACCCGTGTGAAATCTCAGCCACGGTCCTGCATAGCTGTTGGCGAAACCCTCAGACAGCCACACCTTGCAGTCCTGATCCAACAATGCCAACAATAAAGCCGCGGCTGCTGCATGCGCGTGTTGGGGGACTTGGATCGCAGGATTAGACAAGCTCAGATCAAGCGTCTGGGGTTGGCCTGGCAAAGACAAGGCCTCTAAGGCTTGGCGAAAAACGGCCTGACTGCACAGTGTGGGATTGGAAAATCCACGCCCGATATCTTTGAGGGAGGGCTGTGTCAGGGTTGACTGCATCTGGGATGGCTGTGTCACGCTTCTTGACCTTCATCTGGGGAATCTTGACCGGCTTCACGTGCCACGGTGAAAAACTCTACTTTGGTGGCTTGCGCCTGTGCATTGTTTTCTTGCTTTTGCTCAGACAACCATTCACTGAGCGGACGCAAGAGCACTTGATCCCAATGGTCATGCAAGGCGGGTTCTTGCAACAGTGCATCAGCCACCGCAGCGAGTTGGGCATGTCGGTGTGAGCTGCCCATGACATAGGCCACGCCCACTTGTTGGCACCGTGTCAATTGCGCATCAGGCTTCAGCACACAGCGTGTGAGACTGACCTCGCCCAAGTTAAAGCGCGATCCTGTGCCGCCTGCCCGGGCTTGTACCATCATGAGGCCGGTCTCAGCGGGGCGGAGCCACTCCAGATTACCCAGGCAGTGGCTGGCCAAGTGTTGTTCTAACAAACTCTCAGGTGCCCTGGCCAAAAGGGCCATCCATGCTTTTCTGGCAACTACCGCGGGGGGCAAGTCCTGAGCAGGGGTGGTGTAATCACTGTGCAACATTGTTTGAATAACTTAAGGGCATAAATTCGCTACTATACAAAAGTAAAATTTCAAATCTGTGACCGCGTCACGCTTTAGCTAGAAAATACCCCTTTCCACACCCTTATGTCCACACCCTTTAGACACGCTGCCTATTTTGCACCCGCACCGCAGTCGCAGGCTTGGGAGCTTGGCTCTCAATGGCTAGGACGCTGCGCGCACCAAATGATTCCGCTGGCGCAGCCGCACTTTAAAGACTTGAGTGCGGATTTATTTGAAACATTGACACGCACACCCAGGCTCTACGGCTGGCATGCCACGCTAAAAGCGCCTTTTGAATTGAATGTTACTGCAACGCCAGAGGCAATTCAGCCGACATTCAGTCAATTAGCACAGGATACGGTGAGCGCCTTTCACCTGCCCTTGAAATTGGTCGAAATGGGGGATTTTCTGGCTTTGGTGCCCGCACAACCTAGCCCGGCTCTGCAGCAGCTTGCAGAGGATTGTGTGCGGGGGTTGCATCCACTCGCCTTGCCACTCTCAGAGGCCGAGCTGAAAAGAAGAACCGGCACAGGTTTGACGGCCAGACAAGCAGAACTGCTGCACGCCTGGGCCTATCCCTATGTGATGGAGCAATTTCAGTTTCATATGACACTGTCGGGGTCATTAAAGAATGTCGCGCCAGAGGTAAAAGAAGCGTTGAAAGCAGCCGCCCAAGAATGGTTTGCTCCCTTGTTACAGCAAGGAATGGACATCGATGCGGTCACTTGGTTTGCACAAGACCAAAAGAACGGCGACTTTAGGTGGGTGGAACATTTTGAACTGAGCGCTTCAAAATTAGGCGCTTCAACGTGCGCTTGATCTTCGTCATTGGACCGTCAGGCGCGGGCAAGGACAGCTTGCTTAATTGCCTGCGCCAAGATGTGGCGGACATAACAGCCATGTCTGACTCAACGCCCCCCCCACCTTTGTATTTTGCAAAGCGCACCATCACAAGAAGCCACGACCAAAGTAACGAGGACCATGAGGTCGTTGATCCTTCAGAGTTTGAGTCGCTGGTCAACAGCGATGCCTTTGCCATGCACTGGTTTGCCAATGGCTTGCACTATGGCGTTCGACACCAGGAACTCGCGCCTATGTCAGAGGGCACCTGGGTGATGGTCAATGGCTCGCGCGCTTACTTGGAGGAAGCTAAGCGACGCTTTCCTGGACTGACTGTGCTCTTTATTACAGCGCCTGTCGAGGTATTGCGTGCCAGGCTGTTGTCCAGAGGACGAGAAAATGCAGAGGCCATCGAAGCCCGACTGCATCGTTTACAAGACGTGGTGCTAGAGCCGCAAGATCTATGCGTGTCAAATGGTGGCAGTTTGGCAGACAGCGTAATAGCGCTAAAAAAACTTTTGCAGCAACGCACAGGAATTTCTTTAGTCAAAATTTAGTCAAAATTTAGTCAATAAATAGAAACAATTGAAGATTAGATTTGAAAGTGTCAGTCATGTTGGCTGACCTCTTCAAACGTCAAGGATTCTTCATGTTTCATCTCCCAAAAAAATCCGTGTCTTCGCTTGCGCTCATGGCGCTGTCCGTATGCTGCGCAACAGCCGTTCAAGCACAAACAGAATTCCCCGCTACATTGTCGGGCCATGTCGTGATTCCTGCCGCGACTTTTATCAAAGCACCTGCCGATGCACCCTCCACTTTGCAATCCTCCGGCAAGTTCACCACCGGCAAGCGTGTAGAAGCCATGGGCTCAATCGAAGGCCAGTCTAATGGTCGTCCAACGGGCGTCAAGCTCCCCTTTGAAGGTCAACCCATCCAAGGACATTCAGGCATTAAAAAAATGCCTGACGGCACCTATTGGATCTTGACTGACAACGGTGCTGGCTCAAAGGCTAACTCGCCTGACTTTATGCTGTATTTGACGCATTACAACATTGACTTTGCCTCAGGCAAAACCGATACGCTGAAAACTATTTTCTTGCATGATCCAGATAAAAAAGTACCTTTCCGAATTGTCCATGAGGCGACCGACAAACGTTACTTAACAGGCGCAGACTTTGATCCCGAATCCTTTCAATTCGCAGGCGGCTTTTTGTGGATCGGTGAAGAGTTTGGACCCTACCTCATCAAAGCAGACATGAATGGTAAGGTGGTTGAAATTATCGAAACCTTAGTCGATGGCAAATTGATCAAATCACCCGATCATTTTTCTGTCATCGCACCCAATACCCCAACAGATTTGGTCGCTTTTCAATTGCGCCGCTCCAAAGGCTATGAGGGCATGGCCGTCTCCACAGACGGCAGCATGCTGTATCCCTTGTTTGAAGGCGCACTTTGGGACGAGGCAACAAAGTCCTATGAAAACGTCGATGGCAAACAATACTTACGCATCGTTGAGTTTGACGTCAAAGCCAACAAATGGACTGGCCGTCATTGGAAATATGTCATGGAAGCCAACCACCATGCCATTGGTGACTTCAACATGATGGATGCCAATACAGGCTTGATTATTGAGCGTGACAATGGCGAAGGCACTCAGGACAAAGCCTGCCCAGCAGGTGAGCGCCGTAAAGATTGTTTTCATGACCTGGCCAAGTTCAAGCGTGTCTACAAAGTTGAACTCAACGACGCCAATGTGGGTGGTCCTGTTCGGAAAATTGCTTTCATCGACTTGATGAAAATCCAAGATCCACAAAAGAAAGCCAAGAAACCCCTCAATGGCGATGTACTTACGTTTCCATTTTTCACCATTGAAAACGTCGACATCGTTGACGCCCGTCACATCGTTGTGGGTAACGACAATAACCTGCCCTTTTCAAGCAGCCGTGATCCCAATAAGGCCGACGACAATGAGTTAGTCTTGCTCGAAGTCGAAGCCCTGTTGAAAGCAAAATAATTTGCTCGAATCAGAGTGAGTATTTTTAAGGCCACCAGCACCTAAACATGCTGCGTGGCCTTTTTGATTGATTTCATCTTGGGAAATCATGCTCGCCATTCATCAACATGCTGAAATCTCACTAACCGCGTTGGGTTGCATGAAAGTCATACTACAAATACTCAAGACAAATGAAGCGACAGCAGATTTCTATCATTCGCTGGCCTATCAAGATCTCACAATCCCGAAGGCGATACGCGCAAAGGGTAAAAACACAGCGAAACCGATCGTAATGGTTACAAGCGTCATCACGACAGAGGCTTTTTTTTTATGGGAGGCAGTGTTGACCTTCTTGCTCGGCAGGATACGAGATCAAGAACTCCCCAAAGCAAGAAGCTGCCAAATAAAATGATCCCAGCAAGAGATCCAATAGTCGTTAAATGGCAAATTGCCCAAACAATGACACCGACCAACATGGGATCTTTCAGTTTTAATTTAATTGCGTTACGCGGCACATAGGCCGCGGCAATCAAAATGAGAGAGACAAGACTGAAATAAACGGTGATGAGCCAAGCCCACGATGGGGGTGACCAAATTGTGATGGGCTGCGGTCTGGCTTCTAAATAACCAAGCGTCATCAACACCAAGCCAGCAATTGAAATCAGCGAGGCCATGTTGGCTCTCCCCTAAATACTGAGGAGTATACCTAATAATAAACATTTGTTTATTATGATAATCGCATTTTTCTTAAAAAATGTGGATGTTGAACCGTAGCATGCAACTCAAGGCGTTTTAAGCCACTATTTTCAAAATCTTACCTACCAAGCCTTTTTTTGGTAGGTCAGGTAATTGCTCGAGGGGGATTTTAGAAATTCCCTCAGCCGTTTCGGCGTTGATCCCCAAGCTTAAGAGCATGTGATAGATAACCTGATCCTCGTAATCCTGTGGCTGCGGCGAATCGAGCATTTCTTGAATAGCACCTCGTAAGGCAATCATCACAAGGTTAGCGGCGATCTCAGGAGGCATTTCGGTAAAGCAGCCTTGCTCAATGCCTTGTGCAATATCCTTTTTAATATCTAGATAGCCTTTGTGTTGCATGTCGGTAAATGGCCACTCAGATTTCAGCATTAGCCGGCCTAGCAATGGCGTACCGGTCAGCAACCGAATTCCCATTCTGGTTTTAGCCGCCATGCGCATGGGCACGTCAAGAATTGTGGAGCCCATTAATGCAATCGGAGACGTTAATTCTCGCCCCGCTTGTTTAGCACTGACATTGAGTAAATCGTCGACGCTACGAAAGCATTTAAAGAAAGTGTCTCGAGACACTTGCGCATGCTCAGTCACATCTTCAACTTTGATTTCATTGGCAGGTTTAATCGAAACCAACTCAGGACTCGCAGACACGAGGTGGGAGCGCACCCGCAAATGCTGTTTTTTGTTGTTGCCAAAGAGGTGGTGAATAATTTTAGCCATAACAGAGTCTAACTGACTGAGTCGTTCATCACCGCGATCTTACCTAGCAGGCCAGTTGCCGGAAGTTTTGGTAACGATGGCATTGGAACTTTTAATAGCTCATCTGCAGTTTTCGAATCCAGACCTAAACCCATTAGCACTGGGGACAACACTTTATTTTCATAACCGTTAGACGACGCTGGCTTGCCAAGCATGGTGTGAACACCGCCCATAAGACTACCGATCAAAAGGTTGCATCCAATTGAGGCGGGCATTTTTGTAAACACCCCTTCTTTAATACCCTGCTCCACGTCAGCACTGATGTGTTTAAAAACATTGACATCTTGATTTTGACTAGGCCAAGGCAGTTGAATAAGAAAATTTCCTAAAAGCGGCACTTTCACCAAAAACCGCATCGTGAGCTTTGTGGTGACAACCAATCGGGTCGCCGTGTCTGGAATCTGATGCGTGATCGCCTCGATCTCGGTGGTGAGTTCGCGCGCCAATTGACTCACAAGAGCCAAAACAGATGCCTGAACGGATGGAAAGTATTTGTAGAAGCTACCGCGAGAGACCTGCGCATGTTGAATGACGTCGTCGACATCGATCTCATGAATCGATTTCTCTGAAGAAAGCGCCAGTACGCTAAATATCAAAGTGTTTTGCATTTCCTCTCGTCGCGAGGCTGCAACTCTAATTCGGTGGTCTTGGATTTTCAACATAACGTAATTCTTAGCCCAGTGGCTGGTTTTGATTAGAAGATAAATAGAATCGTTCAGTGAATCATTGTACTTGGCGCACTTTGAAACCCCTTCTTTCTGATTCTACAACCTTGAAAGTCACGCATCAATCGAGCTTGCGTAAAAGTAAAAAGACATGATTTAATAAACAATCTGTCATGATGACAAATTGGTATTATTTAATACACAGTGGTTGTATGCAATAAATAATACGCAGACATCAACCTGAAACTGCGCACTCCGGAAAAAACATGAATGACTTGAAAAAATATCTCAACTATCGCTTAGCCCTTTTGGGAATGCTGACCTTAATGGCCGGTTGCGGAGATGACTCGTCATCAAGCAGTTCGCAAACAGATCCAGGTACGCCTAAAACGCTGGTAACCGCTGCAAATGGAGTGAGCACGCAAATATGTGCCCCGAATGCTGAATGTATTTCCCCTCTTTTTGCAAAACTCGCAGGGGTTTCGAACAAACTGAGCATCGCTGCTACGCCTTGGACCAACACTACTACTAACATTATCACCCTCTCTCAGATCCCTTATGTCGAAGGTGCTGTGACGGCTGCGCAGATCGACCCAGCAGGTAGTGTTTTCTCAATCACAACCGATGACAAATATCGCTATTTCCAAGGTAATGGGTTACCAAGTACGCCAATGGGAAATTTTCCTGTGCAGCCAGGCACTGCGGCCTACTCGTATTACGCGGCCTTGCCAGGTGGGACCGATCCGCGAACAGGTCAAGAATATTCATCTTCAGCAGAGATTTCTATTTCCCCTTACGACCTTAGAGGAAAATTGCCTTTAAACCCCAAAGTGACTGGCTTTAATCCTATTAACTCGCTCATCGTTGGCATCACATTAACCGGTACAGCTTGGCATGCAGAAATTGCAAACGATGCAAATGGTAATTGGTACAGCCCGACTAATGCACTGCCGAATGATCAGTGCTTTGGCCACCCCTACTCTCAGCAATATCACCTGCATGGCTATTCATGGAAGTGCTTCCCTAATCAAGGGACTACGGGTCATTCCCCTTTATTTGGCTATGCATTGGATGGCTTCGGAATTTTTGGTCCACGCGGTGACAATGGACAGATGGTCACGAATGCTCAGTTAGACGAGTGTCATGGTCATACACACCCTGTTGAATGGAACGGTACGATCCAAAACATCTATCACTACCATTTGAATAATGAATATCCTTTTTCTGTAGGGTGTTTTAGAGGTACGCCTGACTACGCTGCGGCGCTAGGCTCTGAAGCGATGCGACAGGGCGTGCCCTACGATAAGCTTCCAGATCTGTCAGGAAATACTGTTCCTCCAAGTGTGCTCTCTGACGTGATAAAAAGCGGGGTGCGCTAGGCCCGTTCGAAAACGTGTCCTTCAACATTCTTGCCATTGATGCTGGCAAAAGCCAAACCTTAGCGCTTTTACACAATGGCGAGGTATTGGGATGGGGAGGCACGGGTAGCGGACGTTATTCGCCCGGAAACATCGATATCTGCAGTCCTCGAAGATCAAATCGCGATCCTGTATTCGTTGGGCAATCTGAACGTTTTTCTGCAACGTCCGCTGGCTACGGTGTCAGTCTGGGCGTGACGATGAAAAACGAAGTGTTAGTTTGGGGTTGGAATCCAATCGGTATCGGTGGTGCTTCGGCAAGTTCTGAAATACCCACCCTCATAGAATCCATTGCTCGCCCTGTATCCGTGGCGGCAGGTCAATCAATCTTTGCTGCCCTTGATCAAGCAGGCAGTCTTTACACTTGGGGGCTCAATGTGGATCACGCACTAGGCCGGCCGACTGAACATATGAATGCTTTGCCTGGCATTGTGCAGGACCTTCCCGCTATGCAAGCAGTCGCGCTAGGTGATCACTTTATGATCGCGTTATCGCACGCGGGTGAAGTTTTTTCTTTTGGCAGTAATTCCGCTGGACAACTTGGGCTCGGGCATCTAAAAAACGCAACTTCTCCAACACCTGTTCGCCTCACGGCTTCGATTAAGAGTATCGCCGTAGGTGCGACCCACGTCTTAGCGCTTAGCCGTGAGGGCAACGTTTACGCTTGGGGGAGTAATCAATATGGACAGTTAGGTCATCCACATCAGCGCTACCAAGGCCAAGCGACCTTGCTTGAGATGCCAGAAAAAATATCAGCAGTCGCTGCCGGTATGCATTTTTCCTTAGCGTTATCAGAGTCCGGTCTCGTCTACGCCTGGGGGTGGAACGGTGTTGGTCAACTTGGCGCCAATGATAAAAAGCCTCGAAGTACGCCCACAAAAGTACTGGGGCTAGACCAAGTGCAGGCCATCGCAGCGGGTGAGATGCATGCTCTGGCAGTTGACAAGAAAGCTTTGTACGGCTGGGGGAGTAATGAATCCGGTCAGATCGGTGGAGCCGCGCAACAACAATTAATGCCTGTTCCCTTTTGGGAAAATAGCTAAAGCGCTCATGGACAACGGCCGCGAACAAGAAAATGCCAGGCGTCAATTTTTACGCTATGGCTTAACCATCGCCTCGGGCATCGTGGTGCCACTCGGCTTAACAGCGTGTGAGCAAGACGAGCGCGCGGGTCAAAAGCCGCCGGTGCAAACCTTTGTGCAACCACCACTGCTCACAGCAAAAAATGGTGTGTTAGATGTCACACTGACGATTTCATATTTTGATACCTTGATAGCGGGCGCACAGCCGAATGAACGCCATCCCGTGTCCTTACGCGCCTATGGCTATGACGCTCAGCGCGCAAGCTTTGCCGGTCCAACTTTGGTAGTACGTGGCGGCGATACCTTGAGGATTCGATTGCTGAATCAATTGCCAGAGAACCCTCCCTTTCGATCCTTTCGCGATCCGACCAATTTCATCAAGCCCAATACGACGAATTTGCACGTTCACGGCTTGCATGTGTTTTCCGGTATCTATGACGATGTCACACCGCCCGAGTATGGTGACTATGTAGTGGACCCTAATTATGGTGGCGTATTACCAAATGGGGAATCTCGTCAGTATGTCCACCGCATTCCCAAAGATCACCCTGCCGGACCGTTCTACTATCACCCGCAATATCATGGCTCAAGTGCCTTGCAAGTCGCGAGCTTGATGTCGGGCGCGATCATGGTCAGAGGGACTGTGGACGATTTGCCAGAAATGGCTCAAGCGACTGAGCTGATCTTTTTATTTCAGGCACCTTATTATGCGTTGAATCCATTCTTTAATGATGGATTGGGTGTTGCCGACGGTCGCTTAGAAAAGTTTTGGCAGTTGACGCAAGACCCAACCGGTCGCGGCCTAAAGAAACAGGGGCGTGGTGATCAGTTTAGTGATGCTCAGCCCGTCATGATTAATGGTGTGCGTCGACCGACGATTGTGATGCGGTCTGGCGAAGTGCAGCGTTGGCGGCTGATCAATACTCAGGTGTTTAACTCTCTCAATCTCAGTCTGGATGGGCACGTGCTCAAGCAATACACCGCGGATGGCTGGGGGAGCGCTTTTTATGTTGATCATGACGATGCCAGAAAAACGAACGGTCTTGGTTTGCTACTCGCACCAGGCAATCGCGCCTCAGTCGTAGTTCGAGCAGACAAGCCAGGCACGTATTACTTGCGCGGCTTACCTTTAAAAATTTCAGCAGGTGCGCGTCCAATCGTCTTGCCAGAAAATATCTTGGCAACCGTGATTGTGGTCGATGCTAAAGACAGCATGTCAGTACCGAATATGTCAATACCGCAGACGCCCTTGCCAGTCAGCCAATTTCTAGCGCCCATTACGGATGAAGAATTAGCCAACAACGGCGGCAAAAAACGCAACATCATTTTTAAGATGATCGGCAATGACGCGTTGGAGAATGCGCAACAAACACCGAGTCCGTTAGCTCAGGCGGCTGTTGTGCTCGGCTCGCTTGCCGCGCAGGCTGAAAAATCTTATCAACATAATAAGTTACAGCTTCAACAAAAGATTGCGTCAACCTTCGGCTCCAAGTCGCAGACGCCCATCTATCCACCGCCGCCAAACCTTGTGCCGCCTTTTGATATTCAGGCAGCCAACACACTCAATGAAATTGCAATACTGGATGCGGTTGAAGAATGGACTGTTTTCAATATGAATCACCTCGCGCATGTGTTTCATATTCACGTCAATCCAATGTACGTCATCAAAGTGAATGGCAAGCCCATTGAGCCTTATTGGTGCGACACCATCGCGTTGCCCACGGGCGGCACTAGCGAAAACCCAAGCTCCGTCACTTTTCGCATGCGCTTTAAGGATTTTGCTGGGCCCTTCATCCTACATAATCAGCGGCTCCAAGCCAGTGATCTTGGGATGATTCAACGCGTGACCGTCGTGCCGTCTGGGATGATTTGAAAGGTCTGCCCTCGTCATTTGTGAAATAATCTCGTAATACTATTGGCGTACGAATGGTTTTCATTCCCATACTTTGGAGAGACAGGATACACCCCTTTAAAACACCAATGCTCGCGCGTGGCTTGATCCTCAGTATGCTTGTATTGATGTTGGCTGGTTGCGGTAGCGACAGCGATATCAGCGACTCAGGTGATAAAGCGCCCTTAGCGCTTAATCAAGGTGCTGAATGGACGGCAGCAAATCAGGCAGCCTTATATTATGCCGATCAAGGCTCTTGGATCATGCCCTACGAGTGGGCAAAGGCCCTTAAGCTACCCAGTGGCCAATCGTTTTTAAGTCAGCTCACCACCAGCTATGGTTACATACCAAACCCAGTCAGTCCGTCCAATCCCGAGGGATTACCTGTTGGCTTTTTAGTTGCCAATCCGGGCACTAAAAACCAACAGCTGTCCATGAACTGTGCAGCCTGCCACACGCGACAGATTGAAGTTGAAGGGATTAAATACCGCATCGATGGCGGGCCCGCGGTTTCTAATTTATATGCACTCTTTCAAGGGATTGATCTTGTCGTAGGCAACACTCTTAACGACCTAGCGGCCTTTAATGCCTTTCAAGCTGCCGTTCAAGTTCCTGCAGAGACCTTACGTAAGGAATTGACCACGTGGTATACCCCTTACAACACCTTAATGAGTCGATCATTGCCGACCACACCTTGGGGAATTGGCAGGGCTGATGCAGTGGCGATGCTTCAAAACAGAGCATCGGGCTTAGATATTGGTCCCATCGCCAATCAACATATCATTGCCTCAAACATAGCGGTCGCCGCCCAGCCTGTGCGTTATCCTTTTATTTGGAACTCTGGCAAGCAAGACTTCACACAATGGGCAGGGACAAGCATCAACGGTGATATGACTTATGCCTTCTCGCGTAACACGGGAGAAGCGTTGGGGGTCTTTGCGCTCTTTAAACCTCGCTCCAATGCTGCAGTTGCTGGCGGCGTAGATTTCTTAGCAGTGAATTCGATCAATTACAAGACTGTTTTCAATATCCAAACTTCAGTCAATCAAATAGGACCCCCGCAATGGCCATGGCCGGTTGACAATGCGATGGTATTTCAAGGCAAAGGACTCTACGAAAAAAATTGCGCGTCATGCCATGGGATTAAACAAGGCCAGCCTCGACCCGGCAACCCAAACACGTGGGCGACGCCTGTTCAAAATGTCAACACAGATAGCTCGTACTACAAAAACTTTGTCGTACCCACCACAAGTAGTGGTATTTTGATAGGTCTCACCGTCCCTTATTCGACAAATGTTGTGCCCGCAACTGGGGCTGCTTCCGTCTCGTTATTCGATGTGGCAAACTCGTCTGCCTTGTTACAATTCGACCCCTCACTTAATCTCAGCATCAAAGCCCCCAGCCGCGCCGTGGGATCGTTTGAGTCTAAGGTTTTACAAGGCGTCTGGGCCGCTGCACCCTATCTCCACAATGGCTCTGTTCCGACCTTGGCAGCTTTGCTCACCCCCGCCGCTAACCGGCCAACCAGCTTTCAGGTTGGGCCTGTTTATGACCTGGTCAATGTCGGCCTTGCCGTCGAGCAGCCCAGTGGTTCAGCCACCGTTCGCGTGACAACGGACTGCTCTGTCATGGAAGGCAATAGTCGTTGCGGACATGAGTTTGGCACCTTGCTCACACCGGATGAAAAAAAGGCCTTGATCGAGTACCTTAAAACGCTTTGATCTGACTCCGTTCGCTGCAAACGCTACCTGTGCGTATGAGGGCTTGACTCTAATCACAGGTAGTCTTGTTTAGAGAGGTCTCTGTCACAAAACTGTAATCTAATTGGCTCAAAGTGCTAGATCAGCAATGTTAAACTTTGAAAAAAATTTTTCAATTCAATTAGTTACGATGAGACCCTCAGGATTGATCTTCCCTAATGCGCCTAATCATTCGTTGCCCCGTAAGGCCTGTCGCATACGACGCTGAAGATTGGTCTTCGCAAGATTTGTATTTTTCTTGGGCGCCGAGTACTGAAACTGATTTCAAAAAAGTCTTAGATTTAGACACTTTGCCTGTTGCAGACTCGGTGCTCGCGATCATACCTGGTATTGATGTTCGCTTAACAGAACTCAAAGTTCCTGCTGTCAGCAACAAGAAAATCATTCAACTTTTACCGATGCTCATCGAGGATGAGTTGTTGTCTCCAGTGTCGGACACCAGCCTTCAGTTGCTCCCTCCGATGTTGAATCAATCTCCTGAGCTCAGACTCGTGAGCGTGATCAATCGCGACTGGTTATTGTGGCTCAGTCAAAAGCTTGCGGTGATCAATTGTGAACAGATTCAATTGATTCCAGAGAGCTTGTTGTTGCCAATATCAGATTCGGCTGTCTATGTTCAACAAGAAGATTCAACCAATTTCTACACTACAAAAAAATCAGCGACCGACATCATCTGTTGGTCGCAACCGGCAACCGAACCCCTTCTAGCGACAGATCCACTCAGCCCACCACCTGAATTGCTTGCGTTAACTGCACCGGTTTTAATGCGCGGCATTGCGTTAGAAAAAAAATCTTACGAAGCGATCAACGTATTGCCCGAAGCGTTCTTCGACTTTAGAAGAGACAGTCAAAGTGAATTGCAACATTGGCTGTCGCGAGACTTATGGCAGGTACCACTCAAGTGGGCGAAATACGCCACGCTGACACTCTGTGTGAGTTATCTTTGCTATCTCTTGACCCTGGTATGGCAAGACCAACAGTGGGCAGCCACTTTGCAGACTGCAACCAATCAAGTCTTGTCAGAGGCTGGCGATGGTCAAGCGAGCTTTACAAAACTGGTCAACACCAGTTGTCTCGCTGCGCATAAAAACCTTGAAAATTGCCGTGGGGACTTTGAAAGACAATTACTGGCGTTGCAAGACGTCCTCAAAAATACCCCACCAGACGCGTTAATGGGCTTGGAGTATTCCAAAAAAGGCTTAGTTTTTGTGTTACAAGAATCGTCCCTATCGAATAGTCAACGCTTAGCGCTTGCGCAAGAGCAAGCGGTTCAGCGTCTTGGCTCGGCACGCTTTTTGTTAAGTCCTTACGCAAATCTTGCTTATGACTAATATTTCATCGTCGCCTGTGACGAAAATAAATCGTCTGCATATCTTTAAGCAATTGCCACCCAAGGTCGCAATTGGGAGCGTTGTATTTCTGTTAATTGTTGTTCTTTGGTTCTTGTTCCTCAAGCCGCTGCAGCAAACCCTAGAGTTTCGTTTAGAAAAATACCCCGCTCAATTGTTGAGTATTCAAGAGCTCAATCAAACGCTGCTTACGTATAAAAACAAGGATCTTCGCGTCTCTGTCCTGTCAGACGAGGCTTTGGCTGCCATGCAGCAAAAGTTACTTTCTCAAGGACTCAAATTCACCTTGGTTCGCTTAGAGAATACTCATCCAGTCAAGCTAGACTTAAAAATTGAAGAAATCGAATTTAGTCGTTGGCTTGAGCTTTTGGTGGATTTTCGCAAGAACAATGGCTTATTCGCGAGCGATGTCGTCATCAAAAAAAATGATGGCATCGGCGTGATCCAAGTGAGTGCCACCTTGGAGCAAGCGCGATGAATCTTCAGTTTGAACGCAAATCTTTCCGTTTCGGGTGGCCAAGTCGCATCGTGCTGCTGGCGAGCGTCCTCATTGTTGCTGTCACGTATTTTCCGATCCGTTTCTTGAGTTCGAGCATTGCGAAAGCGACAAATTGTCAGGTCATGCTGCTCCAACCCGAGGGCTCGATTTGGCGGGGCAGTACGCAGCTTGGCTTTTCAGCGATTAAATCCGTCGCCTCAGAAACGTGTCCAAGCCCTCAAATAGGTTCTGAACGCTTTTCATGGAAAACGCAGTTTTCAGTCTTTGATTTGAAGGCTAAATGGGTGATCCAGTATTTCAACATGGAGAGGCCGCTTGAGCTGACCGTTCAGCCCCGCGCCATTACACTGAGTAGCAATCAAATCGAGCTGCCGGCCAATCTGATAGAGGTCGCAGGCGGAGTATTGCGTACGCTGAGCTTTCGTGGAAAATTAGACATTCGCTGGGACGACCTGGTTTGGGATGGGTCGCCCAGAGGGCTGGTCGAGGTTCAGTTTTTAAATGTGGCGAGTCCGATTAGCCCCATCAAACCACTTGGAAGTTATGCCTTAACGCTTCAAATGAATCAGGCGTTAAGGTTTGATTTCTCCACTATCAATGGTCCCTTGCTCTTGATGGCAAAGGGAGGCGTTGATAGAGGTCGGTTGTCTCTGCAAGGAGAGGCAACGGCTGCACCAGAATCGATTGAATCCTTGATTGGCTTGCTCTCAATCATTGGAAATAGAGACGGCGCTGTCTACCGCTTTAAAATTTAAGGGATCGTTATGTTTCGTTTGTCAAAAACTTTTTTAAAGCTCGTGTTCGTCCTGCTTGTGCAACAAAACGCTTTTGCACAAAACAATACCATCAACTTGTCCTTTAATAATGCGGATGTTGATGCGGTGATTGCGACCGTTGCTCGGGCCACCAATCGTTCGATCATTGTTGATCCAAAAGTTCGTGGCAAAATTTCGTTGATGAGTAGTCAGCCGCTTACGCCCGATCAAGCGATAGACAGTTTGTCGACTGCCCTTCGCATGAATGGCTTTGCGCTCGTCAATACACCCGGTGGCTATCGCGTTGTGACAGAGGCAGATGCAAAATTGCAATCTTCACAAACGTACACCGGAACAACAGGTGTGACGGGTGATCAAATTATTACCCGCGTGTTTCATTTAAATTTTGAATCAGCCGCCAATGTGGTCAATTTACTCAGGCCGCTGATTTCGCCCAACAATACGATCAACGCCTTACCTGGTAATAACTCAATCCTTGTGACGGATTACGCCAGCAACATTGGTCGCATTGAGAAAATTATTCAAAGCGTTGATAGTCCCTCTGCGACAAAAGTTGAAACGATTGCCTTAAAAAATGCACAGGCAGTCAAGATTGCAGCCCTCGTCAATCGAGCGCTCGAAACGAGTGTGCCTCAGGGTGGCGATCCAACGTCGAAACCCACTGTTTTGGCAGATCCCAGAACAAACTCACTCATCGTTAGAGGTGGCAATGCCGAGCGGTTAGGACAAATTCGAAGACTCGTCGCAACGCTCGATACCTCAAGAAATGTGGGCAGTATCTATGTGGTGCCTTTGAAAAATGCAGAAGCGTCCAAATTAGCGATTACTTTACGGGCGCTTGTGGCGGCGGATAGTTCTTCGAACGACCCTAACAACTCAAACGCCCAAGGCAACTCCAACCTCAATGCTTTAGCACCGATGATTCCTAATCAAGGCGGGATATCGCCAATGAATCCAGGTGGTGGTGGTATGGGCGGTGTCGGCGGTGTCGGCGGCTCCAATCCTCTTGGAGGCGGAGTCTCCGCGGGTGCCTCCACTGCGTTGACCAGTACCAGTGCGCCCTCTACCGGAGGCATTATTCAGGCGGATCCCAATACAAACTCGTTGATTATTACGGCGACTGAACCCGTTTTTAACGATTTAATGAAAGTGATCGCGCAGCTTGATCGACGTCGTGCTCAAGTCTATATCGAATCCATGATTGTTGAGTTAACGGATGCGAATGCAGCTGAACTCGGCGTTCAGTGGCAGGCGCTCAACAGTTCTAATACAGCATTTGCTGGCACAAATTTTAATGGGCCAGCCGCTTCGGGTAATACAAACATCATCGGAGCCAGTGCTGCGATTAACGCCGCACTGGGCGCTGCTGCGGGTGCAGTCGTAGGGGCACCCACCTTAGGTTTTGGACTGAACGTTGGCTCCATCACGAATTTTGGAAACAACTTGGCGTTTTCATCGCTGTTGAGAGCAGTTTCAACTATTTCTGGTGCAAACGTTTTATCAACGCCTAACTTAATGACACTCGACAACGAAGAGGCGCGCATTATTGTGGGTCAAAATATTCCGATTGTGACGGGTTCGTACGCACAAACAGGCAGTTCTTCGACCGTCACGCCCTTTCAAACATTTACTCGACAGGATGTGGGCTTAACACTACGTGTTCGACCCCAAGTATCAGAAAACGGCACAGTGAAGCTTCAGATTTTCCAAGAAGTCTCGAGTATTCAAGATGTATCGAGTACCACCGGTATTATTTTGAACAAACGAAATGTCGAGTCCAATGTGATTGTGGAGGACGGGCAAATTATTGTGCTGGGTGGACTGATTGGTGATAACTATACGGACGGCAGTTCAAAGATCCCGTTGCTAGGTGATCTGCCCTTCATTGGGCAGCTGTTCAGATACGACAACAAGTCCCGCACCAGAACGAATTTGATGGTTTTTATACGCCCCACTGTTTTACGCAATAACGAACAAAACAATATTTTTTCAAATAATAAGTTAGATGATTTTGAAGAAAAACGTAAGACCTTTGTTCAAGCACCGCTGTTGCTTAAAAAAGAAAATTTAGATGCCTCGAACTTGAGAGATGTCAGAGACATTATGCATGACATTGCACCGTGATGAAAATCCCCTTTTCCTTTGCGAAAACCCACGAGGTTTTGTTGCTTGGCGCCTTAGAAGAGACGCCAACGCTCTATTGGAGCGTTAAAACAAAGCCCTCTATTCTGCATGAGGTTGCACGTAACTTAGGACCGCTTCACTTCTGTAAAAAGAGCTCTGAAGAGATTCTTTCAATGATTAGCCAAGAATTTGCTAAAAATGAAACGGATGCAGCAACGGTGGTGGATGAGTTAGAGGAAAACGTCGATCTCGCACGTTTAATGCAAGATATCCCTCTGACGCAAGATCTGTTAGAGCTTAAAAATGATGCCCCCATCATTCGCATGATGAATAGCTTGTTTAAACAAGCAAGTCGGGATGGTGCGTCAGATATTCACCTGGAAGCGTATGAAAAACAATCTGTCGTACGTTTTCGGGTAGATGGAGATTTAAGAGACGTTGTGGATTTAAAAAGAGGTCTGCACTCAGCCTTAGTCTCAAGAATTAAAATTATGGCTTCACTGGATATCGCTGAAAAGCGTATGCCTCAGGACGGCAGGATCTCTTTGAGAGTCGGCAACAAGGCACTAGATATCCGAGTGTCTACACTGCCAACTGCGCATGGTGAACGGGTGGTGATGCGTTTGCTCGAAAAAAATTACTCGAAATTAGATTTGAAAGTGTTGGGCATGGCGCCAGATACTGAAAAAAGTTTTTTAGAGCTAATCAATAAGCCTTATGGGATTGTGCTGGTCACGGGTCCCACAGGCAGTGGAAAAACCACCACGCTCTATAGCGCGCTGTTGACCCTGCGCTCGCAAGTCACCAACATCATGACGGTCGAAGACCCCATTGAATACAACCTTGAGGGTGTCGGACAAACGCAGGTCAATTCGCGTATTGAAATGAATTTTGCAAGGGCGCTGCGTGCCATTCTGCGTCAAGATCCTGACATTGTCATGATTGGTGAAATCCGCGATTTAGAAACAGCACAAATTGCTGTTCAGGCCTCCCTCACGGGACATCTGGTGTTGGCGACGCTTCACACCAACGACGCCCCTTCCGCTGTCACGCGCTTAATCGATATGGGCATCGAACCGTTTTTGTTGTCCTCTTCGTTGCTAGGTGTTCTGGGTCAGCGTCTTATTCGCTTGAGCTGTCCGGCCTGCCAAGGTCAGGGCTGTCCAGAATGTTCGCACTCTGGTTTTAAAGGTCGTGCTGGCATTTACGAGTTGATGTCAACGTCTCCTGAACTCAAAGAGTTAATCCACCAAAGTGCTTCAGAAGCACAAATACGGCAAAAGGCTCTGGACACCGGGATGCGCTCGTTGAAGCAGGATAGCGAGCGGTGGGTGAGCGCCAACATGACGACGGCGGCGGAAGTCAGGCGCGTCACCGGTACGGATCACCTGGACGCTTAACATGCCCTTATTCCAGTTCGAAGCGGTGACCTATGCCGGTAAAACAGAACGCGGCACTGTTGAGGGCGAAAGCGTACGCGCGGTCAGACAGCTCTTGTTGAATAAAGAGTTGGTACCTATTTCGATTACCGATGTGGCATTCGCGCAAGCAACAGTCAAAGAGCGCGGCTTATTTTCTAATCAGAAAGCGATCTCCCCAAAAGACCTGGCCATTTTGTCCAAACAGTTGGCCCTTCTGGTCAAGTCTGGCATCTCAATCGAAGACAGTATCACCATCCTTTCCGAAGACACGGGTATCAAAAAGCACACACGTAAAGTGCTTGATTCAATCTTGGCGGATATCCGTTCTGGCATGCCGCTTTCTCAGGCACTGGCTAACCATCCTCAATCCTTTGGCGAGTTTTATCAAGGTATCGTCGCTGCGTCTGAACAGTCCGGTCAGATGGCTCAGGTGCTGACACAGTTGGCCATTTTTTTAGAAAAGAGAGAAGCCCTCAAGCAAAAAGCAATAGGTGCGTTGGTCTACCCAGCAACGCTTCTCAGTGTCTCCTTTTTCGTCATCGTCTTTTTAATGACCTACGTGGTGCCGCAAATTGTTCGGGTGTTTGAATCGACAAAACAAAAATTGCCAGCCATCACGCAAGTGGTGATGGCGTTGTCTAATTTTTTAACGCAGTGGGGCTTAACGCTTTTACTGGGCGGCTTGCTCAGTCTGTTGATCTTTAAATATATGTCGCGTCGACAAGAATTTCGATACAGCTGCGACGCGTTTTATTTAAAAATTCCTATTGTGGGGCAATTACTTCTTGAGTTTGAAACGGCGAGATTCGCTGGGACCATGGCCTTGCTTGTGGGTGCCAATGTTCCAATCCTCTCGGCGCTCCATCATTCAAAAAATACGCTTTCTAACTTGGTGCTCAAAGAAACCATTGAACTGGCTGAAGCGCGTCTCGCTGAAGGCACCTCGCTGGCCAAGGCCATTGCAAACCAAGGGATATTTTCGCCAATCCTCGTGCACTTAATCCGTTCGGGTGAGGCAAGCGGACAGTTAGCGGAAATGTTGTCTTATGCCGCAGAAAACGCAGAGGCCGAAGCCGAAAGTAAAACCAAGATTTTTACCAATTTACTTGAGCCCGTATTGATCTTGTTGATGGGGGGCTTTGTGCTCACCATTGTGATGGCCGTGATGCAACCGATCTTGCAAATGAACAACGGTATTCGTTAAAGCGCAGGCTTGAGCTGGTCATCTCATTTCACTTGAATGACTTTCTGCTTGCTCCAGAGCACTGCGGTGAAATTATTATCAGCCTGTCGCGTGATAAATCTTTTTATCAAAGTTTGGGTATTGATATTGCGCTGCTCAATCAGCATATTGGTATTGGCTATCCAATAATCTGATTTGACGCCCACAGAACTGTCTGACTGTAGTGTTTTATTTGGCAGGACTTTTGAAAGCAAGGTCGTGATGTCGCCCTGACTTTTCAATGGCACAGCCAGTCTAAGTTGTGTCAACTTGATGGCATCCGCGGGGGATAAGGTTGGCCACAGCGCTAACAACACCTCAACAGAGACGGTGTTGAGGTTGATCGCAGTCGGCTCAGGTAATACGATTGCAAACTGACTGATCCTTCGAATCGTGTCACTGGTGTAGCCCGGAATATTGATCAGCTCATCGAGGTATTGAAGTCGCCGGTTACTGCGCAGGACATACTGTGCTGTTTGATTGGCGAGGTTCTTATTCAGCCCGAGTTGCTCAAGCAAATTTGAATAGGTCTGAATGGCGCCAAGATTGGGGGTGGTTAAGTTGGCATCCCATAAATTGGAAATATTGAACAGTGCTTGGGCGTCTTGAATCGAGCCGCTAAATTTGATGCCTTTTAGCTCTTCTGGCAAATCCTGATTTTTAAGGAAGTCGTCAATACTACTGTTTTCAATGGGTAAGGCCCATATTTCGCCATAGTGATCGACCCCTTGGCTATTCGACATATCAATCCTTAAGACCAATCTCACAACATCGATGAGCGATCGTTGCAACCAATACACTTGCGTGTTTTCTTTGAAAATCCGAGTCTTTCTGATTTCAAAGTCTTGTTGCCACACCAAGCTGGCGATACAAATCGAAATGAGGCTGACCACGATTAAAGCCATAATCGTGGCTGAGCCATTTTGCGAGCGTGTATCGCGCATTTACAGCCTCCCTTCAGCGATACAAGAGCTTGTCAGCGGGGCGAGACTGCCCTTGAGCGAAAGTGAAATTTTCAGGCCGGTAGGAGATCTTTTGGTGGCCGAACTCCAGTAGGGCTCTAACTTTTGCTGCGTGACGCCTGTCAGTTGAAACGATAACTGCGTAGAGGCAACGCCTAAGTCTGGGTCTTTTGCCAGCGTTTCGAGTATGTTCACGGCATCTTGCTTATTGCTAAAGGGCGCAGTGGTATATCTTTTTAAAGAATTATTCTCTAAGACATAACCAACAAATTGCCAGCCACTCGCTTGCATAGAAGAATAATGTCGCAACAGCCAAGTATATGTATTGCCTTGAACAAAGGTAGGCGGTAATTTTCCATCTTTATTATTATCCATTCTCTCGCAGTCATTTTGAAAATATTTCAGCATGACTACCACGGCTTCATGATCTTTGATTTGTCCTTCGATACTGTCTTTTACCCGAAACGCGCCGCCTAGCCCTTGGCTGGTCATGAGTCCAAGGATGCCCAACACCAACAGTGCAGCCATCGTTTCGATTAAGGTAAAGCCGTGATTGTTCCTCATAGATTTGAATTTAAATAATTGAAGACAATCGTGGTGAGTTTGGCGAGCCGCTGGTCTTGTGGCATGGTTGGATCTGTCGGATCTGCGAGATAGACCTCGATGACCACTCGCCTAAACAACGGATTAGGTGTGGAAAAGGTGGAGCGGATACACACCAAGGGCACATTCAGTTGCGAACAATTTGTTTTGTTGACTTCGAAGGGAGGCCATATTTTTTGCAAGGCAATTTTGTTCAACGCATCATTTGCCGATAACATCGCCAGATACTGTTGCTGAATCACCGTTTGGGTTTGAACGCTTTGCGTTAAGGATTTAATGCCCGCTGTGAGGGCAATCGCTAAGATAGAAAGTCCAATCAGGACTTCTATTAAAGAGAAGCCTTGCTGCTTAAAATTATTTTGATTTTTAGACTGCATGAATTTAGTCAATCTCAAAATAGCCATCGAGACGGCGGCGAATCGTAGCGGTCAAGGTGTCTTGCGTCATCTTGAACAGTATGACTGTCGTTGGACCCGCCCCGTCTAAAAAGAATTGAGTCGTGCCTTCAACTTTTGTTTGCGTCTTCCACACGAAGGGAGAAAGTGCATCGCCTAAAACATAAAACTCATCTTTCAAGTTTGGCGTTAAAAAGCGCCAGCCTTTTTCATCTATCTGGAACAGGATCGGCGCGCCAGAGAGCGTTGTTTCATCTTTCGCTTGATTCAGACTCACGACGAGTCTGCGATTCATATCTTTCCATTGCGTTTGCTCAGTGCCGAAAAAAGAAACAGACATCATCCCAAACACAATACTGAGGATGACTAAAACAACGAGCACCTCAACCAAGGAAAAGCCAGCTTGGCCCTTTTTATTGCCAGTTGCCGAGGTCTGCGTCAAAACCGGTTCCTCCAGGCTTATTGTCTGCGCCTAGACTAAAGACATCAATCTCTCCGCGGGTGCCTGGATTGGAGTATTGATAGGCGAAGCCCCAGGGATCTTTGGGTAAACGGTCGACATAGCCGTTTGGTTTCCAATTTTGAGGAATAGGCTCTTTGGTTGGCTTGGTAACTAGCGCGGAAAGACCTTGTTCTGTGGTGGGATAACGACCGATATCCAGACGGTAAAGTTTGAGTGCTTGGACGATCGAGTTAATGTCTTGTTTAGCGGCGATCACGCGCGCTTCATCTGGTTTGCTCATGATCTGTGGCACGATCAAAGTTGCCATGATTCCAATGATCGCGATGACGACCATCACTTCGATGAGCGTGAAGCCCTGCTGTGAACGATTTTCGATATTGCGACCATTCAATTTGCGATCGAAAAATTTAAATGTTCTCATTTGAGTTGAAATCCAGATTAGACAAAAGCAAGAGAAATGGGGATAAAATCAAACGCGAGATGGACTGATGCTAATAATAGTTGATAATTGAATCTCGTCAAAAACACTTCTTCCAACTCCCTATGCAACGACCGACGCAAACATCGTATGAGCCCAAAAGCTCGCTTGGCCAGAGGCTCAGAAAGATCAAAGAGTTTCTGACCACCGATCACTCGATTGACTGGGCAAGCCTCTGGCACAAAGCTACAAGTCAACTGACATCCAATACGTCTGGCCAGGATGCACACCAAACGCGTCGCTGGAGTATCTTTTTAAACAACATTAAGCCACTGTGGTTTGCTCAAACCCTCAGAAACACCTTGATTTTATTCATTGTCATCATTTTGACTTATTACTTCTTGGCGATTGAACGCCTGCCAAAGTTTTCAGACGTGACACAGCCTGTGCGTATTGATCAGATTCAGGATGTGAGAAAAGCAGCGAAGTTATTTGGCCACAAAGATACGGATATGTCTAAAGTCCAACTGACAGGCTTGATGCGCCATGACGGTTCGTCAAGCGGTTATGCCGTTTTTGAGGTTGAGGGCAAAAATACCGGCGCCATCGCCGTTGGTGAGACCTTTGATAAGGGATACTTTTTAAAGAGTATTGGCGCCGAGGGCGTCGAGGTCATGTTTCAAGGAAAACTCCATCAAATCTTAATGGTGACCAAGGGCTTTTAAAATATCAAAACATGTCGCTCATCTACGTTTATGTCATCGTTTGGATTGCCTTGTTCGCTTGGGCATCGTTCATCGATTTCAAAAACTTCATACTGCCGGATTGGATCACCCTACCCCTCATCTTGAGCGGCGTCATCTTTAACACCTTTAGTGCAAATCGTTTTTGCTCAAGTACGGATGCATTGCTCGGAGTCTTGATCGGATATGCATTGATCCGCTTAGTCGATGAGTGTTATTTCAAACTCAAAAAACAACGAGGGATCGGGCAAGGTGATGCAAAATTGCTGGCGGCGATTGGGGCAATTTTAGGTTGGCAGGCTATTTTCCCGATACTGTGTTTTGCCTCGATACTCGGGGTCGTCGTTGGGCTGAGTCTGATTAAATTTAAGCGCTCAGCCCTTGAAAATAAAATACCCTTCGGCCCATTTTTGAGCTTTTTTGCCTGTGCGTTTATTGTCGAAAGAGTGCTGTCAGCTGGGTCTTAAATTTTTTGTTGAACCACGCGTTGACTTTCAGCGGCGATGGCATCAGAAATTTCTTTACGTTTGCGGTTGTAAACACCCCACGTAATCTTTCCTTCATACAGCTCCATGCGATTTTTTTGTGCTGCCGGAAACGCAATCAGTTTGTTGTACTCGGCCATCTGCTTATTAGAGGGTGAGGTTAAAGCGAGTGCCGCATTCAATTCGTCAACAACTTTGTCATAGGCTTGAGCCCAGGCGTTCATAGCGATTTTTTGTGCCTGCGTGATTTTGTTTCGGTCGGACATCATAGCGAGGCTTAACTCGCTTGGCGTACAAAAGGTTTTGGCAAAATACGCAGCGTACTCAGGCTCAAGACAAAAATATTTTATTTTATTAGTCAGCGCAAAGACGGTGTCTCTTGGTGAAGGCGTATCTGACTGCGCGGGGCTGACTGTGGTGCCACCGGGGGGGACAGCACACGCGCTGAGCAGCATGGTTAAGAGAATAACAAGTAGACGCATGAGGATTCTCAGCTATAAATACATTAATTTTGATACTCGAATCGGTCTACCCGGCTGGGACCGATGAGTGCTAAGGCTCATTAATGTATCACGATTGTATTTGGCCGACGGCAGAAGCTTTATGCGCTTTAACCCTAGGCTGCTTGTAGCGGTGGTAACCCCACAAATACTGAGTCGGCATGAGACGGATCATGTCTTCCATGGCGCGATTAATCTGGGCCGCAGCACGCTGAGGATCCTCAGACAATCGCTCGACGAGTTCCTGACAATAGACTGTAAAGCCCTTTCCGATTCCATTGCGTTTTGCCGCCATGACAAAAATAGGTGCCTGCGTCAGACTTTGCAGCCGCTCGACTAAGGTTGTCGTATAGGCGGGTTCACCAAAAAAAGGAGCCCAGGCGCCCTCGCCCATCACAGGGACCTGATCAGGCAGAATGCCAATCGACTGGCCTCGCTTGAGGGCCTTGACCAAGCTCCTGACGCCCGTGTGATTGGCAGGCGCCATCGTCAAGCGCGCTCTGCTACGCGTTTTGATGATCCACTCCTGTAACCAGGCGATTCTGGGCGGTCGAAAAAGCACCGTGGCAGGAAAACGACTGGTATAGATGGCGCCCAGAGATTCAAAACTACCGGCGTGCGGACCCAACAGAATCAAACCCTTGCCCTTGTTTAAGGCCTGCTCGATTTTGTCCCAGCCATCAAACTGCACTTGCCTGGCGAGTTCTTGCTCGTCTTGACGCGTATGCCAGTAAGGCATCTCTAAAAATAATTGACCGACGTTGATCAGGGACTCACGCAGCATGTTGGGCGTCGCATCCGGAAAAGCGCGCCGCATATTTACCCAAGCACGTCGCTTGTATTTGCCTGGCAGGATCCACAACAACCAACCCGCGCAATATCCAATTTTTTGCAGCACGTTCAATGGGAGGGAGGCCAGTGCTTTAAATGAGACCGTCACAAAGATGGGACCGATTTTGTTGAGCATATATATAGGCCTAACAATTCACTCAAAACGGAAAGCGCTATGTTGAAAACGCAAGGATGAGAACGAAATGACTGCTTTTTGCATGCATGTGTGCGTGTGTTGCTTATCTACCGTTGTTCAACTTTGCACCGAACGAGCGGGAAAAACAAGTCACTCTTGATTGAAGCTAATACTACTATTTTGAGACTACTATTTTGAGACTACTATTTTGAGACTCTTAAATAGCGTACGTTTGTATTACTATGTGTTCGTAAAAGATAGTGTGTTTGTTCTAATTGATATCACTAAGTATATTTTAATTGTTGGCCTCGATCTAGCTGCGCTTTAACCCCTTCGACCTTTTAAGTTTCATCAGTGTTTTGTTCGCTTTGCGGCCTACTAGAATCGCCAGGGTACAAACGCCAAAAACTAGTTGGATCACAGATGACGTTATTTATGAAATTTATGACCTGCACACAGCTTGGGGTGAGCACGCGCCGCGAACCGCTCGACCGAGCGCAACTAAATCGACAACTCGCCATACCTCT
>Ga0247838_1001125_pt1 | contig 39770 bp, 40 predicted proteins | sample LaCruzMarch2015__5_FD_189097 | JGI IMG/M metagenome (GOLD analysis project Ga0247838, IMG submission 189097) | Freshwater microbial communities from meromictic Lake La Cruz, Castile-La Mancha, Spain - LaCruzMarch2015_15m | ecosystem: Environmental > Aquatic > Freshwater > Lake | place: Spain...
CTCACAGGGTTAACCTGGTAAGACCCCCAGAAGATGACTGGGTTGATAGGCCGGATGTGGAAGCGCAGCAATGCGTGGAGCTGACCGGTACTAATAGGTCGAGGGCTTGTTTTCACAAACTTCTAATTATGTATTTCCTTTTAAAGGAAGTACTCGCGTCCTCTATGCGGTTTTCGAGTTATGTATTGGTTATTTTCGATACACAACTCAATAAAGTTACGGTGATCATGGCGAGAGGGAAACGCCCAGCTCCATTCCGAACCTGGAAGCTAAGCCTCTCAGCGCCGATGGTACTTCTCGGGAGACCGGGTGGGAGAGTAGGACGTTGCCGGACATATAAAAATATCCACCTGTAAAAAGGTGGATATTTTGTTTTATAAACCTGCTTAGATTGTTTTTAACACATACATAGATAAGGATGTAATTTCTTCATGGATGAATTGAAAGTTCCAGATGAAATTACTGGTAAAGAATTAGCACCTGAAATTAAAGCTGAATTAAGAACTTTGCCTGAAGGTTTAGCACTTTTTGTTTCCAGACATTTAGTTGCAGCTGGAGAATATGTTGATACAGATCCTGAATTAGCACTTAAACATGCCAAAGAAGCAAATGTTGCAGCAGCTTCTCGTTTAGCAATAGTCAGAGAAGCAGTTGGTGTCACTGCTTATCATGCTGGAGATTTTAAACTTGCCTTGTCAGAATTGCGCACTGCACGACGAATAAGTGGTCGTCCTGATTCATTAGCAATGATTGCAGATTGTGAAAGAGCACTGGGCAGACCAGAGAAATCTGTTGAATGTGGAAATGAAAAAGATTTACACAAAATGGATAGATCTGATTATCACGAACTAATGCTGGTAATAGCTGGTGCTAGACAAGATTTAGGTCAAGTTGATGCAGGTCTGGCATTAGCAAAAATTCCTGAATTTAATACTGGAAAACCAGCAGAATCTGTGGCAAGACTTAGATTTGTTTATGCAAAAACACTTAAAGATTTAGGCAGAGATGAAGAATCGCAAACCTGGTTTAAGAAAACTATTGAGTTAGATCCCGATGATTTTACTGGTGCTAGTGAATTTTTGGCCAAATAATGGCACTTATTGATTCATATGATTGCGTGTTGCTAGATCTTGATGGGGTTGTTTACTTAGGTAAAACACCTATAGAGAATGCAGTTAAAACGATTAAGGAATTACAGGCACGAAAAGTAAATATTGCAGTCATCACAAATAATGGTTCAGTTACCGCAAAAAGTGTAAGTAAGTGGATGAAAGATTTTGGTTTAGATTTAAAGGCGTCTTCTATCGTGACTAGTTCTCAAACTCTATGTTGGTATCTCAAAGAAAATTATGCTAAATCAAGCAAGGTTTTAGTTGTGGGCAGTGAGGGATTAAAAGAATCTGTCACAGATGCAGGATTCAAAGTTGTGACAAAAGCCGATAAAGAACCGGTAGTTGTGGTTAATGGAATTGATGCAGATATTGCACAAAAAGATTTAGCTGAAATGTGTTATGCCATCAGCAAAGGTGTGCCTTGGGTATCTACCAATGGTGATTACACCTTTCCTACTGAAAAAGGATTAGCTCCTGGGAATGGTGCTTTCAATGCTTTGATTACTTCGATTACTGGAAAGAGTCCATTGCTAATGGGCAAACCAGAACCTCACATGTTCAAACAAGCAGCAGAATTATTTGCTAGCAAGAACCCGATTGTGGTGGGAGATCGTCTAGACACTGATATTCAAGGAGCAAATAAGGCAGGATTTAAGTCCATGTGTGTTTTGACTGGAGTAAGTGACATGGCCCAGATCCAGCAAGCACCTTTGTCCACAGCCCCGACTTATGTCGGAAAAGACTTGAGCGCTCTCATCGATAACAACTATTTAGTAAGTTGGTAGACATGGAAAACACATTCGAACCTGAGGTAGCCCAAAATCACCAATCAGAATTATCCCTAGGTGCCCTTAAACCAATCATTCCAAGTGGTGATGGTCGAGTAGATGGTGCAACTGAAAGATTAAATGAATTAACAAATTTGCCTGCCATTGAACACGTGGCAGTTTATGAAGATGTGCATCGTCGATTGCATGATGCCTTAACCGATAACTCAGAGTGACACTTAACAGATTAGATCAAGAATTAGTCAGGCGAGGTTTAGCTAGATCTCGCGAAGTTGCCATTGAATTAATTAATTCAGGTTCCGTATTAGTAGATCATGTTCCGGCGTTAAAACCTGATAGAAGAGTAAATAATGAAGTCTCAATTGTTATTGAAACTGAAGTTGACCACTACGTCAGTCGTGGAGCACACAAACTAATCAGTGCACTAGATGAATGGTCGGAAGTTAATGTTGAGAATCAAGTCTGTTTAGATGCAGGATCTTCCACAGGTGGCTTTAGCCAGGTTCTTTTAGAACGAAAGGCTGCGAAAGTTTTTTGTGTTGATGTTGGATATGGCCAACTTGCATGGGAAGTAAGAAATCATCCTCAAGTAGTTGTTATGGAAAGAACAAATATTCGAAATATGCCAGCAGAAACTCTGCAACCGGTGCCAAGCATTGTGGTCGCTGATTTATCGTTCATTTCACTTTCTCAAGTTTTGCCTGCTTTAATTGCTAATGCTGCGTTAAATGCAGATTTCCTATTAATGGTTAAACCTCAATTTGAAGTAGGCAAAGATTCTTTAGGTGCTGGGGGAGTTGTTAGAGATCCAGAATTGCGAAGAGATGCCATTAGAAAAGTAGTCGATTCAGGTGCACAACTTGGATTAGGCTGTAACGGAGTTGTTGCATCAGCACTTCCTGGACCAAAGGGCAATGTTGAATACTTTGTGTGGTTGAAAAAAGGTGGAGCAACAATTAGTGACAAAGAAATAGAAGATGCCATTGCCAAAGGACCTCAATCGTGAGTAACAAACCAATTGTCTTAATTCTTTTACACAATGATTCTGTTGAGGCCAATAAAATTGCAGCTCAAGTCTGTCAGCAATTAAATAAAGCTCAAGTTTCAATTTGTGCTCTCGCCAGTGATAAAAAATTAGTTCAAACTCAAGGCTTTGAAATTGATGAATTCATCGAAGGCAAAAGCGCTAATCCTAATCTTGCGTTAGTTTTTGGTGGAGACGGAACCATTCTTCGAGCCGTTGAAGTTACTAGAAAATCAAACATTCCAGTTTTAGGAATTAATCTTGGCCACGTTGGATTCTTAGCTGAAGCTGAAGTTGAACACATTGAAGATGTTGTTAAAGCCATTGTTGAACAAAAATGGGTAGAAGAACAAAGACTTGCCATCGAAGTTGTCGTTACCAAGGATAATGAAATAGTCTTTGAATCATTTGCGCTAAATGATGTGGCAATTGAAAAATCTGAACCCGGTCACATGTTTGATTTGATTTTAGAAATTGATGGCAAACCTGTTTCTAGATTATGGGGAGATGGCATTGTTTTGGCCACTCCAACCGGATCAACTGCTTATGCCTTTAGTGCTGGAGGTCCAGTTATTTGGCCAAGTGTTGAAGCTTTAGTTGTTGTTCCCATAAGTGCTCATGCTTTATTTGCAAAACCTTTAGTTGTTGACACAAAATCTGTAATTGCCATTGAAGTTCCCCAAGATGGAGCAAATGGTCATTTAACAGCTGATGGCAGAAGAGCATTTGATTTATCTCCGGGAATGCGAATTGAAGTTAAGAAATCAAACAATTATGTGCATTTGGCAAGATTAGGAAATGAATCTTTTTCACAGCGATTAGTTAAAAAGTTTCAATTACCCGTTGAGGGCTGGCGCGGAACTAATAAGCGTAAATGATTAATGATCTGCGGATTCAAAATATTGGTGTAATTGAAGACGTCTCACTGGAGATGTCTAAAGGTTTCACCGTATTAACTGGTGAAACCGGTGCTGGAAAAACAATGATCCTCACCGCTTTTCAAATGGTAATTGGTGAAAAAGTTGATAGCAATCTAGTTCGAGCAAATGAAAAAACAGCAATTGTTGAGGCATTCATTCAAGTTCCAGATGACAAAGAGATTAGAGATCGTTTAGAAGAGCTTGATATTTCTATTGAAGATGGTGGAACTCAACTAAGTAGAACCATTGCTCGTGAGGGCAGGGGAAAGATAATTCTGGGTGGAAGATCAATTCCTAATTCAGCATTAGAAGAACTCACCCAAAGCTCAATCACAATTCATGGTCAAGGGGATCAAGTATTGTTAAATAAATCCTCTTACCAACGTGAATTAATTGATCAGTTCGCAGGAGCAAAACATCAAAATCAACTAATTGCATATCAGGCAGAATTTACAAAATTCACCATTCTGAAAAAGAAATTAGAAGAATTAAAAAAGGCGGGAACGCAAAATGCCCTTCGTATTTCTCAGCTCCAAGAATCGGTCAAAGAATTAACTGAGGCAAATCTAGAAATAGACGAAGAAATCACCATCACTGAAAGAATTAATCTGATCAACAACAGTGAAGACATCTTTGAGTCACTGGCTTTGGCAGATAAATTGCTCAATGGTGGGGAAGATTCAGCTGGTTCAATAACTAACTCGATTAATCAGGCCCGCAAATCTTTAGATTCAGCAGCTGCCAAAAGTGAGCGAATTGCATCTTTGCGAGATCAGGTAGCAAACCTTGAAATTGAAATTTCTACAGTTGCAAGAGACGTGAACCGGGATTTGGCCTCATTAGATAGAGATCCAGCCACAATAGACAAATTAGAGTCCAGAAGAGCACTCATTAAGAAACTCTTAGTTAAATACGGTCCAACTTCGAAAGAAGCTATAGAAAAAATTGCAATATTTAACAGTGAACTAGCGGAGAATGAAGATCTTCCTACCGCAATCTCAAACGTCGAAAAAGAATTAGTCTCAGTAATTAAAGATTTATCTTCAATTGGTCAATCGCTTCATGATAATCGTGTGAAGGCAGCAACCGATATTTCCAAATCAATAGAGAAAGAATTGAAATCACTTTCCATTCCAAATGCTCGTTTTCAGGTTGGAATTGAAACTAGTGAGGATCCTGAAGGGTTGAACATAAAAACTGAAGGAAAAAATCAATTATTGCATTTTGACAATTTCGGTGTTGATCAAATGATTTTTGAGTTTTCTGCAAACCCAGGCCAGCCGCTTCGGCCTATCTCGAAAGTGGCAAGTGGGGGAGAAATGTCTCGCATCATGTTAGCTATTGAATTGGTTTTCTCACAAAGTGTTGCAGCAAAAACGATGATCTTTGATGAAGTTGATGCCGGCATCGGTGGCGCAGCCGCAATTGAAGTTGGCAAACGTTTACAAGCATTGGCTAAGCATCATCAAATTGTCGTTGTCACACATCTTCCTCAAGTTGCTGCTTTTGCCGATAAACATTTAAAGGTTGAAAAATCTGCCTCAGGAAATGTCACAACATCAAGTGTTACCGAACTTGACCAGAAGGCACGAGTCACCGAAATTGCTCGGATGATGGCAGGAATCGATGATTCAACCTCAGCGCTAGAACACGCACGCGAACTCCTGGAGATGTCTAACAGCAAGTCGTTATAGGATGTAATCCCGTGGGGTTAAGGTTTCTTAACTTTCATAAAAATTCTTACCACGGGAGTCAAATTGTCGGCCGGGACTGTAAAACATATCTTCGTTACCGGTGGTGTCGCCTCCTCTTTAGGTAAAGGTCTTACTGCTTCTTCATTAGGAAACTTATTAGTTTCTCGTGGCTTAAAAGTAACAATGCAAAAACTTGATCCTTATTTAAATGTTGATCCAGGAACAATGAATCCATTTCAACACGGTGAAGTGTTTGTTACCGAAGACGGTGGCGAAACAGATTTAGATGTTGGTCATTATGAAAGATTTCTAGATGTTGAATTATCAAAATCAGCAAACGTTACAACTGGTCAAGTTTATTCAAGTGTGATTGCTAGAGAAAGACGTGGAGAATATTTAGGAGATACCGTCCAAGTTATTCCTCACATCACAAATGAAATTAAAGGTCGAATTAGAGGAATGGCATCAGCTGATGTTGATGTAGTCATTACAGAAATTGGTGGCACTGTTGGAGATATTGAATCATTACCGTTTTTAGAAGCGGTGAGACAAATTCGTCACGAGATAGGACGAGAAAATACTTTCTTCTTACACGTAAGTTTATTGCCATACATTGGTCCATCTGGAGAACAAAAAACTAAACCAACTCAACATAGCGTTGCCTCGATGAGAAGTATTGGTTTACAACCTGATGCAATTGTTCTTCGCTCAGATCGAGAAGTTCCAGATCATATTAAGAAAAAGATTTCTATGATGTGTGACGTTGATCAAGAAGGTGTTGTGGCAGCAGTTGATGCACCAAGTATTTATGACATTCCTCGAGTGCTACATCGTGAAGGTTTAGACGCATTCGTAATTAGAAGATTGGGTTTACCTTTTAGAGATGTTAATTGGAAGAGTTGGGATGCGCTTCTAGAACGCGTTCATAAACCAGCTCACGAAGTTACAGTTGGGTTAGTTGGAAAATATATAGATCTTCCAGATGCATATTTGTCAGTTTCCGAAGCTTTACGTGCTGGTGGTTTTGCAAACAATGCACGAGTAACAATCAAATGGGTTGCCTCAGATGATTGCGAAACTCCTGAAGGTGCTGCAAAGGTCTTAAAAGATGTTGATGCAGTTTTGGTTCCAGGTGGATTTGGAGTAAGAGGAATCGAAGGAAAACTTGGCGCTTTAACTTACACTCGCAAAAATAAGATTCCAACTTTAGGAATTTGTTTAGGTTTGCAATGCATGGTTATTGAATTTGCGAGAGAAGTTGCATCAATGCCAGGAGCCTCATCTTTGGAATTTGATGCAGACACTGCTTATCCCGTAATTGCCACAATGGCTGATCAAGTTGACATTGTTAATGGCAAAAAAGATATGGGCGGATCAATGCGCTTGGGAAGTTTTTCGGCTCATTTGAAACCAAATTCAATCGTTCATGAAGTGTATGGAGCAAATGTTATTAATGAAAGACATCGTCACAGATATGAAGTTAACAATGAATATCGCGACAAGTTATCTGAACAAGGTTTGATTTTCTCAGGATTATCTCCTGATGGAAAACTTGTTGAATTTATTGAACTTGATAAAAAGAGTCATCCATATTATGTCGCAACCCAAGCCCATCCTGAATTTAAATCAAGACCGACTAAAGCTCATCCTTTGTTCGAAGGATTAGTCAAAGCCGTGCTTAATTCACGATAAATTTGGAATTAGCCAAAGAAGCCGTAATATAGTTTGTTGGTAGGAAAATTAAAGGAGACCATTAATTGCTAGTAGGCGTACCTAAGGAAATTAAGAATCACGAATATCGTGTAGCAATTACTCCTGCTGGAGTTGTAGAACTTATCAAAAATGGTCATCAAGTTATTGTTGAAAAAAATGCTGGTATCGGTTCGGCGATATCTGATAGCGAATACGAAAAATCAGGGGCAAAAATCCTTGGCTCCGCAGATGAAATCTGGGCGCAAGCCGATCTAATTTTGAAAGTTAAAGAACCAATTGCAGTGGAATATCCCAAAATGCGTAAAGGTCAAATCTTATTCACTTATTTGCATTTAGCTGCTTCAAAACAATGTACTGATGCATTAATCAAATCTGGTACAACTGCTATTGCCTATGAAACTGTTGAAACCGAAAATAGAGCATTGCCACTACTGGCTCCAATGTCTGAAGTTGCTGGAAGACTTGCGCCACAAGTTGGTGCACATTCACTGTTGAAATTTCAAGGGGGTCGAGGACTACTTTTAGGCGGTGTACCAGGAGTTAAAAAAGGAAACGTAGTAATTATTGGTGGGGGAGTTTCAGGACTCCATGCTGCAACTATTGCGTTGGGATTTGAAGCAAATGTAACTATTTTGGATCTAAATGTTGAAAGATTAAAAGAATTAGATTTGATATTCGATGGAAAAGTGCAAACTTTAGTTTCAAACGCATATGAGATTGAAAGATGTGTTCTAGAAGCAGATCTAGTAATAGGTGCGGTTTTGGTTCCAGGAGCAAAAGCACCAAAGCTTGTATCAAATGATCTTGTGAAAAGAATGAAACCAGGATCAGTTCTAGTTGATATTGCAATTGATCAAGGTGGATGTTTTGAAGATTCCAAAGCAACCACACACGATGATCCAACATATAAAATTCATAACTCAATCTTTTATTGCGTTGCCAATATGCCAGGATCTGTTCCAAATACTTCAACTTACGCATTAACAAATGTGACAATGCCTTATGCCAAGGCCATTGCTAATAAAGGTTGGAAGAAAGCTATTGCTGATGATAAGTCTTTGAGACTGGGATTAAATGTTCATGAAGGTTTGATCACATACAAAGCAGTGGCCGATGCGTTTAATTTGGAATACACTCCAGCGGAGAAATTAATCTCTGCATAATGAAATTAGATCAGGCGTTTAAGCTTTATCTGAATCATTTATCGGTTGAAAGAAATCTAGCTAAAAATTCTCTTGAATCATATGAACGAGATCTTCGCTCATATGTAGAGCATTTTGGACAGAAATTTGTTTCCAAATCCATTCAAGAAAACGACATTCAAGAATTCTTAAACTCAAAGAGATCTGATCATTCTGAAGCTTCCATCACCAGACTAATTGCTTCCATCAGAGGATTTCATAAATTCTTGCTACAAGAAGAAATACTGGATGACAATCCTGCTCAATACTTAAGTGTAGGTTCCAAGGCATTGCGACTTCCGAAAACAATTTCAAGTGATGAGATGAATAAAATAATTGACTCATTTAAGGGAGAAGACCCAAATACCACTAGAGACAAACTTATCTTTGAATTCTTATACGGCACAGGAGCGAGAATTTCAGAATTGGTTAATACTGATTTAGATGATATTGATGTTGAATCAAACATAATTAAGATTCGTTTCGGCAAAGGTTCAAAACAAAGAATTGTGCCGCTAGGTAAATCGCTAAAAAAAGCAATCAATGACTATTTGACCAGGAATAGAAATTCTTTAGTTAATGCAAAAAAACCAAATAATGCTTTAATCTTGAACTCAAAAGGTGGGCGTTTAACGCGTCAAAGTATTTGGGAAGTTGTTAACCGAGTTTCTATTCAAAATAAGATCGAAGATTTGACACCCCATTCATTAAGACATGCTTTTGCAACCCATTTATTAGAAGGTGGCGCAGATGTACGCGTGGTACAGGAGTTACTTGGACACAGTTCGGTAAACACCACACAGATTTACACTCACATCACTGTTGAAAGATTGAGAGAAGTTTTCTCCGAAACACATCCTCGAGCAGGCAATTAATCAAATGGACTTGGCGCTTTAGGTAATAGAGTTCTCGCGTAGGCTTAAACCAATAAGCCCAGCCGGGTCGGCTGTGCAGAAAGCAAGGTTTCAAAGTGGCAAGTACCTCTGTAAAAGATGACGGTTCTCGAATTCCTAAAGGTCAAAAAGTTGCCACAGATTTTGCTATTCCACAACCTTTAACAAAGCATGGTCCTGCACGAATCATTTCGATGGTGAACCAAAAAGGTGGGGTTGGAAAAACAACCAGCACCATTAATTTGGGTTCAGCCTTAGCTGGTTATGGCAGAAAAGTTTTACTCGTTGATTTTGATCCACAAGGTGCTTTATCTGTTGGCCTTGGAATTCCTGTTTACCAATTGGAAAAAACCCTAAGACATGTTTTAGTAGGCGAGCAGATTCCTGCCCGAGATGTTTTAGTAAAAACACAAGTTGCAAATCTTGATTTGTTGCCATCAAATATTGAATTATCCGCTGCTGAATTGGAATTAGTCAGCGAAGTAGGCCGAGAACATGTCTTGAAAAGTGCACTTCGACCATTAGTTGATGAATACGATTACATAATTATTGATTGCCAACCATCTCTTGGTTTGCTAACTGTAAATGCCTTAGCAGCATCTGAAGGTTGTGTTGTGCCATTAGAAACCGAATATTTTGCCCTAAGAGGTTTAGCTTTACTTACTCAAACTATTGAAAAGATTAAGGGCAGAATTAACCCTGATTTAAAGATCATTGGTATTTTGCCAACAATGTATGACCCAAGAACTGTGCACGGTCGAGAAGTATTAGAAAGAGTTGAAGAAGCATTCGGCGATAAAGTTTTCGAAACTGTGATTGCTCGAACTGTGAAATTTCCTGAAACCACTGCAGCGGGCTCCCCAATCACAGAGTACGCACCTAATTCGTCTGCCTCAAAAGCGTACAAGCGCTTAGCTCGAGAAGTGATCGCCAAACTTTCATGACAATTACTACAACACAACCGATAATTCGTGAGAATTCGGTAGATAAGTTCAATGTCAAATTAAATCAATTTGAAGGTCCTTTTGACCTTTTACTTTCATTAATTGCCAAACATGAATTAGAAGTAACGGCACTTTCTCTTCATATAGTTACTGATGACTTCTTGCAATACATCAAAAATCAAGGCAGTGAATGGGATCTTGATGAGGCAACCGAGTTCTTAGTTATCGCTGCTACACTTCTAGATTTAAAAACAGCACGACTGCTTCCTTCAGGAGAAGTTGAAGACGAAGAAGATATTGCAAGACTTGAAGCAAGAGACTTACTGTTCGCACGATTAATGCAATACAAAGCGTTTAAGGATGTCTCGTTTTGGTTGAATGATCAGTTATCAATTGAATCAAAAAGATTTGCCAGATCTGTTTCTCTTGAACCTCAATTTGCTAATCTTTTACCAGAAGTTCTTTTGGGTCTAGGTCCAAATGAATTAGCCAGATTAGCTGCCAAAGCTATGGAAGTTAAAACCATTCCTTCTATTTCATTGTCACATTTACATGCACCAGCAGTAAGTGTTAGGGAACAAGCTGGAATCATTGTTGAACGATTACGAAGAGTAGGCGCAACAACTTTTAGATCTTTGATAAGTGGCGTGGAAGTTCCTGTAGTTGTAGCGAGATTTTTAGCTGTTTTAGAGCTATTCAGAGAATCACAAATTACTTTAGAACAGGAAAGCCCATTAGCAGATCTATATATTCGATGGGTTGGAGCCGAGCAAGGCGAAATTGAATTAACAGACGAATTTGATTCTGATACAAAATTAAGTTTGGTAAAAGATGTCGAGAATGAGGAGGTGCTAGATGGAGAATGAAACTGAAGTTAGTGAAACAATTATTGATGAAGTTCCATCAATTGGAGCACCATCATTAAAAGCTGGCATCGAGGCAATTTTATTAGTAGTAGACGAACCGGTAAATGCAATTACTTTGGCTCAAATTACCAACTCACCTGAAATAGAAGTTCTGAAGACCCTTAAAAGTATTCAAAAAGAATTTGATTCTCGCGAAGGTGGAATTACTCTAAGAGAAATCGCTGGCGGTTGGCGTTTTTACACCAACGAACACAGCGGCGAAGTTGTTGAAAGATTTCTGAAAGATGGACAAACTGCAAGATTAACTCAAGCATCCTTAGAAACTTTGGCTGTAATTGCTTACAAACAACCCGTATCTCGTGGAAGAGTTGCTGCAATTAGAGGAGTCAACGTTGACGGAGTTGTAAGGACTTTGCTCAATAGAGGCTTAATTGAAGAAGCAGGATCAGATAACGAATCTCAAGCAGTGCTTTACAAAACCACTCCTTATTTCTTAGAAAGAGTAGGTATTGCAAATCTTGACGAATTGCCACCAGTTGCAGATTACCTACCTAATATGGCTGCCCTGGATTCAATCATCGACGAATCGATTATCTAATCATGCAAAATCAAGAAGGAATTCGTTTACAAAAAGTACTAGCAGCTGCTGGAGTTGGCAGTAGAAGATCGTGTGAAGAATTAATTGAACAAGGTCGTGTTGCAGTAAATGGAATTAAAGTTAATGAACAGGGTAGAAGAGTCAACCCTGCAATTGATCTCATAACAGTTGATGGAGATCCAATTGCTGCTGCTGCAGGATTTATTGTTATTGCCCTAAATAAACCAAGTGGTGTTGTAACGACCATGAAAAGGGAAGATGAACGTGCCACAGTGGCAGATTACGTGGCAAATAGAAGTGATCGCTTATTCCATGTTGGAAGACTAGATGCTGATACTGAAGGTCTAATTTTACTAACAAACGATGGCAATCTGGCTCATGGTTTAACCCATCCATCTTCTGAAGTAAATAAGATTTATCTAGCTCGTATAAAGGGAGCTGTAACCAAAACTGAAATTTCAGCTCTCACCACAGGAATTGAACTATCTGATGGATTTGCCAAAGCTGACACAGTATCAATCGTTGGAGCAACACCTGGCGAGACCGCAATTGAAATATCTTTGCATGAAGGAAGAAACAGAATAATTAGAAGAATGTGTGAACACATCGGTCATGAAGTTATCCAACTAGTTCGTGTTCAATTTGGACCAATCAAATTAGGCGATATGAAGTTAGGTAAAACTAGAGTTCTCAATCACACCGAAGTAGGTAGTTTGTATCGAGCTGCACAATTAGTAAATGATGAGGCAGCCTTATGAAACTGATTGGTATTCGCGGCGCGACAATGCTTCAAAAAAATGATGCAGTTGAAATGAAAGCAGCCGTCATCGAATTACTTAAAGAATCCCTAGATAAGAATAATGTAAGAAATGAAGACTTAGTCAGCATTATTTTCACCACTACAGAAGATTTAAATTGCGCGTTTCCTGCTGCTTCTGCTCGAGAAATTGGACTTGGAGATGTGCCTCTGCTTTGCTCCAAGGAGATAGATGTTCCAGGTGCACCAAAACTAGTGGTAAGAATTCTTATTCACACATATTCAGATTTAGCTAGAAAAGATGTTACTCACTTATACCTGCGCGGAGCAGAAATTCTCAGACAAGATTTGGCGCAATAATGAATGCGAGTAATTTAACTCGCCCAAATATGGTTATTGCCGTAGATGGTCCCAGTGGTTCTGGGAAGTCGAGTATAAGTAAAGAGTCTGCCAATAGATTAGGTTTCAACTTCCTTGACACCGGTGCAATGTATCGATCTGTGACTTGGTTTTGTGTCACAGAGAATTTAGATAAAGAAGATTTGATCATTGAGAGAATCAACAATGAAGGTTTCAAATTAGATATTTCTACGGATCCTCTTAAAGACCAAGTAAAAGTAAATGATGAAGATGTCTCCAAAATCATTCGTGAAGACGAAATCACTTCACAAGTAAGTCATTTTGCGGCAATGCCAAAAATTCGTCAATTTTTAGTCTCTAAACAAAGAGAACTTGTGAAGGCAAGTAATAGCGGAATTATTGTTGAAGGTCGAGACATTGGCAGTGTTGTATTACCTGAGGCCGATTTTAAAATATTCATCACGGCAAATGATGATGTTCGAGCCAAAAGACGAGCCATTCAGATTGATTCAAATGAAAATGATGTCTTAGTTGCTCAACGAAAAAGAGATTTACTGGATTCAAGCAGAAAAGTTTCACCTCTTGTAATCCCAGATGGTGCAGTAATTCTTGACAATTCAGATTTAGATTTTGGACAATCTGTAGAGAAGTTCATTGAGATTGTGAGCGCCAAATAATGTCTACAGAAGAAGAGATAACGATATCTTTAATGATTGATAGCCAGATATGGCTTACTGACGATGTTGATGACGAGGAAGTTGTTCTTGAGTTAGAGAAGCAATATGGGCTAGACGAAGATTTTCTGGATGATGTTGTTGAAGAACCACGTAAGAATCGTCCTCGAGTGGTTGTAATTGGTCGACCAAATGTTGGTAAATCAACATTAGTGAATCGATTAATTGGAAGACGAGAGGCTGTCGTGCAAGACACTCCTGGAGTTACCCGAGATCGCATTCAATATGACGCTGAATGGAACGGAGAAGAATTCATACTTGTTGATACTGGGGGATGGTCCAGTGAAAAGACAGGATTAATTCCTAAGATAAGCGAACAAGTTCAAATAGCAATTGATCAAGCAGATCTAATCCTTTTTATAGTTGATGCAAATGTTGGATTAACTGAGGACGATGAATCAGTTGTCAAACTAATCAGACGAAATAAAGTACCGGTAATTTTAGTGGCAAATAAAGTTGATGGGATTGAAGCTGAAGCTCAAATAGGCAATCTTTGGTCTCTTGGTTTAGGTGAACCATTTCCGGTAAGCGCACTTCATGGAAGAGGATCAGGGGATTTACTTGAATTAGTGATAAACAAAATGCCAGCTGAATCTAGAATTGTTGATCAGTTAAAAGGTCCGACAAAAGTTGCTTTAATTGGTAGACCAAATGTTGGCAAAAGTAGCCTTCTTAACAAGTTAACAAAAACAAATAGATCTGTTGTTTCTGAGATAGCAGGAACAACAGTTGATCCAGTAGATGAAATTGTAATGATTAATGATGAGGCTTGGAATTTTATAGATACTGCAGGAATTAGAAGAAGAGTCAGAGAATCCTCAGGATATGAGTATTACGCAAGTCTTCGAACCCAAGCTGCATTAGAACGAGCAGAAATCGCGTTATTGATTTTAGAATCAAGTGAAACAATCACTGATCAGGATCGAAAGCTAATCAACTTAGTCACAGAAGCTGGTCGAGCTTTAGTTTTAGTCTTTAATAAGTGGGACTTACTGGATGAAGATAGAAGAATTATGCTTGAAAGAGAAATCGAAATGGATCTTCATAATGTGAAGTGGGCTCCTCGAGTAAATCTCTCAGCATTAACTGGTTGGCATGTTGATCGTTTGTCGAACTCGCTACATGCTGCATATGACGGTTGGTCGACTAGAATTGCTACTTCAAAATTAAATCAATTCATTAAAGAATTTGTTGCCGCTAATCCTCATCCTGTTAGAAGCGGTAAGCAATCAAAGATACTTTTCGCAACACAAATTGGCCATAAACCACCGGCATTTGCATTGTTTACAACAGGATTAATTGATGAAAGTTACACAAGATTTATTGAAAGACGTTTAAGAGAAGAATATGGTTTTATTGGTTCTCCGATTCATATAAAAGTAAAAGTCAGAGAAAGAAGAAAACGATAGTGATTAATGTTCCTAACTCCATTAGTTTTCTTCGCCTACTACTAATTCCAGTATTTTTATGGACTGCTTTCAATGGTCAATTAGTCTCCAGTTGCTTGATTATCTTTATTGCATCATTTACCGATTGGCTTGATGGATTTGCCGCTAGAAGGCTCAATCAATTCACTCGAATTGGACAATTATTGGATCCAATCTCAGATCGTCTTTACATAATTGCCTTGTTGGTAGTTGTTTTTTACCTAGAACTTGCAAACATTTTTATAGTTTTGTTTATTTTCTTAAGAGAGCTGATTCTCTCTCTCTTAATGCTTTATTTGAAAATAAGAGGCGTGACTGGTTTGCCGGTCCACTATTTAGGAAAAATGGGTGCTTTCTGTTTACTAATTGGGCTTCCAGGATTGATTTTTGCAGAAGCATTTCCTGACCAAGTTGACATTTGGTTCACCATAGGTTGGTCGTTTCTAACTTGGGGACTGTTCCTCTATGCATTTTCTGGTTATAAGTATTTCGTTCATGCGCGCCTAGTATTATCAAAATATGTCTAAAGATTCATTCTTCAAGGATGATGACTCTAAATCTATGGGTCTTTTGGCGATGTTAAATAGCGAAATTGAAACTGATGAATACACAAATCCTTCTCGACCTTTAGTTGGCAAAAAAGATCCAAAGTGGTGGATAGCAGTAGTCCTTTCATTTTCTGGTCTACTTTTTGGCACTGCCATAGCAAATACACAGCGCCAACAACCAATTCTGGAAAAGAACCGAGAAGATTTAAGAACCACGATCACAAAAAATATTGACAATCTGAATAAAACTTCTGAAAATTTAAGTGCTATTAATAACGAGATCGCTCAAATACAAACAAATACGCCCGGTCTGGATTTTCACGGAATAAGTCAAAGTAATGAATCAAATCTTCAGGTATTTTCTGGTTTAAGTTCTGTAAAGGGTGAAGGAATTGAAATTGTAATCAATGACGCAGTGAAGACTGATTCTTTAGAAAGTGATGACATTGAATTAGCTCGAGTTTATGATTCAGATATACAACTTTTAGTTAACGCACTCTGGGCAAGTGGCGCAGAATCAATTGCTATTAATGAGGGAAGATTAACTTCAACAAGTGCAATTAGATCTGCAGGAGATGCGATTTTAGTAAATTATCGTCCATTGCTACCACCATTTGTAATATCTGCAATAGGGGACCAGGAATTAAGAAATCGTCTGGTTAAGCATCCGGACTACATTGATCTTGAATTTGTTGTGAAAACATACGGTTTAGGATTTAACGTGTCCGGTATTAAAGAAATAGAGATGATTGCAACCGGAGTCGCACTGCCTAGTCTGCAAGGCATTACAGTTGGGAACAGATCATGATTCCTGTCGTCGGCTTACTCATTGGTGTAATTGTTGGAATAATTCTGGATCCGACAGTGCCACTTTGGATGCAACCTTATTTACCAATCGCGGTAATTGCTGCTCTTGATGCTGTATTTGGTGCAATTCGAGCAAACTTAGAAGATGTTTTTGACGATAAAATCTTTATTTCTTCTTTCGCAAGTAACGTCTTAATCGCGGCTGTAATCGTATTTTTAGGTGATCAACTAGGTGTTGGAACTCAACTTTCAACAGGTGTCGTTGTTGTGTTAGCGATGCGAATATTCGCGAATGCTGCAGCGATTAGAAGAAATCTTTTCAATCGTAAATGAAAAAGAAAATATCAATCAAAACACCAGATACTCTGCAAACTCCTCAGGGTCGAAAATATCTTGCAGTCATTCTTGTTTTTCTCTTGGGAATTTTCATAACGATCGCAATCAAACAAAATGATCAACCAGAACTACTTACCTCAGCTCGTGAAGGTGAACTTGTCCTTATTCTGGATGATTTAACTAAACAAAAAGATCTTCTGGAAGATGAATTGATTAAACAAAACCAAGTTCTCGAATCCTTAAAAAATGGTTCAAATGAAGACGCTAGAAAAGCTGCCCAAGACAGAATTGATCAACTGATTTTGCTTTCAGGAACTGCTCCAGTTTCAGGACGAGGAATTCAAGTTTTAGTCACTGGGGATCTTTACTCTGTAAATTCCTTCACCATTCTTGATACCGTGCAAGAATTACGAGACGCAGGAGCCGTAGCAATTGAAATAAACGGTGTTCGAGTTATAAATAGTACATATTTTAATGACACAAATAGTGGAATAAGTATTAATCTAACTCCCATACGAAGCCCATATAAAATATTGGCTTTGGGAGATCCAGAAACTATGGCCACTGCACTAAAAATTCCAGGTGGGATGAGTGAGTCGATTACAACTTCTGGAGGACAAGTAATAATTAACGAGTTCTCATCATTAGAGATACAGGCAAGTGTTCCTCTCACCACCCCGCAATATGCTGTTCCCGTAAACGAAAAATAGATAGGACTTCAATTGAACACACCTTCAGATTTGAAATACACCAAAGAACATGAGTGGGTAAAAGAAGAATCAGCAGGAGTGGTTGTCTTTGGTATTACTGATTTTGCTCAATCAGCTTTAGGTGACATAGTTTTTGCAAGCTTGCCAAAAGTAGGAACTAAATTGAATGCTGGACAGACTTGCGGTGAAGTTGAATCAACTAAGTCAGTTAGTGACATTTATACTCCTGTTGCTGGAGTTGTTAAAGAAGTCAATGAGAAACTTGCTAACAATCCTGAGATCCTAAATACAGATCCATACGGTGCTGGTTGGATGATTAAACTCTCAGATGTCGATACAAATGAATTAACTGCTCTTTTAGATGCAGCTGGTTATCAAAAAATCACTGAAAACGCCTAACTAATAACCTCCACCTCAGGTTGACCCTTTACTTGGGTTGTCTTAGGGTTAGCAGTAGAGGCGAGGTCAATTATGAATATGGAAAACACTGGTGCAATTCCAGCAGTTTCTTCTGATACAAGTCCATTACCTGCCATTGAAGATGGTCACTTAGAAGGTTTAGAAAAGGGAAGTGCTGCACTTTTAGTTAGAAGTGGGCCGCAAAGAAATCAAAGATTTATTCTCACTGGACCAAAAATTACTTTAGGCAGATCAGATGATTCAAATATTGTGCTTGATGATGTAACTGTTTCTCGTTCCCATGCATTAATTGTTAAAGACAGTTCTTCCTGGACGATTAAAGATTCAGGAAGTTTGAACGGAATTTATGTAAATTTTATACGGATTGAAGATGCGAAACTTTCAGCTGGCGATGATGTTCAAATTGGAAAATATAGATTCACATTCCTCCTTCCAGAGCAGAAAATCTAGATGGCAATAGTTTCAAAAAGTTCTAATCTTCTCACCATTGGTGAAGTTTTAAATCAAGTTAGATCAGAATTTGATGACATTTCGATTTCTAAGATTCGATTCTTGGAAGCAGAAGGTCTGATTGTTCCATCAAGAACAAAGAGTGGCTATCGAAAATTCTCAAGTTCTGATGTTGAAAAACTTCGTTATATATTGCGAATGCAACGTGATCACTATTTACCTTTAAAAGTTATAAAGGAACATATTGAGGCCATAGATAGAGGATTAAAACCTGAAATTGATGAGATTGAAAAACCTAAAGTTCCTTCAGGCCTTGTTGATTTGAATCAGTTAGGGATCAAGAAATCAAATATTCGGGTAACTCGCGGGGAATTAATCGCTAACACCTCAATAACCGACCAAGACTTAAAAGAATCTGAAGATTACGGACTAATCAAAGTCTTAGCCGATAAACGACATTATGACGATATTGCCGTAAAAACTGCTCGAGTTATCGCTGCCTTATCTGGATTTGGTTTAGAACCTAGGCATTTAAAATTTTTGAAATCAGGAAGCGACAGAGAATCATCTCTAATTAAACAAGTGGCATCACCCATGTCTCGTTCCAAGAGACCTGATGCTGGAGAACAAGCATTAGAAATGATGCGCGAGATCTCAAACCTGACAAATCAATTACATTTCATCTTGGTCTCTTCTACCTTGGACGAGGAAATCTTGTGAGTGAAGCTAAACCTGGCTTTGTAAAAGTAAATGTGGTTGGCGTTCGCGTTGAAATGCCTACAAATCAACCCATTATTTTGTTGCAAGATCAAGCAGGCGACAGATATCTGCCTATTTGGGTGGGAGCAATTGAAGCCACAGCAATCGCGTTCGCTCAACAAGGCATCAAACCGCCACGTCCGTTAACCCATGATCTTTTCACTGATGTTTTGAAAACGTTGCAAGCAAATTTGCAGGAAGTTCGCATCACATCTTTAAAAGATGGCGTTTTCTATGCCGAGATTGAGTTTGGGGGAGGGCAGGTTTTGTCTTCTAGACCATCTGATGCCATCGCTTTAGCTCTTAGAAATGATTCCTCGATCTTTGTTGCAGAGGAAGTCTTAGCAGCTGCTGGAATTGATATTCCCGCTGAAGAGGAAGATGAATTAGATAAGTTCCGTGAGTTCTTAGACCAAGTTAAGCCTGAAGACTTTAATTTGTGAACAAGGTTAAACCTCAATCTATAGTTGAGAGTTACGGCGTGTCAGCGCTCCAATGCCAGGATACTATGTACCTTTGGTTTACTCTTGCAACACAAACCCACACAGATCGGTGATTATCTGATGCTTACATCTAAAGGTCACCAAGAATCATTATTCGAACCTAAAGAATTAAATCGACTTCCAGAAGGTGTTGGTTATCGCGGTGCAGTTGCATGTTCAGCTGCTGGAATTAGTTATCGCCAACTTGATTACTGGGCCAGAACCGGCTTGATTGAACCAACAGTTAGACCTGCTCAAGGATCTGGAACTCAAAGACTTTATTCATTCACCGACGTATTAGTTCTTAAAGTAATCAAAAGACTGCTTGATACAGGTGTTTCATTACAAAACATTAGAACCGCTGTTGAATTGTTGCGCAATCGTGGCACAGAAGATCTTTCAAATCTAACTCTTATCAGTGATGGTGCTTCAGTTTATGAATGCACAAGTGATGATGAAGTAATTGATTTGGTTCGTGGTGGTCAAGGTGTGTTTGGCATAGCTGTTGGAAGTGTTTGGCGCGAAGTTGAAGGTTCATTGGCTCAATTCCCAGCTGAAACTCCTGAAGGAAATATTGTTATGACTGACAAAGTAATCGACGATTTGGCATCAAGAAGAGCAGCCCGCAACGAAATTGCCTAATTCTCAAGGCAAAGTAAGATTGACTCAAGGGAAGAATTCTTTCCACAAATTGAGTCAGGGTGGCAATTAATTCAGATGGTAAACAAAGAAGCCATATTTCAGGATCGCCATATTGGTCCAACCCCTGAACACATTCAAACCATGTTGAAAGAAACAGGTTTTTCATCCCTTGATGAGTTATTAGACAAAACTGTTCCTGGATCTATTCATTTTAGAGACAAATTGAATTTGCCACCTGCCTTATCTGAAGCAGCTGCACAAGCAGAATTAAAAAATTTGGCAAACATGAATGAACTTAAAACCAGTCTTATCGGTTTAGGCTACACAAATTGTCATACCCCTGCCGTTATTAGAAGAAATATTCTCGAAAATCCCGCTTGGTACACCGCCTATACGCCTTATCAAGCTGAAATTGCGCAAGGAAGACTCGAAGCACTTTTGCTGTTTCAAACCATGATTCAAGATTTAACTGGACTTGCTGTTTCAAATGCATCGTTATTAGATGAACCAACTGCTGCTGCAGAAGCCATGAGAATGGCCCAAAGAGCTTCTAAAAATGATTCAAACGTGTTTTTAGTTGATCAAGATACACATCCTCAAACAATTGCGGTTTTGCAAACCAGAGCAGTACCGGTAAACATTGAAATCAAATTGATTAATACTGACAATCATAAAATTGATTCAAATGCCTTTGGCGTGCTCATTTCTTATCCTTCAAGTTCAGGACAAATTAAAGATATAAAAGATTTTGTTACTAAATCTAAAGAAAATGGATTAGTTGTAATCACCACAACAGATTTATTGGCTTTAACTCTAATTGAGGAACCAGGATCATTTGGTGTTGATATCGCAGTTGGTAGTGCACAAAGATTTGGAGTGCCACTTGGTTTTGGGGGACCGCATGCTGGTTTTATTGCGGTTAATGAAGATTTATCAAGATCTTTACCTGGAAGATTAATTGGCGTAAGTATTGATTCAACAGGACGAGCCGCTTTTCGTTTAGCTTTACAGACTAGAGAACAACATATTCGAAGAGGTAAAGCTACTAGCAATATTTGTACTGCACAAGTTTTATTAGCAGTAATTGCTGCATCTTATGCTGCTTATCACGGTCCACACAGATTAAAAGCAATGGCAATAAGAATTAATAATCAAGCAATATCTGTTGCAAAAATGGCTGAAAACTCAGGATTAAGAGTAAAACACGAGAAATTCTTTGACACTGTTTCATTGGTTGTTAAAGATGCTGATTCGATAGTTAATAATTTCTTGAAAAATGATTTAAACATAAGAAAAATCAGTCAAACTGAAGTTGCTATAACAGTTGATGAGACTACCAATGATGAGATTATGGAACTAATATCCAAATCTCTCAACACCGCTATTGTAAATAAGACGGATAACAAAGTTCTGATCAAAAACAGAACTTCAAATTTCCTAACTCATATTCACTTCAATAAATACCATAATGAAACAGCAATGCTTCGTTGGTTACGATCACTAAGTGATAAAGACGTAGCTTTAGATAGGTCAATGATCCCGCTAGGTTCATGCACAATGAAATTAAACTCTGCATCAGAAATGGAACCAATTACCTGGCCAAATCTTGCGAATATCCATCCTTTTGCTCCAGTAAATCAATCAAATGGTTGGAAACAAATAATCAATCAATTGCAAGTTTGGTTATGTGAAATAACTGGTTATGACGCAATAAGTTTGCAACCAAATGCCGGTTCTCAAGGAGAATTTGCAGGACTTCTTGCGATAAGGGGATATCACTTATCAAGAGGGGACATTCAAAGAAACGTTTGCTTAATTCCTTTGAATGCTCATGGAACCAATGCGGCTAGTGCGGTGATGGCTGGAATGAATATTGAAGTTGTTGAATGCACTGAAAATGGCGATGTTGATTTAGAAGATTTAAAGAATAAGATTGATAAACATAAGAATAATTTGGCTGCAGTTATGGTTACCTATCCATCCACACATGGAGTCTTTGAAGAACAAATAACAACTCTATGCGAGATGATTCATGAAGCTGGGGGACAGGTTTACATTGATGGTGCAAATCTGAATGCATTGGTTGCGGTTGCAAAACCTGGAAAATTTGGTGCAGATGTTTCACATTTGAATTTGCATAAAACATTTTGTATTCCACACGGCGGTGGAGGACCAGGAGTAGGTCCAGTAGGTGTCAAATCTCATTTAGCAGATTTTTTACCAACTCATCCACTAAATGAAGCAGCTGGACCTAAAATTCCAATCACAGGGCCAGTAAGTGGAGCACCATATGGATCTGCGGGCATTCTGCCAATTTCTTGGATGTATATACGGATGATGGGTACACAAGGACTTTTTGATGCAACTGCAACTGCAATCTTGTCTGCAAATTACATCGCAAGCAAATTGAAGAATCATTATCCAATTCTTTACACTGGTATTAATGGGACAATTGCACACGAATGCATTCTTGATATCAGAGATATAACAAAAAATACTGGAGTATCAGTTGACGATATTGCCAAAAGATTAATGGATTATGGTTTCCATGCACCAACAATGTCTTTTCCTGTAGCTGGAACTTTAATGATTGAACCAACTGAATCAGAAGATTTGTTTGAAATGGATCGTTTTATTGAGGCGATGTTGCACATTAGAGCAGAAATTAGTGAGATTGAGTCTGGAAAGATTACTATTGAAGATTCAGCTTTAAGAAATAGTCCTCATACCGCAGAAGATATTGCAGGGGAATGGAATAGAAAATATTCCAGAGAGACTGCAGTATTTCCAGTTAGTGGTTTAAGAACTGGTAAATACTGGCCACCAGTTAACAGAATTGATGGTGCATATGGAGATAGAAATCTGATTTGCTCATGTCCATCACCAAGAGAGATGGCTAATTCCTAATCGAGGAAGTTAGTTCTAGAAGTAATTATCTACTTTACATAACATATCTTATCGGACATATTCCATGAGGGAATTAACGTGTGAAAGCCCTTTGCAAACCCCAAATACCTATCCTTAAGAAGGCTTCTAGGACGATATTTCTGCTCATCTTTGAGGTACCAATGGTTCTCTCAGTGAAGGTAATGGGCACTTCTTTGATCTTGAAACCTTTTTTAAGCAATCTTCGAACCATGTCAACTTGGAAACAATAACCTTGACTATCAATGTCAGACAAATCTAATTGTTTCAAGGCAGTTGTTTTATAAGCTCTAAAACCTCCTGTTGCATCTCCTATATCAATACCTAGCATCAATCTTGCATAGGAATTTCCGCCTCTAGAAAGAATCTCTCTACTCTTTGGCCAATTAATAACTTTTCCACCTGGCACCCATCTTGAACCAAGAACGCAATCATAATTATCAATTTCTTTAAGAATTGTCACTAAATCCTGTGGGTCGTGAGATCCATCTGCATCCATTTCCACCAAGACATCAAATTCATTAATGGAATTATTAAAGCCATCGATATAGGCAGCACCTAAACCATTCTTACTTTTTCGATGCAAGACTTCCAAATTAGAATATTTTGCTTTTAATTGATCTGCTAGTTTACCCGTTCCGTCAGGACTGTTGTCATCAATTACAAGTACATGTACTTCAGGATTATGTTCAAATATTCTATGAACAATTGAAGCTAATGTATGAAGTTCTTGGTAAGTAGGAACTAATACCCTAGTTTTCATATCTTCCTTCTAACGTATGTTATCAACAATATTATAAAGGGAATTACAAAGCCAAATAGAGATAATCTCTCAATTATTGATGCATATTTAACAGCCGGAGTTAGGTCTGAATATAGAGAAGCCGTCACAATTTTAGATTGTGGCACAAACTCTTTTGAAGCCCATAAAACCTCACCATTGCGATTTATGTGAGCTGAGATTCCTGTTGTGGATGTTACAACAATATCTCTGCCAGTCTCCATGGCTCGCATTCGTGTAATCATGAATTGCTGTTCAAGTTGATCCGAGAAAGCATAAGTTGCATTATTCGTGTGAACTGAAATAAGTTGACCACCTTCTTTTATTTGCTCAATTAGAGAGCTATTCCAAGCAACTTCAAAACAAATAATTGGGCTTATCAAAGTGTTATTTACTCTTAAATTATTTGATCTTGAACCCGGAATGAAATCCTGTGGAATGAGTTCAAATCTATTTACATAATTACCTATCAAATTTCGAAATGGTATGTATTCTCCAAATGGAACCAGGCGATTTTTCTCATAAGAATCGATTACCTTTGCATCCTTTGGCTCCCAAAGTAAAACGCTATTGGAAAGTCCATTTGCTTTTTGAACAACAGCCCCACTTATCAATGGCTTTTTATATTTCTTTACTAAATCCTCAACTAGAATTCCAGCTTCTTTATTACTAAATGGATCCACATCAATCGAGTTTTCTGGCCAAAGAATTGCGTCATAATTCTTCTGATTCAACTCAAGAAGATTATCTGTCTCTTTAATGTGATATTTCAGAACTTCCATTTTTTGCTCATTAAACAGCAATCCGGAGCGAGGTACACTCCCCTGAATTATTGCAATATCTATCTTTCCTGACTCTTTCTTGTCGGACTGATCCAAATCTATTAAGAAAAGATTAAATGCGGCTATAGAGATAACGAAGACTAGTGATGCTGAAAATGCTTTTTGAAGAAGAAAACCAAGACTTGGAATCATTAGAGCTGCAATAAGTAAAACCGCAGCTGAAACTAAAGGACTAGAACCATATGACATCAAATTAGCCCAGGGCGCATCTGCAGAATCGTAGGCTAATTTACCCCAAGGAAACCCACCAAAGGGAAAATAATCTATCAAAGCTTCCATGGAAATAAAAATCAAACCGTATGAAATAAATGGTAAAGGCAAATTCCTTACTTTGTACATTAAGTATCCAAAACTTCCATAAATTATTGACATTAGAAACGCCAAACCAATGTATGCATCGATTCCAACAAGAGTTACCCAGTTTATTCGGGCGAACCAAAAAGCAATTGATAGAGAAAATGAGAAGAACAGATAATCACTTAGTTGTCGTTTGTGCGTTCCCGCCCACCAAACTGCGATACCAATTGGTAACAAGATCCAGGTATCTGAATAAGTAACACTTCGGGCGATAAGGACACCAGATGCAGTACCAAGAAATATCTTGGTCTGAAGTTGTGATTTGTTCATTAAGTGAAGTCTATATAAAGACTAAATCCTTCGTTGTATTGTTACAATTCACCGATTTGCCACCGGTTTTGATAACAATATCCTCTATACGAGCTCCATATTTTCCTTCAATATAGAAACCTGGTTCGATACTGAATGCATTACCGTATTTTAGTCGATTCTTATTTCCATGAACGATATATGGTTCCTCGTGTGTTTCCATTCCAATTCCATGACCTGTTCTGTGAATAAAGTAATCAGCCAAGTCATTTTTACGTAGATGATCTCTGGCTACTGCGTCTAATTGTTCTGCAGAAATCTCATTACTTACTGCCTGAATCGATAATTCTTGTGCCTGTTTCAAAATCTCATATTTACTTTGAAAATCTGGAGAACACTCCCCGATCACATAAGTTCTCGTGGAATCACTGCAGTATCCGCTATGAGTTGTGCCACCTATGTCGATAACAAGAACGTCACCCTTTTTAATTACTGTTTCTCCTGGTTCATGGTGTGGACTTGCTGAGTTCTGGCCTGATGCAACGATTGTGAAGTCAACGCTCTCATGCCCGGATTCAATTATTAGATTGCCGATTTTTTTTGCTAGCGATTTTTCAGTATCACCGAATTGGAATAAAGATGGAATCGCTCTATGCACCACATCAATATATTTGCCAGCCAATAACAACTGATCAATTTCATAGTTTGATTTGATACTTCTAATTTCATTCATGATGAAACCGGCATCAGTGAATTTCGAATCAGCAAACAATTGCTGAAAATTCAATAACTTTGTAGAGTTCATGTTGGAATCCACCGCGATTCTCCCACTATTTTTTGGTGGATTTACCTTTTCAAAAGCAGACTCTGTCTCATCCCAAGTGATAATTTCTACGTCAATCTCATTGATGCCTGACTCAATGGCAGCTAATTTCTCAAGCTTTGGCACGATCAGTTTTGGCAATTCATTTTCTTGCAAAACGAGACAAGTCAATCTTTCAAGATTTTTTGCCTTGTAACCAGTCAAATAGCGAAGGTTTGGCCCTGGTGTAATCAGCAGAGTTGAAACATCGTGCTCAGTCATTAATTTTGAAGCTTTGTTGAGTCTTTCTTTATGCTCAATAACAAGATTCATGCACCTAACGTATCCTGAATCTCGACGATAACTTTCGGAGACTATTGGAATGTTGAATAAATACACCACTATTGCTGTGGATCTTTCATCATTGGCATATAGATCTTTTTATGGTCTTCCAGACTCGATAAAAAGCACCGAAGGTAAACCAGTAAACGCTATTAAAGGTTATCTTGATGCGCTTAACAGATTTATCAAGTTATATAAACCGAAAGAAATAATCCATGCCGTGGATGAAGATTGGCGACCACAATGGCGAGTTGATCTTCTGCCTCAATATAAAGCTCATCGTGTTGAAGAAAGTGATGAAGAATTAGTTCCAGACGATTTAGAATATCAATTAGAATTACTCCCCCAAATTCTGCAAGATATGGGAATGAAAGTCGTTGGTGCAGCAAAAGCAGAAGCTGATGATCTATTAGCAGTAATTTGCAAACAAAAAAGTAATGTTGTAGTAGTAACCGGTGATCGTGATCTCTTGCAATTGATTGATGACAAAAGAACAAACGCAGTTCATATGCTGGGAAAAGATGGTGGTTCTTTGTTCACCGAAAAAGAAGTCTTGAATAAATATGGGGTCAAGGCAAATCAATACATTGATTTTTCAGTGCTAAGAGGTGACGCATCAGATGGCTTACCTGGTGTTAAGGGAATTGGTGAAAAAACTGCAGCAAAATTGGTTTATGAATTTGAAAACGTCGACAATTTAATTTTAGAGGCCTCAAAAGGTAATGCCAGCATCTCTAAGAGAATTGCTTCTTCGATTCTGGATTCAAACGAATACATCATAAATGCAATCAAAGTAGTAACTTTAAAAAGTGATTTAGATATTGATTTATCTCGCAGATCTCATGGGATTTCTATGACAGACTTAAGATCTAAATACCAAAACCTCAAGATTGGTAATCAGCTTGATACATTTAACGATTCATCAAAGTCAAGATCTTGATCATCAAACACCTTAGGTTCATAAGCAACAACTCCCCTATTAACTCGGTGAACTGACTCACGAGCTATTTGAGAAATTGGATCAATCTTAAGTTTGGCAATTTGCCTTAGTAAGTCCGTAACTTGTTTGGCTACTCGCACAAAATCACCGGGAGCAAGATCAGAATTCTTTAGCACTTTTTGTAAACTTTCTCCTTGAGCCCATTTTCTAACCTGTTCGGCTACTCCAAAGTGTGGCAGTCTTACGTACTCAAGTTTGTACTTCATTTCAAGATTAATTAATTCATTGGCCAAAAGAGAAAGCTCTTTAGCTCTTTCTCTTATCTTTGAAGAAATGTTGCCAGGAATTTCGTATTCATCTCTTCTGGGCTGATAGATAAAACTACTCAAAATTGCTGGAAGTTCTTCGATTGTTAAATCATTCAAGAGGCCTTTAACGATGGTTGCAGCTGTAAGTAAATCTTGGTCTGAATGAATCTCTTTAAGGATTTGGGCCTGACTATTTAGTTTTACCTTGTCATCAATTATGTCGATGTAGTGTATTTCATTCAATAGCTTAAGTACTTCATCACACTTGTTACTTAAGCTCATCATTGAATTGTTGAAATTTAGTTCGAGAGAATTTACTGAACGGACTAATTTTTCTTTTCGTTCAGCCCATCGAAGATGTTCATATAAGTCTGAGCATGAGTGGCACGGGTGTTTTCGAATATCTTTTCGAAGTTGATCAACAGACATTGAACTTCGAGAATCTTTCTCGTTTTTATCGGGTTTTCTATAACCTAAAGAGGTTAGGACCTTCGCAATTTGCTTCCGAGATTCTCTCTTTGAAAAATCCATAGTTCTATTAATGACAAGTTCAGAGATGACACCTGCTACTGGATCAATCTCATTCAAGTGAAATTTCTTACCGTCTCCATTTTCAAGGACAATCCAGTAAGAATCTTGCCCTCTTCGTTCTCGCATAATTTTGGTAATAAGACCCGACTGATATTTACCAGCAGTTTTGACTCTAATTACACTTCCCGGATTTAATTGTCCAGATAAATCAAATCTATTTTGTCTTGTCTTATCTCTTTTTGAGGATTTTTGCTCTCTTTCTAAACGAGTAATGTCTTTTACTATTTCGTAATAGGAATCAAAATCGCCTTTGTCGCAAACGGTATTTTTTGTATACCCGGCGATTGCCTTACGCTCTTCGTCAATTCTTAATTTCATCTTAAGATTTGATTTTTCCTGCGAGAACTGGGCGAAGGATTTGTTTAATAATAGTTTTGTCGCATCAATATTTCGATGCTCTAGTAAATTTAACAACATATTGTAACGAGGTGTAAAAGTAGAAATAAGTTCGAAAGTTCTTGATGAAACAAGATTTAGTAAGAATCGAGGCTCTGAATCAGGATGAAAAGCAATAACAGCTGTTCCGGAAGTATCAATTCCACGTCTTCCCGCTCTGCCAGTCAACTGGGTAAATTCGGCTGGAGTCAAATACTCATGAGTATCCCCATTCCATTTATCCATTCTTTCCAGGACGACAGATTTAGCGGGCATATTCACGCCAACAGCTAAGGTCTCGGTTGCAAATACAACTTTCATTAAACCTTTTTGGAACAGAAGTTCAGTGACTTCTTTTAACTGAGGAATCAAGCCTGCGTGATGTGAACCAAAACCTCTGATTGCACAATCAATCCAATCATCGATTCTTAAGGTGGCCCAGTCCGAGGATGCGATCTCATCAAATCTATTTCGGATTATCTCTTCGATATCAGTTTTTTCCTCTGGTGAAGTTAATCTTGTATTTGATTTCTGCAACAAATCAACAGCTTGTTCACAACCTTTACGACTGAATATGAAATATATAGATGGCAGTAATTTGTTGGTCTGTAATAATTCGACAATCTGACTTTTATCTGGAACCTCAGATTTACTATGAGATTTTGTGAAATTTCGTTTATAAAGATTAGATACCTTATTGTTTAATCGCGTAGGATCTTCGATAGATATAAGCGGAATTAACTCTTTAGAAGTAGCTATGACCTGAGTAAGTGGAACGGGTCTTTTCTCTTCAATGACGAATGTGCAACTTCCTCGTACTTTTCTAAGCCAGTCGCCAAAATCCTCAACGTTACTTACTGTGGCTGATAAAGCAACTATTTTTACAGATTGGTTTAGCAGAATCAAAATTTCTTCCCAGACAACTCCTCTTTCCTTGTCAGCCAAGAAGTGAACTTCGTCCATTACTACTACACCAAGTTCATGCAATTTATCGGGATTTTGATAAATCATGTTGCGAAGAACCTCAGTAGTCATAACAACAATTTCGGCATCTCCATTAATGGAGTTGTCACCCGTTAAAAGTCCAACTCTTTCTGATCCAAAGCGTTGAACCAATTCCAAAAACTTCTGATTTGAAAGAGCCTTGATAGGAGTTGTATAGAAACAACGTTGTTTATTGTTTGTTGTTGCAAAAAGTGCAAATTCTCCAACGAGAGTCTTACCTGAGCCGGTTGGGGCAGCTACTAGAACTGAGTTTCCCTGAATGAATGATTTAATTGCGGTTTCTTGAAACACGTCAATGTCAAATGGAATTGTCGCTAGGTAGTCACTTATGACTCTTCGATCTTGTTGGTCAAGATCCTTATATTTACTTAATTTCTCAGCATAATTAGGCATTAATTACAGACTAATACAGTTAAAGATTTAGGCAGCATTTTTGCGGTGAAATCACCAGTACCTATTGAATCACCATCAGATTGAGCTCGGATTACGCCATCAACTCCTTTTACCTTAAGACTTTTGACAGGATATTGACGAAATTCAGGCCTTTCATAATGTTTACCCGCAAGTAATAGCAAAAAAAGATAAATCAACCTCAATTTATTTACTTTATTGACAAGAATTAAATACAAATCTTCTGCTTCAACATGGGCTTTGTTGCTAATTATCATTCCCCCTCCAAAACTAGGGGCATTAGCCAGAATCGCTAAAGAATACGAATTAGTTTCTGTAACGGCTGAAGATTGAATATTGACTGTTTCATGAGATTTTCCAAGAAGAGCAACAAATGTTGCCACCGTGTACTTAGCCCTGCCAAAAAATCTTGGAAGATTTGAGGCAATTCGATTAACTTTGGCTTCAAAGGCAAAGCAGGAAATAGTCAGAGAGTGATGCTGACCATCATTTATAGAAATAGTATTTATTCTCTTAGTTTCAAGTCTTTCAATATTCTTAATAATGTTATTTACATCGTTTGTCATATTTAAATGATTTGCAAAATCGTTCCCAGATCCTGTGGGATAAACGATTAATGGAACATCGCTATGAATCAGATAGGAGCAAATTCTTGAAACTGTGCCGTCTCCACCACAAATAATAATGACGTCGATGTTTTTTGATAGCACTTCTCCAACTTCATCTAATTCTTTATCAGAGGAGGCTGAGAAATCTTCGACTTGGTGATGTTCTAATAATCTATTTCTTAAAGTAGTAATAGCTTCCCTATTGAATTTTCTACCGCTAGTTGGGTTAACAACTAATGCCATTCTCATAGAATAGATTCAATTCTGTCATTTAGCATCTTCTGCAAATTACTTTTCATTTCTTTTGAGCACACAATCTCTGTCTTAATGTCAAGTCTAAGAATAATTTCCAATAGAAACTCGGGATCAATAATATCCATCTCTATATGTAGTTCATCTCCTGATATTGTGTACGGAATATTAAGATCCAGAAAATTACTTGCATTCCATGACTTTGTTCGAAGAGATATTTTCTCCCTGTAGATATCATTTTGTGTAATATCTTGTGGCAATCCATCTAGTGGTACTAGGGCAACTTCAATTATTCTGTCGAGTCTAAAGGATCTTTTTTGAGAACTATTTTTATCCAGCGCAGTCAGATATTCCTTGGAATCTAGAGCTTTTATCTCTATAGGAGTAATAGATCTTTCCGAGGTCAACTTCAAGTTACTATCTACATAGTGAATAATCAATTGTTTTCTATTTGTAATAGCCTCATTAATCCTATTTTTCTTAATTAAATAGTCTTCTTTAGATTTTTCATTTGCAACATCTGATCCAATTAATCCAGAAAGTTTAATATCGATATCTAAAATCTCTTGCTTATCCTTTGACATCTCACTTAGGTTTCTAACTCCCAAAAGAAGCAATACAGCCTCAATATTGTTTAACTTCAAGGGTCTGTCAAAACCTTGGCTATCTATTACTGAAATATTCTCATCGTCATATTGAATATCAACTAATTCGCCTCCAAATCTGCCCGGACCAACGTAGGTTAAAAGAGATAAATCCTTATTTGCCTCGTCGCGAGATATATCAAACTGGGCGCAAAAATTGTCAATAGATGTGTTTTTATTCTGAATTAGCCATGGTAATTCTAATAAAAGTCTTGATAGTCGATCGTTTTTAGTCATGACTCAAAACCTTCATGAAATCCTTTAAGTATTTCTTGTAATGTTCTCGAATAGCTTCATTATCGATAGAGACAATAATTGAACTAAATCGTAAAAGATACTTAGCAAATGACTTCTCATCGAAGAATTTGAAATCAATTGTTCGATCCCCAATGGCAATCCCGCCAGTAATGTGCGAAATTAGTGATGCATTTTGATTTATCTCGACTCGGACGCTTCTAGGAAGCGTTTGGTTATTGTCCTTCTTAAGAAGATTTAACTCAATTGCACTCGCAGGTTTTATTATTATTTCGCCTACAATTCTGGATGTTTGGTAAGTCTTCCAAGTCGTAGAAACCAATTCATAGGCATCAAAATACCAATTATCACCTTGTCTATAAAGTTTTTTAGGTATCACTTGACGCCTTTTTGGTTCATTATCATCAAATGAAACGTACCTAAAATCCATAATTGATTTAGTGTTCAAAGATTTCATAATACTTCTGAACTTCAATAACTCCCCAGAGTAATTTTCTGTATATTCGTCACTTGATTTAACATTAATTGAGCCACCTGTTTTTAATGTCGCAGACTTTGCTAGATTTTCAAATTCTGTTCTATGCCAAGTTGTTGAAGCTAGGCTAAGTATTGCTCTTTCTGAAGGCGTCCATTCAACTGTTTTCGTGAGAAAAGTTTTTGAATCAACCTGATATCCAAGTTCATCGTCGAATAGCGGATCGACTGGAACAGTGTCTATCTTGATGCCAGTATTTCTTAATTCATCCTTATCGCGTTCAAACATTCTCTCAAAAGCAGTTTCACTTTCACATTCCTCATAACCGTTGACTCTTTGTCTGATTTCGTGTCTAGGAATTGGTCTTTTTGAGTTTATGAGCACAAAAAATAGATTTAAAATTCTTTCTGATTTACTTACACTCATTTATAGTGCCGCGATCAGTTTGTCGACTCGTTCATCGATATTTTTGAATGGATCTTTACAGGCAATAGAACTTTGTTGTTGGTCATTTATCTTCAAATTTACCCAATCAACTGTAAAATCACGTTTCTTTTCTTGAGCAACTTTAATGAATCTTCCTCTTAAAGCGGCACGAGTTGTTTCAGGAGGATTTTCCATTGCACCATTCACGTCATTATTGGTGATCAGCGTCTTTGCCATTCCTGATTTTTCAAGAATGTAAAACAAACCCCGATCTTTTCTAATGTTGTGATATGAAATGTCGAGCAGAATCAATCTCGAATCCATATCATTCAGCTGATGCTTCTCTTGATAGGAATTCATGAACTTTCTCTTAATCATCCAGTCTAATTCCATATCAACCAAAGAGTAATCTTCACTTTGAAGTGCATCTAGACTTCGTCTCCACAGATTTAGGGCATATCTATAAAAAGGTTTATCCAATAATTCATCCAAACCAGGCATAGATGAGACGATGTTATACATCTCGTTTTGCATCTGAAGAGCGGTAATTTCGCGACCTGATGAAAGTCTAAAAGAATTCCTAAATTTCAAATCACTTGAGATTTCTCTTATAGTTTTAATCGGATTTTCAATCGTGAATTTATCTTTCAATAAGCCCAATTCGGCTGCTCTAAGCATTAATTCAGTCGTTGCAACTTTCAAAACAGTTGTTGTTTCACTCATGTTTGAATCGCCAACAATTATGTGTAATCTTCGATATTCATCGGGATCAGCGTGTGGTTCATCTCTGGTATTGATAATTGGTCGAGATCTTGTTGTTGCACTAGAAACAGATTCCCACATGTGTTCAGCTCTCTGGCTGATTTGGAAATTTGCACCTTTTGAACTAGAAATCCATTTTCCTGCTCCACAAAATATTTGCCTGGTTATTAAAAACGGAATAATGCTCTCGGTTACTTCTTCAAAATTCTTTTTCCTGCTCACGGAGAAGTTTTCATGACAACCATAACTATTTCCTGCAGCGTCCATATTGTTCTTGAATAGATGAATTTGGCCTTTTATGCCCTCGGCGTTTAATCTGATCTCTGCTGATACTGCTAACTCTTCAACAATCCTGTCGCCTGCTTGGTCTTGCTTAATCAGATCAGAAAGATTGTCACATTCCGCGGTAGCGTATTCCGGGTGAGATCCCACATCTAAATAAAGTCTTCCTCCGTTTGGAAGGAAAACATTAGATGATCTTCCCCAAACAACAACTTTCCTGAAAAGATATCTCGCCACTTCATCGGGAGAGAGTCTTCTTTGCCCATCTACGACACAAGTAACACCATATTCAGTTTCTAAACCCATTATGCGTTTACTCAACACTTAATTACCCCACACAGGCATTATTTATTGCCCGCCTTTTTGAATGAATCCCTTTACAAATTCTTCGGCATTTTTCTCAAGTACAGCATCAATCTCATCAAGCACTGAATCAATACTTTTAGTATTTGGTTTTGTGAAAGTAACATCAACATCATCCAGGCTATTTAAATTGTTGGAATTGATACCACGAATTTGTTCCATTAACTTATGCCTCCATACACAGTTTAGTAAACCTCTGGATTCTTGCGAATAGAATCGACTAAATCTAATGCTGTGTCTGACTGGCTGATTATCTCGCCAGTAAGTGATTTTGTTCCCTTGAGTGGATCTGTTGTAGATATTCGATATAGAGGTTGATTCTTATCTATATCAAAAATCAAACTATCCCAAGATGCAGCAGCTATTGACTTGGAAAACTTCGAAACAGATTTTCCTCTAAACCAGGCGCGAGTATCTTCAGGTGGTTCAGAAACTGCTGATTGAACTTCCATTGGATTTAGATACTCCTTGAGTAATCGATTTCTTTTTAACACTTCAGCAATGCCGTCTTCAGCAGTAATTTCGCTATATTTGAAATCCAATGATTTAATCAAATCATCTTCAAGTGATAGCCCATTCTTCTCTTGGTATTTTTCAATCAAAGACAGTTTTGCGATCCAATCAATTCTGTCTGCCAGGTCTTGCCTGCTGCTTCTTAGACCACTTATTGCTTGCTCCCAAAAATCAATTACCTGACGTGAGTTATCGTCGTAACCTTCTTGTGCCAAATACGCTTTACTTTTTTCTAAATACCATTCTTGAACGTCGATAGCTGAAAAATTCTTGCCTTGATTGTTTTCATAATTGTTCTTAAAATCCAAATCTTGAGAAATTTCTTTAACAACTCCCACTGGATTTAAAAGATTAACTTCTTCGAAATCTACAAAACCATCTTCAATCATTGAAATAATTAATGCAGTTGATCCAACCTTCAAGATGTTTGCAAAATCGCTCATGTTTGCATCACCAATGATCACGTGCAATCTTCGACTCATCTTTGGGTCGGCGTGAGGTTCATCCCTGGTATTAATTATTGGTCTTTTCATCGTTGTTTCTAATCCAACATGAGCTTCAATGTAATCTGCTCGTTGGGAAATTTGATAACCGTTTTTCTCTGATTCTTGACCAATTCCAATTCGTCCAGCACCACAATAAATTTGACGAGTAATGAAATGAGGTGTTAACCCAGACACAATTTTTGAGAATTCAGTTGATCTTTTCATTTGATAATTTTCATGCGTTCCATAACTGGAACCTTTATTGTCGACATTATTTTTAAAAACTCTAATTTTGTCTTCAGGAAATTCTTTGGCATCAAGAGCAACCGCAATCTTCATTATTTGTTCCCCCGCTAGATCCCATTTTGTTATATCTATCGGGTTAAGAACTTCCGGAGCAGAGAATTCTGGATGAGCATGGTCAACATAAAACCTCGCACCATTTGGTAAGACTAAATTTGGAATGACCTGATCCTCGTCAGTTAATTGAGATGGATCTGCATCTGCTCTCGACATGTCAAAACCGCGTGCATCTCTTAAAGGACTCTCAACGTCGTAGTCCCAGCGAATATTTGATTCAGGATAAACATGCTTTGCGTAAGCAAAGACTATTCGGTTCGAAAGTGTTATTGGATCGGTATTTTGTGAACTAGAAATTCCATATTCATTCTCTAAACCCATAACCCTTTTAATTGTCAATTGTTAACAATCTTTAGAGAAATTGGTTAGCAGAACCTATTGTCTCAATAGCTCTACCTTGTTCTGATCCATTGTTACTTTGAATCAAAGTTCTTAAGAAGACGATGCGTTCACCTTTTTTACCTGAAATTCTTGCCCAATCATCTGGATTTGTTGAATTTGGCAGATCTTCATTTTCCCTGAATTCTTCTAAGCAAGCAGAAATTAAATGTTCTACTCTTATGCCTTTTTTCTTGTTAGACAAGAATTCCTTGATGGCAGCTTTTTTAGCCCTAGAAACTATGTTCTCCAACATCGCACCACTTGAAAAATCTTTAAAATACAGAATTTCCTTATCGCCATTAACGTAAGTAACTTCTATAAAACGATTTTGATCACTCTCTGTATACATTTGCTCTACTGCTTTATCAATCATTGTTTTAACAGTTGCTTGTTTATCACCTTTATGAATTGCTAAATCATCTTCATTAATTGGCAAATCACTTGTCAAATACTTAGACAAAATTTCGGTTGCCCCTTGAGCGTTTGGTCTTTGGATTTTAATTTTTACGTCTAATCTTCCCGGGCGAAGAATTGCTGGATCAATCATGTCTTCTCTGTTTGATGCTCCAATAACAATTACGTTTTCAAGACCTTCCACGCCATCAATCTCACTTAATAGTTGTGGAACAATCGTGTTTTCAACATCACTTGAAACACCACTGCCGCGAGTTTTGAATAAAGAATCCATCTCATCAAAAAATACGATTACGGGAGTGCCTTCACTTGCTTTGTCTCTTGCTCTCTGAAAAATTAATCGAATATGTCTTTCGGTTTCTCCTACGTATTTATTTAGTAACTCTGGTCCCTTGATATTTAAGAAATAAGATTTACCATCTTTATTGCCTGTCTTTTCTGTTACTTTTTTGGCTAAGGAATTTGCTACAGCTTTAGCAATAAGCGTTTTTCCACATCCTGGAGGACCGTATAGCAAAATACCTTTTGGTGCTTTTAATTGATGTTCAGCGTAAAGATCTTTATGCAGGAACGGTAATTCAACAGCGTCTCGAATCTGTTCTATTTGAGCTCCAAGGCCACCAATATCTTCATAATTAACATCTGGAACTTCTTCTAGTACCAATTCTTCAACTTCACTCTTTGGAATCTTCTCGTAAACAAAACCACTCTTTGAATCTAGTAATAACGAATCTCCGGTTTTAATAATTACATCTGATAAAGATTCTGCAATCCTTACAACTCTTTCTTCATCTGCTCTGCCGATGACTACAGCGCGTGAATTGTTGTCTAGAAGGTTCTTGAGCTTTACAATCTCTCCAGCAATCTCAAACCCATGAATCGAAATAATATTTAGGGATTCATTTAAGACCACTTCTCGACCAGAAGATAGTTGACTTCTATCAATTTCAGGAGAGATCGTGACTCTCATTTTTTTGCCGTTTATCAGTACATCGGCATCATCTTCATACAAATCTAGAAAAATTCCGAATCCTGAAGGAGGCGCACCTAGTTGCTCAACTTGATCTCGAAGACTTAATAATTGTAATTTTGCATCAGACAAAAGTGTGGCTAAGTCAGAGTTTTTCTGTTGCAAACCTTCTACAACTTTATTAATTTCTGCTAATGAATCATTGGAAGTGACGTCTTGAGACATGTTCCTCCAATAATCTAGATATTAATTCTATCTTTATTTGTCTTCTTCTGCTTCTTCAGACTGTTTGGTGATGTAATCAGCACCATAGGCACCCTTGGCCGGCTTCTGACGTCTGGCGGGCACTGCAACTCCATCAGCCATTCTTCGACTGTGCACCAGAAATCCTGTATGTCCGTTCATTCGATGTTTTGGTCGAACTGCAAGACCTTGCAAATGCCATTCGCGATAAAGAGTTTCTGATGAAATTGCATCGGTCCAGTTATTGGTTTCTTTAAGAGCTTCAACTAATTTTGACATTTGTGTAGTGGTTGCTAAATATGAAACGAAGTGACCACCAGGTCGAAGATGTTTGTAGACAACATCAATCATGTCCCATGGATTTAATAGATCTAGAACAATGCAATCGAATTTTTCATCACTTGAGAATTCAGAAATATCAGTTAAAACTAGATTCCAATTCTTAGGTATGTAGCCTAAATATCGTTCAACATTTTTACTTGCTACCTTTAAGAATTCTTCTCGTATCTCACAGGATGTTAAGGAACCTGATTCTCCAATTGTTCTTAAAATGTGCAAGGTTAAAGATCCAGAACCAACTCCAGCTTCCAAAACTTTTGATCCAGGTTTCATATCCCCTAGCTCAACTATTTGAGCCGCATCCTTGGGATAAATTACTGCAGCACCTCTGGGCATACCAACAACAAAATCTTGTAGTGCGGGAGTAAAAATTGTGTAAAGCATTCCACTAGAACTTGCAACTACTCCGCCTTCACCTGCGTTAAGAATCTCATCATGATTAATAGATCCATGATTTGTGAAGAATTGCTTTCCTGATTCAAGGGTGACAGTGTGCGATCTACCTTTTTGGTCTGTGATCGTCACTAAAGCACCAAGAGAAATATTCATATTCACAAAAGTCTACGAAAGAAGACAAATTGTCAGTGTTTGAGCCTATGGTTGACTCATGCCAGAAAAAGAAATGCTTCAACTTTCACCTTCACGTATCTCTGATTACCAACAATGCCCTGCTTTATACAAATATCGAGCAATTGACAAGTTGGTTGAAAGACCAGGCTTAGATGCACTTAGAGGTTCTTTGGTTCACCTTATTTTAGAAAAAATATTCAAGAACGCTCCATCAGATCGTGATTTCCTAAAAGCAGTTTCATTAACTAATGAATGTTGGCAAGAATTAGTACAGGTTGAACCAGAATTGATCTGTGCACTAGATGAAAAAATACCTTTTCCACTAGCTGAATCTGTCGAGATATCTCAAGAAAGACTAGATGTTCTTTTTGAGGAAGTTAAAACACTCGTTGCCAACTACTACGCTTTAGAAGATCCTTCAAGAATTCAACCAAAATCTACTGAAGAACTTATTGAATTTGATTTGACCGATGATCTAAAAATAAAGGGATATGTTGATCGAATTGATGAATCTCCACAAGGTTGGTTAAGAATTAATGACTACAAAACTGGGAAAAGTCCAAAAGAAAATTTCAGTTCAAAAGCAATGTTTCAACTTAAGTTTTATGCGCTGATTATCTTCAAATCTACAAAACAAATACCTAAACTATTGAGACTTATCTATTTGAAAGACTCTCAGATACTTACTTATGAGCCTACTGAGCAAGAATTGGATCTGACTTTAAAGAAAGTAGAAGCTGTTGCTTCTCAAATTCAGCGCTCTAAAGATACTAATGAATGGCCAACCAACATTACAAAATTGTGTGACTACTGCTACTTCAAATCAATCTGTCCAGCATTTACTAAATCTTAAACCTTTCGCCATTCTTTAACTAATTCTTTGTGAACTTGGCGAAGGTATGGAATATCTAAGCCTTTCATTCCATTGAATATTCTCATTCCTCTTCTGGCATCAAGCAACACTCTTTCTGGAACTGCAATAGTTGGCATTCCGGCAGCAAGAGAACTAGAAATACCTGTGTTTGAATCCTCAAATGCTAAGCATTCTAGAACGTCTAAACCAAAACTTTTTGCTGCATGCAAATATGGATCAGGATGTGGTTTTGTTCTTGGCAAATCATCTGATGTAACCACTACCTCGAAATATCGATCTAAATTTGTGGATTTGAGCAACGCCTCTGCTAACAGACGATTTGATGCCGTTACCAGTGCAATTTTTAATTTTTCTTTCACCGCTTCTTCCAAAACTTCTGCCCAACCTGGTTGTAAAACTGGAGGATTGTTTGTGAATGAATGAAACATCGCATCAACAATTTCGTCATACATCTTTTTTGC
>Ga0247838_1001135_pt1 | contig 39519 bp, 34 predicted proteins | sample LaCruzMarch2015__5_FD_189097 | JGI IMG/M metagenome (GOLD analysis project Ga0247838, IMG submission 189097) | Freshwater microbial communities from meromictic Lake La Cruz, Castile-La Mancha, Spain - LaCruzMarch2015_15m | ecosystem: Environmental > Aquatic > Freshwater > Lake | place: Spain...
GATCAAGCACTTCAAGTAGAGCTGAAGAAGGGTCCCCTCTAAAATCCCTGTTAATTTTATCGATTTCGTCTAAGATAAACACAGGGTTATTGGTGCCACTACGTCTAAGAGATTGAATAATTCTACCTGGCATAGCCCCGATATAGGTTTTTCTATGTCCCCTTATTTCACTTTCATCAGAAATACCACCTAATGACATGCGAATAAAATTTCTACCTAATGCTTTGGCGACAGACTTTCCGAGAGAGGTTTTACCAACACCTGGTGGGCCAACCAAACAGATGATAGGTGCTTTCATATCACCCTTTAGTTTTAGAACAGCAAGGTGTTCTATGATACGTTCCTTCACCTTTTCGAGACCAAAATGATCTGCATCCAGGGTCTTTTTTACTTTATTTAGGTCAAAAATATCTGCGGAGGTTTTGTCCCATGGCAGTTCAGTAAGTAAATCGAGGTAAGTAATCTGCATACTATAATCTGGCGAATGCGGATTAATTCTTTTAAGTCTGACCAATTCTTTTTGAAAATGCTTAGCTGTTTTTTCGGACCATTTAATATTTTCCGCTTTGGCAGAAATTCTTGTTATTTCCTCTTCTTGAGGATTTTGCCCCAGCTCATCCTGAATCGTTTTCAGTTGTTGATTCAAGAAATAATCTCTTTGTTGTTTATCAATATCGACCCGAACTTTATTTTCGATTTGGTCTTTAAATTCGAGTAATTGTAACTGCCTTGAAATTTCTCCCAGGATAAGCTCAGCCTTACCTGCCTGATCATCCGTTTCCAGAATAAGCTGTTTAACCTCGATAGTTGAATTTAAATTAGAGGCAATAAAATTGAGTAGAAAAGAATTATCCTCGATACTTTTCAACATGGCGATAGCCTCTGAGGGAATATTTGGCGAAAGCTCAATAATCTTTTTCGCCATATCCATAATGGTAGAAATGAGCGCAGTAAATTCAAGACTTCCGCTTTTTTTCTGCTCCTCAAGAAGAGAAATTGATCCCTCTAAATAAGGTTTTTGCTTTGTAAGTTCATCTAATCTAAACCGTTTCTGCCCCCTTAGAATAGCTGTGGTCGTTCCGTCGGGCATACGAAGTAACTTCATTATTTTAGCAACGGTACCAATTTCATATAAGTCTGCTTTTCCCGGATCTTCTTTTTGAATATCTCGTTGAGAGAGTACACCGATAGCCCTGCTGCTGGTATCAAAAGCCTTTTTAATTGATTTGATTGATTTATCTCTACCAACGGTTATTGGAATGATAACGCCTGGGTAAAGCACGGTATTTTTGAGTGCTAAGATTGGCATGTGTCCAGGAATTTTACCCATCTTCCCCATAGAGCCATCGTCTTCCATGGGAATTATAGGCATGAATTCAGTATCATCATCGTTTTCCTGATTTCCAAAAAATGTTTCGAACATGGTATTATTTAATAAATAAATCAATATGACAATATGTCAGATAAAAACCCCAAAGGCATTCTTTTGTATTGGGGTGAATATATTGGCAATATTTATGCCATTGCGAAGATGTCAGATAAATGACTTAGGGAAACGAAAAACTCCTTTTAAATTCGGACATAATTACTAATCAAATGCCTGCAATTTCAAGGATGTCATTTTTTTCAAAGCGAAGATTCCCGATAATAAATTCCTGTCTTAAAGGGGTATTTTTACCCATATAGTAGGCCAGAATCTCATCAATATCTGTTTCATCATTAAGGAAAACCGGATCCAGTCTTATGTCTGAGCCAATAAAGCTACTAAATTCACCTGGAGAAATTTCCCCAAGACCTTTAAATCGGGTAATTTCAGGTTTACCTTTTAATTTTGCTATTGCCTCTTGTTTTTCCTTTTCGGAATAACAATAAAACTTTTGATTCTTATCTCTCACCCTAAAAAGAGGGGTATCTAAAATATAAACATGTCCACTTCGAACAAGATCAGGGAAGAATTGCAGAAAAAAGGTAAGGAGAAGCAATCTGATGTGCATTCCATCGACATCGGCATCCGTTGCGACGACAATTTGATTATAGCGAAGATCCTCAATACCATCTTCAATATTTAGCGCATGCTGCAACAAATTAAACTCCTCATTTTCATAAACGACCTTTTTAGTCATTCCAAAACAATTCAGTGGTTTTCCACGTAAGCTGAAAACTGCTTGAAACTGAACATTTCGCGCTTTAGTAATAGATCCACTGGCAGAGTCTCCTTCTGTTATAAAGAGGGTTGTTTTATGTCGATCTTCATCGCTCACCTTTTTAGGAGGATCATTAAAATGAATGCGACAATCCCGAAGTTTTTTATTGTGGAGATTTGCCTTTTTTGCCCTTTGATTAGCGAGTTTTTTAATGTCCGCAATTTCTGTTCTTTCTCTTTCAGATTGCAGGATTCGCTTTTCAATTAACTTGGCTATTTCAGGATTCTTATGTAAGTAATTGTCCAGTTGTTCTTTAACAAAATTCCCAATAAACGTTCGTACAGACGGAGCATCTGGACCCATGTGAGAAGACCCCAGTTTAGTCTTAGTTTGGGACTCAAATACAGGTTCTTCCACCCGAATACTTACGGCGGCCATGATAGAGCTTAAAACATCTCTTCTATCGTAGTTCTTTTTAAAGAATTCGGCAACGGTTTTAGCGATAGCATCTTTAAATGCCAGTAAATGCGTGCCACCCTGTGTAGTATTTTGACCATTTACGAAAGAATAATACAATTCGCCATATTGATTTCCGTGGGTTATAGCCAACTCGATATCCTCCCCTTTCAGATGAATAATCGGGTATCGCAACTCATCATTTTTTGTTTTTCGCTCTAAAAGATCTAATAAACCATTTTTAGAAACGATGGTAGTGCCATTGAAAATGAGCTTTAAGCCTGCATTTAAATAAGCATAATTCCAGAGTTGATTTTCGATAAATTCCTTTCTGAAACGAAAATTCCTAAATATGTCAGGATCAGGTTCAAAATAAACCCAGGTACCATTTGATTCAGAAGCATCGAGAAGAGCAGATTCATCGACCAGCATACCCTGATTGAATGCTGCCTTTTTTTGTTTCCCATCACGGTAGGAAGTAACCATAAATTTAGAGGAAAGGGCGTTAACCGCTTTCGTACCTACACCATTTAGACCCACCGATTTTTTAAAAGCCTTAGAATCATATTTTCCACCTGTATTTATCTGGGAAACGCATTCAATAACTTTTCCCAGCGGAATACCCCGTCCAAAATCTCTGATTTCAATGGAGTGCTCATCCATTTTTAGAAGTACTTGTTTTCCAAAGCCCATAACAAATTCATCGATAGTATTATCTATTACCTCTTTAATGAGGATATAAATACCGTCATCAGGGGTAGAACCATCTCCCAATTTACCGATATACATACCGGGTCTCAGACGAATGTGTTCACGCCAGTCGAGTGAAATGATATTATCTTCGGAGTAATTATTTTCCAGCATTTTTTTAATTATTTTAGGATTTGAATCATCAAATCATTTCATCTAATAAGGAGGCTATTTTTTGAGTTAAACCCAAACGACTATATTTTTCAATATTTTTATTTTGAAATAAAAAAATAGATTGGTCTAAATACTGATTAAAGAAAATAGAGATAGCCTTCTCCATACTTTCTTCATCATTGAAATCTGCCAACAAACCTGAAGAAGTATTGGTTATTTCGGCCGATAAATCTCCCCCTATTGGCCCAATAGCTAAAATAGGTCTATTTGACGCTAAATATTCAAAAAACTTTCCTGTCAACACCCATTTGGCACCTTCAAAATTATCAACAAAAAGTAAAAGAACCGTTGCTTCCATTTGCCTTTTCACCACTTCTTCAAATGGAATAAAGTCAACAATATCTATAAAAGATTCAAGATTATATTTTTTAATATCCTCTGATACAGAACTATCTACCTTACCAACTAACTGAATATTTAATTTTGAAGCAAATAAATCATTGGTATCAATAAGACTTCTAATAACCTTCCAAAACAAAGAATTATTTCTTCTTTGAGAGAGCGTACCCGCATATAGCAGGGTAAATTTTTCTTTCTTAACAAGCGGTTTTTCTAAGCGCTGATAATCATCTATATCGAAACCATTCATGACAATATCAGAATGAATACCTGCATTTTCAAAATTCTGCATTTGCATATTCCTACCGATTACCACTACTTTATCGGCAGTTTGCAAAATTCTTTTTTCTAGTGTATTATGTTTATTAACAGCCCATTTTGTTAACATCAGGGATGGAAAATATTCAGACCAGGGATCTCGAAAATCAGCCATCCACGGAACATTGAATTTTAACTTTAATTTTAAGGCAATCAAATGTAAAGAATGAGGTGGACCAGATGAAATAACAGCTTGAAATTTGTTTTTGTTATAATAATCAGAAAGAAAACGAAAAGAAGGGTTTACCCACAATACCCTGGAATCAGGAATAAAAAAATTTCCCCGAATCCAGATGGCTAATCTTTCTTTCCAACCCTTTTGAATATAGGTTTTGACATTAACTAAATGCCCAAAATCCATTTTTGTATCCTTTTTCTTTCCTGTAAATTTTCTGTAAAGAGAAAAGGGTTCCCAAATTGGTCTTTTAATAATTTCAATATCCGATGGAATTTCATCCAGTCGGTTTGAATCAATGATGGGATAATCCGGATTTGAGGGGACATAAATAATAGGTTCCCAACCAAAGTTTCTTAAGTATTTAACAAATTTCAACCACCTGTGTACACCTGCTCCACCGGAAGGTGGCCAATAGTATAGAATGATTAAAACACGTTTTAAATGCCCGGACTCCTTATTCATATTCATTTATATATAAAACAAGCACTGAATCAATTCTGCTTTAATTTCCCACAAAATAACTACTTTTGAATAACACTTACCGATTTAATACAAAATTATGAATAGGAGAGATTTTCATGAGCTTGCTTCAATGGGGATAATTGGCTCATTATTAGCGTCCACATCAAAGCGTCCTGGTACTTCTTTGAAGGCAGATAGTGACATCATCAAGCCACAGAGACTCCTTCCCGGTGATAAAGTTGGCTTAATCACCCCCGGAAGTTATGTTCCCGATGCCGGTTACGAAAAAGCAGTGAATAATCTCACCCAATTAGGCCTGCAAGTGGTTCCTGGCAAGTATGTCAGAGAAAAACGAGGCTTCACGGCAGGAACAGACCAACAAAGACTGGAAGACCTTCATACTTTTTTTGAAGATCCTTCCATTAAAGCTATTTGGTGTGCCCGCGGTGGTTATGGTTGTTCCAGGCTTTTACCCAACATCAATTATGAACTCATCAGGAATAATCCTAAAATACTCATTGGTTACAGTGATATAACGGCCTTACTTCAAGCCATTTTCCTTCGAACTGGCCTGGTAGGGTTTCACGGACCAGTGGCTGCGGCTACCTGGACTCCCTATACGGTTCAACATATTAAAGGCGTTCTCTTTGATTCTTTTACAAAACCTTATGTTATTGATTTAGCAACAGAGGAATTAACCCCTGAAAGAGAGCATTTTAAACCTTACAGCATACAGGCTGGAAAAGTTTCGGGAAGGCTAATGGGTGGTAATGTAAGTCTTCTTGCCGCTCTTGCGGGAACGCCCTTTGCTTTTGATGCTACCGATAAATTATTATTCATGGAAGATATTGACGAACGTCCTTATAGTCTGGATAGAATGTTCACCCAATTGAGGCAATCTGCCAATCTTCATAAAGCCAAAGGCTTGATTTTAGGTGTTTTCGAAGGGTGTAATCCTAAAAAAGATGAGGAATCACTAACCCTGAAAGAAACTATTTTTGACCGGCTTAGCGATCTTAATGTTCCAGCGGTGTATGGTCTATCCTTTGGTCATGTTCCTAATAATTTTACATTACCCGTAGGTATATTAGCCGAACTTGATACAGAGAATAAAACGTTAACCTATCTGGAGTCTCCCACAGCTTAACCCTTTCTAACGATAATGCTTACCTTAAATGTCCATCCTTTTCAGTTAAAATTACGTCATACTTTTAGAATCACCCATGGTTCCAGAGATTATCAGCCCACGGTTATTATCTCCCTTTCCAACGGTATTTATACGGGATATGGCGAAGCTACCGCCACTAAATATTATGGACTTGATCAAGATGAAATGATCCAGCGCTTTAATGCCTGGAAGCCCATTATTGAATCTACGCCTCTGGTAACGGCAGAGCAATATTGGGAACTGCTTCATCCTCTTCTTCAAAATCATCCCTTTGAACAATGTGCCCTGGACGAGGCGGCACACGATCTTTTGGCTCAAATGGAAGGATTACCTCTTTATAAAAAATGGGGGCTGCAATACCAAAATAATCCTCTGACAGATTATACACTTGGCTTTGGTCCAACAGAGGAAATGGTTGCTAAAATGAATGAAATGCCTTGGCCCATCTATAAAATTAAGCTGGGAACAAAAGATGATTTAAACATCATAAGACATCTTCGAAAGCATACTACTGCTGTTTTTCGTGTGGATGCCAATACTGCCTGGACCGCGGAGGAAACCTTAGCTTATGCTCCAGAATTGAAAGATTTGGGCGTTGAATTTATCGAACAACCCCTAAAACCTGAAGATTGGGAAGGTCAAAAGCTTTTATTTGAAAAATGCGTTTTACCTGTGATTGCCGACGAGAGCTGTCAAAAGGAAGAAGATGTAAAACGCTGCGCCGGATATTTTCATGGGGTAAATATTAAACTAATGAAATGTGGCGGACTTACCCCCGCGCTTCGTATGATACAAGAAGCTAAAGAACTGAATATGAAAGTTATGGTTGGTTGTATGACAGAGTCGTCCGTTGGCATTACCGCCATTGCTCATCTATTGCCTTTGTTAGATTATGTCGATATGGATGGCGCCCTTTTATTATCTAATGACCCTGCTGAAGGGGCTATCATAGAACATGGAGAGGTAGTTCTTCCCCATCGAAATGGTATCGGCGCTAAACTAATTTGATAATTCTATTAGCTTGAAAAATATTCATTTATGATATATAACCTGAGTCATCAACCAGGCAGATGGATGTTTTGTGAAGGGTCCGCCCTTTTATATTTTAGTGGAACAAGCTATTTGGGCATAGCGAATGACCCCGTTTTTCATGAAAGGTTAGCCTCCTCCATAAGTCAGTATGGCAGTAATTTTGGAAGTTCCAGAGTAGGTTTCATGCGCCTTTCCATTTATGAAGAAACGGAGGAATTATTAGCCAGGTACCTTGGACAAGAAGCAGCATTAACGGTTTCCTCTGGCACTTTAGCAGGAATTTTAGCCTATAAGGTTTTTACAACTGTCGGTGAGTTAATATTTGCCCCCAATGCTCATCCTGCCCTTTGGTTACAAATCCCTGAAAGTTTTAGTAGTAGAAGCGAGTGGGAAGAAACTTGTATTTTAAAAAGCCATTTATCTGGTCCTCCTCTTTTTATTTACAGTAATGCCATTGATTCCTTACAAGTTATTGAATATGATTTTAACTGGCTGCAAAGACTGGGAAATAAGCGAGAAATTATATTTGTTCTAGACGAATCCCATACACTGGGTATCCGGGGAAAGGATGGAAGGGGTATTTTGTCGTCCCTGACCTTGCCTGAACAGGTTCAAGGTGTCGTTATAGGAAGTATGGGTAAAGGATTGGGCATTCCCGCCGGAGTCATTGCCGGAAATAAATATTGGATAAACAAAATATGGAATAGCCCTCATTTCGGTGGAGCTTCACCTGCTTCGCCCGCATATTTAGATACCTGGATTCAAATGCAAGACCATTATACAACTTTGCGTACCGTTTTATTTCAAAATTTACACCAATTTGAAAATCTTATTAGAACTGATAATCAGGTATTAAGAAGTGTCCCTGAATACCCAGTGCATTTTTCAACAATAAAAACGATATCAAATCATTTACTTCTTCATCAAATGTACGTCTCCCATTTCCCCTACCCAACGTCACTGGACGAGCCCATCACCAGAATAGTTTTGAGTGCGCTTCACTTGCCTGAAGATATTCAAAGACTTGCCACGGCCATATTAAGTTACGACCCTACGTTGTAGTTTGCTTTGAATGCTCTAAAAACAACTTATGGCTATCATCTGGAAATAGCAGACTCCCCATTACAACGAAAAAAAGACTAACTCCACCTCCGATTAGAATACTTGGAATCTGACTGTGAATGACGAATTCTGATAATGTCCAGGCAAACAATCCACTAATCATACTCAAAATAGCCCCAATCCTTGACGTTGATTTCCAAAATAGTCCTGCGGTTAACGGAAAAAACAAGGAGACTAAACTTAACGACGAGGACATTCCTACTAACTCGTATATGTTTGATTTACTTGTTGCCAGAAATGCGGCACAAATGGCTACACCCACCACAGAAAGCCTCATAGTGTGAAGCATCAATTTATCGGAATTATTCCTCAACATTGGCTTTAAAATATTCTCTCCAATGACCGTTGCAGGAGCTAAAATGGCCCCGGAAGTCGTACTTAAAATAGCAGACAGAAGAGCACCAAAAAAGACGATTTGTAAAAATAATGAACCATGTTCCAAAACGATGATTGGAATTATCATCTGGGTATCCGCCTGATTGGATGTTGGGTATAAATAGTTAGCGCATAATCCTATGAATAATGGAATTAAACCAATGGTCACATACATTAATCCAGCAATAATACCAGATTTAACCGCTGTTTTTTCCGATTTTGCAGCCATAACCCTCTGAAAAACATCTTGTTGAGGTATTGAACCCAGTCCAATGGTAATCCATGCGGCGAAATATTCCATCACAGCCATTGGTTTTGCTTCGGGTAAGAAACGAAAAAAGCCTTCGGGTTGAGCGTCTAAAACCACCTGAATGCCACCCGCCTGATCTGATAAGGAATAAGCCAATAGTAACAGGCCAATGATAATCATGATAGACTGAACGGCGTCCGTAATGGAAACAGCCCACATTCCCCCAAAATAGGTATAAAATACGACCACGACCGTACATAATATAATGCCATAAATTAAGGGAACGCCAATAATTGTTTTCAGCACAATGGCCAAAGCGACTAGTTGAGCGGCAATCCATCCAAAATAAGAAGGAATCATAAAAACAGCAGAAGTAATTTCAGCTGTTCTTCCAAATCTCATTTTAAAAAAATCATTAAAGGTTAAAATATTTAGTCTGTATAAAGGCCTGGCATAAATGAGACCGACTAGAACTAAGCAAAGAGCGGCACCAAAGGGATCTTCAATAATACCTAGAACACCGTTTTCTGCGAATTCAGCAGGAGCCCCTAAAATGGTTTCAGAGCCAAACCAGGTGGCAAATAAAGCGCAAGCTGCCAGACTTGTGGGCAATCGACGCCCAGCAATAACAAAATCTTTGGTAGTTTTAACTTTACTTGAAGCCCACCATCCGATAAGAACTGTCCCAAGCAGATAAATGCCGATAAAAACCAATAAATAACCGTGTATCATAATCCCCAGCTTACCATACCATATTGAACAAACTGATAAGGAAGGACCTTACCCCCAATTTTTTCTAAAGAACGAATAACATTAAACTTATGATTTTCAGGTGCATAAAAAATCATAAAGCCCCCACCACCAGCGCCTGAAATTTTCCCACCGGTAGCGCCTGCGTTTATAGCCGTTTCATAATAAAAATCAATAGAATCATTGGTAATTCCCTGCGCCATTGCCTTTTTCTGCTGCCAACCAAAATGAAGAATTTCTCCGATCTGATTGACCTCACCTTTCAAGAGCGCTTCTTTCATTAATATGGCCTGCTCCTTTAACTGGTGCATGGCATCAATGGAAGATAAAACATTATTATTTACATTGTCTTGTTGCTTTTGAATAATAGAAGATGAAAGCCTGGAGGTTTCTGTAAAAAATAACACCAGATTATTCTCCAATTCAAAAAGCACTTTTTCCTTAATTCTTAAAGGATTGACAATCACCTTGTCATTGGCACCAAACTCCATGAAATTAAAACCGCCAAAAGTAGCAGCATATTGATCTTGTCTTCCACCGGCCATTTTCAAATCTTCCCGTTCAATGGAATAAGCTAAATGAGCTATATCATATTCTCCGAGAGGAAGCTTAAATGCCTCTACAAAAGCGCCTAAAATAGCGACTACTAAGGTAGAAGAGGAACCTAATCCTGAACCAGGAGGAGCATCTACATAAGTGGTCAGTTCAAAACCCCGAATGGGAATATTGAAATCCTTTACCAACCGATTAAAAACACCCTTTGCCAAATCTAAATTGCCATCAAGCCTTAAAATGGGACTCACCTCAATATTCACCTCTTCCTGTTTGTCCATGGCTTTTAAAACCACGTGGTGGTCATCTCTCAGCTTTAGAAAAGCGTAGGCAAATAAACTAATCGTCGCGTTTAAAATGGCACCGCCATATTGATCTGTGTAAGGACTAACATCTGTGCCACCACCTGCTAACCCAATGCGCAGAGGTGCTTTACAGCGAACCATCATATTCAATAATTTTGAGATAAGCCAATCAAATTTTTAGTCATAACTGACCAAAGATATTTCTTTTTTTCCTGACGCAAGCCCTTTTCTAAGATTTGGCCCTGCTCAGGATTTTCATAAAAATAATCTATTTTGGCTGCAATTTCCTCTGCTTTTGGCGAAACCAAATAACCAGAAATTCCATCGGGAACAATTTCAGCTAAACCACCAACATCTGTTACAATCATTGGTTTTTCGAAATGATAGGCAATTTGAGTGACGCCACTTTGCGTTGCATGCTTATAAGGCTGAACGACAAGATCGGCGGCACAAAAGTAAAGTCCAACCTCCTCATTAGAAATAAAATGATTTTTCCATATCAATTTATCCTCAATTCCCCATTGTTTTGCAAGATCGAAATATGGTTTTTCGTCTGTGTAAAACTCCCCTGCAATAATTAATTTTACGTTTTCACTTTTTGTTTTTGCCAATCCTTCTATTAGTAAATCAAGCCCTTTGTAGGGTCTGATAAATCCGAAGAACAACAGAACTTTTTCATCTTCATTTAATCCAAAATAATTCCTCGCAACCATTTTATCTATAGGAGGTCCAAAATTATCAAATAATGGATGAGGACTTAGAACACATTTCTTTTTAAGGGTAAAACGCTTTACATCGGAAGCCACGGAATGGCTCATTGCTAAAAAAGCATCTATATTCCAAACGAAGAATGAAGTAAGCAAAGCGTCTAAAAACCTTTTTTCATGGGGAATTATGTTATCTAAAATGGCCAGTCTTTTGATCGATTTCCTCCACCCAGCTATCATTGAAATAACGCCAAAACAAGGGGCCATAAAAGGAAGCCAATATTTAAAAAGAATGATATCAGGCTTTTGAGATAATAAGAACAAGCCGTTCCGAATCCAGGAAAATGGATTTATGGCATTAACCTGTCTTGTGATATGCAGATTTTCAGGTGCAGGGCTATCGCTGAATTGTGTTTTCCCGGGAAATAAAAAAGAAGGGTATTGTAGCGTAAAGTTTAAAATCATTACTTCATGACCTTCCTCTTGAAATTGAGTCATTAACCGTTCATTGAATGAAGCAAGTCCGCCTCTGAATGGGTGCGCTGTGCCGATCAAAATTATTTTCACGCCATATCTTATTGATGAATCTCAAAAATAATCTATTTTATGTACTTTTGAGGACTTTTCCATTGGTTTACTAACAATACAATCATGCAAGAAATTATTACTAAAAGATTTAAAGAGTCTGTTGAAAGTAAACAAGCCCTTTTAAATAATACGGGATTAACCATTCTAATGAGTGAAATGGCTCAACGGATGATTGCTGCGCTTCGAAATGGCAATAAAATAATGTTTTGTGGAAATGGCGGCAGTGCTGTCGATGCCATGCATCTTGCCGCTGAACTATCCGGCAGATATTATTTTGACAGAAAACCCTTAAATGCTGAGGCATTAAGTGCTGATAATGCTTTTTTAACGGCCGTAGCTAACGATTATGGTTACGAAAAGGTCTTTTCCCGTTTACTTACCGCCAAAGGGAAACCTGGTGATATTCTGGTGGGGCTTTCAACCTCCGGCAACTCACAAAATGTTATCAATGCTTTTGAATATGCCAGGGAAAACGATATCATTACCATAGGTTTCACTGGACAAAATACATGCAAAATGGACCCATTAAGTGATTATCTTTTTAAGGCTCCATCTGCTGATACCCCAAGAATTCAGGAATGTCACATGCTGGTAGGACATATTTTATGCGAATTAGTGGAAATTGATTTTTTAAGAGATACCGCAATAGCTTAGATTCCAACCTTTATGACAACGGAGGAATATAAGGAATTGGCAGAAACCATTCCTAAAACACCAGGCGTTTACCGATTTTGTAAACAGGATGGTACCATTCTTTATGTAGGGAAAGCTAAAAACCTTAGGAATAGGGTTTCTTCTTATTTCGGAGAAAGACGGGATCGGCTTTTTCGAACCCGCATCATGGTTAAAAATGCTGATTTCCTCAATTTTACCATGGTCGAATCTGAAACAGACGCCCTGCTTTTAGAAAGTGCCCTCATTAAGGAGCATCAGCCAAGATATAATGTTTCCCTTAAAGATGATAAATCCTACTCCTATATTTGCATTAAAAATGAACGATTCCCAAGGGTAATCATTACCCGCAGAGTCATTAGAGATGGATCTGTTTATTTTGGACCTTATACCTCAAAAGGCAGACTAAAAATAATATTAGAATTAATCAGACAATTATTTCCTCTAAGAACCTGTGTTTTTAATCTTAGTGAAGAAAATATTAGAGATGGAAAAGTTAAGCTTTGCCTCGAATACCATATAAAAAATTGCATGGGGCCCTGTGCAGGAATAGAATCAGAGCTTATCTACAATGAAAAAATAGAACAAATTAAGAATATACTTAAAGGCCATTTTAGTTCTGTATTACAGCATTTTAAAAAAATAATGAACCAATATGCTGAAGAACTGGCCTTTGAAAAAGCACAGGCTATTAAAGAAAAATTAGCTGCTTTTGAAGATTATCAGGCTAAATCTACCATTGTAAGCCATACTATCAGGGATGTTGATGTTTTTACTATTTTAACAGATGAAAAAGAGGCTTATATCAATTATTTGAGAGTGGTCAATGGCGCTATTATTCAGGCTCATACGCAGGAACTTACCCTTCAACTGGAGGAAGAAGAACCGGAAGATTTACTGTCTTTAGCTATTCCAATTATCAGGGATCGGTTCAATAGCTTTGCTCCTGAAATAATTACATCGATTCCTGTTGTCTTAACTGAAACCAATGTAAAAAATACAGTACCTCAAATTGGTGATAAGAAAAAATTATTAGAACTCTCAGAAAGAAATGTGCTTTACTATAAACTTCAAAAAAAGAAAGATCTTTTAAGTAAAGAAAAGAAACAAACACCTACGGAAAGGATTTTGAAGCAATTACAAAAAGACTTAAATATGCCAGAAGTACCTTTTCATATTGACTGCTTTGACAACTCTAATATACAAGGTACCCACCCAGTTTCTTCTTGCGTTGTATTTAAAAATGCCAAACCATCAAAAAAAGATTACCGCCATTTTCATGTTAAAACGGTCATTGGGCCCAATGATTTTGCGAGTATGGAAGAGGTTGTTTATCGCAGATATAAGAGAATTTTAGACGAAGGAAAGGATTTACCTCAATTAGTAGTCATTGACGGAGGCAAAGGCCAGTTGGGTGCCGCTATGAAAAGTATAGAACAACTGGGATTAAGCGGAAAAATGACCGTTATAGGTATTGCCAAGCGATTAGAAGAAATATTTTTCCCCGGTGATGCGATACCACTCTACATTAATAAAAAGTCAGAATCATTAAAATTAATTCAACAAGCCAGAAATGAAGCGCATAGATTTGCCATAACTTTTCATAGAACAATAAGATCCAAAAATTTTATCCAATCGGAATTAGAAAATATTCAGGGGATTGGGGAAAAAACAATACAGACATTATTGAGCGCTCTTGGTTCAGTAAAAAAAATAGTGGAAGCCAGCGATGAGACCCTCACCAGTCTTTGTGGAGAACACAGAGCAAAATTACTTCGCGCCTACTTTGATTTAAAATCATCCAGTGAAACCCAACCAAATCTATAAACTTTTAGTACGCCCCCCATCGACAATAATACTGGTTCCTGTGACATAAGAAGCTGCCGGACTGGCTAAAAAGGCAGCAACATCGGCTATTTCCTCAGGTGTACCAAAACGTCTCATTGGGATGGATAATTTACTTTGACTTATTTGTTCTTCCTTGGAAAGGCCATTTTGATCAGCCCAAATCTCCATTAAAGTATCCAACCTTTCCGTAGCGGTAAATCCTGGAAGAATATTATTCACAGTAATTCCGAAAGGTGCCACTTCATTGGCCAGCGTTTTTGCCCAGGACGCCATGGCAGCACGGGTGGTATTGGACACTCCCAATCCATCAATTGGCATACGAACAGAGGTACTTATAATGTTTATAATTCTACCATACCCCACCTCTTTCATTTTTTCAGTCATCAATTGAACAGAAAGGTGGCTACAGTGCAAATGCATCTGAAAAGCTTGCTGAAATGCTTCCCAATCGGCCGATAAAATAGCTCCTGCCGGAGGACCGCCCGTATTATTAATCAAAATATGATAGGTTTTAACATTTAATAAAATTTGTAATTTCCGTTTAATGTCTGCTGGATCATTTCCGTCCACGACCAAATAGTCGTGATCCTGATGATCTGCCACTTTTTGCTTATTTAGTTCCAAACTTATTTCTGCTAATTTCTCAGCAGAACGGGCAGCCAACGTAACATTTGCCCCCAGAGAAGCTAAAGAAAATGCAATAGCCTTGCCAATACCCTTACTTGCACCAAATACAAAAGCATTTTTGCCAGTTAAATCTATATTCATACCTTTTATTTTATACCTTAAAAAATAGCTATACCAGCTTTGCTCGTTAATTTATTAATTTTGATGCATGGAAACAAGAAAATTCATTTATTTCGCTTCAGATTTTCATTTGGGTGCCGGCACTTTAGCCGAAAGTCTCCTTAGAGAAAAAAGAATTCTCCGCTGGTTAGACCAGGAAGTTAAACCGAATGCCTCTGAACTGTACCTTCTTGGTGATATTTTTGAATGCTGGTTCGAATACAAAAAAGTAGTCCCCAGGGGATTTACCCGCCTCTTAGGAAAGCTGGCTGAACTGGCCGATCTTGGAATACAAGTAACTATTTTTACAGGAAATCATGATGTATGGATGTTTGGATATCTGGAGGAGGAATTGGGCGTAACCCTGAACAAATCGGAAATTATAAAAGAATGGGGTGGAAAAAAGTTTCTGCTAGGTCATGGTGATGGTCTCGGACCAGGTGATTATGGCTATAAAAGAATGAAAAAAGTATTTACTCACCCTTTTGCTCAATGGGCCTATAGCCGGTTACATCCAAATCTTGGTCTGTCTTTGGCCCAATATTTATCCTCCCTAAGCAGAAAACACAATACCGAACCCCAGCATTTTATGGGCATGAAAAAAGAGTGGCTTGTACAATATTGTGAAGAAAAAATAACGGAGGAGAACATTGATTATTTCATTTTTGGACATAGGCACTTACCTATCAACCTTACCCTTTCAAATAAAAAGAGCAGATATATCAATTTAGGAGACTGGATAACGTATTTCAGCTACGCACGCTGGGACGGAACAGAAATGTTTTATCATTTTTTTGAAAATAATCAGGGAGAAGTGTATGAAAATATTTAGGCAGCTGATCTTTTTTATCCCTTTATGCAGTCAATTATTAGGGCAGACTACAGCGTCTTATACCCTAAAGCTTTCTGAAAATACGGATCTTTTCAAAATGGATGTGCTGGAGCAGATTTACACATTGTCTGCAGACCAGTATCTAAAAAAATGGGATACAAAGGGGAATTTACTATTTCAATTTATTAATAACAGAGACGGGAAACTGAGCCAGATAGATGTAAGAAATCCTTTACAAATACTCCTTTTTTATACGGATCAACAAAGATTTATAACTTTAGACAGAACCCTGACTCCTTTAAAAGAATGGCAGATTAATCAAGAAGAATGGGGCTTCATCGGTTGTGCAGCTACAGGTAAGAATGACCAAATCTGGCTGTTCGATCAATTCAACTATCAGTTAGGCAGCTTAAGTGATGAGGGGAAAATAGAGAGGCTGAAAACAGATTTAATTTTTTGTTGCCCACAACCACCTGATATAATGTATATGGCACAAACGGAAAGCCATCTGTATTTGTTTGACCAGAATCAAGGCATTGTTCAATGTGATTTACTGGGTCAAGTTCTTCTATTCATTCCTTTAAAAGAATGGCAAAAGGTACTGACTTTTGGAAACACAATATGGATTATAAAAAATGAAAAAGTAGTAGAAATAAGTAATGGCGGACAGATCAGAGAACTTGGTGGTCTGAAAGATACGAACCTCATTGTTGGTTTTAATAACAAAGAAATACTTTTGAATGACGGTAAAAGTGACCAGGTTATAATAATAAAGAGGTAAAGAAAAAATCTACCCCTTTTTCCAGGAAAACTGATTAACCTTACGACCTACGCGAATACCCAGGTTCACGCCTTGCTCACAATCCATTCTAAAATGCACCCCTAACGGAACCCTTGAAATAGCGTTTTCATTAGCCATTTCGTAGAAAGAGTTGAATTGACGAGGTTTCCCACCTTCAAAATCTTCTCTACCTTCATGACAACGGTCAGTCATTGGAAAATAATTTCCAAAAACATCTGTTAACACCTCCGCTGCAGCACCTCCCATGGTTGAATGACCAGATGGATAGGCAGGAAAATTTGGTGAAATACCTGTCTCTTTTGTCAAAGGATTATACAAAGCTGGTTGCCAGGAGGACCGCATCATTTTTCTTATATAGTCAACAGGCCTCTCGACATCGTAGAAATATTTTGAATACCAGCAGGCTACCACACAATCATTTAATGCTATGCATAATTTTGCATTAGCGTAAATGGCCGTTTCCAAATCTACATTTTCCAGTTCATATACTTGATTGGCAATAGCCAACCATCTTGAAGGGGGACTGAAGGTTAAACCTGTTAAATCATCGCTCCAAAAAAAGGCCAGCCATCTTTGGTCTGGTGTAGGATTATTTACTGCTGCATACACTTCTGCTGCCTGAACATAATATTGAGAATTAACTTCTTCACTGTAAGGAATGGGAGCAGGAATCAATTTATCTCCCTCATTAATCACAAAGGTACGGGCATAGCCATAATCAGGGAACATACCAGGTCCACTCGCATTAGTAGGAGAAAACCTACCTGGCTTTGGACTGGTGGTGTATTTACTTACTGTATTCTTAAATGGATTTAAATGATAATTATGCCCAACAGCGTCAGTTTTAGCATATTCAAAAACGGCTTCCGCAATCTTAATACCATATTCATCTGATTTTATGATATTTTCAGCCGACGCATCATCTTTATAATCATTTTTGAGTTTATTATATAATGCGGAAATTTTTGCAAACTTGTCTGCTGGAATACCGTTAGAATTACCCATAAAATTGGTGAGCAACTTACTATAAATAGCGTTAACTACCGTTGGATAATGATAATCAACGAGAGGTTCTTGTGTAGGAAGGCTTAAACCAGGATAATTAAATCGTAAACTTTTGAAAGCAGGCATATCTATAACACAAGCCTCGTAACACGCTAACCCTATGTATGCCAAAGCCCTAGGTGCCGGACAAGGTCTAAAACCCTGCGCATAACGTTCAATATCAAGGAAAAGATTATTCCATTCCTGAATGACTTCCCCTTTAAAATCTTTGGTTAGTCTGGAAGAAAAAACCTCCGGATTATCTTTTTTACAACCGTTTACAAAAAAAACAGATAGGATTACTATTACGAAAAACGGCTTTGTTATTAGGTTTGGGAGAAATTTTTTCATAAATAAATAATTTTATAAAATACAGTGCAAGATATAAATTTTATTAAAAAAATCAAAATGATAAATGTCATTTAAAATAATCAGATGAAAATCTGAAAAAACATCCATTTGTCCTTTATCAGAAATTAAGTAAATTTGTACTCATAGCGAATAATCTCTGGTTAGGGAACAATAATTATAAAGCATGGAAAAACCCAAAATAGGGATAAGTGTTGGTGATATCAACGGTATTGGACTTGAGGTCATTATCAAAACCATTTCAGATCCCCGCATTCTAAACTTATGCACTCCCGTAGTGTATGGGTCTGCAAAGGTTTTGTCTTACCACAAAAACATCACAGAACTGGAATTTCCTTTCCACCAGGTGCGTAATGGTGAAAAATTCCAACCAAACACAGTTAATGTTGTCAATTGTTGGCAAGAAAGTGTAAATATTAACTTAGGTCAAATTACTGAAGAGGGAGGTGTTTATGCTATTAAATCGCTGGCAGGCGCAGTTAAAGAGTTAAAAGATGGACAAATTGATGGTTTGGTGACCGCCCCCATAAATAAGGAAACCATGGAGTTAGCCAAATTTGGATTTCCAGGACATACTGAATATCTCACCCATGCTTTCGGTCAGTCCGAAAGTCTTATGTTCATGGTACAAGATAATTTACGGGTAGGACTGGTAACAAACCACCTTCCATTAACCAAAGTGGCCACCTCTGTTACGAAGAATCAAATCATCAAAAAAATCCATTTAATGGAGGCCTCTCTCCAGCAAGATTTTGGAATAGACAAGCCTACTATAGCTGTACTGGGATTAAATCCGCATGCAGGTGATGGAGGTGCCATTGGAATCGAAGAAAATGATATCATCAGACCTGCCATCATTGAGTGTAAAAAGAATGGCACCCTGGTATTTGGCCCCTTTCCAGCTGACGGCTTTTTTGGTTCTGGTAATTATGCTAAGTATGACGCTATTTTAGCTATGTACCATGATCAGGGTTTAATTCCTTTTAAGCTTTTATCTTTTGGCGGAGGGACTAACTTCACTGCCGGCCTGCCTTTTGTGAGAACTTCGCCTGACCATGGCACTGCCTTTGAGATAGCGGGAAAGAATGTGGCAGATCCAAGTTCATTTAGAACAGCTCTTTTTACCTGTATCGATTTAGTTCGTTCACGTCAACAGTTTAAATTAGATCATGCAAATCCTTTGGTGCGAAGACATAAAGCAAGTATCCAGAATCCGGCAAGTAACGAAGAAGAAGAAATCATCGAAGATTTAGATTAATGCAAGAGCAAACGGTTCGTAAACGATTCATAATGGTTGCTTCCATTGTGACCTTCATTTTATTACTAGATCAGGGACTCAAGATTTGGGTAAAAACCCATCTTACTTATGGTGAGGAATTTCCGTTGTTTGGCTGGTCATGGATTTCCATACATTTCGTTGAAAACAACGGCATGGCTTTTGGGTTTGCACTTCAGGGAGTATATGGAAAACTCTTACTAAGCACTTTTAGAATCATCGCTGTATCGTTCTTACTATTTTTTGTCCACCGGCTCGTCGTGGAAAAAGCAAATATATTGGTACTTATTAGTTTTAGCCTTATTTTATCAGGAGCCCTTGGAAATATTTTAGATAGTGCGTTTTATGGAATTATTTTTTCTGAATCCTATTATCACGGGGATGTAGCAGAAGCATTCCCAGAAAATGGCGGATACTCTGGATTTTTACGTGGTAAAGTAGTAGATATGCTACATATCCCCTATTTCAAACCCGTATTTAATATCGCTGATGTTGCCATTACACTAGGTGTAATATTCATTATTTTTAGTTACAAACAATTTTTCCAGCTGGAAGACAATCAGGCCGACGAACAAAAAGAAGTAAGAGGCAATTTTGAAGGTTAACCAACAAAATCGCCCCTATCCTTTGATGTTTTAATTCTCCGCTTGCAGAAACGATTTAATCGCCTGTACTGCTCTATCTACCTTTGTATAGTCGATGCTATATTGCACAAACTTACCATCCCTGTTTGTGTGAACGACATCAGCATTCCTTAGAACGCTTAAGTGTTGAGAGGTGATAGATTGCTCTAAGTCGAGCGTGTTGTAAATTTTGTTTACATTTATTTCATCATTTTGATCAATAAATGACAAAATTTTGATGCGTAACGGATGGGCGAGTGCCCTCAAGATGTCGGTAGAGTTATCTAGCCGCTCCTGGTTGAAGTTGATTTTTTCTTTTACTTTTCTCATAGTTCTAAAAATTTAAAATAGAAGTGTGTGCATTTCACTTTTTTTTAAGATTTGGGAAAATGCCGCAACTGAGGGTTTTTGCAGGCATTTTCCCAGAGGGGGGTAACTTGAGACATACCAAATTAACTTTGAAAAATGTGGATCTTACCCAGCTAACTCATCCACTAAACGTGCAATCTGCTCTAAACGATTTTTGTCAAGGGAGTAATGAATAAACTTACCCTGTCTGGTAGTTTCAACAACACCTACGCGACGTAAAATAGCTAAGTGTTGTGATGCTACTGATTGTTCTAAGCGCAATTTAACGTAAAGATCAGTCACCGTCATTTTACCATGCTCATCCAGCTGATCAATTACACGCTGTCTTAACTTGTGGTTGATAGCGCGTAAAACCAAAACGGCTTTGCGCAACTCTGCATAATCTAATGGAATGTCAGATTGTCCTTTTTTAAGGATGATAGTCTCGTTTTTTTGCTTTCTCATTTAGCCTTTTTTAAAAATAAGTAAAATAACACAGCTTTAAAAAATCAAATACCGTACCAATTTTCCTGAATGGACAGACTAAGTGATTTTTATAAATTAAGAATTACTGCCAGAAGAATTGGCGCTTGCGACCCTGTGGCTCAAATGCCGCCATTAGACGCTCATTTTGAATGGCTTCCAATTGCACCAGTGATTGTATATGATACAATTTCTCCACATTCAAAAAATAAAATATATATTTTCCCTGCCGTTCCGTTTGTACAACACCGGATTGCCTTAAAACAGCCAAATGTTGAGAAACAGCAGATTGGTCAAGATTCATTTCGTTACAAATATCTGTAACAACTATTTTTTTCCCTTGTCCAATGATTTCAATGATGCGTTGGCGAACTTTATGATTTACCGAACGCAATAAAATTAAAGTTTTTCGAATACCAGCATAATCGAGGGGGAAATTTAGCTGTCCTTCTTCTTCTAAAATTTTGTTTTTCATCGTTTTAATTTAACCTGTGATGGAATGAAATGCTTTCGCAATTAACATATTACAAATACTGTACCTTTTTAATGTTTGGGGGTAAAAACATACAACAATATGTAATATTATTTAAAGTCCAAATATATAAATATATTATATACAATGACTTTATTATATTTATTTCAATGGTTTATTTTCGCCGTGGTAATGTTTGGTGGCTTAAGATAAATAGGCTCACTATTCACCAAATCGGAAAAATCACCCTTTCTATATTTTTCGTCACCGAGCTTAGCAAATACGGACCAGTCCATTTTTGCTGAAGTCCAGACTAAGTTTTTCTTTTCCTCATACATACTTTTTGCTTTTGACATACCGTCGCCGGCAAAAACCAGCACCTGATCATTATATGCATCGAATGAATCAGTATTTAATATCAACGCATGATTCGCACCTATTTCATCACCCTCTTGACTATATAGACCAATATAAACCTCCATTCTCCTCGCGTCAGTCATACCTACATATAACGCATCATTTATTTGTTTATATTTTAATGCACTTAAGGCTAATATTTTTAGGGTAGGAATAGCTATAACCGGAATATTCTGTGCAAAAGCAATGCCTTTAGCTGTACTGACGCCTACTCTTAAAGAAGTGTAAGAGCCTGGTCCCATACTGATGAATATACCTTCTAAATCCTTTATACTTAAAGACACCTTTTCAAGGCAGCTTTCTATCATTCTGGTAAGTACTGCAGCATGTGAAAAAGCCTCAGTGTGTTGAACGATGGATTTTACCTCTCCATTTTCACACAACAAAACAGTACAATATTCAGATGATGATTCAATACCAAGTAAAAGTGCCATGCTGTTAGTATTTTTTATATAAGCAAAACAAAGATATAAAGAAAAATGTAATTTATACTGTAAGCGGTATATTTTTTTTAGGAAACGGTCATTTTTTGTTATTTATCGGTAAATAGATTCAAAAAATAAATACAAATAGCGTTTTACCATGGAAAATCGTACTTTTGAGTTTTGAATGTAACACCAGATTATTAAGTTGGATATCGCTTTATGATTGATAAATTAACCGCCATTTATAGCAGGTATGAGCAATTAGAGGAACAATTAGGAAATCCTGATTTAGTCTCCGACCTTTCCCGATATAAAAAAGTAAACAAAGAATATAAAGATCTTAAACCTTTGATTGAATGCTATTTGATATATGCCGATATTATTGGCAATATCAATACATCTCAGGAAATGTTAAAAGACAATGATTTTGATATGCGCCAGATGGCCCACGAGGAATTATCGGTTCTTTTACCTCAAAAGCAGGAACTTGAGGAGCAAATTAAAATGCTGCTTATCCCAAAAGATCCGGCAGACAGCAAAAATGTTATTCTCGAAATTCGCTCGGGTACAGGTGGTGACGAAGCGGCCATTTTTGCTTCGGATCTCTTTCGCATGTACTCAAGATATATGGAAAACAAAGGTTGGAAAACAGAAGTTCTCGATGTAACTGAAGGAGTTTTAGGAGGCTATTCTAAGATAGTTCTCGAAATACAGGGCGATGAAGTGTATGGCCATCTGAAATTTGAATCCGGAGCACATAGAGTTCAGCGGGTTCCTAAAACAGAGTCTCAGGGACGCGTTCATACCTCGGCGGCAACCGTTGCCATTATTCCTGTTTGGGAAGACGAGGAAATTAATATAAATCGTGCCGATCTGAAAATAGACACTTTTCGTGCCAGTGGAGCGGGTGGTCAGCATGTTAATAAAACAGAATCGGCTATTAGAATTACTCACCTCCCTACAGGTATAGTTTCTGAAAGTCAGGATGGTCGTTCCCAACATCAAAACAAGGAAATTGCTATGCAAAAACTGTATCAGCGTATTCTCGATCAACAAACTGCGGCAAAACAGTCTGAACTTGCCGCTCAACGGAAAAGTCTGGTAGGTAGCGGCGATCGTTCTGAAAAAATCAGAACCTACAATTATCCGCAGAATCGTTGCACCGATCATCGTATAAATTTAACGCTTTACAATCTGGACCAGATTATGGACGGACAAATTGACGGCATCATTGAAGCACTTCAAGTGGCTGAAAATGCAAGAATATTAGAAGGTTCTGAGAACGGATAAAGCGCCTTTCTGTCCAGTTATATTTATTCTAATTGCACTATTTAGACCTATCTTTGAACATTGGTTTCAAAATGGTTCTCTATGTCTAATATTCGCATTATACTTTTATTTATTTTTTGCAACAGTTGTGATGTAGGAAAGGAAATCAATTTCTCAGACCCTTCTCCAGAATTGGCTTTTCCTCTTGGAAATGCTGTTTTTGAGCCAGCTTCCTTTTTATTGAACCTTTCATTACCCGCCACCTTTACAACCGATGCGTATGGATTTATTAATTTTTCCTATTCTACGGTTTTACAGGAAGTAAGCGCCCTACAGTTTACAGGCGAAATAGATGCCTTATTCCCCTCTATTATTCCAATAAATCAAAATGATTTATTTCTCCTTATTTCATTACCTAATGGCATAGATCCTGTCTCCGTTCAATTTGGAGGCGGTGATTTACAATGGTTTTTTGAAAATTCCTTCAATGAACCTATTGACATTACTCTTAAACTACCTTTTGCTGATTCTTTAAATAAATTAATCGTCCAAACTATACCTTTACCCGCATATAGTGGTATCGGACTAAAACCTTCCTCTACCAATGCGTTAAATCCACTCCTCCTTTCAGGAAAATTTCTACTTATAAAAGATAAAAAAATCAGTCTTTCCTACGAAGCAAAAGGGAAGTCTGGAAAATTATACACCCTAAGCAATGCGGCCATTAGGTTGTCAAAGCCTACCTGGAAGGTCATAAAAGCCTCTTTCAATCAATATGAACTGGATTTTGGGAACATAGAAAAATCCCTCGATTTTCTCAAACCATTCTACGCCAGTGATTTAAACTTTGACCGCCCGGAAGTTCAGCTATTCTTTGAACATAATTTTCTCATCCCCATTCAATTTTCTATTCCATCTACTATTATAAGTCTTCCCGATGGGAAAAAGGAGTCGCTCATCGCTTTTAATAATAACCAAATATTCAATTTAGGAATAGCTACCTCCTCAAATCTGATAAGACGCGACTCTGCCGTATCCATCACCTCTCCAAATCCCATCAAAACGATATTTAATAAAAAAGCAACGGCTCTTAACTTTCGTCTTACAGCGGGGCTAAATACCAAAAGCTTACCCAATGGACTGGGGTCAATCCACCGAAATGATAAATTAAAAATTTCTGCTAAAGTAAATATTCCGCTAGCCGGGCAATTAAGAAACTACCCATTGTCTGACACAATTCCTTTGAATTTAGGTTTGCTGGAAAGAGTGAACCGGGGAACGGTAAGAATCATTTCAACCAATTCCATCCCCATGTCTATTCATGGGCAATGCTATTTTATGGATGACAAAGGAAATAAACTAGATTCTTTAATGAAAGGAGGGCCTGGTATTATATCAAATGCAAAAACTTCTTCCACCCTAAATCCTAAAGCAGAAATTTTCGATTTTCCCGTTTCTGAAAGTCAAATGAAGGCTTTACGAGCGTCAAATCGCTTCATCATAAACGCATTTTTAAGTACATTAAAAAACGAAAAAGAATTTATTGAAATAAAAAAGGGGCAGCAATTATCTATGAAACTAAGTTTACAAGCAACCTATTAAGCCTCTTTCTCATGATTAAAAAACAAAGCATACTCCTATTTTTTATCTTTTCACTCAGTTTTCACTCCCCTATTTTCAGCCAATATTCATTAGCTTTGAATCTAGTTCCTGAAAAATGGCAAGGAAACTTATTGAATCCGGCAAATTTTCCGACGGAGAAAAATCTGGTTTTATCCCTTCCCCACGTTCAGGGAGGTATTCAATGGTCGCCCTTTTCATTGTACAAATCTTCATCTAAAGATTCCCTAAACCGTATTGACCTGGATCTTAACAGCACCATTCAATCTATGGACACGCTAAACAGGATAAATCTTGGCACACAAATAAATACTTTTTCCATTGGATTTAAGGCGGGAGAAAATCATTGGATTGCCCTGGGACATAGATTCGTAGGTAGAGCAATGATTCAATTTCCAAAATCATTGGCTCTTCTTGCTTATGAAGGTAACAAACCCTTTATTGGTGAGAACGTAATTTTATCATCCCGTCTCGATGCCTTAGCTTATCAAGAGCTTTTTTTACAAATGGGTTTCAGATTGAAAACGGATCCTGCCATTAGCTGGGGTTTTAAAATTAAGGTCCTCGACGGATTAACTTGTATAAAAACGATAGCTGGTGAAGCTAGTATTTATACTCATCCGGAAGATTATTCATTAACCGGAAAAATTAATTATTTAGTAAATATAGCCCCAATAAATACACGCCAACCCTTCGCAAATTTAGGTGCTGCTATTGATATTGGGTTTCAATATCAATCAGAAAAAGGGTCATTTTCAGGGGCAATTGTCGATATTGGAACCGTTTTTTGGAAAAATGCCCGACAGATATCTTTGAATAAGTCCGTTACTTTTGAAGGATTGCCCCTTTTGGATGCGGGTCAATCTATTGACGCTAATTTTGATAAATGGGTTGATTCCATTGAAACACAACTTACTCCTTTAAGTGAAAAGGTTTCTTACGCCAGTCATTTGCCTGTTAAATTGTTTCTGCATGGACGATACTCTATATCCAGAAGCAGTTATTTAAACGGATATTTATTCCTTGAAAAATACACCAAGTTCCTTCATGCCACCGCAGGAGTTGGTTACCTTTTGACATTGAACCCGGTGTTAGATGTGGGATGTAATTTACAATATCACTTAAACGGGCAAGTACAGTTGAGTAATCATATTGGCATTAATATCGGGAATATAGAATGTTTCGCTTCCCTGGAAAACTGGAATTCTTTGCTCAGTGTGGCAAAAAAAACACAGGGTATTAATGGGCAATTTGGGTTAAACTATGTTATAAAGTCGGGTAAATCGTCTGATCAACACCCAAGATCTAAAATGAACGAGAAAAAGTTTTTCAGGAAATAGTGGCTGTCGAAATATCCTGACCATTAAAAAGAGCGGCCATTAATTTTGGAAATTGTTGAGGGGTACTGGCAAAAGAAGGGATTCCCATGGCCGCCAATCTTCGTCCATTTTTTTTATCATAAGAAGGAATTCCCTCATTGTCAATAGAAAGCAAAGAAACAAATTTCACCCCACCCGATTGTAATTTGTCAATAATTCCAAACATATTATCTGACAAATCTCCTTCAAAAAGGTCAGAGATGAGTATTATGGTGGTTTCCGCTGGGTGGGAAATGAGAGATTCACAATATTTCAGCGCTTTGGCAATATGGGTTCCTCCGCCTAACTGGACAGAAAAAAGCAACGAAACAGGGTCCACCAGCTGTTCAGTCAGGTCAATCACATCGGTATCAAAAACAACCAGATTGGTTTTAAAGGAGGGAATTCCAGCGAGCACGCAGGCGATAATACTGGCATGAACGACAGAATTTGCCATTGACCCACTTTGATCTACGGCAAGAATAAGTCTGCTTAATTTAGGAGTGTAGGCATTAAAACGGTAAAAATGTTGAGGAATGATAAGATTTTCCTTGGGTTGATAGTTTTTAAGATTCGTCAAAATGGTTCTCTTCCAATCTATTTTTCCTTTAGGAAAAGCAGATTTAGTTGAATTATTTTTAATGCGCCCCCGATATGCTTGTTCCATTGGCCGTGCCAATTCCTTTTTCAATTGTTCAATCAACTTTTGAATAACTATTTTTGCTGTATCCTTTGTTTCCTCGGGTAAAACATCTTTTAATTGAAGTAAGGTAGCAACCAGGGAGACATTCACCTCCAGAGAAGCGAGCAATTCAGGTTCTAAAATCATTTGCTTTAAATCCAATCTCTCAAAAGCATCCATTTGTAATATTCGAACCACTGGGGTTGGGAAATATTTTCTGATATCCCCGAGCCATTTACTGATTTGGGGCGAGGAACCATTTAAAGCCCCCATATTATCAGCATCATAAATGGAAGCAAGCAAAGCATCAATTTCCAGCTGATTTTTATCTAGCAATGGAGACTCCTCCTGGGCTGCTTCCGCTCCTAATATTAAGCGCCAACGCTGTAAATGAGTTTCCATATAATGATTTCCCTGAAATTAAAACCTTTAAATAAATAAATGCTAAGTTAAATGCTTATTTTGGGAAAAGAAACTCACTACCATTAAAGATGCAAAAAGAGAATTTTCCTTTTCCTGAAGACAAAAAAGAGGAGGCTATTTTACAGTCTATCCATCTGAACAAGATTATTATTCCTATCATCATTGGCATTTTCACCGTAGCCTATTTGGTATGGAAACAAGTAGAATGGAAGGAACTTAAAAATATTTCATGGAATGGATTCACGCTATTTTGGTTAGGCATTGCGGTAGTTTTTCTATTTATACACCATATTTCGTATTCTTTTCGATTGTATTCTCTCAGCGACAAAGAGTTTAATTTTAAAAAATGTATTGAATTAATTTTTATATGGGAATTTAGTTCTGCTGTTTCACCTACGAGCGTTGGTGGATCAGCCGTTGCCTTTTTCTTACTTGCCAAAGAAAAACTTTCTTTTGCTAAAACGGCAACTATTGTATTATATACTATTGTTTTAGATGGCTTATTCTTTTTATTTTCCATACCCATCTTGTTTTTTATTTTTGGAGGCATCATCATAAGGCCAGATATGCAGGGATTCAGCGATCTCGGAGGCTGGGGCAATTATTTTATTTTTTCCTACTTGTTCATGTTTTGTTACACCCTTTTATTTTTCTATGGCTTATTTTTACGCCCTGTAAGAATGAAAGAACTATTATTAACCTTAACTCGTTTTTCCTTCACTAAAAAATGGAGAAATGATGCCGAGCGTGTTGGCAATGAAATATTACTGGCAAGCAAAGAATTAAAAATAAAGCCAGCCTTTTGGCATTTGCGCGCCTTAATAGCAACTATTGGCGCGTGGAGCACTCGTTTTTTACTGCTTCTTGCAGTAATACTCGCCTTTAACCCTGAGATTTCCCGGGAAATAACAGATCTTGTCCAATTATTTGCCAGACTTGAGTCGATGTTTTTAATTACCCTTTTTAGCCCTACTCCAGGTGGAGCCGGTTTTGTCGAAGTATTATTTGGAGGGTTTCTTATCGATTATATACCCAATAGTACCGTAGCCACCCTAACAGCAACCGTTTGGCGATTACTAGGCTACTATATTTACTTATTCATAGGTGCTGTAATAGTTCCAAACTGGATTCGAAAAAACGTGCTAAACGAAAAAATCAATCCTAATTAAAAATCCAGACCCATGGATATATGCAAAATAGGTTTTTGAATTATTCTGGTTTCTATCCCATAGCCATAATCAGCACGCACGAAATAACCAAATAATTTGATTCTCAAGCCAACGCCATAAGACGCAGCGATAGGATCCCGGAAATAGTTAACCGTTACAGTGATGGTTTCTCCCTCTTTATATGTAGTGGTGTTTAATGGATTATCTGCGCGATAAGGATTAAAACCTGTCCAGGCAGAACCTACATCAAAGAATCCAACGATTTGAAAATTTCTTATCAATTGGGAAGAAATATTCTTAAAAATGTATTTGGCAACGGGAACTCTTAATTCACTATTGATAAGAAGATAATTATTCCCATTTCTGGTATTCAACTTGAAACCACGAAGATTAGCAGCCAGGGTTTGGAAGGCAAAATCCCCTGGAGGAATAGAAATTTCATCATCTCTTTGAGGCATTAACCAATTATCAACGCCACCAAGAAAGTATAATATTTTTTCTGAACCAGCCACCGTAGCGCCGGCAATTCTGGTTGCCCAAACACTATGTTTAAGAATCGGTTGGTAAAAACGGGCATCTACGCCTAATATGCTCATTATGCCCTTACTAAAAGTTAGCGATTGCCCGCCGTTTTCGTTGGTTGAAAAGTCAAATTTCTTTACAAATTCAGCAAAAAACTTATACCTGGCACCTGACCTTAAATTAAGTCCTGTCTCCAAAGAATTATCAAAAACATATTCTAATCTGGCTCCAATTCTTGGTTGTGCAGTAACTTGCCTGGTGTAACTTGCTGCGTCAGTGGCTAATGGAACATTTTGATCTCTTCTCAAGGTTACGCTTCCCCTTAAACTTCTAAATATATCAAAAGGATATCTAAGGGTAAATTGACCCAATAAAATGTTATACCTATCTCTTTGAGGAATATATGAGTTGGCATCTGACCTGTTCCTTTGATCTTTCATGTAAAAAGCCCATCTCTTATCTAATCTATGCTTTCTATTATGGTATAGGAAGAAATATTCTGCGCCATTGAATGAGGTAGGAACCCTTATTCCCCCTTCAAACTCATGGTCCTCAAACAAATCTTTTAAATTCACTTTCATCAACATTCCAGCTGGAGGTACAGTAAAACCATCAGCCGTAGCCGCGAATTGATCTAATCCTCCAAATAATAGAGAATTATCCATTTGCGTGACCACATAATCGGTATGAAACTGGGTTCTGTACGGAATTAACTGTGTAGGTCTCAAACGATACACGGGCTTTTGAAAAGTACTATTCCCACTCAATAAGCCAGAAGGTGTCTGGTCTGTTGGAATAGGCGCTGAAGATTCTATTTTCTTAACCGGCGCACCAAAAGGTGTTTGGAACAAATACTTTTCATCAAGAGGCTCTTCCTTCGCGTTAATCTCCGATTTTTTTGCTATTTCTCGTCCGGAGGGCGTTATATTTGGTAAAGCTAACACAGGAAGGGAGGAATTTTCCATTCCTCTAACTTTAGCTGATTTTACCCAAACGGTTGGATCAACTAACTCACTAATAATCTGATATTTTTTTTCTCTATATATTAACGAATAAACCTGAAGGCCATTCGCGTCGTAGTGATCTAAAACATTTCTATCAAAATTTGAATTCAGACCGGTAAAGGCTCTCTTTTTATACACTGGCTCAAGATAAATACTGTCGATAAGAGTTGTATCGAACCCGCTGGGAATAGAATCAGCGTCAAATCGCAAATGGATACCGTCTTTTAAGATAACGTGTCTGGTAATATGATGAATATACGTTTCAAGAAAACCTGTTTCTCTGTTCATAATACCCGAACGGTCACTCAAAAAGGCAAAATGAGTAGTATCTAATGCTATGGGCTTTCTTTCGTTAGCAAAAGGGGTGTTAGTGACTCTAACCAGTTCATTTCCTCTGGTTTCCATATCATAATAAAAAACATCGAAAGGTTTTAAGGGAAGTAAAGTATCCCTTCTAACCGCTCTCAAAAGACTATCCTCTCTGTTGGACACAAATAGAATACCCCGCTTATTTCCAATATTTACTGCTGACGCATCTTTGTCGTCAAAATAATCATTGGTGATCCTCTGCGTTTGGCGCGTTCTTACAGAATACAGAAAAATATCGGCCTGGCTACTCACATCAGCACTAAACAACAGTGTGAAAGGATCATAAAAATCCATACTATAAATACGTTGATATTGTTCAGCTAAAGGTTCCTTGGTTAATTTTTTTGTTTCAATATTATAGGTACCCAGAGATAATTTGTCCTTTTTTTCAGTCAGTATAGCCAACTCTTTTCCCGATGGAGACCATGAAACCAGAGGATATTGGTAATCGGTGGCTTGAAAGACATTTTTTACACCTTGTCGGTAAATAAGGGTTCTATTTTCGCCAGACACCTCTTGCAGATAGAGTTTAATCTTGCCCTTATCGTTTGTCAGATAGGTCATAAAACGCCCATTGGGAGAAACACTTGCCTTTGACACCGGAACCTGCTTTTTGTTCTTTATGGGTATGGTAGAAGGCGGCGGCATTTTCCTGGAAGCCTGGTCAGCTTTATATTTTTCAAGAAAAAAACGTTCGCAACGCAAAACAATTTCATTTAAAGAAACACCCATAACATATTGAAATCCACCTTCGACACTTCGATTTATTCGCGTCAGATAGAGTAAATTTGACACTGTTTTGGGGGTGTATTGTGTTCTTATAAAATACCAAAGAGCGTTGCCCATTAATCTGGGATTTGACGAAGCAAGGCTACCAAAACCCTTGAACTTTGGGTCTAACATTTCCTCTCTCAGTGCATTATCCACGTCCGTATTCCATGGTTCACCTAAATAGGCAACTAAACCTTGAGTAAACCAAAGAGGAAGATTCAATGAAACGGCATTTTGAATGACCTCCTGAAAATTAGCGCCAAACAACATGGTATTCAAATAAACGGAGGCGATTCCCTCTCTGATTTGCTTTCTTAAATGAGAATGATCACCGTCGTAATAAACAAAAAGACTATTTCCAATAATTTTAGTTTGCCCCGCCACATTTCCAAAAACTTCCTCTTGCCCTATGTTACTTTGTTTGAAGTCTGTAAGGTCAGCATACACTACTATCTGGACCTTTTCATTCATTCTATGTTCTAAACTGCGTTGAACTTCATCAAAATCATATTCTGCTAATTGAACTACCGCTTCCCCAATATTCCTTGACCTTCCATACCAAAAAACAACAAAATTATCACTCTCATACTGAGACCATTCATCAAAATCACGATGATATTGGACTCTATTTTTCCCAAATTCGACTTGCGTTCCCTGAGATATGAGGGAAAAGGAAGATAGTAAAAAACATACCAAACCGATAAAAAGCTGCGTATTATTCATATTGGTTGCTCTATTAAATCATTTAGAAGAAATATGAGAGTGAGGTGGTCATTCCAAAACTAATCATTTGTGCATTAAATTTAACAATTATTTACCCTATGTGTTTAATCTTTGTTACTTAACAACCTAACTTTACACATTTTAATCTATCATACATGGCTAATGTAACCTTTTTAACTTTCAATCCGTTTCAGGAAAATACTTATATCGTTTATGATGAAACGGGTGAAGGCGTTATATTTGACCCGGGTTGTTCTAATGAACAGGAAAAAAATGAATTGCTTAGTACCCTGGATAAATTGAAAGTAAAGCCAGTCAGACTTATAAATACCCATTGTCACATAGATCATATATTAGGAAATAAATTTGTAGCAGACCATTTTAATCTGCCCCTGGAAATACACAAAGGAGAACTTGGAATGCTCGAAAAGGGTTCCATTGTTGCATCCCGCTATGGCATTCCTTACACGGAACCATCACCCTTTGCTTCTACCTTTTTAGAGGAAGGCGATGAAGTAATCTTTGGAAACAGCGTATTAAAAACCATTTTAACGCCAGGACATTCACCCGCCAGTTTATCATTTTACTGTGAAAAAGATCAGTTTCTAATTGCCGGCGATGTACTTTTCAGAGAAAGTATCGGAAGAACTGATTTACCTGGTTGCGATCACAAATTATTAATGGAATCCATCAGGGAAAAGTTATTCAGATTACCAGAAAATACAGTAGTCTGGCCCGGACACGGAGAATTCACTACCATTGGTTATGAAAAAAAACATAATCCATTTGTTGGCTCGAACTAATATTCATTAACTACCTTACCAGCCATTGCTTTTTTAATGGTTTTCTTCACTGGCGTGCCGTAGTAAGTGACATTTCCTCCAGTATTTGATCGTATGTCAAGCTCTGAAATAGCTTTGACCATAATGCTTGCGCCCGTCGAAGAAACCACATAAGCACGTTCAGCTTCCAATTTCTTACCGTCTATCATTCCTCCGGTTAATGCCGTTAATTGACCAGATTCCACTTTACCACTCAACATTAGACTTGCACCTGATGCTGTAAAAGCTTTTAAAGATTTAACATTAATATCAATGGAAATTTTTGCCCCACTCGATACGTCCAAATCCAGTTTGTCTCCATTTAAAGTCTCTCCCTTTGTAATAATGGCACCAGCAGATGCTGAAATTTCGTATAAATCTTTATGGTATATAATGATATTTATTTCAATATTTTTGTTTTTAAATGCTTTCAATGCATTTATTCTAAGAACACCTCCTTTTACATTCACACCAATATCTTCGACTTCAATTCCCTTTGTTTCAATAATTACTTCCTCTTTATCAGCGATTTTAAGTTCAACATTCAAACGTCCTGTCAACTCTATTTCCGAAAAAGATTCAACTGAAATAGCTTTTTGAGCAGCCAGGGAATTTACAAAGGACAATGCCAGGAGACAAAACAAATAAGAAAATAGGCGAGATTGTTTCATTTTATTACTGTGTTTTAATGTACTTTTGCAACGCTTTTTTAGTTTATTTTGTTTAAAACCAATCCAATGGCACAGGAAATAGTTGATTTATTTAAAAAAATCACAGGACACGCAAAGGAATATGGATTTATTTATCCTTCAAGTGAAATTTATGATGGCCTGAGTGCCGTATATGATTATGGTCCAAATGGGGTAGAACTAAAAAATAATATTAAACAATATTGGTGGGCAGCAATGGTTCAAATGCAGGAAAATATTGTAGGATTGGATTCCGCTATTTTCATGCACCCGAAGATTTGGAAAGCCTCCGGACATGTTGACGCCTTTAATGACCCTCTTGTTGATAATAAGGACAGTAAAAAAAGATATCGTGCCGATGTTTTAATTGAAGATCAGATAGATAAATATATTGCAAAAGCTGATAAAGAAGTTGAAAAAGCAATAAAGCGCTTTGGTGAAAATTTTGATGAAGCGTTGTTCAGAAAAACAAATGAAAGGGTTTTAGCCAATGTGGAAAAAGCAACGAATTTAGCTACGCGGCTAGCCAATGCTATGCGAGAAGGGAATATGGCTGAATTGGGGGCTATTCTGGCGGACGAGGAAATTACCGATCCTGATAATGGTTCTAAGAACTGGACAGAGGTAAGACAGTTTAATCTCATGTTTTATACTCAATTGGGAAACATCTCCGGCGAAGAGGGAAAATTATACCTCAGACCTGAAACGGCCCAGGGAATTTTTGTAAACTTCTTAAACGTTCAAAAAACAACCAGACAGAAAGTTCCTTTTGGTATAGCTCAAATTGGAAAAGCCTTTAGAAATGAGATTGTCGCCAGACAATTTATTTTCCGAATGAGGGAGTTTGAACAAATGGAAATGCAATTTTTCATCCGCCCGGGTGAGGAAATGATCTGGTATGATACCTGGAAAAGATTCAGAATGCAATGGCATTTAGCGCTTGGAACACCACAGAATAAATTGCGATTTAAAGACCACGACAATCTGGCCCATTATGCCAATGCTGCGGTCGATATTCAGTTTGAGTTTCCTTTTGGCTTCAGAGAGCTGGAAGGAATACACTCCCGTACCGATTTTGACTTGAAAAGCCATCAAGAATTATCAGGTAAAAAATTACAGTATTTTGACCCTGAACTTAACGAAAGTTATACACCCTACGTAGTTGAAACGTCTATTGGTTGCGATCGTATGTTTCTTGCCATGTTGTCAAATGCCTATTGCGAAGAAGTTATTCCCGATGCTGACGGCAAGGAATCAACCAGGGTAGTTCTAACATTGCATCCTGCGTTAGCGCCTGTAAAAATAGCCATTTTACCTCTATTGAAAAATAAGGAGGAACTAACCACCGCCGCTAAAACGATTTACAATAAACTTAAGAAAGAATTTTCTTGCCAATATGACGAAAAAGATGCCATCGGTCGTCGTTACAGACGGCAGGATGCCATTGGCACTCCTTTTTGCCTGACTGTCGATTTTGATACCTTAGAAAATGGCACCGTTACCCTACGCGACAGGGATACCTTGAAGCAGGAACGATTAACCGTTGCCCAAATTGAGGATATTGTCAGATCAAAAGTTTCTTTGGCAAAACTTCTTGAGGGATTAAATTTGTGAGTAACTCCTTAACCTTGTGAGGTTATAATGAGGTCAAGGTTGGTTGCTTTCATATCAAATCTTTCACCAAGATAAGCATTACATAAATAACCGTTATAGGTATAAACCCCGTGACGTAATCCAGGATTATTGAACAACCAGGATTCGATCCCCCCTGCTGAGGCTGCATGCAATAAAATGGGTGTAAGTATGTTACTTATTGCCATGGATGCCGTTCTTGGTACTCTTGACGTAATATTTGGCACACAATAGTGAATCACACCATATTTTATGAAGGAAGGCGACTGCAAAGTGGTAACCTCTGAAGTAGCAAAACAGCCACCCTGGTCTATACTAACATCGATAATTACAGCACCGGGCTTCATTTTTTGTATCATTTCCTCACTCACAATAACAGGGGTTCGCCCCGATTTTGAGTGTATAGCTCCAATAACAACATCAGCGGAAACCAATTCTTCCTGCAAATAAATTGGATTGAGTGAAGAGGTATATAATTGCCTGCCGACCTGATTTTGGAGGCGCTTCAATTTATAAACATCATTATCAAAAATCCTCACTTCAGCACCTAGGCCGATGGCCACTCTGGAAGCGTATTCAGCCACCACACCTGCACCAAGAATAACCACTTTGGCACTGGGAACCCCTGAAATACCGCCCAAAAGTACGCCATTCCCCCCTGCATTCACTGAAAGTAGTTCTGCTGCGGTAAGCATAGCTTCAATGCCTGCCATTTCGCTCATGATACTCACCAGGGGAAAAGTATCCGACTCATCCTTTATATATTCCATTGCCAGCGCAAGTACCCTTTTTTGCCTTAATTTGTGAAAATAAGTAGCACTTAAAGTAGGCATTTGTAAGGGAGATATAAGAATTTGATTGGCAAACATCAAATCGATTTCCTCATTAGTGGGTGGAGCTGCCTTTAAAATAACGGCCGCTTTGTAAACCTGTTCTCTATTTTCCGCAATTTCTGCGCCGGCTTCAGCATAATCTCTATCTGAAAAATGAGCTTTTAAACCGGCACCTCTCTCAATAATAACTTGGTGACCCTGAGCCACCAGGGTTGCTACAGAGGCGGGTACCAGAGGAACTCTGTTTTCCTGAAGCGTACTCTCCAGTGGAATACCAAAAAAAAGTTTATCGAGTTTCGCCGATTTCATTACCATTTCTTCCTGGGTATAAAATTGCTTTCCCATTAATTCTTTAGGCATCGGAATATTAGTACCTAATGGTTTTTTAATATCATCACTCATAATATAGCTTTGTAGGGAGAAATTAAGTCCGCAATTTCACTGATAATCATCGCCGTCGCACCCCAAATTATCTTTTCCTTCATAATAAAACAGGGAACATCATTCAATACAAAATCCTTATGGATTTGAATATCCGATAATTTCTGATATTGTGGGTTTAATAAATCGAGCATGGGGATTTCAATAATTTCCTTTACTTCTGACCATTGAGGCTTAAAAATGGGCGCAAAACTCATCATACCGATAAATGGAAAAACATGAAAATTACTGACAGAAATATAAATAGGCGTTAAAGATCCGAGTATTTGAATATTGTGGGAGAAAACACCAATTTCTTCTTGCGTCTCTCTGATAGCTGTGCTCGTCAAATCAGTATCGATAGCATCAAATTTACCCCCTGGAAATGATATTTGACCTTTATGTTGATCTCTTTCATCAAATGATTGCCGTTCTATGAGTACCATTTGCCATTCACCTTTTTTTGGATAAAAAAGGGCCATGACACCAGCTAATTTTGCATTTTTCGGAGGAAACTCCAAAGAACGATGAGGGTGAATCATTTTTCTATGAGCCGTTGGTCCAGGTAAAGAGCCAATGGATAGCTTCTCAGTTAAATCCCTTACCCAGTCCGTTTTCATGGAAATAGTAATTACCCGACGATCCTATTAGATTTTTGAAGATATTGATCTAAAGCGGCCGTCATAGAAGGTGAAACAACAGATGGTGCCTGAATATTTACCACTAAACTCCTTTCCTCCACTGCTCTTCTGGTAGAATTTCCGAATACTGCAATCCTGGTATCATTTTGTTTGAAGTCTGGAAAATTATCGTAGAGGGATTCAATTCCCTGAGGACTAAAAAATACCAGAATGTCGTAGGTAACATCGCTTAAATCAGATAAATCAGAACTCACAGTATTAAACATAATAGCTTCTTGCCAGTCTAACTCATTTTCATCTAAATATTTACAAACATCTTTTGCCCCAAGATTAGAACAGGGGACTAGAAATTTTTCTGTTTTATTTCGTTTGATTGCTTGACTTAAATCCTCAATTCCACGATTTCCAACAAAAACTTTCCTTTTTCGATAGACTATGAATTTTTGAAGGTAGTTCGCAATAGCCTCTGTAAGACAAAAATATTTTAAGTCTAAAGATAATTTAACCCTCATTTCTTCAGCCATTCGGAAGAAATGATCTACCGAATTTTTGCTGGTTAGAACGACGGCGGAAAAATCTTCGATACGAACTTTACATTTCCTAAAATCTCTAGCCAGAACAGGTTCTACGTGAATGAAGGACCGCCAATCAATGGTAATATTATACTTTTTCTCCAATTCATAATAAGGAGATTTGTCAGCAGGCTTAGGTTGTGAAACCAAAATACACTTAACCTCCCGGTGACCTTCAACAAACATTTCATTCATTGTTGGTTCCGAATTAGCATTTATTATCTGATCTGTGTTCATCCGTTTTTATAAGGAATTGAAAATCAATTTTACCATAATAAGAACTGGTGCAATTTCAACGGTGCAAATATACAATAAAAAGTGGAACTGATGCGAACCAATAAATCTTACGCCCAGGGTTATTCCTCTTAAATAATGGTACAATAAAATAAGGCCCAGAAAACCAAAAGTACCTAAAATGAATATTTGCTTCCATTCTTCATTCAAATAGGGTAAGAATATATTCATGGGGGCAATGAATAAACCCATTGAAATCCCCGTGACGACCATTAAAAACTGATATCTATCCATTTCCTTCTTAATGGGAAATATAAATCCGATAAACGTCAGTAATAAATGTCTTAATCCTAAAAATATGAAGGGTAAAAAAAATACACCAAAATAATTTGACTTAAAGTTAGAATGCATAATATCTAAAAGCACAGGCATTGCGAAATGGCAAAATATACTCAGATTAATGCTAAAGAAAATGTATAATAAAAGGTAAGGTAAAATACCTCTTCCTGACATTTCCCGATATAAAAAATTAAATAAATTTTCTTTACCCAATGCACCAATAGAAGCGATAGCAAAAGATCGTAAAAAGGTAAGCAAAAGCGCCAGAAGCAATAAAAGTGTGATTAACAAGAAAAAATTAGTCGATTGTTCTGTAAATAATGGCTTTACTATTATCTCTTCTTTTGGCACTTCTTTGACAGGATTCAACTTATCAAATGGATTTTCTGAAACCTGTTTTATTGATTCTTTGGTACCTTTCCTGTAAGTTAATTCAAAAGGATTTTGCTCTTGTGCAAAAGAATATATCCCTTGCGAAAACAAAAGACAGGAAAAAAGCAAGATTATAAAAATCGGTCGTATTTTGCCCAAAATCCTTTTTTTTTCTGCAAAATTAACAATTTTATGGTTAAAAAATAAAATCAATGCGAGACCTTCAAGTCATTAGAATTGTTTGGCTGGGTTTAATAGCCATTGTTGGCATTTTAGCCGTTCAAACCTATTGGGGCATTACGACCTGGACAGCAAACGAATCAGATGTAAATCAAAAAATTCATTTAGCTCTTCGCAGGGTAGCTGAATCATTAGCCGTGGCGAATGGAACTGTTTTGCCCACAGGCAATATTATTCGCAAGCGAAGTGCCAATTATTATCTGGTAAACATTGCTTACGAAATTGATGCCAATCTGCTTGAGTTTTATCTTCGTAAAGAACTTGAGGCATTAACGGTTAACCTGGATTTTGAATACGCCATTTTTGATTGTAGCACCGATGAAATGGTATATGGTGCCTATTGTGCCTATGAACCGGCAAAAAAAGCACCCGAAATAAGCAAATCAATGCCAGGCTATCACGCTTTCACCTATTATTTTGCTGTTAAATTTCCAGGTAGGTCCAGTTTTTTATGGGGTCAATTTCAAGTAGTTCTCTTCTTTTCCGTTATTCTGTTTGTTACCATAGTCTTCTTTTCTTATTCTCTTTTTGTTATTATCAGACAAAAATGGCTATTTGAGCAACAAAAAGATTTTATAAACAACATGACCCATGAATTCAAAACACCGATTGCTTCCATTCAAATAGCCACCGATTATTTTTTAAATCACCAACAGATAAAAGAAAACGAACGACTCTTAAGATATTCAAAAATAATAAAAGACCAAAATTTACGTTTAAATGAGCATATTGAAAGGCTTCTTCAGTTA
>Ga0247838_1001141_pt1 | contig 39302 bp, 24 predicted proteins | sample LaCruzMarch2015__5_FD_189097 | JGI IMG/M metagenome (GOLD analysis project Ga0247838, IMG submission 189097) | Freshwater microbial communities from meromictic Lake La Cruz, Castile-La Mancha, Spain - LaCruzMarch2015_15m | ecosystem: Environmental > Aquatic > Freshwater > Lake | place: Spain...
CCGCCGCCAGCGCGGCGGCGGCGACCGCGACCGGTCACGCGCCCAGCGCTGACGCTGGCGGCGGCGTGACGGGGGTGGGCGGAGTTATGATCAAGGCCGCCGACGCCGGCATGGTCCGCTTCGATCCTGTGACCGGTCGAGACGTACCTGGGCTTCTGCCCTATGAGGAGGCATTGGTCGAGACAAAGGTCGGGGGGTATATCCATATCCGCTACCAGCATCTCAGTTATCTCGGCCGCCTGGGGCAATGGTATTGGTGCAGTATCGATGGGACGGCGAGCGCTTCGCACGCCGGCCGGGAACTGGCCCCTTTCATGCGCAAGATTGTGACTGCCTTGCTCTCCCTCGGGGTGAAGGTTGGCGGTCTCCGTGAAGGTTGATTCAGCAATACCGGGCGCGGGTCGGATAGCGGTTACCGGGTATCTTGACAGGGTGGCTAGTCTCGACCGAAGACGGGACACTTGGGCGTGGGAACGCCGGGATCGGATTGATTCGCCGCAAGGCGAACGGATTGTCTCGGCAGGCATCAAGCAGGATCAGGCTCAGGGCCTTGGTCCGGTCCTTGGGGGAGTCTCGCCCCTGGTGGAAGGCCGCTGAGGTCGCGCCTGGAGCCGCCCCCGCGGCGCCCCCGGTTCTATCCCGAACCCAGGGGTGCCCCCAGCGGGGCGGCCGGACCCGACCCGGCCACCCACCCGAATCCCAGACGCCACGGAGACCCATCATGAAGACCGTCCAGACCCTCGTCGCCATCCCCCTGAGCCTTGCCCTCGCCTACGGCGCGGCTGACCGCTACGCCCCGGGCTGGAGCGCTGAGCTGCGCAGCCTGCTCCGATCTGGTGAGCAGTGGAGCGAACAGGCTATGCGCGATGACCCCGTTGCCTTCCTGGAGGCGGCCCGCGAACGCCTGACTGCCGAACAGCAGCGCCTCGGGGGCCTGATCGCCGATCTGCGCGCCAACCTCGGGTCCCTCGACGGCCAGATCGACGACCGCGCCGCGGCGCTGGCCAAGACCGAGGCCTTCCTGCGCGAGGGGCGGGGCCTCTTTCAGCAGGCGAGCCAGGAGTCGCCGCCGACTGGCATTCGTTTCGCCGGTCGTTTCTACCCAGACCTTGCGACCTTCAAGGCCCAAGTGGAGATCCTCTTCAACGAGAAGGTCGAGGGTGAGCGTCTCCTGGTCCAGGTCAAGGCGACGCGCACCCGCCTCACGGACCAGCTCTATGCCATGCTTCTGCAATCCGGCAAGGTCGAGACCGCCATCCAAGAGGTTGGTCCCCAGATCGCCATGGTCCGCGCCCAGCGCTCGACGGCCGACGTAGACCGCACCATCGCCGCCGGGCGGCGCCTGAGCGAGGGTGTCCTGGACGAGACGGCGCGGCTCATCGAGCAGTTCCCTATCGGGACCACCCGGGAACTGGAGCGGACCGCCCCCCGGGGCCCGCTCCCGGCCGGCGCCAGCGCCCCGGCGTTCGATGTCTATCTGCGCACTGCCAACTGACCCATTTCGCGCCCGGCGCCAAACGCCGCCGGGCCCCCACCGCCCCACTGGAGCGATAACCATGGCACCGATCGACCTGCTGCGCCCCCTGTTCCACCTGCAACGCCTGGCCCTGATCCTGATACTCGTTGCCGGTCCTGCCGCCGCGGGGCCGGAGGCCCCCCTCGAGGTCGAGGTGGCACCCCTCCAGCCCGCGGCCCGGGTCGGCGAGCCGATCCGCTTCGAGGCCCGTGCCAACCGCCCCTGCTACCTGTATCTTTACGCCACTGACCCGGCGACCGGGGCCACCACCCTGCTGGTGCCCAATCGGCGCCAGCCCGACAACCGACTCTCCGGCGGTGTCCCACTCAGCGTCCCCGGCCCCGAGGTGGCCTATGTCGCCGCGACCCCTGGAACTCGGCAGGTCACCGCCGTCTCCAGCACCCGACCGCTGGAGGTGACGACCCAGGCGGGGCCGGACGGCGACTTCCCGCTGCTCTCCGTCAAGGACCTCGACGCGACCTTCGGGACCACGGGCATCGGGGCCGGGAGCGGCTACCTGCGCATCGGCAGCGACGAGCTCAAGGTCAGCCGCTTCGAGGTGCGGGTGGCCGCGGCCACCCAGGCCGCGCCGCCGAGCCCCCGCGACGCCGCCGCCGGGGCTCAAGGCATCGCCTTCGTTGCCGCGGCCGGGAACCGCCTGCGGGTTGGGGAAACCCTGCGGATCGTCTTCGGTGCCGATCGCCAGGGCTGGGTCCATCTGCTGGTCATCGACCCCAACGGCACCCGCACCCCCCTGACCAAGCGTGAGACCGACGGGCGTTCGGTCCTGTCGGTCGAGACCCAGGCCGCGGCCCCGGCGGGCGACCACCTGCTGGTGGCGGTCTACACCCCGGGTCCGGACCTCGACGAACGGGTCCTGGAGGCGCTGCGCGAAGGCCCGCAAGACAAGGGCCTGCGCCTGGTCCCGGACAGTCTCCCGGGCGCCCTGGCGACCCAGCGCATCGCCATCCTCCCCTGATCCCCCAACGCGCCCGCTCCAGGAGCCACGCCCAGCCATGTCACCGCAGACCAACCTCATGCAGCCGAGCCGCACATCCCTATCCTGTCTGGTCGCCCTGGTCTCCGCCCTGGGGCTGTCCCAGGCCGCCGCCGCCGACCGCGCCCTTCTGGTCGGCGTCGGGCACTTCCGCGACGCCCCGGCCCTGGCCCTGAAGGGCATCGACCTCGACCTCGACAGCATGAGGACGGTAGCGCGCCAACTCGGCTTCACCCCCGCCGCGACGCGGGTCCTGAGCGATGCCGATGCCACCCTGACCAAGGTCCAGGCCGAACTCGCGGACTGGGTGCGGACCGGGGTCGGGCCCGACGATCAGGTCCTGATCTATTTCAGCACCCACGGCACCCAGGTCCCGGACCTCGACGGCGACGAGACGGACGACGGCGAGGACGAGGCCCTGGTCATGTACGACGTCAGGGAGGACAAGACCCCCGACGGCACCCCGACCCTCGCCAATGTCCTGAGCGACGACGACCTGGAGCGGGCCCTGGCCGCCATCCCCAGCCGCAATGTCCTGGTCGTGGTCGACGCCTGCCACAGCGGCACCGTCACCCGGGACCTGAAGCTGCGTTCCCTGCGGACCGGAACGGACGAGGCGCAGGTCAAGTTCTATGCCTATCCGGGGATGTCGGCGCCCCGCCCCCGTGGGGTAAGCAAAGGTGTCCCGGCCCAGGCACTCAACTACGTGAGCCTCGCCGCCGCCGCGGACGACGAAGAGTCCATCGCCACCCCCCGCGGCAGTCTCTTCACCCAGGCCCTGGCCCAGGCCATCGCCAAGGGCCTGGACCTGCGCAAGTCACTCACCCCCACGGAGATCCGCGACCAGACCACCGGCCTGATCGCCGACGCCTTGGGCGAGTCGGACCAGGCGCGGGTCTTTCACCCGATGCTGGGGGGCGACCCCAACCTGTTCGACAAACCGCTGCGCCTGGCCCCCACCACCAATGGTCAGGGTCCCATCTGGAATGCCGTCCAGGCCCTCGCCGGCGGCATGACACCCTTGGCCATGAGGGCCAACCGCCAGACCTTCCGCGTCGGCGAACGACTCGAACTGACGATCGAGGTACCTCAGGAAGGCTATCTCAACGTGGTCGGCATCGACCCCGAGGACCACGCCATCGTCGCCTTCCCGAACCGGTTCTATCCCGACAACAAGGTCCAGCAGGGTCAGATTCGTCTCCCCGGCACCCTGCGCTTCGACCTTCCCGCCCAAGCCCCCTATGGTCCGACCCTGCTGGCCGCATTCCTCACCGACCGGCCGGTCAATCTCTTCGAGACCTCCGACGGTCTGCGCGACGCGCGGGGCAAGGTGCTCGATGCCTACCCGCCGCCGTCCTATGCCGGTCTGCGCGGCTTCCCACCCACGGCCCCCAGCGCCCCCGCCGGCTTTGCCGGGACCATTGAGGTCCGAATCTGCCCCGCCGCCGGCTGTCCCTGAGCCCCCGACCAGGACCCCAACCATGGCACCCAAGCCCCGCCGCGTCCCGCCGCCCCTGGTTCTGCTCGGCCAATCACCGCCCAGGCGACCTCCGCGACCGACCTATAGCGTTGAAAATCTGCGTAATCTTTGTGTCTTTGTGTCTTTGTGAGAGAACCACTCTTTCCGGGTTGACGTAGGGTGCGCCGTGCGCACCCTAAGGGCCTCACGCTTGTCGCGGCGCCGCACCCGCCCTCAGCGCACTACCGCGATCGGAAAGTCCGGCATCGTATCGGGCTTGCGGGTGGCCGGGGTCTGGCGGTTGCCGGTGAGCGCCTTGACGCGCTCGCTCAGGTACAGGTCGAGCTGATTGACGGTGACGGTACCGCTGCCGGTGTAGTTGGCCTTGCCCTGCAGCCCCTCCACCAGGGCCTTGGCGAAGGCCCCGTTGCCCCAGGCCGGGTCTTCGAGCGACAGTTGTTTGCCGGTGGCGCTCGCGAACACCACGATGCCGTTCTCGGCCGCGGCCAGATCGTTGACCACCGCGTTGAGGTCCACGGGGCCGGCGCGCCCGCCCATGACATTGCCGGAGTGACAGGTGTCGACGAAGGCCAGGACCTTGCCGGGGAGCCCGGTGAGGGTCTTCTTGATCTCGAAATAGGAGACGGCGGTGCGGCGCAGCCGGGCGGTGTCCACATCGGCGGGCAGGAAATAGTAATCGCCGTCGGTGTCGTTGGTGCCGTGACCGGCGAGGAAGAGCATACCGATATCCTTGCCGGTAACCTGGGCGCGCAGCCAGTCGAGTCCGTCCATGACCTCGGCCGCCTTGGGGTCGGCCAGCACCCGGACCTCGACCTCGCGGTAGAGCCCGCCGCCCTGGGACTTGAGCGCGGCGGCGAAGTCGCGGGCGTCCTTGACCGGGTAGGTCAGCTTGAGGCCCGGGTCGCGGTACTCGCCGACCCCGACCGCCAGGGCGTAGAGCTTGGGCTTGACGACGAAGGCGGCGCGTTCGCCGGCCCAGGTGAGACGCACCGCGGCGGGGGTGCTCGCGCCGAAGCGGTTCTCGGCGATCAGGCCGAGCGTGAGATCATGCGGCGGCAGGGTCAGGGTGCGCGTGAGGGTGCCGGGTTCCAGGCGCGCGAGCCCGCGCTCCAGGGGCAGGCGCTGGCCGTCGACCGTGGCATAGAGTGCGGTGACCGGCTCCCCCGCGGGGCCCGCGATGCGCAGCCGCACCACGACCTCGGGGCGGTCGAAGCGCTCGCCCGCGGCGGGGGCCAGCAGTTCCACCGTCGGCGGCAGGGCGGCGGCGTCGAAGGGCTGCGGGCGCACCCCGGACTGCGCCAGTGCCTGCGACTCGTCGAGCGTCCCCAGCACCGCGGCGACGACCTCGGGGCGATAGAAGCGCCCGCGCAACTGGGCGGCGGGGAAGAAGTCCGCGGCCGAGTCCCCGCCCCGGTTGACCTGCCAGCCGATCAGCCGGTCGCCGCCGGGGCTCGCGTCGTAATAGCCCGCGGGGGTCCAGGCGACCCAGTCGGTGCCGTTCTGGTGCGGGAACAGGGCGAGCAACTCCTGGCCGTCGCGCACCCGGTACCACCGGACGGTGCCGTCGCCGAAGGCGGCGAGGGCCAGGCGTCCGTCGGCCGTGAGGTTGACGCCCCAGGCGGCGCCCGGGACCGGGCGCTTCCAGATCTCCTTGCCGGTGCGCTCGAAGAGCCGCAGCGACCAGTCCGCTCCGAGCAGGAAGCGCTGGCCGTCGGCGGCGATGGCGAGGCTGCGGGCCATCTCGTATTTCTTCAGGGCCAGGGGCTTGCCGTCGAGCTTGGGCTCCGTGGTGCCCTGCCAGCCCTGGATGTCGAGCCCCGGGGCCTGGGTGCGCGGGGCTTTGAGCCCGTCGGCCGCGGGCGCGCCGCGGGCGAGACGGCGTTCGGCGAGGTCGAGCCAGACGGGGTCCTTGCTGCCGTAGCCCAGACCGAAGGCGATCCGTTGTCCGTCGGCGGAGACCCGGAAGGCATCACCGAGCTTGCCGCGCAGATTGGCGATCACCGGGCGCAGGTCCAGTGCCGCCCGGCCGTCGGGGTCCAGTACCAAAAGGGCCGGGTCGCCGGTCCCGACCGCGACCCCACCCTCGGGGAGCGCGGCCAGGTCCATGACCGTGTTGTCCGCCGCGGCCCAGACCGCCCGCCGGCCGGGCTGGCCGTTGGACCAGGGCCAGGACAGGACCGGGCGGCCTTTGCCGTCCCGGTATAGCCCGCCCGCCAGGAGCCGGGAGCCGTCGCGCGACCAGGCGACCGACGACAGGTCGCCGTTGTCGATCCCGGTGGCATCCGCCTCGCCGCGGGGGCTCAGGTCCCGACCATCGACCAATGCGACCCGGGTGCTGTCCGAGAAGCCGACCGCGATGCGCGAGCCGTCCGGGTGGAAGGCGACCGCGTGGGGCCCCCGCCCACCCTGGGCCGGCACGCGGGCGACCCGGCTCAGGCCCCCGCCTTCAGGGCGGTAGAGCCGCAGGTCGCCGTCGTAACTGGCGGCGACCAGGGACCCGTCCGGACCGAAGGCGCAGCCGAGGGCGTTGGCCCCGTAGTCCCGGTCGGCGAAGACCTCGCGGAAGTCGGCGCCGGGGTCGTAGACCCTTAAGCCCGCGCCGGCCCCCAGGACCGCCGCCAGCCGGCTGCCGTCCGGGGCGACGCACAGGTGATTGACGACGTTCTCCAGCCCCGGGATGCGCCGGGTCAGGCGGCCGGTCGCAGGGTCGAAAATGAGAATATTGTGGTTTCCGGGTCCTTCATATCCAAGCTTGGTCCAGCCCCCCGCCGCCACCCAGTCCCCGCCGGGGTCCATGGCCACCGCATAGAGCTTGCCCTCGTTGCCCTCCCCGCCCGGCGGACGGATCACCCGCAGCGGGGCGCCGCTATGGGCGTCCCACAGACGCAGCGTCTTGTCGTCCGCGACGCTGGCCAGCCAGCGCCCGGCGGCGTCGGCGGCGATGCGTTGGATTATGGCGGTATGGGTCCCGGTCTCCAGGCGCAGCAGCGGGGCCTCCGGCGGACCCTCGGCCGCGCGCGCCGCGAGCGCCGGGACCCAGAGCGCGAGGACCAGGGCGAGACGGGCGGCCCAGGCCGGGAGCGGTCCTGTGCCGAGGGTTGCGGTGCGGTTGCGGCCGACCTGACGGTGCGACATGGTGCCTTCCTCTTGGTGGGGACTCGATCTCAGCTTCGGGATAGCCGGCGGGCGCTTGCAGGAATACTACGCCCAACCGCAGGCCGCGGCCTTACCCCAAAGCCGCCAATTGCTCTCACAAAGACACAAAGACACAAAGAACAAAAAGAACAACAGGGCATTGAAGGCACGCAACGTCGCGGTCGCCCGCGAGGCCGCGCCGCACTGGGGTGCGGCGCTCCCAGCGTTCGACCCGGGCTGCGCGTATGCGCTCGCCGGTGCCGGGTGGCCGGGATTATGACCAAGGCCGCCGGGATGACTCAACCGGAGGCCGACGCTTTAGCGGGCAGCGGCGCCGCATCCGGCTGAAGCCTCGACCTCCGGTTTTGGCGCAAGCGGCCGGAACGATGATCATGGTCCCCGGGCGACGTTCATACCCGATGGATCGGGCGCGGGGCGAATCCGGAGCCCTTGTACCTATAATCCACAGATGGACACAGATGAACACAGATTTTCTTCGGATCGTCATGCGTTTATCGCTATTGTTACAGTGACCGGCAAGGTGAGTCCCCGATCAAGCGTAAGTCAATGAATCATCTGTGTTCATCTGTGTTCATCTGTGGATGACTGCTCTTTCCAGGTTGCGCGCCGCCCCAGACCAAGCCATCGTCTATGTGGAATAATCGCCGGGCGCCGGCCTGTCTCCGGGCAGGTCCGTCCGCTATCCCGAACCCGGGCGCAGGGCCAAGCGCTTGAGCCGGACCCTGCCGCCGCGTTCCCTGCGAGGACCCGCTATGACCCTGCATCGCGCTCCGCCGTCCCCCTACCTCCCGGTTCCCGCGGCGACCGGACCGGTGACGCGCCCGCCCGCCGCGGCCGGCCGCCGCCCGCTAGCCTTGCTGCTGCTGGCCGGGGCGCTCGCGGCGGCGGCCCTGGCCCCGCCGCCGGCCGCGGCCCGCGGGCTGGCGCTCCTGATCGGCATCGGCGACTACCGCGACGCGGCTATCACGGACCTGGAAGGCCCGCCCAACGACGTGGCCGCGGTCAGTGAGGTCCTCACGACGCGCTGGGGCTTCCAACCCGAGGCGGTACGCACCCTGGTCGATGCCCAGGCGAGCCGCTCCGCCATCCTCGACGGGATCGACGCACTGGCCCGGGACAGCCGCCCCGGCGACCTGGTCCTGATCTATTACAGCGGCCACGGCACCAGCCCGCTCGACCCGCGCGCGGCCGGGTTGCCGCTGCCCCATGGCTCGGGCGCCCTGACCGCCTGGGACGGCGTGCTCGAGCCGCCGGACCGGGTCATCCCCTCGCTCCTGGTCGGGCGCACCGACCTGGTGCCGCGGCTGACGACCCTGGACCGCGGGGGCCGGCAGGTGGTGGTGCTGATCGATGCCTGCTATTCCGCCAACGCCACGCGCGGGCTCTATGCCGCGGGCCCCGCCGGTCTGGCCACGCGCCTGCTGCCCCTGCCGCCGCAGCCGGGCTTCGATCTCGGGGCCTATGGGACGGGCCGCATCGCCCCGCCGCCCCCCTATCCCTATGCCCGGGTCCTGACCCTCGCCGCCGCCGCGGCCGGGGAGCCGGCCGCGGACATCGGCGCGGCGCAGTTGCGGCGCTACCCGACCTTCGATCGGCGCCCCCACGGGGCCTTCAGCAACGCCCTGCTGGGGGTCCTGCGCGGCGACTACCCGGCCGATGCCGACGGCGATGGGGCCGTCAGCTATCTGGAACTGCGCGACGCCATCGACCGCCAACTGACCAGCGGCGGCTTCCGTCACCGCCCGCAGCAGTTTCCCCAGGTCACCGAGGACCCCGACCACCTGGGCGCCCGTGCCATCTTCGCGGTCCCGGCCGCGCCCGGACCGGGCCAGGCCGCCGTGCGGCGGGTGCCCGACCTCGGCGTGCGCCTCGCCCCGGCGGCCGCGGCCCTGGCCGAGTCCATCGGGACCCTCCCGGGCCTGACCCTGGCCGATCCGGCGCCCGCGGTGGTGGTGGACCGGCGCGACGGCGCCTGGCTGCTGACCAACCCGGGCGGCGACCGGATCGGCACGGCCGCGGATGCGACGGCCCTGGCCGCCCGGCTGCGCCAACTCGCCTGGTTCCACCAACTCGCCTGGCGCGGGGGCCAGAACCCCTTCGCCCTGGCCCTGGCGCCGACCGACGCCAGCCGGGGGACCATCCATTACCTCGACAGCCCCGTCCACCTGGACCTGCGCCCCGCGCGCCAGGGCTGGCTGGTCCTGCTCTATGTCGATGCGCAGGGCGCCGTGGCCCCGCTCTACCCGGCGCGCCCGGCCGAGACCCAGCCACTCGCCGCCGGGGCCAAGGTCAGCCTCCCAGCCGACGACAGCCTGAAGGTCACCGAGCCGCTGGGGACCGACCTGGTCCTGGCCCTGGTCTATGCCAACCGCCCGGCCTTCCTCGAGCGCATCGTCGCCCACCTGGCCCCGTTGCAGGGCCCCGCCCCGCTGCCGCCGGACGGACCACTGCTGCGCGAGATCATCGACTCGCTCACGGACGAGTCCGGGGTCGCGGTCGCTACCCTGAAGCTGGAAACCATGCCCGCCCCGCCGGCCCCCTGAGCCAGGCCACCCAGCCCGGAGTGTCCGAAGGCGCAACTTCCTGGTCCCGGTCGTTGTTTTTAAGTGCGCGCGCGCTGCCGAGCGCCTCCGCGACGATCCCAGGCTCTTCAGGGACTATCCCAGTTTAATCGAATGGCTTTTCAGCATATCAGGCGTCCGTCTCGCCAGGACATTACCCCCTTAACTCCTTACTGCTTTACATCTTGACAGCAAGGCAGGCCATGTAAACGGATGTCTGCCGCCCGGGGTCAGGGGGGCAGGAGCGCTGCGCCTCTTGATCCCGCCCCGGCGGTGGCGCCGGATGCGCCGCACTGGCCCGCCGTGCACAGCCGATGGACCGCATTCGGCTGCTACACTTGTCCCATGGACACCCTCACCCCCTGGCACCGACTCTTCGGCATCGCGCTCACCGACCTCTTCACCGGCCGCCCCTGGCGGGTGGACGTCGAGAAGGAGCTGGCGCTCAAGAGCCAGCGGCTCGACATCCTCATCATCGAACGCCGGCCGGGCGCGGTGACGGACGCCGGTCCCGCGGCGCTGGCCGACCTGCCCGACGGCCTGGAGCGGCTCGCGGCGCACAATGTCCTGACCTACAAGTCGCAGCACCAGCCACTCGACGCCTGGGCGCTGGATGAATTGATCGGCCACTTCGTGACCTACCGCAAGCTGGTTTCCATCGAACGGGCACGCACCCCGGCCGCGCCCGGTGCGGGCGCAGAACCGGCGCACGAGGTTGTCGAGCCGCCGGCGCAGACCTACCGTCTGCTGCCGGAGGACGACTTCGGCCTCTACGCGGTGGCCACGCGCACCCCGGAGCGGCTCTTGGCCCAAGTGCCCCCAGGTACCCTGACCGCCACCCCCTGGCCCGGGGTCTTCGACCTGCGCTGGGGCGGGCGCACCATCCGGCTGATCCTGCTTGGGGAAATCACGGCCGAGGCGCGCAATGCCCCCTGGGAGGTCTTCAGCGCCCGGCTGGAGCGGGTGCGCCATGGGCTGCGCAATTGGCACGCGCGCAACCCGCACAGTCGCGGCCTGCTGGGACAGTTGTATTTCCACTACCGTATCGAGGTACCTGACATGGCGTATACGATGGAGGAGTTCGAGCGCGACACCCGCCGCCTGCTGATCGCCCATGTGCACGAGTTCGATCCGGACGAGATCCAGGCCATCCTGGAGCAGATCCCGCCGCAGGAGCGGTTGCGCGGGCTGGACCCGCAGGACCTGCTTCGCCGGTTCGGCCCAGAGGAACGACTGCGCGGCCTGGACCCAGAGGAACGACTGCGCGGCCTGGACCCCGCGGTCGTCGAGGATTGGCTCAAACGTCGCGGGCACTGATGGGCGACCCGCGGACTGCTCGCGGTTGGTTTCGCCTGCCGAAGGGGTCCCGTCCGGCGGGTGCCGCCCCACCCGGCGCGCCTGCGCAGCCTGTCCTGCAAACGGTAATTTTCATGGTGTCGTCGCCGATGTTTGTTTCAATGCGATTGAAAAAAAAGAAAACTATTGAGGCGACAAGCGAGTGGGACTGAGCCCGGGGCCGCAGGCCGTCGCCCAGGGGTCGGGGGCCAGCCCGGCAGACCTCGATCACCACTGGATGGGACTGGCCCTGGCGCTGGCCGCGCGGGCCGCGGGGGAGGGCGAGGTCCCGGTCGGCGCCGTACTGGTGCGCGCCGGCGCCCTGATCGGCGAGGGCTGGAACCGTCCCATCGGCGCCGCCGACCCCACCGCCCACGCCGAGATCCAGGCCCTGCGCGACGCCGCCGCGCGCCTGGGCAACTACCGGCTCCCCGGCTCCACCCTGTACGTGACGCTTGAGCCCTGCGTCATGTGCGCCGGGGCCATCATCCACGCCCGGGTGGAGCGGGTTGTCTACGGCGCCCCCGACCCCAAGGCCGGCGCCTGCGGCAGCGTCTTTGACCTGCTGCCCGCCGACGGGCGCTTCAACCACCGCACCGCCTGCACCGGCGGGGTCCTCGCCGACGCCTGCGGCGAGACCCTGCGCGCCTTCTTCCGCGCGCGCCGCGGCGCAACCGCCAGGGACAAAGGCGCGGCGTCGACCTGAAAGACGCCGCTCGCCGCCTCCCTGTGCCGGCGATCCCCGCATTCCGGAGGGGTGCCGGAGCGTAAACGATGGGTTTCGCTGCGCTCTACCCATCCTACGGGTCCGGCATTCGCTTGCGGGTCTGCGGCTAGGGGCGGCAGTTTGTGGGTAGATAGGTGTTGTCGATCAGGGTCTCTTGGTAGACGGCGACCGGACTGCCGCCGCTGGCCTTGCTGGTGCCGAGCAAGAACCAGCCGGACGGGGCTGCGGCATTGCCGCAGCGCCAAGTGATGTTTGCCCCAGTCGCATCCTCATAGGGGGTCAGCGACAGGGTCTTGCCGGTGATGGCGGCGTCCGCCGCGTTGCCGTAGGTGACGTCGACCCGGCCGTTGACGATCGATACCTGGGTCACATTGGGTCCACTGAGCGTCTCGAGGCCGGCCGCGGCATTATCGGCCGGCACCCTTGCCATAGTCAGGTAATACTCCGACACCGCCGCCTTGGCGCCACTTGCCAGGACGATCCCCTCGCTGACCTGACCGCGGATCACGGCGCCCGGGTAGACCGGCTGGCTGCTCGCCGCGCCGCGTACCGGCCAGACCCAATGGGGCTCAGCCTTGTCCTGCGCGCGGATGCTCGATGCCTCGGTCTTGGCGATCGAGGTCTCCTCGCTATAGTGCAGGTCGATGGTCCAGGCCTTGGCCGGCAGGTCCAGGTGGGCGATCGCCGACCAATAGATCTCGACTGCAACGCCGGTGAAGGGTTGGGCGCCGGTCGCGAAGCAGCCGGTCCCGGGGGTGTCGGTGAGGCTCGGGTTGCTGCAATCCGGCCCCGGATACAGGGTGCTCTGCCACTCCTGCGTCGTGGGCAGACGCCAGTCCCCGGGCCGGGACCCGTCCGTCAGGCCGCAGGCCCCGTTCTGGAGAGTCGCGGCACCGGCGACGGCGGCGGCGTAGTCCACACTGCCCAGGCAGGCGGCTTGCTTGAGCCAAATCAGGCCGGTGACGGTGTCCGTGACGGTGCCGTTAAGGCAGTCGACATAGCGATTGGTGTTGTCGGCGCAGGCCGGATCGGGCGTGCGCACCAGGTTGTTCACCTGCTGGCGGGTGTAGGTATTGTTGATCTGGTCCTGCAGACCCTGCAGGGTCGGGCGGGTCTGGGCCCAGGCCTGGCCGCCGATCGGGGTACCGATGGCGAGGGCGAGGAGCGTGACGGCGATGGAACTCTGGCTGCTCATGTTGACTTCTCCGCAAGCGGCGATGGGGTAGGGGTGGCGTTGAGCCCGCACGGGGATACCTGCGACCGGGCCTCAGCGGGCGCGGTCGGGGCCTGGTTCCAGGCCGTGGCTGCCGTCCCCATCGGTCCCTGGCGCGCCGGGTCTTGGCCGCCGCCGTCGGGCGGCCAGGGCCCCACCCAGGACCAGCAGCGCGGTGCCGGGCACCGGGGTCGCGGTCGCTGCCGTAGCCACGGTGAGGTCATCCAGGTTGTAGAGGAAGGCGCCGCCGGTCCCGTTGCCGTAGCGGATGGCGGCCAAATTGAAGGCGCTGCTCCCGACGATGCCGAGGAAATAGGCGTAGTAGGGATTGTTGTCGAAGGTCCCGACCAGGGTCCGGTCGGCGACCAGCAGTGAGGCCGTTTCGCTCCCCGCGATCAGACGGATGTCGTCATTTAACAGGGTGTCGGGCGTAATGAAGGTCAACCCGAAGGCATCGACCGAACTGGTCAAGTCCAGGTTGATGAAGGTTCCGCCGCTGATCGCATCGTAGTTCCAGGGGTCGGCCGTGCCAAGCGAGTTGGCGGGGGACATCGTGGGACTCCCCGCGACCACCTGCAGGTGCAGCTCCCAGCCCTGCCAATCCAGCACCGAGTCGGGGAACCGGATACCCGTGCCAGGCCCGCCCGTGACGTTGAGCGTGACACCCGAGAGGTCGGAGCCGCCGGGCAGGGCGTCGAAGTTCAGGATCCCGGCGGGGCCCGGCAGGGCATTGAGAAAGGCGGACGGGTCGGTATACACCTGCGCCGGTCCGGGGAGCGCGTAGGCGCCCAACAACAGGGCCGTCAACCGGCCGCAGTGACGAACGACCTTCATGGCGTAACTCCTCTGTAAAATTCAATCAGGTACCGTCCGCGGATAGGCGACGATAGCCGGGATTGCGCGGGTCGGCAAGGTGCGCTGGTCGGTTGGCGGCTTCGGGGACGTTGCTCCAACCCACCCGGGTGCGGCGCACGCCAGGCGTGTCGACCACAGCGCGGCAACCTGCCCTAAAGAGCGGGTGGATTTGTCAAGTCTGCCTGAATGCTCTAGCCTTGTACCCTCCTGGGCAGCCCGCGCGGGGTCCGACGGGATTCCTGTTCGATGCACTGCGCGCGTGCCGCTTCGCTACCGCCGCGTGCGGCACGCAAGCGGCCCCGACAGCGACGGCAAGCCGCGCCCGGCCGCGTCATTTCACCAACCGCAAGGGAACCGCCGTGAGCAACCCCTTTTTCGACCGGCCCATCCTCAACTCCCCTTACGCCTGCCCGGGGCGCCACTGGGAGTTGGACGACACGGGCCAGCCGACCCAGAAGGTCCTCGCGGCCCGGCGGCGCGCTGAGTTCATCACCCCGATCCCCAAGCCGAAGAAGCGCACCGGCGCCCCCAAGCAGGCCGAACTGCTGTTCGATGAAGGGCTGGGCCTGAGCACCGACGGCCAGCGCTACGACCACACCGCCATCATCAACGCCGTGCGCCAGGAGGTCGACCGCTGGCGTCTGCTCCCCGACCCCGGCGCCTGGCGGGTCACGCCGGAGACGGCGCGGCTGCTCCAGCACTGGCGCCATCACCCCTTCAGCGGCCTGCGCCCCTTCTTCTGTCAGATCGAGGCGGTGGAGACCGCCATCTGGCTGACCGAGGTCGCGCCCCAGATCGGTAAAGCCGGCAGCCGCTTCCTCACGCACCTGGAGAGCGCGAACCAGGAGGCCAACCCGGGGCTGGCGCGCCTGGCGTTGAAACTCGCCACCGGCGCCGGCAAGACCACCGTCATGGCCATGCTGATCGCCTGGCAGACCGTCAACGCCGTGCGCCGACCCGGGGCCAAGAAGTTCACTCGGGGTTTCCTCATCGTCGCCCCGGGGCTCACCATCAAAGACCGCCTGCGCGTGCTCCAGCCCAACGATCCGGACAGCTACTACGCCGACCGCGAACTGGTGCCGGGCGACCTCCTGGATGACGTCAGACGTGCCAAGATCGTCATCACCAACTACCACGCTTTCCGGCGGCGCGAGCGCATCGAACTGTCCAAGGGCGGACGACTGTTGCTCCAGGGCCGCGGCGGCGAGGCACTGGACACCTTGGAGACCGAGGGTCAGATGCTCCAGCGCGTCATGCCCGACCTGATGGGGCTGAAAAACATCCTCGCCATCAACGACGAGGCCCATCACTGCTACCGCGAGAAGCCCAACCACGAACTGGAAGGGGACCTGAAGGGGGACGAGAAGAAGGAGGCCGAGAAGAACAACGAGGCCGCCCGCCTGTGGATCTCCGGCTTGGATGCCGTCCACCGCCATCTGGGTCTGGCCCGCGTCTTCGACCTCTCCGCCACCCCCTTCTTCCTGCGCGGCTCCGGCTATGCCGAGGGCACGCTCTTCCCCTGGACGCTCAGCGACTTCTCGCTGATGGACGCCATCGAGTGCGGCATCGTCAAGTTGCCGCGGGTACCCGTCGCGGACAACATTCCAGGCGGCGAGATGCCCATGTTCCGCAACCTGTGGGAGCACATCCGGGCCAAGATGCCCAAGAAGGGCCGTGGCAAGGCCGAGTCCCTCAACCCGCTGGACCTGCCGACCCAACTGCAAACCGCGCTGGAAGCACTCTACGGGCACTATGAGAAGACCTTCGCCCTCTGGGCCGAGGCCCGGGTCGTGTCGCCGCCCTGCTTCATCGTCGTCTGTAACAACACCTCCGCTTCCAAACTGGTGTACGACTATATCTCCGGCTTCGTCCGGACGAATCAGGACGGCACCAGCGAAGTGGTGCCCGGTCGTCTGGCCCTGTTCCGTAACCATGACGAGCACCGCAACCCGTTCCCGCGGCCCCGTACCCTCCTGATCGACAGCGAGCAATTGGAGTCCGGCGAGGCCCTGGACGACAATTTCCGCGCCATGGCCGCGGATGAGATCGAGCGCTTCCGCCGCGAGATCATCGAGCGCACCGGCGACCCCCGTCAGGCCGAGAACCTCACCGACCAGGACCTGCTGCGCGAGGTCATGAATACCGTGGGTAAGCCCGGCCGACTCGGCGCCGACATTCGCTGCGTCGTTTCCGTCTCCATGCTCACCGAGGGCTGGGACGCCAACACCGTCACCCACGTCTTGGGGGTCCGTGCCTTCGGCACCCAACTCCTGTGCGAGCAGGTCATCGGCCGCGCACTGCGCCGCCAGTCCTACGACCTGAACGAGGACCAGCTCTTCAATGTGGAATACGCCGATGTGCTGGGCATTCCCTTCGACTTCAACGCCAAGCCCGTGGTGGCGCCGCCCCAGCCGCCGCGCGAGACGATTCAGGTCCGCGCCGTGCGGCCCGAGCGCGACGCGCTCGAAATCCGCTTCCCGCGCGTCGCCGGTTATCGCACCGAATTGCCGCAGGAGCGCCTGAGCGCCGAGTTCAACGCTGATTCGGTGCTCGAACTCACCCCCGATCTGGTCGGCGCCACGGAGACCCGCAACGCGGGGATCATTGGGGCGACGGTGGACCTCAACCTCGTGCATACCGGCGACGTGCGGCCCTCCCAAATCGTCTATGAGCTGACCTCCTACCTCGTGCTCAGCAAGTGGCGCGACGCCAACGGCGACCCTCGGCTCAACCTCTTCGGTCAGCTCAAGCGCATCGCCCGTCTTTGGCTGGACGGCTATCTCAAGTGCAAGGCCGGCACCTTCCCGGCGCAGCTCAAGTACAAGATGTTGGCAGATATGGCCTGCGAGCGCATCACCGCCGGCATCACCCGCGCTTTCATCGGCAAACGTCCGATCCTGGCCCTGCTCGACCCCTACAATCCGGTCGGCTCCACCGCCCATGTCCGCTTCAACACCAGCAAGACCGAGCGCTGGGAGACGGATGCACGCCGCTGCCACCTCAATTGGGTGATCCTGGATAGCGACTGGGAGGCCGAGTTCTGCCGCGTGGCGGAGGCCCACCCGCGGGTACGCGCCTATGTGAAGAACCACAACCTGGGGTTCGAGGTGCCCTACCGCTACGGATCGGAGCAGCGCAAATACCTGCCGGACTTCATCTGCCTGGTCGATGACGGCCACGGCGACGACGACCTCCTGCACCTGACCGTCGAGATCAAGGGCTACCGCCGCGAGGACGCCAAGGAAAAGAAGTCCACCATGGACACCTACTGGGTGCCCGGCGTGAACAACCTCGGCAGCCACGGCCGCTGGGCCTTTGCGGAGTTCACCGAGGTCTATCAGATCGAGGCCGATTTCAAGGCGCAGGTCGAAAGCGAGTTCAACAAGATGATCGAAACCGTCGCGGGGACCCCGGCGGCGAAGGAAGCGTAGCCATGGCGAAGAAGAAGTCCACCGACAAAACCGTCGAAACCCTCACCCACGACGAGGCCACCCGCAGGAACATCCCGACCGCCGAATACCAGTCGGTGATGCAGAAGGTCGAGCAGGACCCGGTGCCGGTGACCTATGCTCGCGGCACGGCCGGGCTTGAAGAGGAGAAGGAGCAGCGCAACCGCGACCTGGACCCGCAACTCGTCTGGCGCGGCAAGGATCAGCAGGATTGGAGTGATCTCATCGTCCAGGCGCCGCCCCTCTACATCCAGGAGAAGGTCCACCCCAAGGTCCTGATCGATGATCTGCTGCGCCACTCCAGTCTCCCCGACCCGTCCGGGGGCGAGGGGGAACAGTTCGACCTCTTCGCCGACTTCAACGGCGTACCCAAGGGCGTGGACAAGACCGAGTTCTACCGGCACGATCAGAACTGGTCGAACCGCATGATCCTGGGCGACTCGCTCCAGGTGATGGCATCACTCGCCGAGCGCGAGGGGTTGCGCGGTAAGGTCCAGTGCATCTATCTCGATCCGCCCTATGGTATCAAGTTCAACAGCAACTTCCAGTGGAGCACCACCAGCCGGGATGTCAAGGACGGCAACGTCAGCCACATCACCCGGGAGCCGGAACAGGTGAAGGCGTTTCGGGATACCTGGCGGGATGGTATCCATTCCTATCTGACTTATCTGCGCGATCGACTGACGGTGGCGCGGGACTTGCTCACGGATTCCGGGTCTATCTTTGTGCAGATCGGGGATGAGAATGTACACCGGGTTCGTGTGCTAATGGATGAGGTCTTTGGAGAAGTCAATTTCGTTGGACAGATTGCGTTCAAGACCACAACTGGTGCAGGCAGCTTTGCCGGCGGCACAGATGTACTCGCAAGCGTCGTCAATCACATTCTTTGGTACTGTCGAGAAAAAGAAGATGTGAAATACCGCCAGCTGTATCAGTCAAAGATACTAGATGGGCTCGGCGGCAATGCTTACACCCGAATACAGGAGCCGTCAGGAGAGCGGCGATCCGCGACGAATGACGAATTGCGGGGGGAGACGACATCGGGACGCATCTTTGGCGCAGACAATTTGACCTCTCAAACAACCCGAACCGGACAAACAACCGTATTTCCCGTCGATCTCAACGGCGGGAAATATCAGCCTACTAAGGGCGGATGGAAGACAAATCGGCTCGGAATGGGACGACTGCGATGCGCAGACCGGCTGATCGCTCTTGGAAATACTCTAAGATACATAAGATTCTTCGACGACTTTAAGGTCTTTCCTTATAATAATCAGTGGGATGATACGACAACGGCCGGCTACGGCGATCCCAAGTTATACGTGGTTCAGACAAATACTAAAGTAATCCAGCGATGCATGCTGATGACCACCGACCCCGGCGACCTGGTCCTCGACCCCACCTGCGGCTCCGGCACCACCGCCTATGTCGCCGAGCAATGGGGCCGCCGCTGGATCACCATCGACACCTCCCGCGTGGCCCTTGCACTCGCCCGCGCCCGCATCATGGGCGCCCGCTATCCCTATTACCTGCTCGCCGATTCGCGCGACGGCCAGATCAAGGAGGCCGAAGTCGCCCGGACGGCTCCATCCTCGCAGCCGACCCGCGGCGATATCCGCCACGGCTTCGTCTATGAACGTGTGCCGCATATCACCCTGAAATCCATTGCCAACAACACCGGGATCGATGTCATCTGGGAGAAATGGCAAGCGACGCTGGAGCTGCTGCGGCAGCGGCTGAGCGCCGGCCTCGTAGGATGGGTAGAGCGCAGCGAAACCCATCCTCCCGCGGCGACGTCGAGTGATGGGTTTCGCTCTCGCTCAACCCATCCTACAAGCGGCCTCGCGCCGTTCGAGGAGTGGCAGGTCCCGCGCGAGGTCGACCCCGACTGGCCGCCGACGACCCGCGAGGCCCATGCCGACTGGTGGGCCGCGCGCATCGCCCGGCAGCGCGAGATCGACGCCTGTATCGCCGCCAAGGCCGATTCCGAATACCTTTACGACAAGCCCTACACCGACAACAAGAGGGTCCGCGTCGCCGGCCCCTTCACCGTCGAGAGTCTGTCCCCCCACCGCGTGTTTGGCGTGGATGAAAACGACGAGCTGATCGATCCCAACGAGGAAAAGGTCGCCGATCCGGGTTCCTCCTACGAGGCGAAGCAGACCTTCCCGCAGTTGATCCTGGAGAACCTCAAGGTAGCCGGTGTGCAGCAGGCCCACAAGGAGGACCGCATCACCTTCACCTCGCTGACACCTTGGCCCGGTGGTCTCGTCTGTGCCGATGGCCGCTATATCGAAGGCGGCGGAGAGATCGGTACCGAGAAGCGTGCCGCCATCTTCATCGGCCCCGAGTTCGGCACCGTCACCCGCGCCGATCTGGTCGCCGCCGCGCGCGAGGCCGGCGATGCCGATTTCGACTGTCTGATCGCCTGCGCCTTCAACTACGAGGCGCACGCCACCGAGTTCAGTACCCTCGGCCGCATCCCGGTGCTCAAGGCGCGGATGAACGCCGACCTGCACATGGCCGAGGACCTCAAGAACACCGGCAAGGGCAACCTGTTCGTGATCTTCGGCGAGCCGGACATCGCGATCCTGCCCGCCGCGGACGGCCAGGTCCGGATCAAGATCAACGGCGTTGATGTCTTCCACCCCAGTACCGGCGAGGTCCGCAGCGACGGCCCCGAGGGCATCGCCTGCTGGTTCATCGACACCGACTACAACGAGGAGAGCTTCTTCGTCCGCCACGCCTACTTCCTGGGCGCCGCCGACCCCTACAAGGCGTTGAAGACCACCCTCAAGGCGGAAATCAACGAGGAGGCTTGGGTCACCCTCAACAGCGACACCTCGCGCACCTTCCCCAAACCCGCCTCCGGGCGCATCGCGGTGAAGATCATCAACCATCTGGGGGATGAGGTGATGAAAGTGTTTCGGGTGGGATGACATGAATGCCGACTTATCCCGTGTGCTGCGGCCCGACTACCAGAAGACGCCTACATGATCACAAGATTGACCCTGCGAAACTTCAAGAGCGTCGTGGAGGAAGTTTATGAGTTCACTCAGTTCGATTTGCTGGTCGGACGCAACAACAGCGGTAAGAGCACGGTACTTCAGGCACTCGCCATCTGGCAGTTCTGCGTAGATGAGTTCCATCGCTCTCAACGCAGTGGAACCAAGGGCATTCAGGTCGTACTCCCCAACTTTACGGCGCTGCCATTGCCGGAATTCAATTTGCTATGGAAAGATCGTACAGATCGTCGTTGGCCATTGGTAAATGGAAAGAAGAAGCAGGAGTACATTCTGATTCACATTGATGTCGAGTGGCGAACCGACCCCGGGGGAGGGGGTTCCTTCAGTGTCGAGTTACGCTACCACTCGCCGCAAACAATTTATGCGATTCCCAGAGATGGCTGGTCGAAATTCCGCGAGTGCGAGAGATCCGGGCATCTCCCCAGAATCGCCTATGTGCCGCCCTTCTCAGGTTTAGAGCCGGCGGAGAAGTGGCTGGATGTTTCGCCCATCCGTCAACAGATAGGCAAGGGGCAGCCCGGCAGCGTGCTGCGAAATCTGCTCTTGCGGGTTTGCTCCCCATCCTCAGATCAACCGGGAGAAGACAAAGGCAAAAAGCACATGGGTCCGCCGGTCGACTGGCAGGAAGTCGCTGCCGTTATCGATCGTTGGTTCTCGGTCAAGATTCGCGAGCCAAGATACGAGTCGGCGAAGGATGTCTATATTACCGTCGAATACCGCCAGCACGGCAAAGACTACGACATTATAGCCGGCGGCAGCGGATTTCACCAAACGCTGACGCTACTAGCCTTCCTTTATGGTTATCACCCGACAACCATGCTGCTCGACGAGCCGGACGCGCATCTGCATGTCAATCTGCAACGCGAGATTCTCGATTACTTCAAGCGTAAAGCGAGTCAGATGGGCACGCAGTTTCTGATCGCCACCCACGCCGAGGAGTTTGCACGCGGAGTCGATGCCGCTCAGATTGTATCGCTCCTGAGCCAGGTTCCCCGCCGAATTCAGTCTACGCCTGAAGTGCTGCGCGCAATGGCGGAAGTTTCAAATGAGGAAATAACCCGTCTGATGGAATCGCCCTACATTCTTTATCTGGAGGGCGAGAGTGACGAACGGATGTTGCGGGCGTGGGCGGCTCAGTGCAATGGTCAGGCCGCCATGGATCGTATCTGCTTCAAGAGCATGGGCGGTGGCGGCAAAGACAACATGAAAAGACAAGCGGATGAACATTATGCCGCACTAAAGCAGATCATTCCAGGCGTCTCGCGGATGATGATATTCGATTACGATGACCACGCGACTTGGCACCCGTCAGCTGACAACCCATCAGTGCTCGAGTGGAAGCGCAAGAACATCGAGAACTATTTGCTTGTGCCTGATGCCTGGAAGCGCGCAGCATTGGCGCAACTTCGATACGCTGACGACGAATTGTTCGCGCTGCCGACCATACAAGCTATCGACGCCTTCTTCGCTGGCGAGAATTTAACCCTTCCGCCGGGGAAATCTTGGCGCAGTGTCGCTGCAAACGTGTTCAATGTTGTGGATGGAAAGCGGATATTGTTTGAAAACGATGATTCGCTTTTTCAGCAGCTTAAGAAGGCGGCGGACCCCGTCCAGTTGATACGGGAGGAGGTCGCCATGGTGATGCTGGCAGACGAAATTCACGAAGACGTTCATCAGTTCTTTGGTAAGTTGGTCTCACTGATTGGGACTCATTGATGGACTTCCGCATCGCCGACACCTTCACTGACAGTCTCGCCCGCCTGACCGGCGAGGAGCAAAAGGCTGTCAAGACCACGGCGTTCGACCTTCAGGTCAACCCGGCCAATCCCGGACTGAGCTTCCACAAGCTGGATGACGCGCGGGACAAGCACTTCTGGTCGGTGCGCGCCAGCGGCGACATCCGCCTGATCGTGCACAGGTCATCCGCGAGCCTGTTGCTCTGCTACGTGGACCACCACGACCGTGCCTACAGTTGGGCCGAGCGGCGCCGGCTTGAGACCCATCCCCAGACCGGCGCCGCGCAGTTGGTGGAGATTCGCGAGCGTGTCGAAGAGATCGCGGTCCCGCGCTATGTCGAGGTCGCGCCATCGGCACCGCCCCAGCCCGCCTTGTTTGCGCAGCGTTCCGACGCGCAGTTGTTGGGCTACGGCGTCCCGACCGAATGGCTTGCCGACGTGCGTCAGGCCACCGAGGAGAGCCTGCTTGAGTTGGTCGGCCATCTCCCGGGCGAGGCGGCAGAGGCGCTGCTCCAACTGGCCACCGGCGGTCAGCCGGCCATACCCCGAGCGCTGGTCGCTCCTGGCAGCGATCCGTTCGCCCACCCGGACGCGCAGCGGCGCTTCCGCCTTATGGGCGATCTGGAGGAGCTTGAGCGTGCCTTGGAATACCCCTGGGACAAGTGGACCGTCTTCCTCCATCCGGCCCAACGCCAGTGGCTGGACGAGCACGTCGAAACCAGCCACGGGCACCTCTGCGTCGGTACCATGCACCTGGCCAAGGGTCTGGAGTTTCGGGCCGTGGCCGTCATGGCCTGCGACGACGAGATCATTCCCTTGCAGGCACGCATCGAGACTGTGACCGACGACAGCGATCTGGAAGAGGTCTACAACACCGAGCGTCACTTGCTGTACGTCGCTTGCACGCGGGCGCGGGATCGTCTGCTGGTATGCGGAGTCGAGCCGGCGTCAGAGTTCCTTGATGATCTTCGGACCCCTGGCCGTTCGTAAACGTCAGAACGCTATGACCGAATTCAAGATGGCCCTGAAACAGGCCATCCCCGACAGCCGTGGTGGCTCAGTACGTGCCAGCGTCGTCGCGACCCCCTGCTCGGATGCTTTTTTCTTGGCTCAATCGTCTTTTTTTCTTCAGGTTGGCATGAGAGATTGCCTGCAAGTCATGACCGATCATCCCATCGATCCCACCATCCGTTCTGAAATCGAGCGGCACCTTGCAGCGATCGAAGCGGAGCAGGGGGTGCGGATACTCTTTGCCTGCGAGTCCGGCAGCCGGGGCTGGGGTTTCGCCTCCCCGGACAGCGATTATGACGTGCGGTTCCTGTATGTGCATCCGCTGCCATGGTATCTGCGGGTGAGTCCGGCGCGTGATGTGATCGAGCTGCCGATCTCCGGGGTGCTGGACATCAATGGTTGGGAACTGCGCAAGGCGCTTGGATTGCTCAAGAAGGGCAACGCGACCCTGCTCGAATGGCTGGACTCTCCAGTCGTCTATCGCGCCGATGCGCCGTTCCTCGCGGCGCTCCGGTGGGCGGCCGAGTGCACCCACAGACCCGAGCGCTCCTTCCACCACTATCTCCACATGGCGCAGGGTAACTACCGCGCCTATCTCCAGGGCGAGCAGGTCCGCCTGAAGAAGTACCTGTACGTGTTGCGTCCATTGCTGGCGGCCCTCTGGATCGAGCAGGGTCGCGGCCTCGCACCCATGCGGTTTCAGGACCTTGTGGACGCGTTGGTGACCGCACCGGCCCTGCGCGATGCCATCGCCGATCTGCTGGCCAGGAAGCGTCGCGCATTGGAGTCCGGGTATGGCGCACCGCTTTCGCTCATCGACGAGTACATCGCCGTCGAGCTCGCGCGCTTGGAGGACGCCGCGGTGCCCGTGCCGCGGGATATCGATTTCTCGGTGCTGGACCGGTTGCTTTTCGATACGGTCACGTGTTCGGATGGTGCCGACGGATGACCTTCTACACCTCCGACGGCGCGTAGGTTGGGGTGACGAAGGAACCCCAACGCTCCGAAAGCCCATAGGTTGGGATGCCGGATGGACCCCACCGCGATGTCGTTGGCTGGTGGATGTTGGGGTTCGTTCCTCACCCCAACCTACGGCGCTGATCCTTATCCTGGCCATCGGCCCGGCCAATGTAGGTCGCCCTTCAGTGCGACCGTCCGCCAGCACGGGGTCTGGTCGCCCTGAAGGGCGACCTACACCTGCCGGCGGCCGGTGCTCGAGGCCTGCGCTCATTTGAACCAGGGGGAGCGCGGATAGCGTTCCGCCAGCCAATAGTCGAAGCCCAGCCAATGTCCGGACGGCAAGAGGATCGTCAACAGGGCGAAGATGATGAACGGCAGCAGTGCCGGGTTAAAATAGCCGCCGGCGGCGAAGTTGAGCAGAATGAATAGCGCTAAGGCCCCGTTTGCGCGGGTGGCGATCCCAAGCAGCAAGCCGATCGCCACCGCGAGTTCACCGAGGGTGACGGCCCAGGCGATCGGCAGATAGAAGGGAATCGCGAAATGCTCCAGATAACCGGCCTGAAACGCGACCAAATCGCTGTCGCTCAAGCGTCTCAGGAAGTGCTGCTGCAGGGTGTCGGTCCACAGCCAGCCGCGTTCGAGCTTGCGCCAGAAGCCATACGCAAAGAAGACCGCGAAGCCGGTCCTGGCGATCAGAAACGCGACGATGGCAAGGGTGCGTAACGGCGCTGCGCGGATCGCCGCTTTATCCCAGATCAAATTGGTCCGCATTGCAGGGCTCATCGCAGGCCGTCTCCCGGGCCGGCCGGTCTGGCAGGTTGCAGGTAGGCACACCTGTGGGATGGGTGGTCGGCGAGCGCATTGCAATTCCCATTAACCCGGGGAAAATATGGGGCGGCCTTGATCATCGTTCCGGCTGCGGCCTACAGGCTCCACATAAGGTCTTGACCCCCAGTGTGGGATGCCCGCGGTGCTCAGGTCAGCCCCGGAGCGGCCGGCCATACCAATTGGAACGTTGCGGTAGGGATAAGAAACTCCGATACGGTGCGCGAGTCTCATGTTCATGTGAGACGGGCAGTGCCCGGCGTCCGGGCGCGGTCGCTGTTGTGGAGGCTTGACCATGAGACTCGCCATTGTTTTCCCAATCGCTCTCTGCGCGGCCCTCCTTGCCGGCTGCGGGACCCCCGGCTCCGGGATCGCCGGCGGGGCGCTGCTGGGAGCCGCCTCGGGCGCGGCCATCGGCTCCATGACCGCCAACGCGGGTGAAGGTGCACTGATCGGGGCCGGTGTCGGTGCGCTCGGCGGTGCGCTCTACGAGCAGGACCAGATGAGGCGCCAGGGCTACTACGGGTACCGGGAGCCATACCGGCGCCCCTACTGGCGTTCGCATCGGCGCGGCTACGGCTGGTACGCTGATCCTTACGCGCGCGGCCCCTTCCTGTACGGGGACTAAGGAGGCGCCGGGGGCGCCGCACCCCAGTGCGGCGCGTTCTATCCGGAGCACGCAACGCGGCGTTCGCCGCGAGGTCTCGCCGCACTGGGGTGCGGCGCTCCCAGAGCGCTCCCAGGCGCCCGCGCGATGATTGAGGCCGCCACACACCTTCCCTACCCGAATCCGGGTGTCTCGTCGTGACCCTGGTGCGGTGCAGGCCGCCGCTCACCTATACTGAGCGCGCCCCGACCCTACCACCCCCAGGAGTCATCCATGCACGGTTTAAGGTTCCGTCCGCGTGCCGACCGGTACGCCTTGGTCCTGCTCGCGCTCTTTGCCGTGCTGTTGCCGGCCTGGGTCCTGGCCGCGCCGGCCGCGGCCCCCGCGCGCCAGATGCTGGTCATGGAGGGCGCGGACTACCACGGCCGTGACCTCGAGGTCCTGAAGGACATCGAACTGGAACTCTGCAAGGCGACCTGTCTGGCGATGCCGGCCTGCCGCGCCTTTACCTACAACACCAAGGCGCGCTGGTGCTTCCTCAAGGACCAGTTCCGCGACCTGCGGACCTTCCCCGGGGCGGTTTCCGGGCGGGTGGTGGAGGGGGCGGGGGCCAGTCTCGCGGAGCGGCGCCGGGCGGAACTGGGCTTCCTGCCGCCCGATGCGCTGGAGGCGGCCAGGCAACTGGCCGCCGGGGTCGGGGCCCAGAGCCTGGGTTTCGTCCCGCCCGATGCGGTGGCGCTCAAGGGGTCGGGGGTTGGGGAACTGACCGCGGCGGCCCGCGCCGCCCGCGGCCAGGGCAACGGTGAACCGGCGGTGGGGCTCTTTGCGGCGGCCGTGCGCCTGGCCCCGGACGATGCGGCCCTGTGGATCGCCTTCTCGGATGCCCTGGCAGCGGCCCGGCCGGACCCCTATCACCTGCGCAACCAGCGCAAGGCGCAGGCGAGCGCCGCGGCGGTCAATGCCTATCTGCAGGCCCGCAGCGAGGCGGATCGCACCCCCGCGCTCCTGGCCCTGGGCCGGACGCTCAGCGCGCGCGAGCAGTGGCGCCCGGCCATCGGGGCGCTGACCGCCGCGCTCGCGCTGCGGACCGACCCGGCGGTGCAGGCGACCCTGTCCAAGCTCAAGGCCGACCACGGGTTTCGGGTCACCGAGCACCGCGTGGAGGCGCAGAGCCCCACCCCGCGGATTTGTCTGGAATTCTCCGAGCCCCTGGCCCGGCTCAAGCCCAACCTGGCGGACTTCGTGAAGGTGACCGACGCAAACGGGGCCGGCACCGGCCTGTCCGTCGAGGTGGAGGAGGGTCAGGTCTGTATCGATGGCGTCAGCCACGGCGGTCGCTATGGGGTCGAGGTCCGCCAGGGGCTACCGGCCGCGAGCGGCGAGACCCTGGAGAAGACGGTAAACCTGGACATTCGGGTCGGCAACCGCGCCCCGACGGCGCACTTTCTGGGCCGCGCCTATGTCCTGCCCAAGGGCGGTGAGGCGACGATCCCGGTGGTCTCGGTCAACGCCGACCGGCTGGCCGCGCGCGTCTTCCGCATCGGGGACCGCTCCATCGCGCAGGCGCTGGGGGACGGGCCCTTCCTTAAGTCACTGAGCGGCTATGAGGCGGGGCAGATCGCCGACCAGACCGGCGAGCAGATCTGGAGCGGCACGGTGGAGGTCCAGGCCGAACTGAACCGGGAGGTGACCACGGCGGTGCCGGTCGGGGCCCTGGTGCCGGATCTCAAGCCCGGCGTCTATGCCCTGACGCTGCGCCCGACGCGACTCCTGACCCCGGGGCAGGCGCCGGGGCAGGCACAGGAGGACTGCGAGGGGGACTGCGGTGAGTCCGCCGCCACCCAGTGGTTCGTGGTCTCGGACCTGGGCCTCTCCACGCTCAGCGGCAACGACGGGCTCCATACCCTGGTGCGCTCGCTCTCCAGCACGGCCCCGGTGGCCGGGGCAAACCTGCGGCTCATCGCCCGCAACAACGATGTCCTGGGCACGGCGCAGACCGATGCCGCCGGCTATGCGCGCTTTGAGCCCGGGCTCCTGCGCGGGACCGGCGGCAATGCCCCCTTGTTGGTGACGGCGGAGGCGGCGGACGGGGACTATGGTTTTCTGGACCTGACCCGTACCCCCTTCGACCTCACCGACCGGGGCGTCGAGGGCCGGCCGGCGCCCAAGCCGCTGGACCTCTTCCTGGTGGCGGAGCGCGGTGTCTACCGCCCCGGTGAGACCGTCCACCTGACCGCCCTGGTGCGCGATCCCCAGGCGCGCGCCGTCGCCGACCTGCCCCTGACGCTTATCATCCGCCGCCCGGACGGGGTGGAGCGCGAGCGCCTGCTGGTCAAGGACCAGGGGCTCGGCGGGCACCAGGCGGATGTCACCCTGACCGGCGGGGCCATGCGCGGGACCTGGCGGGTGCTGGCCTATGCCGACCCCAAGGGTGAGCCGATCGGCCAGACGACCTTCCTGGTCGAGGACTTCATGCCGGAGCGGCTGGATTTCGCCCTGACCGCGCCCGGCCCCGGGCTCGACCCCCGCACCCCGACCGCGCTGCCGATCACGGCGCGCTTCCTCTACGGCGCCCCCGCGGCCGGGCTGACGGTGGAGGGTGAGACCCAGGTCAAGGTCGCCGACGGGCTCGCCGCCTGGCCCGGCTACCGCTTCGGGCTGGCCGACGATGAGCCGGAGGCGACCCAGCGGCCCCTGGACGCCGTGACCACGGACGCCGCGGGTGCCGCGGTGGTCGAGGTCCTGCTGCCCGAGCTGGCGTCGACCAGCCGGCTCCTCACCGCGGACCTGGCGGTGCGGGTGCTGGACGCGGGCGGGCGCCCGGTCGAGCGCACGCTGACGCTGCCGGTCCTGGACGGGCAGGCACGCCTGGGCCTGCGCCCGCTGTTCGAGGGCGAGGCCCCGGAGGGCGGGACCGCCGGGTTCGACGTGATCGCGTTGGGCGGCGACGGCGCGCGCCGCGCGGCGGCCGGGGTCGCCTGGACCCTGGAGCGGGTGGAGACCAGCTTCCAGTGGTACCGCAAGGACGACGGTACCTATGACTATGAGCCGGTCGAGCGCACCAAGCGGGTTGCGGCCGGCACCCTGACGCTGGACGCGGCCCGCGCCGGGCGTATCGAGACCCCGGTGCAGTGGGGCGCCTACCGCCTGCGTCTGGCCGGCGACGGCCTGCTGCCCGCCAGCATGGACTTCGAGGCGGGCTGGTACGTGACGCCCAAGGCGGCCGATACGCCGGACCAGCTCAAGATCTCGCTCGACAAGGCGACCTATCGGGTCGGCAACCGGGCGCGGGTGCATATCGAACCCCGGGTGGGGCAGGGCGGGCAGACCGGTGAGCCCGGCCTGGCCCTGGTGATGGTGATCGACGACCGGGTGATCGCCATGCAGACGGTGGAGGTCCCGGCGACCGGCACCACGCTCGACCTGCCGGTCACCGCCGATTGGGGGCCCGGGGCCTATGTGACCGCGGTCCTCTATCGGCCCATGGATCTCGCGGCCCGGCGTATGCCCGGGCGCGCCATCGGCCTGGCCTGGGCCGGGGTGGACCCGCAGGACCGGCGCCTCGCCGTAGACCTGAAGGTCGAGCCCGGCAGCCGCCCCCGCGCCACCATGCCGGTGCGCGTGGCGGTGACCAATCTGAAGCCCGGCACCGCGGCCTTCGTGACCCTGGCCGCGGTGGATCAGGGCATCCTGAACGTGACCGGCTACAAGCCCCCGGAACCGGACACCTGGTACTTCGGCCAGCGCCGCCTGGGTCTGGAGGTCCGCGACCTCTACGGCCAGTTGATCGACCGGATGCAGGGCGTGCTGGGGGTGGTGCGCTCCGGCGGTGACGGCAGTCTCGCCAAGCTCCTGGCGCCCCCGCCGAGCGAGGAGCTGATGGCCTACTTCTCCGGGGTCGTGCGCCTCGACGACCAGGGGCAGGCGGTGATCCAGGTCCCGGTCCCCGACTTCAACGGCACTGTGCGGCTGATGGCCATGGCCTGGAGCGCCGCCGGCGTCGGGCATGGCCTGGCGGACGCCCTGGTGCGCGACCCGGTGGTGGTGAGCGCCAGCCTGCCGCGCTTCCTGGCGCCCGGGGACCGCAGCCGCCTGCTGCTCGGCCTGACGCTGGTCGAGGCGGAGGCGCCCGGGGACCCGGCTACCGCGAGCGGCGAGGCGCAGATCGCCGTCACCACGGAGTACGGCCTGATCACGGCCGAGGCCGCCGCCGCGTCCCGCCGTCTGATGCTGGAACCGGGCGTCCGCGCCGAGGTCCAGATCCCGCTGGTGGCCGACACCGTGGGTGACGAGACCCTGCTGGTGCAGGTCACCACCCCCGCCGGCCAGGTCTTGAGCAAGCGGCTGAAGCTCGGCGTGCGCAGCAACGCCCCCGCGACGCTCACCAGTACCCGCCACGAGCTGGCCGCGGGCGGCGCACCCCTGACCCTGACCCCGGACCTGCTGCGCGAACTGGTGACCGGCACCGGGACCGTGCTCGCCTCCGTCAGCCGCGCCGGGCGGCTGGACATCGCCGGTATCCTGCGCGGGCTCGACCGCTACCCGCACGGCTGCACCGAGCAGCTCGTGAGTCGCGCGCTGCCGCTGTTGTACCTGGACCAGGTCGCGTTGGCCGCGGGCCTGGCCGGTGACCCGGCGGTGCCGCCGCGCATCCGCGAGGCCGTCACCCGGGTCCTGGCCAATGCCGGTGCCGACGGGCGCTTCGGCCTCTGGTCACCGGGCGGGGAGGACCTGTGGCTCGACGCCTTCGCCACCGACTTCCTCACCCGGGCGCGCGAGCGCGGCTTCGAGGTCCCGCAGCCGGCCCTGGACGCGGCGCTCGACAACCTCAAGAACGTCGCCGCCTACAGCAACCCAAGCCCGGCGGACGCCTATGCGCTCTATGTGCTGGCCCGCAACGGCCGCGCCTCCATCGGCGACCTGCGCTACCTGGCCGACGAGCGTCTGGCGGACCTGGGCAGCCCCATGGCCCAGGCCCAGATCGGCGCCGCGCTCGCCCTCTACGGTGACCGCACCCGGGCGGACGCGGCCATCGCCGCGGCGGCCGCGGATCTCGACAGCGCCGGGCGCCTGGGCGGGGCCGGGGGCTGGCGGGCGGACTACGGCTCCTCGCTGCGCGACGCCGCCGCCGTGCTGGCCCTGGCGGCGGAGTCCGGAAGCGGGTCACTGGACCTGCGCACCCTCGCCGGCCGGGTCCAGGACGGCGTCGCCCGCACGCGCTACCGCAGCACCCAGGAGAACACCTGGCTGCTGCTGGCCGCGGCGGCCCTGAACAAGGGCAAGGACGGGCTGCGCCTGGAGGTGGACGGTGAGCGGGTCGAAGGCGCCTGGTTTGGCCGCTTCGATGAGGCGCGGCTCGCCGCCGCCCCGGTCGTGATCCGCAACCTGGGTGCCAAGCCGATCGACGCCATGGTCGGGGTCTTGGGCGTGCCGCGTATCGCCCCGCCCGCCGGGGGTGACGGCTATGTCATCGAGCGTGCCTACTATGACCTCAACGGGGAACGCACGGAACTGACCGACGTGCCCCAGGGCAAGCGTCTGCTCGCGGTGGTGACGGTGCGCGCGGACGCGCCGGGACAGGCGCGCCTGATCGTCGATGACCCGCTGCCCGCGGGGTTCGAGATCGACAACCCCAACCTGATGCGCTCGGCCGATGTGTCCGGGGTCCCGGGCCTGGTCCTGCTGGAGGCCCCCGCGCACCAGGAGTTCCGCGCCGACCGCTTCGTCGCCGCCGTCGACCGCGGCGCGAGTGACGCCCCCACCTTCCAGCTCGGCTATCTGGTGCGCGCCGTCACCCCCGGCAGCTATGCCCAGCCGCCGGCCGCGGTCGAGGATATGTACGACCCCAGCCGGCGCGCGTGGACCGCTGCCGGGGGCGCGACGGTGGTGGGGGCAGGGCGCTAAGAGCGCGGCGGTGCCCCCGTCCGGCTGAAGCCTCGACCTCCGGTTCGGGCGTCATCGCCCAGGAGGTCGCGGCTTTACCGCAAGGTCGCGCAGCGACGCTGTGGGAGCGGCTTCAGCCGCGACCAGACCTCGCAGGTTGTCCACGCGTCGCGGGTCACCGCGGCCTTGGGTCGCGGCTAAAGCCGCTCCCACCCGGGGGCTGGGGCTTGCGGCCTTTCGTCGGCCCCCCGGTTATAATCGCGTGCCGCAACACGGATCATCCCAATCATGCCCCTGCTCTTTCGCGAACACCCACTGCGCCATGCCGTCACGGCCGAGCTTCACGCCCGCACCTTCCTGCCGCTGCGCGCCCCGGAGCGCGTCTCCTATCTCGCCGTGGTGTGCGGCGAGGCGGGGACCGCGTGCCAGGTGGAGCATCTCAAGCGCCTGCTGACGCACTATGCCCGACCGCTCCCGGAGACGGTCGATCAGCACTTCTCGGCGGACCTTGGGCCGCTGCGCATGCGCTGGGAGCGTCACACGGAGTTCGTCACCTACGTCTTCAGCAAGCAGGGCGCCTTCACGCATCCCTTCGCCGGGGCCGTGCTCGAGGAACTCCCCGAGTCCTGGCTGCGCGAACTGCCTGGGGAGGTCATCACGGCGGTCTCGATGGCGATCGATTCCTGTTCGATGCCGGAGCGTGACAGCGAGGAACTGGCCGCACTTTTCGACGGCAACCCGGTGATCGGGGCCGAGGCGGTGGGTGGGTCGGCGCGCGCCTGGTCGGACTTCAGGATCCATGCCGACGGGTATGTGCACATCCTGTTGCGCGACTGCAGCCTGTCGGAGAATCAGGCCGGGCGACTCGCCAAACGTATCCTGGAGGTCAACTGCTATCGCGCGCTGTCCTTGCTCGGATTTCCGTTGGCGCGCGAGGTGTCCCCCACGCTCAGCGATGCGGACCGGCGACTGGCGCTGCTGGCCGCGCGCATGAGCACCCAGGGGGACTCGGGAACCCCGGCCTTCGAGAGCGAACTCTTGGCCGAACTGACCAAGCTCGCCGCCGAGATCGAGGAGGTGTCCGCGCGCACCACCTATCGCTTCGATGCCTCGCGCGCCTACTACGCGATGGTTCGGCAGCGGCTGGAGCAACTGCGTCAACAGCGCATCGAGGGCCTGCAAACCTTCACCGAGTTTCTCGACGCCCGGCTGGCGCCGGCGATCGCCACCTGCGAGTCGACCCAGCAGCGCCAGACCGACCTGGCCGAGCGCGCGGCGCGGCTGACCAGCCTCTTGCGGGCGCGGGTGGATGTCTCCCTGCAGGAGCAGAATCGGCAACTGTTGGAATCCATGGACCGGCGCGCGCATCTGCAATTGCGCCTCCAGGAAACGGTCGAAGGGCTGTCCGTCATCGCCATCGGCTATTACGGGGTAGGGCTCATCGGTTACGCGCTCAAGGGACTGGAGCAGGGCGGTCTTCCCATCGACGCCAACCTCGGCATGGGTATCGCGCTGCCCTTCGTCATCGGCTTTGCCTGGCTCGGACTGCGGCGGGTCAAGAAACGCCTGACCGGCGGGGACTGACCCAGGCATGACACCGCTCCCGAGCGAGGACTTGACCCGCATCGTAGGGTGAACAAGCGCAGCGCAGTCCGCCAGCGGCGGCGCGGGATTCGGTGGACTAAGTAAACTGACGCTCGGTACCATGCTCGGTGTTCAGTGATGTCATTGCCGATCGGTCGCGGATGTGTTGTGCCTGTTTTCAGCCATCCGCAGATGTCGCCTTGCTGTGCGGGCCGAACCACTGTGTGCCGCTGCGCTTCGATCCGCCGACAGGCCGCTCTTGAATCGACAGGTGACACCCACCGAGAGCCGCGTGCTGCAAGCCAGCGACAATTTTCAGCAGCTACTGGGCGGGCTGGGGCTGGTCCGATTCCGATAGACGTCAGGGCCGGGCTTCCGCCCCTAGACGCTGACCTCGGCCCTGTTGCGATCCCCCCATCCGGGTTAGCATCCACCCGCCAACACCCTACTCCGACAACAGGCATCCCCATGGCGCCAGAAACCCCCGCCGACCATCAGTTCATGGACCGGGCAATCGAGACCTTCATCCGCATCGCCCTGCTCGCGATGCTGGCGGCTTGGTGCTTCGATATCGTGCGGCCCTTCATCGTGCCCACCCTGTGGGGCCTGATCATCGCCATCGGGCTGCACCCGGTCCATACGCGCCTGCACGAGGTCCTGGGCGGGCGGCCCGCGCTGGCCGCGACCCTGCTGTCGCTGCTGACCTTCGCGGTCCTGATGGTGCCGGCGGTGCTGCTCAGCGGCTCGGTGCTGGACGGCGCTTCGACCCTGATGCGCGACTACGGCGAGGGGGCGCTGGAGGTCCCGCCGCCGCCGGCCTGGGTGGTCGGCTTGCCGCTGGTTGGGCCGTCCGTCGATGGCTTCTGGCAGGAGGCCTCGAACAATCTGGAGGAGGCGCTGCGGCGGGTCCTGCCCCAGATCAAGCCGGCACTGCAGTGGCTGGCCGGGGTCGCGGCCGGCGCCGGCATGGGCCTCCTGCAATTCGTCTTTGCGATCGTCATTGCCGGGGTCTTGCTCGCCCATGAGGGCGCCGCGCGGCGGGCGGCCCTCACCCTTGCCCGGCGACTGGCCGGGGCGCGGGGGGTCGAGTTCGCCGAACTGGCGACGGCGACCGTGCGCAGCGTGACCCGCGGGATTCTGGGGGTGGCCCTGATCCAGGCGATCCTGGCGGGCCTGGGCTGGCTGGCGGTCGGGGTGCCAGCGGCGGGGCTCTGGGCGTTGCTGGCCCTGCTGCTGAGCGTGGTGCAGATCGGGATCTTCCCGCTGACCATCCCCATCCTGATCTATGTCTTCGCGCACGCCGACCCCCTGACCTTCGTGCTGTTCCTCATCTGGTCGGTGTTCGTAGGCAGTATCGACAATGTGTTGAAGCCGATCCTGCTGGGCCGCGGGGTGGAGGTGCCGATGGCGGTTATCTTCGTCGGGGCCATCGGCGGCTTTCTGAGTTCAGGGATCATCGGGCTCTTCGTCGGCGCCGTGGTGCTGGTCCTGGGGTACAAGTTGTTCCTGGCTTGGCTCGAGGAAAGGCCGGAGGTGGGGCCTTGATCATCGCTCCGGCCATCGACCTACGCCCAGGTAGGTCGCCCTGCAGGGCGACCGGCCGACGGTGTGGGGGCCCGGTCGCCCTGAAGGGCGACCTACACCGGCCCGTGGCCGGCATTATGTTCGAGGCACGCAACTGTAACAGTGCACTGGGGTGCAAGCCGTGAAACGACGTACCATGCTCGCGTTCAGTGCGTTCGCCGCCGCGGCCGGGGCGCTCGCGGTGCGCGCGCAATCGGTGGTGATGATCGGCGGGCCCATGGCGGGCAGCGTCTTTTTTACCCGTGACGATCCCGGACTCTGGGTGAGCGAGGTGGACCGCCACCTGCCGGAGATCAAGACCGAGCCGGGCCCCGGGGGCACGACCGCGGTGAGCATCCGCACGCCGCACCCGATGGACGGCTTCAAGCACTACATCCTCAAGCACAAGCTCCTGGATGCGCGCTTTCGGCTCCTGAGTCAGAAGACCTTCAATCCGGAGCGCGATCAGCCGTTCTCCCGCCATGTCCTGCCCGCCGGCTATCGCGGCCCGGTCTATGCGGTGAGCATCTGCAACCTGCACGACACCTGGATCGAGGGGGTGATGATCGGTGGGGATGAGCCCCAGCCGCCGCGCTGAGCCGAACGACGGCAATTGCTCACGCCAAGACCGCCTCGCGGTGCCAGGCGCCGTCGCGATGGACCAGGACCTCGCCGCGCTCGGGGTGCCATTCGGCCAGGACGGTGCGCCGGGCGGGCTGTCCAAGGCTCGTCAACTCATGGTCGGCCGGGCGATGCGTATGCCCGTGAATCAGGTGGGTGGCGCGCCAGCGGCCCAGGTAGTCGGCTACGGCCGCCCGGTCGGCGTCCATGACGGCGGCGGTCTTGTCGGTCTTGGCCGCGCCGCTTTGGCGGCGGTAGCCCTCGGCGAGGGCCCGGCGCGAGCGCAGCGATTTCCACAGAAACAGGCGTTTCACCAGGGGGTTGCGGACCCGGCGCCGGAAGCGCAAATAATCGAGATCCGCGGTGCAAAGCAGATCACCGTGCATCAGTAGCGTGGGGACACCCGCGACCCGGATCAGGGTCGGGTCCCGCGCCAGGGTACAGCCGGTGTCACGGCAGAAGCGGCGCCCGAGCAGGAAGTCCCGGTTGCCGGGCAGGAGCGTGCAGGCGGTGCCGGCCGTGACGAGATCGCGGAGCGCGGCGCGGATCTGCGGATAGGGGGGCGTGTCGTCGTCGTCGCCGATCCAGGCGTCGAACAGGTCGCCCAGGATGTAGAGGTGTTCGGCCCGGCGCGCGCGGCCAGCCAGGAACCCCAGGAACAGCCGGATCGTCTCCGGTCGTTCCGGCGAGAGGTGCAGGTCGGAGATGAACAGGGTCTCACCGCTGCCGGGCGGTTGCGTGGATGCCCCTGGCGCTGCTGCGGCGTCCTCGGCCCCTCGGGTTCGGTTCACGCCGCGCCCCGCGCTAGGCTTCGACGATCTCGGCGCGCTCGATCAGCACGTTCTCCTCGGGGACGTCCTGGTGACCGTGGTGCCCGCCGGTCTTCACGCCCTTGATCGCGTTGACCGTGTCCATCCCATCGATGACGCGGCCGAAGACGCAGTAGCCCCAGCCGTCCTGGCCCGGATGGTCCAGAAAGCCGTTGTCGGCGACATTGATGAAGAACTGGGAACTGGCGGAGTGCGGGTCCATGGTGCGGGCCATGGCGACGGTCCCGGTCAGGTTCTTGAGCCCGTTTCCGGCCTCGTTCTGGATCGGGGCACGGGTGGGTTTGGGGAGGAAGTGCTCGGTCACGCCCCCGCCCTGGATCATGAAGCCGTTGATCACCCGATGGAACAGGGTCCCGTCGTAGTGACCGTCGCGGACATAGTGCTCGAAGTTGGCGCAGGTGAGCGGCGCGCGCTCGGGTTCGAGTTCGATCAGGATGGGGCCGTAGGTGGTGGTGAGCTTGATCATCGGGTCTCCAGTGGCGCCCGCGGGGCCTTGGTCCTGTGGGTCGGCCGGTCGTGCTGTGTCGGTCTGGCCGCCATGTTACGGGCTTTGCCGGGGCCCGAAAAGCCGCGCCGGGCCGGGGTGGGGTGGGGCCCTGGGCCGAATCTACGCGTGCGCCCGGATCCGGCTTTGTTACCATGGACCAATCCACCCGTGCCGACCCCTGGGTCTCGGCGACAGTCCCGCCCCCGGGACCCTGGTGCGGACCGAACCCCCTAGCCGGAACCTGTTGCGATGCTTGAGATCTATAACAGCCTGACCCGTGAGAAGGCACCCTTCATCCCGCTCGTCCCCGGCCAGGTCGGGATCTATGTCTGCGGCATGACCGTCTACGACCTCTGCCACCTGGGCCACGCTCGGGTCATGGTGGTCTTCGACGTCGCCTACCGCTACCTGCGCCACCTGGGCTATGCGGTCAACTATGTCCGCAACATCACGGACATCGACGACAAGATCTTGCGCCGCGCCCAGGAGCGCGGCGAGCCCTTCACGGACCTCACCGCACGCTTCATCCAAGCCATGCACCAGGACGCCGTGGCCCTGGGCTGCCTGCCGCCCACCGCCGAGCCGCGCGCCACCGCCCACATCCCCGAGATCCTGGCGATGATCGGGATCCTGGTCGCGCGCGGGCTGGCCTATGCGGCGGACAACGGCGACGTCTATTACGCGGTCGGCGCCTTCCCCGACTACGGCAAGCTCTCCGGTAAGGACCCGGCGGCGCTGCGCGCCGGGGCGCGGGTGGAGGTGGACGAGGCCAAACGCGACCCGCTCGACTTCGTCCTGTGGAAGGCGGCCAAGCCCGGCGAGCCCTCCTGGCCCTCGCCCTGGGGGGCCGGCCGCCCCGGTTGGCACATTGAGTGCTCCGCCATGTCCACCTGCTGCCTGGGCAACCACTTCGACCTGCACGGCGGCGGCTCGGACCTGCAGTTCCCCCACCACGAGAACGAGATCGCCCAGTCCGAGGGGGCGACCGGCGAGCCCTTCGTCAATGTCTGGATGCACAACGGCTTCGTGCGTGTGAACGAGGAGAAGATGTCCAAGTCCTTGGGCAACTTCTTCACCGTGCGCGAGATCCTGGAGCGCTACCGGCCGGAGGAGGTACGGATCTTCATCCTCGGGAGCCACTACCGCAGCCCGCTCAACTACGACGACGAGCATCTGAACAACGCCCGCGCCGCCCTGACCCGCCTCTACACGGCGCTGCGCGGCCTGCCGGCCGCCGCGCCCGCGGGCGGGGAGCCCTTCAGGGAGCGCTTCACCGCCGCCATGGACGACGACTTCAACAGCCCGGTGGCGCTCGCCGTGCTCTTCGACCTGGTGCGTGAGATCAATCGCGTGCGGCCCCAGGACGAGGCCGCCGCCGCCGGGCTGGGGGCGGAACTGCGCGCGCTGGGCGAGGTGCTGGGGATCGTGCAGGGGGATGCGGAGGCCTACCTGCGGGGCTGCGCCGGTGCCGATGCCGGGGAGGGCGCGCTGAGCGATGCCCGCATCGAGTCCCTGATCGCCGAGCGCATCGCCGCCCGCAAGGCCAAGCAATGGGGGGAGGCCGACCGTATCCGCGATGAACTCGCCGCCGCCGGCATCGTGCTGGAAGACGCGCAGGGCGGGACTACCTGGCGCCGGGGCTGAGCCCAAAGGGGTCCAAGGCGCACGCCCTGGGCTCCGGCGTGCCGTGAAAGTCGCGCAGCGACGCTGTGGGAGCGGCTTCAGCCGCGACGGGCCGCCCGCGGGAAGCGCGGCATCGAAGTTCGCCCCGGCGCCGTCGCGCGGCCCTACGCCGCTCCCACAAGCGCTCTTCATGTTCCGGTTGACGGACGTATGGCGGTCATCTTTCTCGATATCCCGCGATCATCGTTTCTGTCACTGATCCATGCGGCGAAAAGCGCCGCGACTCTGGGGGCGCAGCACCCCAGTGCGGCCCAGCCCGGCAGCAAATCGCAACGCTGCGATGGGCTTGCGAGCTTTCGCGGGCCTCGATCATAACTCCGGCCGCCCGAGCGGCGGTTGGCGCCCCGCTGTAGGTCGGCCTTCAGGCCGACCGGGGGCGCCGCGGTCGGCCTGAAGGCCGACCTACACACCCGTGGCCGGAATGATGATCAAGGCCCTTTCGCCGCACTGGGGTGCGGCGCTCCCGGGGCGGTCTGCGGGCCAACATATAACCCAAAATCCGGAAATTACTCCCGCCAAGACGCCAAGAGGGAATCGAGGGATCTGCGCAGCATCCGGATCGCCCGATGGGTCCGCCAGATCATTTCGACAACGCCTTGAAATTCCTTGGCGAGCTTGGCGCCTTGGCGTGAGAGCTTCTCTTTCTAGGATAACTCCCCAGCCCGTAGCCCGCACGGCGATCCGCCGCAATGTCGGCACCGAAATGACGCAACCGCTATCGCGTTCCGCCCACCGTGGCTTTGGCGCAGTCGAAGCTTGGGCCAGCGGCATGAATCTCGCCAGCGATGCAAACCAGTAATGACCGGGCGATGAAAAGCCGCGGGCGATTTAAGCTAAATCAGTCGGGCGACGGAGGCCAGAACTCCGGATTCACGATTTGATCGAAGGTCCAGGGACAGGATTCCGGGAACTCACCTAACCCGGTTTCTTCCGATGCTTTGGCTCGTAACTGTTCGGGTTAGGGAGGCACTGACTAATTCGGAAGTCGCTGGAGCGGGTCTCACGGAATCAGGGTGTTGCGAGACTCGGGCCGCCCGAAACCGGGATTAATCAGCGTTTCTTTAGCGCGCATTGTGCCTCCTGTCGGTCGTTAGGCAACTCTCCTATGAGTGACGTCGAAAGTTTGGGGATGAGGCAATGGCAGGGTTTCTTCCATCAGAAGGTCAAGAGCTTCCTGACCATTCTTAAGCGCCTCTT